>Ga0164293_10000063_pt1 | contig 67486 bp, 62 predicted proteins | sample GEODES118metaG_FD_111487 | JGI IMG/M metagenome (GOLD analysis project Ga0164293, IMG submission 111487) | Eutrophic lake water microbial communities from Lake Mendota, Wisconsin, USA - GEODES118 metaG | ecosystem: Environmental > Aquatic > Freshwater > Lake | place: USA: Lake Mendota...
AGAATTTATTGATGAAATTTTAGATGAATCTACAATTGATGATGTTAAATTAATTGTTAAATTTAAAAAAGATACATTAAATAAATTGATTTCTGAATATTCAGAACATAAAAATTATTCAGAGTATTTAGATGCTATTGAATATAATTTAAATCTTTATAATAAAATTACTCACCATATTAATTTATATCAAACAAATAATACAGTTAAAGAATATAAAAATTATGAAGATGTAATTAAAGATTGGTTTTATATTAGAAAAGATTGTTATCATAAAAGAATTGAAAGAGAATTAATCTTATTAAAATATAAAATTATTATGTTAGAAAATATTATTAGATTTATTGAAAATCATGATAAATATAATATTTCAAAAAAATCAGATACTATTGCTAATAAAATATTAAAAGAAAATGAATATATTGAATTAAATACATCAGTAATTAATAATCCAGGATTATTATCTAATGATAAATTAGAATATAATATTTTATCAGTTAATCAAAGTTATGATTATTTATTAAATTTAAGTTATCGTAAAATGAATGATCAATCTTATAATAATAATAAAAATAAACTTAAAGAATTACAAGATCAATTAAAATATTACAAAAAAAAGGATATTTATAAAGAAATTTGGATTCAAGAAATTGATTCATTATATAAAGAATTAAAAGATAAATTTAAAAATGGATTCTATCAAGAGAATGAAAATCTATTTAGAAAGTAAAATATAATTTATAAATTTATATTATTTTTTTTTAAATTTCCTGGTTTATAATTATCTAAAATAGTATTATTAAATATGGTATTATTATTATTATTAATATTATTACTATATTTATTACATTGTTGATTATTATGTAATAATATGCAAAAAATTGTAATATCTAATATTAATAATATAAATATATAAATAATATATTTTTTAGGTACTATCCATATAATTATATATAAAATAAATAATAATATAAATAATTCGTATATTAAAGTACAAATAGTAAACATTATTATTTTAATAGATTATATTTTATTTTAATTCAATTTTTAATTATTCTATTAAGTTCATATTCACAACGTTTTGTAAATTCAATTAATGTTTCATTTTCTTTTTTATATATATGATTTCCAATAATTAATTCTATATTTATTGGAATTGGTATAACTAAAATTGAACCAAATATTAAAGTAAAAACCATTTTAATATAAAATAATATTTTATATATAAATATATTATTTATATTCATCATTAAAATATGATATAATTTTGTTAATTGTAATTTATTTGCAATATATATAAATGGCATAAAGACCATATATTCAATATTTCTACCATGGATAGGTATAACTGCTAAATTATTATTATATGCTAATTTAGCAAATCCAGTTTTATATTTTTTTGATTTTGAATACCAATATGTTTGATAAAAACTTTCAGAACCAAATGTCATTTCTTCACCACCACCAGGTATAATAAAAAGATATTCATTATTTTTTATTAACATTTCAGCATTTTTTTTAGTACCAATTATTATCCCTAATAATAAATACCAAGGGCACATAATATATATTAAATAATGACCAAGTCCTCTAATAACTTTAGGACTATGTTTATTTATTGTAAATAACCCTAATAATAATTCATAATTATGTAAAGTATGTCTACTAATATATATACAAGATTTATCTAAATTTTTATATATATTATTTTTATTTATAATATTAATAGGATAATATAAAATTATAAGTGGATAAATATAATTAAGAAATAATTTATAATAGATACTATTTTGAATATTGTTATTATAAAACATTTTTAATATTATATACTATTTTTATTTTATTATTTATTATATAATATAATATTAAAAATAAATAATGGATTCTGAAAAAAATATAGAAACTAGATTTACAGAAACTGTAATTTCTAACCCTAATATACAAAAAAAAATATTTAATAAAAAAATAAATGAAGATATACCATTAGATAATTTTATTCAACAATATAAAGATTATTTACCGACTAAATTTGACCATTTTAATGTTTATGATAGCACAAGAGATGGTAAATGGTATAATTTTACAAAAACAGATCATCCATTATGGGTTAACGAAAATAATTTATCAAATAGATTTAATAGATTTGTTGATGAAAGATATATATTAACAGATACAACTAATGGATCTCAAAGAATTATACTTGGTTTAACTGTATTAATTATTATAATATTAATTATACAATTTTTTATACAAGAATATCAAAATGAAAAAAATAAAATAGAAAGAACAATTTCTTATGATACTTTAAGTATATTACAATATACTATAGTAGCTTTAAAAGGTATCTCAATTATAACGCTTTTATATTATTCTATACATAATTTAATGTTAAGAACAACTAAACCAAATTATGGTATAAATAAATCATTATAAATAATATTGATATAATTTATTTTTATTTTTTTTTATTAAATTATTAGTATCAAATAATAAATTATTGATATTTTTATGTATATTTTTTAAAATTTGATTTTTATATAAATAATAATTATAAAATATACGCTCATACATAATAAAATATATATTAAATTGCCCAGATGTTAATAAACACATTTTAAAAGCATAAGGATGTAAATAATATTTTATTTTTTTTTTCTCAAATATATTTAAAAATTTTTTTTTATGAATTTTAATAATATAATCTCGATTCATTACTAAATTTGTTTTTTTTATTAATTTTTTAATATCTTTATTATCTTTAATTTTTAATATTGAAAATTCATTAGAAGTTATACAATATCTATTATTTAGATTATCTTTGTCAGAAATATTACTAATATCTAATTTTAATAAATATTTAATAAATCCATTATTACAATTACCTCCAACTTTATCGGCAATATAATCAATATAGTCATATATATCAAGATTAATATTATTTTTTATTAAATATTGATTATATTCAGATATCCAAATTATATTATTCATTTTATATCTAAATAATTTATCTAAATTTAAATGTTAATATTTTTTTATATTTGATTTTTATAAATTCTCCATTCTCCAATATCACAATTTTTTTCTAATAATGAATATATAATCAGAAAATATAAATTTAATTAGATATTTTCTCGCAATATCCCAATATTATTTATTGGGTAATTGCGAGAAATTGTAATTTTGCGAGTATAGTATTAATAAATAAAATAATAATTTACATTAAAAAAAAAGAATACAGTATAATATATAATATAAATTTAATATATTAAAATTGTATATTTACGAATAATGTTTAATTGTATAAAATGCAATAAAGAATTTAAATATGAATCAGATTATAATAAACATAAAAATAGAAAAACTCCATGTGGAGATAAAAAAAAATTAAATTGTCAATATTGTAATGTAAATTTTACATGTTCATCTAATCAACAAAAACATGAAAAGACAATAAAACATATAAATAATTATAATAAATATATACAAAATAATGTAAATGGTGATAATATTGCAGGAGATCAAATTAATAATATTATAAATTTAACATTAAATGTTAAACCATTTTTAGAATCAGAATTAAAAGGATTAAATAATTTGTTAAATGATATAGTTAATAATATTTATTTAGAAGAAATTGAAAATAAAAATGGAATTAAAAATATGAATATTCAAAAATTAATTAATGGATTAATTTTAATATTAGAAAAAGTAAATTTTAATGTATCTTTTGAAGAAAATCATAACTGTAAAATTTTATTAATGTTTCCAGGTATTAATAAATCAGTATATGAATATTTAGTCTTAGAAGTAGATCCAATAAGTAAAAAAATGATATGGAATAGATTAGAATATAAAAATTTTTTAATAGAAATCTTTAAACTATGTCGAAAAATTGCAAAAAAATATACTAATGAAAATTATTTAGAATATCTTAATATTTTACAAGATCAAATCTTAGATAAAAATGTATTAATACATAAAGATTATATAGAATCTGAATTAAATAAATTATATATTAATTTTAATAAAAAACAAGAAAAAAATGAAAGAGATATTAAAATAGAATTTAATGATAAATTAGATGAATATAAAGAATATAGAAATAATGAATTAAGATTAAATAATGGGTATATTCCAAATATAAAAAATAGTTTAATAAGTTAATGTCTTAAGATTTTTTAATAAATATATTTCATCTTTTAATTTTTCATCAAACATTGGATTATATGTAACATCCGTTGAACAATAATTAAATGAATTATTTTTATCTTTATAATTAATTGGATCATATATATTTATTTCTTGTGCATTTTCTAATAAAAATTTAAAAATATACCAAAAATCTTTTTCATGACCTGGTGAATGATTACAATTATGTGCTAATTCATGCAAAGCGACAAACATAATTTCATTAAGATCATGAAATTTATCATCTACAAAATTTCTTAAACATAAGTGTATACTTTCACCTTTATTTATATTAAATGATGTAAATACATTTTTTTCTTTAGGGAAATTTTCAATAATATTATTAGGTATATATGTTTTATTTAATTCTTTTAATATTTTACGTACAAATACTTGCTTTAAAAAATGTATAGTAATATTTTTTGGTTTCTTATTTAATTCATTATCTAAATTCATATCTGAATATTTATTATTTAAATGTTTAATCAATTTTTGAATATTTTGATCAATTTCAAAAATAATTTCAGCAGCTTCCTTATGATTATTTTTATCTGATAATACTTCAATATGTTGATTTTTAATTTTATGAGTTATATATTTTAAATTAAAACGTTTAAATAATAAAAATCCTACAATAATAATTATACATTGTAAGAATATTTTAATTATATATATGAATTGATAATTAGAATATTTATCACTAATTATAAAATATATACATAATAATATTAAAAGAACAAAAAATAATTTTTTTTTATCCTTTATCATTGTAAACTTATTCTTTATATAATATTTAATATTTAATTATTAAATTTTATTTAAATATATTTCATCATCTAATGATTTATCATAAATAGGATTGTATGTAATTTTCATACTACAATAATTTACATTATTTTTACGATAATTTACATTTTGATATATTCCAGCTTCTATAGCATTTTCTAATAAAAATCTAAATATATACCAAAAAGATAAATCATGTCCATAACTAATATTACAACTATGTGCTAATTCATGAATACTAACAAATAATATATCATTAAATTGATGAAATTCTGTAGGATTAGTAAAATCTCTCAAACATAATGAGATTAAATCACCTTTATTTAAATTATAAGATACATCTTTTCCAGGTATACTTGGGAAATTTTCTTTTAAAGAATCTGATTCATAAGTTTTGTTTAATCTCTTAACAATAACTTTAATTATATCTTTTTTTTTCTCAGGAATATCCATATCATCTACATCTTGATATTTATCTGTTATAAAATCAATAAGATTAATTAAATTTGTATCTATTTTATGCAAAATAAGAGCAGCATCAACTGAATTTGTATCATTATCTAAGACTTTATATATTTTTCCATTTATATTATAATCTATAAATGAATCTGGAATTAAATATTCTGACATAAAATAAAAGAATAATATCGTTAAAAATATTATTATGCCTGTTTTTATATCTTCATCAGTCATTGTAAAGTAAAATAGTAGGTGATATTATAAAGGTAAATAAGTTAATATATAATATTAAATATTTTCATATTTAAGATTAATTAATTAATTATAAATATAATATAATATTTTATATTAAAAATGTGTGGTATTTTATGTATTTATCATAAGAATGGCTTTAATTTATCAGATAAAGAATTTTTTAATAAAATTAATAAAAATTGTGAAACATTAAATCATAGAGGTTATACTAATAATTCAAAAATTATTAATAATAAATTATTTATGTATCATAACCGTTTAGCTATCAATGATATTTCAAAAGATGGTGAACAACCTATGTTAAATAATGATATTATTATTATAGTTAATGGTGAAATTTATAATTATAATGAATTATATAACTCTATTAAAAAGGAATTACCAGATTATAAATTTATTTCAAAATCAGATTCAGAAATTATTATTCCATTATATTTAAAATATGGAACTCAATTTATTAAATTTATTAAAGGAATGTATAGTTTTGTATTATATGATATTAAAAAAGATTTATTAATAGCTGCCAGAGATCATATTGGAATTGTATCTTTTTATTATTTAAAAAATGAAGAAACAATTATTTTTAGTTCTGAAATGAAAGCATTATTAGATTTACATTCAGAAAATAATATTCATATTTTCGAACCAGGTAATGTATTTATTAATAATGAATTTTATAATAGTTATTTAACTAAATGGAAAGAATATGAATATATTCCAAACAATAAATATAATCAAGAAGAATTAGAAATGAGATTAACAAAATCAGTATTATCACATACTTTATCCGATGTTCCTATTGGAATATTATTATCTGGAGGATTGGATAGTTCATTAATTGCTTCAATTATGTGTAAATTAAAAAGAGAAAATAAAATTAATAATGAAATTAAAACATTTACCATTGGATTTGAAAATGCTAGTGATATTATTGCAGCAGAAAAAGTTGCAGATTATCTTGGTTCAGATCATACTGCTTATATTTTTACAAAAGAAGATGGATTAGAAGCTATTAGAGATATTATCTATTATTTAGAAACGTATGATATTACAACAATTAGAGCATCTATTCCTATGTATTTATTAACTCGAGAAATTAAAGATGATACTAATATTAAAGTATTATTATCAGGAGAAGGGTCAGATGAATTATTTGGGGGATATTTATATTTTCATAAAGCTCCAAATAAAATAGAATTTCAAAAAGAATTAATTGATAAAATGAATAAATTACATAAATATGATTGTTTAAGAGCTCATAAATCATGTATGGCTAATACAATTGAAATTAGAGTTCCATTTCTAGATAAAGATTTTATTGATTATGTTATGAATATTGATCCAGAATATAAAATGATTAAAAAAGAAAATAAAAATATTGAAAAATATATATTAAGAAAATCATTTGAAAATAATTATTTACCAGATGAAATTTTATGGCGTCAAAAAGATCAATTTTCAGATGCAGTTTCGTCAAAAGAAGAAAATTGGATTGATTCATTAAAAGCATATGCAGAATCATTAATTTCAGATAAAGAATTTAAAAATAGAAAAAAAAAATATCCATTAAATACACCAGTAAGTAAAGAACACTATTTTTATAGAAAAATTTTTGAAGAATTTTTTCCATATAAAAATTGTATTGAAACTGTTGATCATAATATTAAATCAATTGCGTGTTCTACAGAAAGAGCTTTAAAATGGATGAACTTAAAAGAAAATAGTAATTTAAATGATGCATCTGGTAGATCTATTACAGATATTTATAATAATTAAGGATCATTGGCAATTGAAATAAATTTATTATTTTTTAATTCATCATAGATTTTATCTAATTTGACATTAACAACAGCATTTAATGCTTGTTTTAATTTATTTTGATATATATTATAATAAAACATAGATTTTTCTAATACTAAATAAAGTTCTATATATAAATTATTACTACTTAATAAAATTTTTTTAAAAGCATATGGTGTAAATTTATATTCTAATTCTAATTGTTTATTTTCTTTATTATTTTTTTTTCTAACTCTATAATCTTTATCATGTATTAAATTATTATTATTAATTAATTCTTCTATTGATTTTTTATCATTTATATTATTGATTAAACTATACGTCTGAAGTATAATTTCATCAATACAATATTCATCATTTTGTTCATTTAATGATAATAAAAATTTTATAGTTTGTAATTTAATATGTCTAAATAATGAATGATGAATATTTTCAACATATTCTATAAATTTTAAATCCATAAAATTTTGAATTAAATATACATTAAATTCATTAAAATTATCAAATGTTTTTTTTTTAGTCATATTAAATTTTATATTAATTAATAATAGATATGTTAAAATAAATATACATAAATATAAATATATATATAAATATAAAAATTAAATATGAAATTAATTATAAATTATAAAATTCCTATTTATAAAGATAATAAATTAGAAAAGTTTGAAATAAAGAATAAATATATAATAGAATATAAATTAACTAAAAAAGGTGGAGATATATTTGATACATTATCTATAAATGATTTAATTATTGAAAAAAAAACAGATAAAATAGAAACTAAAATAATAGATAAAGAATTTTCTAAAAAAGAAAATAAAATAAATAATATTGAATTAAATGAAAATTTAACAATATTAAATTTAAAAGAATTAATATATTATTTAACAAATATATATATTGAAAATCAGCATATAGAATTAAATAATAAAATTAATAAACAATATGAATTGATTGATTATTCTTATGAAAATATATCATTATCATTACAAGTTAATACAATATTAAATAATATTAATATTAATTCATTAGAATATATTGAAAATATTTTTATTGATTTTAATTTAGTAAATAATAGAAATTTGTATAGTATTAAAGCACATGATGAAATTAAAAGATTAAAAAACGTATTAAATATTTACACTGAAAATGAAATAGATATTTATAATTTAGATGATTTTTTACAAAATAAAGAATTAATTTTACAACAGATAAATCAAGATAATGAAATCAATAATATTATTTTTTATGGATTTATTGAAAAATATTTTCCAATGTATAATATTGAATTATTTCTATTATATTTAAATGAAGAATCTAAATCTGATATTTATCCAATATTAAATATAAAAAAAAATAATATATTAAATAAAATTACTAATTTAAATGATTTAGTTAAAGATCATAAATTAAAATATAATATTAATCAAAATATTAAAGGATTATTATATAAAATTAGTAGTTATATTAATAATAAAACTTATAATTTACAAGAATTATTTAATAATATTGAATTAATTAAAATTAGTAATCTAGAAAAATTAGAAATTCAGTTATATTTATCAGATAAATATATATATTATGAAAAAATAAATATATTAAATCAAAATACAAATAAAAATTTATATTTATTATCAAACAATTATGATAAAAATGTATTAGTATTTTTAATATATATATCTAGTAATAAACATAATCTTGAAAATATACCATTATATATAATATTAGATGAATATGGTAATTATGATATTCATTTAATAATTAATGAATTATTAGATTTAAAAATAAAAGATTTTACAAATATTATTCAATCAGAAGTTAATAAATTTATTATAGAATTAAATAAAAAATATAATATTAAATTATTTGAAATAACTGAATATAATTTAAGTTTAGATAAAATTAATATTAATATTTTATATAATCAAATTTTTTCAAATGAAGATTTTTCAAAATTAATTGAACAAATAAATTTATATTCATTAACAAATTTATATAATATTGTTAATATTGATTATAATTTAAATATTATAGAATTATCTACATTAATAATAGATTATGAATCATTATATAATATTGATTTTGATAAATATACTAATAATTATTACCAATATTATTTAGATACTGAATTAAAAGAAAAATATAATAAATTATTAAATTTACCAAAAATTATTATATCTCATAGAATTAAAGATATTAAAATCGAAATTAATAATATAAATCAAAATGAAATAGATTATATTAAAAATATTATTTTATATATAATTTCATTAAGTGATAATAAATCAAATAAATTAGAAAAAAATTTAAAAAAAGAAGATAATAAATTAAAAAAATTAAAAGAGTTAGATCCAATATTATATGTAATAAATAAAAAAAATACACAAAATTTATATTCTCGAAAATGTCAATCATCACAACAACCAGAAATTATAACAAAAAGTGAAATTAAAAATAAAAATATAAAAAATTATATCAAATATTGGAATTTTACAAATAGTAAAGAAGAATTTTATTATTGCCCTAATAAAAAATATCCATATGTTAAATTTTTAACTAATTTACATCCACAAAATTATTGTATTCCATGTTGTAAAAAAAAATCAATGGATAATATTAAAATTAAATCTAAATATGAAAGTATTCATAATCAATGTTTAGAAAATTATATTTATGATAAAAAAAATTTAGAAATTGAAACAGATGGAAAATCTAGATATATCATTAATTATTCAAATAAAATATTAATTGAAAATAATAGATTAATGGAAATACCAACATTATTAAAAAATATAATTAAAAAATCATATAAAAATGAATCAAAAACTGATAACGGAATAATTTATAATTATTATATATATGGCCTTAATCAAAATTTACCTAATATAAATAATATAGGAATTTTATTTATTATATCTACAATATTAAATAAAAATATTAATGATACTATTGAATTAATTAAAGATTTTTTAATAAAAAATCCTAATATATTTCCATTATTATTAGATGGTAAATTAATTAAATATTATCAAAATTTAACTTCATTTTTAATAGTATATAATAATATATTTCAAAGTAAAATTATATTAAAAAATATTAATTATGAATTTACAAAATGGAATGAATTATTTATAGATATTGCAAAATATTTAGGTATAATTTCAATTATATTTGAAGAAGATGAAAATGATAATTTAAATTTAATTTTACCAAAAAGAATATATAATATCAATGAATATATAATTAATAATGAAAATTACAATTATAATATTATAATTAAAAGAATATATAAAAATAATACTATTTATTATCCAGTATTTAAATTAAATTATAAAGAATATTATAATAATAATATAATTAAGTATAGATTATTTAATTATAATGATAATATTATACAAATTATTAAACAAATAATATCTACTAAATTAGATAATAATTTAAATAATTTAAATATTAATATAATATTTAAATTTATATTTGATAATAAAAATTATAATATTGAAAAATATTATATAAATAGAAAAAATGAAGTATATGCTTTATTAATCAAAAATAAACATAATAAATATATTTATTGTAATGTTATGTCTCAAATATTAAATAATATAACATATTCTGAATTACTACATAATAATCAATATAGTTATAAAATATTTAATAACGACTATAAATTAGAATTTATTAGTTTATATAATTTTATAGTAGATTTAAATACATTTATATATAATCAAAATAAAGATAAATATTCAGATATATATTATAAATATTTAAGTAATGAAATATTAATAAATAATATAAAAAATGATAATATTTTTATATTAAATGAACAGCAATTATTAGAAAATTCAACAATTAAATTTAAAGAATTAAATTTAATACCTTATATTTATATTAATAAATTTATAATATATAATGATAAAATTATAGGTTTTAGTAGTAATAATTTAAATTTATATATTAATGAAAACATTACTTTATCTAATAGTAAACAATATTTAGAAAAAGAAATTAATAATTTAAAAAAAGTAATTAAAAAACAAACAATTAATAAAACAGATTTAATAAAAATATTAACTAGATGTTTTAAATTAGAAGATAATAACTCAAAAATGTATAATAAAATTATTCATCATTCAAATTATAAAAATATTAAAGAATATTATAATTACTATCAAATATATTATTATAATCCATTAAAAATTAATGATATTTTATTACAAGATACTGAGCATAAAGATACGAGAATTAAAGAGTTAAATAAAGCAATTTATGACACGAATATATATAATTTATTATTAATAAATATTATTCAAGAAATTTATAAATTAAAAAATAAAAAATTAAGAACAGAATTAATATATATAATATCTAATTTAGATAATTTAGATATTAATAAAATTATAGTTTATCAAAAAAATGATAAAATTAATAATTTAATTAATAAAATAAATTTAAAAAATCTTAATAATACTTTGTATGAAGAATTTCAATATAAATTAAAGATATATAATCAAATTATATTCTTTTTAAAAAATATATCAATAAAAAATAAAGATAAAAGTATAAAGGAATTAAAAAAAATAATAATAGAAAAATTTAATAATATTACTTTCATCTTTGATAATTTATCTTTATATGAATTATTAAATAAAAATAAAAATGATTTTATTAAAGAAATCAAAGATATTTTACAAAAAACAATATCACATAAAAATATAAATAATAATGAACAAATAATGGATTTAGCATCATGTAATAATATAAATAAATCATATTATTGTGATAATAAAAAATTAATAATATCAAAAGAGATATATAATAAATTATTAGATATATTTTATTACGATATAACTAATAAATATAAACAAAAAATATTATTAAATTTAGTAAATTATAATATTAATAATATATACAAATTTAAATATTATATTAACGAAAAAATTTACATATATTTATAATATAAAATAGTATGGATTCAGAAAAACTTAATATAAAGGATATTAAAAAAAAAGATTTTACAGAAAAAGAAAATAAAAAAAATAAAACTGGAGATTTATTTCAAGTAAGTTCAAAAGTATATCAAACAACAAATGTGAAATTAGGTATAATATTATTTTTTCTATATATTATTTTAAATTTAGATATCTTTATAGATAATGTAATATCTAAAGTATTTTGTAAAGTATATGATAATGAAAATGATAAAATAACAAATAAAGGTATAATAATTAATGGTATATTATTATCTATGATTTATATGCTATTAGATTTATTAAATAAAAAAAATATAATTTAATAATAAAATAATAAATTATTTAGTATATAAAATAGTTTCTTTATTTTTTTTAAGAAGATATAAAATAATTTCTTTAATATTATTAGATTCATTCAATGAATTTGAACCATCAATATTCATTTTACCAGATGAAAATATCTTTACAGTTGTTAATTTATTTTGATTTTCTGGAATTGGTGTTTTAAATTTTAAAATAATACCTGTATATCTTTCAGGGAAAAATTTAATTAATGATAATTCTAAATTATATAATTTATAAATATCTAAATCATTTTGTTCATTTTTATAATTTAATAAAATATTTTGAAATTTATATAAATCAATATAAATTTCAGGTTCAATTAAATTAAATTTATAATTTCTCATAATAGATTTAATATATACAATTTCAATATTTTTATCAGAATCTACTTTAATATTTTTTAAATTTTCTATTTTTTTAATAATAATATTGATAATAGGTTTAATAATTTCAATATTTTCATTACAAACAAAAGGAATTTGAATAGTTCCATTAGTAAATAATTTTAAATGATAAAATTTATTTTTATCAATTGAATCTAAAATTGTAAAAGTAATTTGGCTATTAAAATATTTACCATTACCTTGAATTTTACGATTTGATAAAGGCTTTACTTTTTTTTTTCTTCCTCTATTTGATTTTTTAACTGGTTTAGTTAATTCTAAATATGTATCTGAAATATATTCATTAAAATTACATCCAATTTTAATAATATCTGATTTATCTTCTAATGATAATAATTCAATTAATTCTTTTTCTTTAAAATTAATATTTGAAATTTTAGCTTCAACTGTAATTGTTGATAAAATTAAATCTGAAATTGTATATTCCATAGTTTTTAGTTATTATTATTAATTATATTTAATATATAATCAAATTCAATTTTAAATAAAAAAAAAATATAATAAAATTAATTATATTTTCTAATTTCATTAATATCATCAGATAAATCATTATATAAATTATCACTAATTTGATTTTTTCGTCTTTTAGAATGTAAAAATAAACTAGGAATTAATTCAATTAATAAAGTAGTAAATGGAGATATTTCATATTTTTCAACAACATTTCCAACCACTTGACTAGTTTCATTACGTAATCGTCTAAGTTTAACTTTTACAACATCTGAATAACCATGTAAATCAGGTCTTAATCCAAAAAATTCTCTATCTCCATTACATACCATTTCTAAACCACTAGCCATAGCTAATATAAATTCTTCACCTAATGAAGCATATCTATTACGGTTTGATTTTAACATTAATAATTTAGTAACATATTCTATTTTTTCTAGATCTGTATTATAATCAACTCTTGGAATTTTATCTAGTGATATTCCATCATCTTCTAATTCTTCCATTAAATTATCTATTTTTTCTAACAACGATACCTTTAAATCTTCACGATTTTCATCATCAATATTAAATGTCATAGCGTTATTATAAGATGTATTTGATTCAGATCGAACATCTAATACCGAATCAACTAATTTTTGATTTTTTTGTTCTTCGGTTAATTTATATGAAAAACTATTTGATTCATAATTATTATAATTATTATTGCTATTATAATGATTATTACTACTAGACATTGTTATTAACTCATCAATTTCTGATATTGCATCATCATCTTTATTATTATTATTATCATTATCATTATCATTATCATTATAGATATCACTATCATTACCATCATTTTTATCTATTATATTATCAATTACCTGATTATATTCATTAATGGGATTATAATTCATTAATTCATCGTTATGATCAATAAGAGAATCAAATTCTAATGAATTTTGAATTAATTCTTTTTCTATATTTTTAGGTTTTAAAGAATTATCAATTTCAGAATTATTTAATAAATTTGCCATACCTAATAAGGCACTTGCATCACTAATTTCTAAATCGTCTGTCATAAATGATAAATATTTTTTTTTATTTAAATATATATTTAATTTATAATTTATATTTAAATTTTAATAATATTAGATATTATAAAAATTTAAAATATAATAAATATGTATTATTTATCATTTGATATTGCTAATAAATCATTAGCGATATCTTTAATAAAATTTGATAAAGAATATAAACAAATTCTTAATAAGACTAAAATTAAATCAGATAATTATGAAAATACCTTAATGAATATGACTAAATTAAATAAAGAATTAACTCATATTTTTGATTATTATATATATGAAGTTGTAGATTTAATTCCTCAACAAAAAGTGAGAGAAACTACTTTAATAGATAGATCTAAAAAATTAAAGGAATTTTTAAATAAATTAAATATTCAAATAATTGATATAAAAAATAAAAATAATATAGAAAATATTACAGTATTAGTTGAATACCAACCAAGTTTTAATGAAAAATCGAGAACTATCTATAATCAAATTATATATGAATATAGTAATATACCCAATTATAAATTATATATAATGAATCCATTATATAAAAATAAATTATATTTTTCATCAAATTTAAAACATTCCTATTTTATTCAAAAATATAATAATAATTATATTGCAAATAAGAATCATACAAAAGTAAATTTTTTATATTTTTTAGATCAATATAAATTAAATCATATAATAAAAAAAATAAAAAAAAAGAATATAGACGATTTAGCAGATAGTTTTATGCAAATTTTAGCATATATATATTTTATAGAAAGTCAATAACCATTTTTAATATTTATATTATTAATATTTTGAATTTCTTTTTGATAATCTTGAATATCTAATTCACCACCATAAATTTTTAAATTATATTTATTAGGAGATTCTTTAATTTCTTTTATTTTTTTATTATAAAATAATTTATATAATTGTTTAGCCGATTCATAAATATCAAAATTTTTTCTAGAATCATAAAAAATATTTATATATCCTTGTAAACAACCAATGCTGCAAAAATTACCATGTATATCATATTTAATACCATCAGATGTTGAATTTGTATTTAACATAATAAACCAAGGTGTATTTTTAAATTTTAAACTACAATGCCAACATCTAACATTAGTACTTTTTATCCAAGTATCAAAATTAATAAAATGTTTAGGTATTTTTTCATAAACTACATTTAATTCATTATTAATACTTTGATTACTAATATTATTTAATAATTCCTTTTGATAAATGTCTTCTACCTCTATAATATCATCTAAAGTAATACCTTTTAAAAAAAGTATATTTTGTAAAATAAAATTAGAAACCATATTATTATTTTTTTAAAAATAAATCTTACTATTTAATATATAAAAAATAAATTTTATTATTTAATATATAAAAATTAAACTTTAAATAAAATATAATGTTTGTAGAATATGGATATGATTATTTTCAACCACCACCTCCTGTAGAATTTGATGAAACTTTTTATAAGGAAATGGTATATCCAATTAAAAGAAAAGAAGCATTTAATAATGATTTAGAAAATATATTAGATGAAATAGATGAAGATTTAAATAATACACAACAATCTCAATCTAATTATTATAATAAAATGTATTTTAATAAAATGTTAAATGAAAAAAATACTTTATGTAATAATTTATCAAGTCAATGTTCGTATTATAAACAATTAATACATCATAAATATCAAGAATTATATAAAAAAAATAATCAAATTTTTATATTCTATATATTATTATTTATAGCTATTTTAGTAATAATATATCAAAGAATGTCCATAGAAAATATGTCTAATTTATTATATATGTTAAGAATGTCCTCTAAAGATTTCCAAATTAAGGAAAGTAAACAATAAGTTATCAGATTTTATTATTATTTTTTAATTTTTTCAATTTCATTTTTCAATGCTTTTACGCAATCAATTAAATATCCAATTAATTCTTTATTAGATACTGTATGTAAATCATCAAAATTATTAGTTTTTTCAATATTAACAGCTGAAGGAATTATCTTATGTAATTCTTGAGCAATAACCCCTTTATGAATAATATTTTTAGAATCATTAATATATTTAAAATTATAAGTATTAATATTACATATTTTTTTTAATGAATCGTCAAAATTAGAAGTTCCTAAAATATATTTAGTTCTAGAATCAGATAATTCCATTAATGTATTACATAAAATATATCCATCATTTCTAATAGTAACCGTATTATTTAAATTACCATTATTCATATTATTAAATTTAATAATAGAATTTTCATAATTATCCTGATTATTAGTAATAATAGTTTCTATAGTAGACATATTTCTTTTAATATTATTATTATTATATGTATTAAATTTAATACCAATACCTGTATTATTTAAATTATTTTCTGTAGTTATTTGAATTGGATAAATTAAATTATTATTTTTATCGCTTAAGATTTCAATAATATTTGTTGAATTATATATATTTAATATACCACTATCTAACATACGAAATGTAGTATATTGATTATGTAGATTTTGTAATTTTAAACAATTACCCTTATTATTTTTAATATCAATTGTATAATCAAATGTATTCGTATCTAATACTAATTTATTATTAATAAAGGCATTTGATGTAGAAAAATTTTCAATACCACTAATTGACTTTCCTGAATCTAAAATTAATGCCTTTTTAGCTTCCGCTATACCTAAATATGTAATTTTATTATAATTTAATTGTTCAGCACTTGCTTCTACTAATACATTATTAATTTTTAATATTGGTTTATTAGTATCATTAATTAAATTAATATATTGATTATTATAAGTTTTAAATAATAAAGAACCTTCAGAATTAATATTAATGTCTGTATAATTTGTATTATCATATATTAATCTAATTGTTTCCCCTAATTCATCATTAATAACTAATCTTTTAGTCGGATTTGAAGAAATATTAATACCTATTCGTTGAGTATCACTAATATATAAAGCAGGTTTATTATTAGTTTTTAAAGTAATATTTGTATTAGGGCTATTATTATCATATATAGAAATTCCAGAATCTCCAATAACTGTATTTGAACTTAAAGGTGTTCCAACATCAATTGTAACCTTTGTAGGTTTATTAGGTAATAATACAGACATTTTTTAAATTTTAAATTAAAGATTATTATTATATACTAATATATAATAATTATATTTAAAATCGATATCAATTATAAATGAGTGCTGTAACAGAGAGTCAAGAATTAAGCTTAAATGCGAATTTAGTAACTGCCGTTATTGAATTAATTGATTTTTATTCTAAAAAAGGTGTATTTAAAGTATCCGAATATAAAGATATTGCATCAATTAATGAAAGATTAACTGAAGTTAAAGAAGGTTATGAAAATGATTCAACTTTTAATCAACTAACAACTGTTGAACTTGCTTTCATTGTACAAGTTTTTCGTGAAGGATCACAAAGAGTTCCAACGCTAATTGATAGTTTTGGACAATTATTTGGATTATTTCAACATTTTCAAAAAGTATTAGAGCAAGAACTAGAAAAAGAAAAAAATAAAGGAAATCTTCCAACCATTGAGGAATTAGAAAAGTAAATAAAATTTTATAAAATATTATAATTTATTTTTTTTAATATAATATAAATTAAAAAAATGGTAAGAAATAGTCCTAATGAACATGCAAAAAATTTTAAAAATGAAATTAAATTAGGTAATGATGAAGAAAATTATATATCATTACCAGACAAAAATAATATATATAAATGGAAAAAATTATCACCAAATGCAATTAAACATTTTAAAATGATAACACCACAAAATAAAATAAATAAAATTTTAAAATTTGATGAAAAACTTATAAATAATACTATTAAAAAATTAAAAAAAGAATTAATGAAATTTAATATAATATTAATATATTTAGAAAATATGGGTCAATGGTATGACGGGGAATATCATTTTATAGATTATTTATGGTCAGATGGTGTAAATGAATTAAAAAATAAATATAAAATAGTTGATGAATTTAAACATTCATTTATGATAACAGATGATATTTATGTATTAAATGCATTACAGACTGGCAAATTAATATTTCAACATAATATATTATTAAAAGATGTAAAACATTTAAAAGAAGTATATAAAAAAATAATAGGTAAAGAATTATTAAACTATAGTAAAAATAAAGTTATACAAATAAATTTTAAAACATAAGAGATTTTAATTTTTTTTTCATATCATCTAAATTTTCAGTATCTAAATAAACCCAATTAATTTTTAATAAAGTATCATTTTTTAAAATTTTGATTTGTACATTATAACCCTTTTTTTCTAAAATTTGAATAATATTATAATATACTTCTAATTGAAAATCTTTATGATTAATATTAGAAGGTATATTAAAAGAAATTGGTAAATTAAATATTAATTCAGTTAAATTATTTTTATATGCATCATCAATAGCTGAATTTATTTTATATGATAAATCATTAATATAATTTTGTATTAATATTTTTTTTGGATTATTTTTTTTTAATTTATCAGCAGATATAATAATTGCACGATTTATTTTTATATATATTTAATTAAATAAATATATTTTTAATTATGTTATATATTTTAGATTAGCAGAATTTTTCGTTATTAATAAAAAGTTAATTGTTTTTGCATATATATATAAATTAACAGGGCTATATTGTTCTATTTTTGTAGATTCATAATCTAAATATATTTCACGAGATTTTGATAAATTTAAATACCCACAAGGTTGATTTTTTGATTCATAAAAAGAAAATGGTAAATAATAAATATTATTATTAGAAGTAATCACATTTTTATCAGAAATATATGGTAAATAACTATCATATAATTTAATACCATTAAAATTATATGTAGATGTATCATTAATTAATAGTTCTATATTATTAACAACTGGAGATTCTTGATAATATTTAATACTATTATAACCAACGGTTTTAGTACCAGCATTATCATAAATAACTGGTGTTTGAATATAATTTAAATCTAATATTGCATTTTTATACCAGGTTTGTAAATTATCTAAACCAGTTTCATTAATTGATGGTCTAAAATATAAATATAAAGATTCCATTGGAAATTTTAATTCTGGTAATAATATTTTATCTTTATTTTTATTTAAAATAGTTGTAATTCTTTTATGAATTCTAACTAAAATAAAACCTAATCTAGTTACAAAAATATCTTGAATTTCTGGATTTATATATATATGATTTGTATATAATTCAATTTCTTCAATATTAGGTGTATTAAATTTTTCATTATATAAATCATTAATAATATCAACACATGTAATTAATTTATTTGATTCTTCTAAATCAATTCTAACCTTTACTTTACCATATTGAGATACATTATTAGGTAATGCTAATCTTTTATCTTTATTAAACCAAAATAATAATGGAATATATAATTCAATACCTGGATGACTATTTTTTAATGTTTGATTTCCATTTAATATCCATTTTCTTTCTTTATAATTATCATTATTAGGATCTTGTATTAAGGTTGCTTCAATTGGTATTTCTTGACCGATACATTTTAACCATCCCTGTTTTTTATCTTCAGGGACATGCATAAAATAATGAATATTATAATATTCACTAGAATATTCGTCTATTACATTATTATTAATAATAAATTGTACATTTTTTAAAATCTTATGTCCTAAAAAATCAGCATATCGTACTTTATCAGTTTCTTCTAAAGGTGTTAATTCAGATAATCTAAGATAAATAAACATATCACTTATAAATTCACCATCTGGTGGGATAGTAAATTCAATAGAATTTCCGAATAATGGTTTAGTATTTACAGTAGAATTAATATATTCAAATGAAAATTCTACAAATGGTTTATAATAATTATTAATAAATAAAAAATGTGTTTGATCAATATCTACTGCTTTTGGTTTAATATAATCAGCATAATTATCTTTTAAATGAGTAATAATTTTATTCAATTCAATTATTTCATTTTTATTATTTTCAAATTCTTTAGTTTCTACTAATGTATAACTTAATTTATTTAATTGTTCTATTTTTTTATTTAATTCATATAATTTATCTTCAAGTTTTTTAATTTTTTCTTTTTTTATATTTATTAACCTTTGTTTTATTTTTTTTTGAGCTATTAAATAACTATCTTGATTAGTATCATCTAAAATTAATAAATTATATAATCCAGCGGTTGCCATTATAAATTATTATAAATTTTATATAAATTTTCAATTATTATATTAATACTATTATCAATATTTAAAATATTTGATTTTATAATTTTATATATTGATATATGATTATCTATAGATAATATTAAATTTTTCATAAAATCTTTTTTATATATATTATCATCAAATATAAGAGTAATTTGTTTATTTTTTTTAATAGTAAAATTATTAATTTTAATTAATTCATTAGAAATTTTATTTAATTCAATTTCTATAATTTTTAAAAATTGATTATTTTTTTGATTAGTATTTTTGTTTATTTTATCATTAAGAAATAATAAAGTATTATAATAATTATTATTTAATTCTAATAATTCAGATTTATTAATTACTTTTAATAGTAATAATTTATCAATTAATTTAAATATACAATCATTTAATTTATTATATAAATCAAATTTTTCTATAAAATTCCACATTATTATTTCAAATGATTTAATATTATTAGTGCTATTTAAATAAAAGATTAATAAATCTAAATCATCGGTTTGAAATAATTTAATTAATTGATTAATTAAGTGTTTATATTTTTGTTTATTTATTATTTTATTATCTATTTGATTATTATATTTTTCTTTTAATAAATCATATTCTAAAATAATAGTATCTATTTTATTTTCTAGAATTTTATCTGTAATTAAATTAACTGATTTACCATTAGAACCAATAATTTTAATACTCATGATATCGTTTTATTTAAATAATATTACAATTATATATCTATTATATTATAAATATATATATTTTATTATTAAATATAATGTCATTACCCACTTTATTAAAAGAAAATGTTATTATCCCACATATGGGTGAAAAAAAAAGTGATATATCAAATATAAGAGGAATAGATTATGTAATGAATTGGTTTAAAAAACGAATAGAAAATCCAAATTCTATAAAATCAATATCTGATAAAATTGTTATTTTAAAATCAGCAACTGGTAGTGGAAAAAGCACTGTTTTCCCTACAGAATTTTATTTACGATTTTTTAATAAAATGAAAAAAAATATCATTGTAACACAGCCTCGAATATTAACAACAATATCTATACCAAAAGATATTTCATCAGTAGAAAGCTATCAAGCAAAAAATAGAACTGATGGTATGGGAATAGAATTATATAAAAATATTGGATACCAAACTAAAGAATATATTAAAAAACCTTTAGAAAAAGGTATATTATTTTGTACAATTGGTGTATTATTACAATTTTTAAAAAATATGAATAAAGAAATATTTTTAAATAAATATGGTTGTATTATTATTGATGAAGCTCATGAACGTACAACTAATTTAGATTTAATATTTTATTATACTAAAACGTTATTTAATGAAGTACCATTAGATAAATGTCCATTTTTAGTAGTAGCTAGCGCTACTATGAATGTAAATAAATATGCTAAATATTATAATACAAAAACTATTTTTGAAATTATTGGTACAAGTCATAAAATAGATACTCATTATTTAAAATATGATTCTAATAATTTATATGATACTATAATTAATACCATCAAAGATATACATAATGATAATCAAAATAAAGAAGATGAAATTAATAAATCTGATATAATTGTATTTATACCAAGTCAATCTTATATAGTTAAATTAAAAAATAAAATATTAGAATTAAATAATCAATTGAAAAATAAATTATTTCCAATATCTTTAGATAGTAAAGTTTTTAAATCATCAGATATAAATTATCAAGCATTATTTGAAGATTTAAATAATTTAATATTAGAAAATAATGATAAAGTTACTAGAAAAGTTATTATAGCCACAAATATTGCAGAAACTGGAATTACTATTAATTCATTAAAATATTGTATAGATACTGGATTAGTTAATCAATTAGAATATAATCCAGTAATTAATTCTAATATATTAATTATAAAACCGGCTACGCAATCTATGGTTTTACAAAGAAAAGGAAGAGTAGGTCGAAAACAACCTGGTATATTTTATCCTATATTTACAAAAGAAACATTTGATAATATGATAGATATTCAATATCCTGAAATATATACAGAAAATTTAACAGTATCGTTATTAAATATTATTACTGTAAATTATAGTAAAATTATTAATAAATATATAGATACTGATGATTTATTTAATAATATTAATAATATTAAATATGATAATATTAAATTTGAAAAAAATATAGATATATATAATTTAGATTTATTAGATAAACCAACTTATATATCTATTAATTCAAGTTTATATAAATTATATATATCTGGTATAATTTATGGAAATGGATATCCAACATCATTAGGTTTATTAGTAAATAAAATTAGAAATTTATCAATTGAAAATATTAAAATGATTTTATCAGGATATATTTATAATTGCAATATATTAGATTTAATTACAATAGCCGCATTTATTCAAATTGGTAAATCTAAATTAGTTCAATCTAAATTTAAATCATTTAATATTCAATTTAATAATATTTATAGTGATAATGATATTGATAATTATAATTATAATAAATTAAAAACTAGATTGTTTATATCATGTGAGTTTATAGATTTTTTATTATTCTTCTATAAATTTAAATTAATAATTGAAAAATATAAAACAGATATTAATAAAATTATAGAATTTTGTAATGAAAATAAAGTTAATTATAGTGAATTATTAAAATTAATAGAATTAAGGGAAGAAATTATTAAAGATTTATTATTTAATATGAACTTAAATCCATATTATAATAATCATATTAATTTATATGACAATATAAATATGTATAATAAAAATATATCATTATTTACTGATTCAATTGAAGAAGTTATTAAAATAAAAAAATGTATATATGAAGGATATAAATTAAATGTTGCAAAATATGATAATGAAAAAAAAGAATACATATCTTTATATAATAATTATCCAATCAATATAAATTCATATTTAATTAAAAATTTACCAATATTTAATAATGGTAAAAATTTTGATATTAATAAACCAGAATACATATTATATTCTGGTTTAACTATAAAAAAAAACAATTTAAATAATTATTATGAATTATTTTGTGATGAAGCTATAACTGTATTAAGTGGATATATTAATATAGATAAAAATTTTAATTAATATAATATAATAATAATTTAAATAAAATGGAAAATAAATGTTTAAATTTTATAGTTTGTAAACAATTTAAATATAATAACCAGCATGAATTTTGTAGTGATTGTTTTCTGTATTTCAATAAAGCAATTTTATTAAATAAAAATATAGAAAAAAATCAATGCCCATTATGTTTAGAAGATTCTGAAGAATTAAATATATATAAATTAGATCAATGTAATCATAGTATATGTCAAAGTTGTTTATATAATATATATTTTGATAAATCTTATATTAATAACGCACCTATTAATCCATATTCTCATTTAACATTAAAATGGTTTAATTTTATTAAAAGTAGAAGATCTAATAAATTAAAATTTAGAATTATTAATAAATATATGAATAGAATTACATATGAAATTGATGAAATAGCATATGATTTATATATTAAATTTGAAAATATATATATTCCAAAAATTTTTAAAGATGAAATTATAGAATTAATTGATTTTCAACTTAAATTACAAAAGTATTTTGAAGACTGTCAAATTAAAAAAAATAAAAAGATAGAATTAATTAAAAAATGTCCATACTGTAGAAAAGTTTCTAATGAGATTATAATTTATAATTTTTAATAATTTTCATACCACCATGGTGTTTTAGCATTTTCATAATAATCTAATTCATTTTTATAATCATTTATTAATGAATTTTTATTAAATCTTGATGCTATTGTTTTAGCATCTTTAAATAATTTTTGATTTTTTTTTGATTTATTATATATTTTACTATCTATATCTGATGATGTTTGAATAGTTTGATCAATATTAAGATTAATTTTATTAAAAGTTTTACTATTATCTAATTCATTTAAATATTCATTGTGTAACATTTCATTATGTAAATCTTTATCATAATAATGCATTTTTTGCAATTTATATCTATCATTTAATAAATGATTATTATTTTTTATATTTTTTAAAATATTACTATTATAATCATTATAACTTTTATTAATATTTTTAGTTTTAATTTTTTTTTCAACTTCTGATATTTTATTATTAATTTTTTTATTGTATTGTTTATTTGTTGATGCATTCTTTATTTTAATATTCTGTTTTTTAGAATTAGATTCATATTTATTTATAGAATTTAATGCTTCAATTCGATCTTTTTTTACTAATTTAATTGGAGCAATTTTTGATTTAATAGCAGCATTTGCTAATTTATTAATAGCTTTTTTTCCATTTTTAGTTTTACTGGCTTTTTTAGCTACATTTGCAATTTGACGTACTTTATTTTTTTCTAAAGCTATTGGTCTAATTGCAGCATTAGCTAATGTATTAATAGCATCAATTGCAATATTAATATTTATAGTAGTATTTAATTTATTATTAACATTATCTTCTTTATAATTTTTATTCTTATTCATAAACTTTTCTATTTTATTATTAATAATATTTTTACAATTTAATGTGGTATAAAAGAAATATATTAATAAAATTACTAAAATAACATCTATAATATTTAAACAGAGAGACATTATGAATATTTATATATATATAAATATTATTATAAAATTTATAAAAAAAAATATATATTAAATTTATTCATCTTTGATATTTAATTTATTAACTTTTTCTTCAATTTCTATTTCTTCAATATTTTCATCTGAATCTGAATCTTTGTCCGATTCATTTTCAGATTCTTGAACATCTTTTTCTTTTACATTTAACATTTCAAAGTTTTTATTTAACATTTCAAATAGTTGAGTAACTTTAGGATCTTTAATTTTACCTTGTGATTTCTTTTGATAAAACATAACAATCTTTTTAAATTGTCTAGCTAATTCAATATCTACTTCACCACTATTTTCTTTAGAAACATCTAAAATAAAATTTTCAATAATAATAGTTGGATTTTTAGTAGTAATAAAATCTTTATAATAATTTTGAAAATTATCTTTTAATAATTCAACAGATTCTTCAATCTTTTTAAATGCTTTATTAGCTCTGGGAATCATTTTTCTTGCTTCTTTAATAGATTCTACAATAATATCTGAAAATTCTCCAATATCAATATCAGGACTAGTGATAATTTGATAAATATCATATGTAGTATTAAATAACATATTCATAAAAATTAATAAATATTTTTTAATACTATCATCAATTTTAACAACGGTATAAATATATTTAATATCAAAGTTACAAAATGGGAAAATAACTAATTCATGTGTTTTAGAAGATTTAATAAAATTATCTGATAAATTATCATTATTTTCAATATATTTTTTATATACAATTAAATTTTTACACATATGAATACAATCTTTAATTACTTTATGTTCTTTTAATTGTAAATAAAATCTAACCAGTTTTGAATCTTCAATATCTTCTGGAAAAATAGATTTACAATCAAGAATAAATCCATTAATATTATTTTTATAGTATTCAATATTTGATTGATCTTTTAAAATTTTATTATAAATTGTATTATGAAATGATTCTAATAACTTATAAATTCTTTCAATATTTGTTTTTAAACGTAAATATTTATCTTTAATAATTTCAACATCTAATGATTCTTCATCCCCTAGCAATTGATTAAACATATCACTTAATCCTTGTTGATCAACATTTTGCTTAACCATTTTTACTCGACCACGTCCTCTAGCCATAATTAATAATTTAAAAATATATTATATATTAAATAAGAAAAATTATTTTTAATATATAATAGGTATATTAAAATGTCAACATATAATATTGCAGAAGTTGCTGAAAAATTCAATAAAAATATTAAAAAGCTAATTAATATTTTAAATCAATCAATACCAAATAATATTTTATTAGATACTATTAAACGACGTACTAAATTAGTTATAGATGGCGATCCATTGTATTTAATTGATGAAGGTGGTGTATATATTTTTAATTATAGAGATTATATTAAAGATAATCAAGTAGAACAGTTATTATTAAATTATGATCAAGTAATTCAATCAGATAAAGATGCTCAAGATTATTTAAATGAAAATAGTAATGAAGCTGAAGATATTAATCAATTATTAGGTTTATTAAAAAGAGTTTGGAATACTTATTCTGACGAAGAAAAAAAAATAATTAATAAGATATTTAAAATATTATTATCTGAATATTGTAAATATTTATCTTTAAAAAATTAAGTTGATTCTTCTAAATTTTCCCAAAACTTTTGAAGATCTTTATCATCTGACACATAATCGGATACGGGTCTCGTTTTAGTTATTTCTTCATTTAAATTATTATACTCAGTTTGATAATCATTATAATTTTCAATAGAATAATTATCATTATTATTTAAATTATTTTTTACAGTTTCTATAATTTTATTAGAAAATTTTGGATCTACATTTTTTTTTTCTTGTCTTAGTCTATATTCATCTTCTTTTGATTTTACAACATTTAAATCTATTGGATCTTCTATAGTATCATCTGATTTAAATGCTTCATTTAATAAATAATCTTGTAAATCCGCATTATTATTATAACTTTCATTAGAACTATTTTTTTGAGAATTATATTTTATAGATTCATTATCAGAGTCAGAATCTGTATCTGATTCTGATTTAGATTCGCAGATTTTAACAATATATTTAATTATATTATTTAAACCAGTTACTGATTTATTATTTATTTCATCTAATAATCCAGGTGTACTTTCTATATTTTTTTTTATAAAATAATCTATATTAGATGATTTTACCAAAATCGGTTGAATATAATAATTACAATCTATAATTTCTTTATAATTATTATTTAAAAATTCAAATAATTTAATATTTAAATCATTTTCTGTATTTGGTGAATCCTTTAATATAATTTTTAAAATATGTAAATTTTCCATCATTAATATACTATTAATTATAATATTAATTTAAAATTGAAATATATATATATATATATTAAATAAAAGTAATAAATATGGATATTAAAAATGTTAAAATAAATGAATACCAGATTAATTATAAAAATAGTAAATTTGAAAATATCATAAATGAACATAAACATTTAATACCAGAATTAAATAAAAAATCTATAACTTTTGATTTAATTAATTCTAATGAAGCATTTGCTAATGGAATTAGACGTACATTTAATGATGAATTATTAGTAAAATCATTAGATATAAATATTTATGATCTGAAAACAGATGATAAATATATATTACCAGATAATATTATAGAAAGAATTAATTTAATTCCTATATTACAAAATATTAATGATGACTTAACATTTAGTATTAATATTGTAAATAATACAAATGATATTATTAATATATATTCAAAAGATATTATTAATAAAAATAAAAATGATAAAAATATTTATTTTAATAATAATATTCTAATATGTTCATTAAAACCAAATAGATATTTATATATTAACAATATCAAAATAACAAAAGAATATGGATATAATGATCATAAATATAGTATTGGTTCATATAATTATGAAATTATAAATACAGACTTTAAAATAAATTCTCTAAATAATAATATTAAAGATTTTAGAATAGAACTTATTACAAATAATAATATTGAATTAAAAAATTTAATTATATTAATTTATGATACTTTGTATTTTAGATTAAAAAATATACAATCAAGTATTAATAACTATGATATAAATACAAATTCAACAGATATTAATAAATTAATAAATGATATTTTTATTATACCTAATCAAAATATTTATGAAATACATATTAATAATGAATATCATACTATTGGTAATTTAATTACTAAATATGTTTTTAATTTAGATAATAATATTGAATTAATAAATTATAAATTAGAACATCCACTTAGACATAAAATTATTATTAATATAAAACATAATCAATATAAAAAAATAATTCATGATAGTATTGAAAATATTATTAAAGATTTAGATATATTTAAAAATTTATTAATTAAACATATAAAGTAAATATTTAATTAATATGGACTATAAAAAATTTAAAGATGAATTACAAATTAAATCTTATAAAACATTAGAAAATAAATATCAAAAATTATATAAAAAAAATCAAGAAATTGAATATTTATATAATTCAACAAAAAATGAATTATATGATAAATATAAAATTTTATTTTTTAAATATCAACATTTAATTTCTAAGTATAATTTATTACATAATGAATTATATTATCAATGTGATAATTTAATAAATGATACTATTTTAAATTTTAATAATGTTACTCAACAACAAAAAGTAAATTATGACAAATTATTAATTAATTATCATAATTTAAAAACAGAATATCATTTATTAACTAAATCTTTATTAGATATTTCTAAAAATTATGAATATTATATAGATCAATCTAAAAGAAAAAAATTAATTAGAAATATTAAAATGATATCATTTATGTAATTTTATATAATTAATTAAAATATTTTTCATAAATAAAAAATATCCATGGAATAAATGCCCCACAAAAACACCACATTGTACCAATTGATTTTTTATTTTTATAAACTATAGCACTAATTATATAAGATATTAATATAACTAAACTACTAAAACCACCATTACTAAATCCATAATAAGATAATAATACAAAAATTAATACAAAGTATAAATATATAGGTATATTTAAAGGTTCATTATAATTCCATTGCCAAAATAAATGTGGATTAGACTGTTCTGTAACATATGTACATTTTTTTTCAATTGTATTTTTTTTATTAATAGTATCTATTGTATAAATAAATAAACATATAAAAAAGAATAAAGTTATAATCATTACCCAAGTAGGTAATTTATTTTTACTAAATAATAATATAGAACTATACATAATAACAGGTTCTAAATTATTTATAATCATACCAGCAGTTGTTGTATTTTGATTAATTTTATTACATGATTTTAATTCTTCAAGTTTACAAATTTTATTAGACTCTGAAATTTTACATGGTTGATTTTTCCATAATACAAAATCTATTAATTGCATATGACTAATCCATCCAAAAAATAAGGATTCTGGTATTAATTTAATATTATATAAATTAATAGAACCTGATATTCCTATTAGATATGTTAATAATGAAGTTTTTTCATCAAAACACATATTATTTTTATTTTTAAGTAATTTATATTAATATTAATATAAATTATTATAATGAAAATATTATAATGAAAATATTATGTTGGAATATTGTTAGCTTACGAGCATTATTACAAAAAAAAAATATTATAGATAATAAAATAAAAAATACTAATACATTTATAAATTATATTAAAAAAAATGATTTTGATATAATATGTTTACAAGAAATTAAATTATGTAATAATACAATAAATATTTTATTAGAATTATTACCTGAATATCAATATAAATATTATAATATCCCTAAAACAAAAAAAGGATATAGTGGAGTAGCTATTATTAGTAAAATTAAACCAGAATCATTTTCAGTTAAATTTGATGATATATTAGGAAGATATTTAAAAGTTAAGTTTAAAAAGTTTTATTTAATTAATTTATACTCTGTTAATGCAGGTCCTAAATTAGAACGATTAAAAGATAAAGAAATATTTAATAAAAAATTTTATAATAAAATGCAAAAATTAAAAGAAAAAAAAGAAGTTATTATAGTTGGTGATTTTAATGCAATTCATAAAGAAATAGATTCTTATGATTTTAATAAACATCATAATAAATTAGCTGGAGTAACTGATGTTGAAATTAAAAATTTTAATAAATTAATCGATTCTGGATTTTATAATGTATTTAGAGAATTATATCCAAATAAAAAACAATATAGTTATTTTACATATAGATGGCCTAGTAGACATTATAATAAAGGATTATTAATTGATTTTGCTTTAGTTACAAAAAAAGTATTAAAAAAAAATATTAAAAGTATTAAATTTTTAGATAATATCTATGGATCAGATCATTTACCTTTTGTATTAGAATTAGATAATAATCTTATAAAATAATGTATTCTGAATCATCTAACATATTATTAGTAATGTGTAAATATTGTGTTTTCTTTTTTATTTTTTTTAAATTTTTATTTTTATGTATTCTTAAATTATTTAATAATTCATTAATTTTATTTAATTTTTTATTTAAAAAATAATAATGTAATGTAATACCAAAAAATGATGTAATTAATGATATACCGTAATAAATTTTTATCATAATGAATTATATATTAATAGTCAAATAAATAACTTTAATAAAAAAATAAATATATATTTAAAAAAGTAATGTCTTTTCGATATCTGATTCTTCAATATTATTTAAATCTAAATTTTTTTCAATGTCATTTTCCGCATTTTCATTTGTATTAATCATTTTTAATAAATTAATATAATTATCATTTAATTCTTTATATTTAACTTTTAATAAATCAGCATTAAGTTCTAATTTTTTTATTTTATTATCTAAATGATAAATATAATAATAATATACAAATGGACTACTAACTAATAAAGAAGTAACTAAAACTGATTTATTAATAAACATCATTATATAAATAATATTTTATTAAATTGATAATAATATTTTTTTTGATTTTTATATAAATATATAAAATTATTATATAATGAAATATTTTTATTATTTAAATTATTATTGAATATATCAAATAAAAATTCTAAGATATGTATATTTTTTATTTCTACAATATATTGATATATTTGTGATTGATATTGTATATCACATTCATTATATTGTATTTCATAATATTCATTAATATAATTAATTAAGTTTAAATGTTCTTTAGTAAAATATATAATTAATATTACATCTTCATTAGAAGGGTAAATATTATTATCTGGATAATAAATAAACGAATTATTATTGATATAATTAATATAATTATCCATATTAAATTCCATTATTTGATATAATAAAAAAAAAATAAAATTCAATTTTTAATATAAATTATTCTTTTTTATTAGTAGAACCAAAACCTCCAGAACCTCTAGTTGTTTTAATTAAATTATTTTCAGTTTCATGTAATTCATAATGAATTGATCTACGTAATAATAATTGACAGCATTTAAATGGTAATTCTAAATCAGCTAATGTATCATCAATTTTAATTAATACAATATATAAATTACCAGAATAACTTGGATCAATAATACCAATAGAATTTGCTAAAATATATCCAGATTTGGATAATGAAGATCTTGGAACAATTTCAAAATAATATCCATATTGTGGTTTTACTTGAATACCTGTATCATACATAATAATATTATCTGATATTCTTTTATGAGTTTTAATAATAGTTAAATCATATCCAATATCACTTGCATTATTTTTAGATGGAATAATTGCATTTTTATTATTTATTTTAAATGTACATTTAGGTAATCTATAATATAAATTATCATTTTCACAATCATAATAAATATGTTGATAATTAGATAATGACATATATTCATTATATAATTCTTCATCAACTTCACATTCTTTAATATCTTTATGATAAATTTTTGATAAAATATCTAACACATTAACAAATTTAAATTGTAAAATATAGTTATAATATATATTATTTTTATTATAATTACTTTTAATAATATCACAACAAATATTAAAATTATCTTTAATATATTCTAAAATTTTAAGATCATTATCTGTAAAATAAATATTAAAAATTGTTTCATCAGTTGCTTTAAAATTATTAAAATCAGGTTTAATTAATACTGAATTAAGTTCAATATATCCTCTTAAAAAATCTAATAAATTATTATTTAAAAATAATAGATTATAATCTAATTTAATACAAGAAATTAAATAATTCTTTCCAATTTCATAAAAATTCATAATTGTTATTGTTATTATTATAGTAATAAATATTTATATTCAATTTTAAATATATTTATTTATAAACTATTAAATAAGATAAATAAATATTATATAAATCTTTTTCATTATTTGATAATAATTCATATTTATCTGTAATATTATAAAATAATAATTCTAAAATATTTTTAATATTATTATTATAATATTTTGTCTTATGAGTAAAAATTAATTTATAATTACAATCCTCAGTATTTTCATTTATAGCATATTTATCTTCTATATAGTTAAATAATAACTTGATTTTATAACTTAAAATATGTTCTTTTATTATTATTTTATATATTAATAATAATAAATAAGGATGATAATCATATAATACAAAATAATTATAATCTATATAATAATAATTAATATTTGTACTATATAAATCTAATATATTTAAATAATATCCTCTTAGAAAAGATGATATATATTCTTTTTTAATATTATATAATTTATTTGATAATATTTTAAAAAATTCTTTATATTCTATATTTTTATTTAAATATTTCATAATTATATAATGTTCAAATTCTGCATTATGTTTAAATATTTCATATATATTTTTATTATCTAGTTCATTACTAAAATCAGTATCATCATTTAAAATATTAATATATAAATAATATCCAAAATGTGATAATTCAGTACCTATTTTTAAAGCACTATCTTTTGATTTTTTTATTTTATTAATTATTTTATATATTGAAATAAAGGTGATAATTTTATTTTTGATATTCGTCATTATATTTTTTATATATTAAATAATATATAAAATAATCATTATTTAAATATTATTATTTAAACATTTATTAATATTATTATAAAGAACGTTTTTTTTTAATATTTACTATGATTGGAATATTAACTAAAAAAGGAATAGAAGTAAATATTATTGATTTAATTAATAAATATAAAAAAGAAGGTTATAATAAAATTAAAAGTAAATTTACTGTAAAATATAAAAGTCCTATAGGTACATTTTATATTGAAAAGAAAAATTATATTGTTGATAATAAAATAATTATCTTTCCTAGATTTGCAGGCCCAATTCTATTATCAAATAAAATTTTAACTCAAATTATTAATAAAATTCCAAATGGAATTGATATAAATATGGAGTATATTGGTAAATCAAATGAAAATCAAATTACGGTAATTAATCATATATTTAATACAATATATTCTAAACAAAATGTAACTAATGGATTTAGCGGATTAACATTAAAATTAATGGCCGGTTGTCATGCAAAAGATACAGATATATTAATGTATGATGGTTCTATTAAAAAGGTGCAGGATATTACAGTTAATGATATATTAATGGGTGATGACAGCACTCCAAGAAAAATTCTAAAATTAGTCAGAGGTAAAGATAATATGTATGAAATTAATAATAAAAAAGGTGAGTCATATATTGTAAATGGTGATCATATCCTTTGTTTAAAATACACTACTAAAAATACAATCAAATATTCTAAAATATATAAATGTTATACAACAATGTGGTTTGATAAAAAAAAAATATGTAGATGTTCCCGAAGTTTTAAAACTAAAGCAGAAGCAGAATTATTAATGTCTGGTATTATAGAAGACTATATTGTTGAGATATCAGTAAATAATTATTTAAAATTAAATAAATCATTTCATAAAGATTTAAAAGAATATAAAACAAAGATAGAATATCCACTTAAAGAATTTATTATTGACCCATATATGATTGGATATTGGCTTGGTGATGGTCATTCGAGTATATCAGCGATAACATCACAAGATAGCGCCATTTTAAAATATTTTGCATATAATTTAAAATATTATAACTGTTATTTACAATATCAAAATAAATATTCTTATAGAATAAATGGGTTAACTGGAGAGGTCGGATCTAATATGTTTAGTAATGAATTGTATAAATTAAATTTAATAAATAATAAACATATTCCGGATATATATAAATATAATAATCGTGAAAATAGATTAAAATTATTAGCAGGGTTATTAGATGCTGATGGTTCACTAGATAAACATAAATCTACATTTGAATTTAGTCAATGTATACAAAATGAAAAATTATTTGATGATGTCTTATATCTAGCTAGAAGTCTTGGATTTGCATGTTATAAATATATAAAAAAAACTTCATGGACTTATGAAGGAATAAAAAAATATAGTACAGCATATAGAATGAATATTACAGGGATTGATATTGAAAAAATACCGACATTATGCCCTCGGAAACAGGCAAATCCAAGACAACAAATTAAAGACCCATTAGTTTCACAAATTTCTATTAAAAAATTAGAAATTGATGACTATTATGGATTTCAAGTAGATAAAAATAATAGATATGTTATGGGGTCATTTACAGTAACACATAATTGCGGTAAAACTTATTGTGCAATGGATATAATTGGTAAAATTAATCAAAAAACTTTAATAGTAGTGCCAAATACATATTTATTAAAACAATGGATTGAATTATTAAAACAATTTTTTCCAAATAATACTATTGGTGAATATTATGGCAAAAAAAAAGTTGATGGTGATATTATTGTTTCTATTATTAATAGCTTAGTGAGTGAAAATTTTGAATTTAAAATAAAAAAAAATAAAATTACTAAAACTTATAATGAGTTTTTTTCAGAATTTGGTTTAATAATTTTAGATGAAAGTCATATATATTGTACTGATAATTTTAAAGTTGTATATAATCGTTTTCAATCTACATATATGTTAGGATTATCGGCGACACCAAATGAAAGGTTAGATAAAGCTGATATAATATCTCATATGAATATTGGACATGTATTAGATGCTGAAACATTAGATCAATATAAAAAATCTGATATTTCATTTATCGCCGATGTACATATTATTAAATATAATGCACCTGATCAATATATTAATACACATATAAATCCAAAAACTCAAATGATTTGTGTTCCATTAATTATAGAAGATTTTTTAAATGATGAATATAGAAATAAATTAATTTTAGATGAATTATTAAAATTATTTAATAAAAAATTAAATATCTTTATATTTTCGGAAAGAAGAAATCATTTAGAATATTTATATACACAATTTAATTATATTTTAACAGAACAAAATTATAAAAATTATGAAAATAATTTATCAGTTCCTGAATTAAATATTAATAAAAATATTGTTTTGTATGGAGGATCTACAGATGAAGATATAGAAACTGCTAAAAATAATAGTAATGTAATTTTTACTACTTATAGTTATAGTTCTACAGGGGTATCTATTAATAAAATGAATGCTGTCATTTTATGTACTCCACGTAAATCAAAATCTAAACAAATTATTGGTCGTATTTTTAGATTAAATAAAGAAAATAATCATATTAAAAGAATAATTATAGATATTGTAGATAATAAATCTGTATTAAAAAATCAATTATATTCTAGAATGTCTGCTTATAAAGAAAGAAATTGTCAAATAATAAAAACAGAAATAAATTATACGGATATAACTTTATAAAAAAAATAATAATTTTTATATAATAATTATATTATATTTAATATTTAATGTTTGCGGGATTTTTTAGATTTTTTCGATTTTTTCGATTTTTTCGATTTTTTTCCACCAGCACGGGATCGTCCTCCACGAGATTTACCACCTCGGGATTTACCACCTTTGGAAAGACCACGTCCTTTACGTGCAGATCGTTTAGATTTTTTGCCACCAATTGCGAATGCCATGTTTTATATTTAAATATAAATTACTTTAGATTATCAATTTATTAAAATTATATTAATAGTAAATATAAATTTATAAAAAAAAAATAAATAATTTATATTTTTTTTTTTATATTATTTATTTATTAATTAATGTATTAACTAATTCTTTTAATTGATTTACCGTACTATTTAAATTATCTACTTGTTCATATAAATCAGAAATTACTTCTTCCATTTCATCTATTTTTGTATTAAGGATTTCATTTTGATTTTCTAATTTTTCTTTATCTTGAATTAATTTTTTTGTACATCCATATAAAGTAGTATATATTTGATCTGTATTAATTGATTTACAGTCTTTAAGTCCAAAATTTTCACTTATATCTACACAATTGGGTAATACTTGTTCTACTTCTTGAGCTATCCACCCTAATCTATGTTTATCTAAACCTATATCTGTTTGTTCATAAGTAAAATCTTTCCATTTATAATATACAAGGCGTAAATTTTTAATATTATTATAACATAAATCTAAATTAGCATCTACAATATTTTCTTTTAATCTTATATCTGAAGTTGTACTGAAAGACGATGAATTTGTAGAACGAAATACACCACCACTTGTATCCATACGTACACGCCATGAATCCCAAGCATATAATCTAAATTCATTATTTGAATATGAGCCAATACCTGTTGTACTACCATCATTCCAAGTAATTAATTCGGCACTACTACCTTCTGCATTTCTTTGACTTAAGCCATATCCATTAGAAATTAAATTAGGTCTAGCCATAAATACATCACTATAACCAGACCATACTCCAGTTGAATTACATGTTCCTATACGTAGTGCATTAGAATTTTGAGGACCTATGCCCCAATATCCTGATCCGGTCCAATTACCTATATATCTACCAAAAGCACCACTATCAGATGTATACATATAGTTTGGTGTTGATATAGTAGTATTTGCTGATATTGCACCACCAGAAGTTATAGAACCTCCATATAATGATCCATTAACTTCTAAGCGATAACTAGGTGAATTTGTATTTATACCAACATTACCATTTGAATTAATAGTTAAACGAGAACTACCAGCTGATGGATCATATACAAAAAATGATCCTGCTGTTACGCCAGATCCAGATGCTGATGACCCTACCCAATATTTTCTTCCTGATGTTCCAGTTGCATTTAAAGCAATCATCGATTCATTAGCATTTGATGATAATGTTAATACTTCATTAACAGTTCCAGTTATTCTTGATTGGCCAAGAATATCAAAATCAAAACTAGGAGTTGTATTAATACCAACTTTTCCATTATTTAAAATAAATAAACGACCAATATTATTTGTTTGTAATAATAGATTATGATTTGTAGCTGTTCCAAAATAAGCATTTCCTGCATTAGTTGCATTATTTACAAATGATACTAAATTAATTGTTCCATCATTATGGCTAAATCCTTGACCGGCGACTGATGTTCTTAATAAAGCATTTGTATTTATAGTTCCATTTACATCTAATCTATAACTAGGACTAGTTGTACCTAAACCTAAATTACCACTACCGTTTAATCTCATACGTTCAGTACCAGATGATGTTACTGTTGTACTAGTAAACCAAGCATGACCACTTGATCCAGATGATTGATATTTTAAGGCATTGTCATTTGCACCTAATTTAAAAGCATTAGTACCGTCTTGATATAAGATAATTGTATTATCACTGGCATTTGTTCCAAAATCTAAAAACCCTAAAGGATTAGTGGTTCGAATACCAACATTACCATTAGTTGCAACTCTCATTCTTTCTGTATCATTTACATACAAAACAAATGGAAATGAATTATATGAACCAATACCAGTAATTGTTCCATTTGAATAAGTTACTAATTCAGATTTAGTTGAACCAGTTGCACTTTTATGACTATATCCTAAATCACTAGCATTAATAGTCATACGCCCACTTCCTGAAGTTCCAATATTATTACCTGTAATATTACCAGTTGCTGTAATATTATTATTAGAATTAATAATACCAGTTGCTAAAATATTACCATTAACATGTAATCTTTCAGTTGGATTATTAGTATTAATTCCAATAAACCCAGAGTTATTTATTCTCATACGTTCAGTTAAAGTACTATCTAAATAATTATTACGAGTATAAAAAGCTAAAGCACCATATTGATATAGAGATGGAGCATCAGAAGTTGTAGTAACTGATGCAATTCTAGTTACTTCATATGCATTATTTATATCTCTATAACCCATAAATGATAATTTACATCCACTAGTTTCTGCGGTAGAATTTCTATTTTCAATTTGAATACCAATAAAACTATTAGAACTATTTTCAATATGAATAAAATCTTCAGCAGCAGAACTTGCTGTACCAAGTTTTAAATTATTATCAATTCTTAAATTAGATAATATTCCTAATCCAGTAATATTAGTTTGATTAACTGTTGTTAATAATCCAGATATATTAGTTGCATTAATAGTATTAACTCCAGATAATGTTCCAGACATTGTTAAATTTGTAATTCCTGTAATTGAACCAGATAAATTTAAACTAGTTAAAGTACCTAATGAAGTAATATTTGGTTGATTAGCAGTACCAATTGTTCCATTAATATTACCACCAGTAAATGAAAATGATGCATTAGATCCTACTGTATTAAATGTAGTAATACCGCTACTTGAAATTATTACATCACAATAAGTAGTTGCTGAACCATCACTATCATTATTAGTTAATCTTAAACAATTACCTAAGCTATCATTAATTTCTAATGCTAAATCTGGATTAATTGTACCAAATCCAACTTTACCATTACTTTTAAACATAATTTTTCTAGAAGAATTGGCGGCTGGATTTAACATATTTCCTATAAATAAATCTGCCGCTGAATTTGTTGATAAATTTAATCCAGATTGAATATAATTTATTCCGCCAGATTGGGTAATTCTAATAGTACCTGATGTTGCTGAATTTGATGATGTTCCTACAATTAATGTCTGTAATGAAGAACTCGAATCACCTACAAAAACTGTATTATTTGATGATTTAATTTGTAATGACCCATCTGATAAAGTAGTAAAATCATTAAAATTACTAGTTCCTGAAACTGTCATTCTTAAAAAATTTGAACCTGCTGTATTATATAACTCTAATCTAGCACTAGAAACATTTGATCCCATAGCTATATTACCATTATTTGCAATATATAATCTAGTATTATTATCTCCATATGATCCAAAATCTTCAGCTGAAGTATATGTTTGAAAAACATGTTCAGCAGCTCGTAATCTAATTCTATCAGGACCAGATACTCCAGATGTATCATTTCCTTTAAATAATAATAATTCAGATTGTTCAGTACCACCATAAATTCTTTCAGCAATAACTGTCATATGAGTATTTGCGTCACCAGTAGTTCCATTAAATCTTAATATATTATTTGTAGAATCTTTTCCTATAATAACAGATCCTCTTAATAAAATATCACCAGCACTAGATAAAGAATTATTACTTGAAGGACTTAATGTTAATTGTCCAGAATTAGAAACATTAAAATCACAAAAGTTTATAGCACTACCATCTGAATCATTATTTGTTAATCTTAAACAATTTCCAGTTCCTGAATTTATTTCTAATTGTCTATCTGGATTAGTTGTATTTATACCAATATTACCAGTATCTGTAATACGCAATCTTTCATTTTGTGTGGTATTAAATAATAAATGTCCACGACCTGCATTAACTCGAGTATATAATATAGAAGCACCTGGAATAGTTGTTGTTGGATCATTAGTAGTATGAGCAAATGCAATACCATGACTATTTCCGTCAATTGTTGTATTTCTTCTTAAATATAAATCATAATTACTAGTTACTGTTGAATTGTTAATAGTAGTTACTGAAGTACTATTAATAGTACTTTGAATAGATCCTAAAATATTAATATTATTAATATTTCTATTTGAATCTAAGATTAATGCTTTACTCGCTTGACCTTGACCTTCCGTAGTGATATCTAAATAATTTAATTCTGCAGTAGTACTAGTTATACCAGATAATCTATTTAATTCGGAGGCAGTTGCAGTAACTAAAGTACCATTTAATTGTAATCCAGTAGTTGATCCATTATGACTAACTATATTTACACTACCCGTACTATTAACTATTAATCGATAAAGTGATGATTGATTATCATATAAATAAAAACTATTTGGTTGAGTATTTGTACTACCTCTAGATCCTAATTCCCAACTTTTAATATCATTAATAAATCTTAAATTTGTTCTTGATCCTGATGAACTATTAGTCATAGTAATTACGTCACTTGATCCATTTAATGTTAATTGATTTAAATTTGTTAAATTTCTATTATTATCTACTACTAATGCTTTATTAGCATCTACTGTACCTGGTGCATTTATATCTAAATAATTTAATTCAGCAGTAGTGCTAGTTAATCCAGATAATGTATTTAATTCAGAAGCGGTTGGTATAATTAATGTACCATTTAATGTTATTTGATTAGTACTAAGATTAGTTACTCCAGTTATTGATCCAGATAAAGTTAAACTAGTAAGAGTACCTAAAGATGTAATATTTGGTTGACTTGCTGTTTGTATTGTTCCTGATAAATTTGTAACATTTAAATTAGTTGCGGTTAATGTAGTAGTTGTTAAATTATTAATATTATTAATATCTCTATTTGAATCTAATACTAAAGCTTTACTAGCTTGTCCTTGACCAATAGATATTAAATCTAAATAATTTAAATCACTTGCTGATGCAGTAACTTCTACATTATCAATATATAAATTAGTTGTATATAGATGTTCACTAGTAATTGCATGAATATTATTTATAATACGAGATCCGTCTAATACTAATGCTTTATTACCTTCAGCAGTACCTGGAGTAACTACAGTATAATTTAATTGATGAGCACTAGCTAATACTAAATTTCCACTTAATTTTAAACCTTTATCTATACCATTATGACCTGGTAATGATAAATCATTAGATATTATTAAATTTAATAAAGTACCCAGAGATGTAATATTTGGTTGACTAGATGTTAATAAAGTACCTGTATAACTAATAGCATTCATGGCTCCAGATAATGTTAAATTACGTATTCGAGTAGTATTATCAGAACCTATTAAATCTTTATTTGTATCAACAACTAATGCTTTATTAGCAACTACTGATCCAGTAGTTACACCAGCAGTATAATTTAACTGTTGAGATGTACCACTAAATGTAATACCTGATAATTTAAAACTAGTAAGTTGGTTAATAATAGTCATTTTTTAATTTATATTTATATTTATATATATAAATATATAATAAAAAATATTAAAATAAATATAATAGTATTTAATAAATATGGTAAGACAAAATATTTTAATATCAAATTGTAATAAAAGTAATGTATATAATATTAGTAATGATATTTTTATGAATTTTCCAATAAATCTGTTTTTTAAACAACCACGTACTATTGAATTAGCTCACTTTGATTTAAATGCTGAAATTTCAGTTTTTGGTAATACTAATAATACTTTATTAATACAATATAAAAATGATTCTTATATAATAGTTGTTGAATATGATGAAAATATTAAAACAGATTATAAATTATCCGCTGCTTTACAATATGCTCTAAATAATCCTAGAGAATTAGATAACCCAGATAATCAAACTATATATAATGGATCTAAATGGCAATCTATAGTATGGTCTAGTTATTTAAATTTATATGTAGCTATATCTATATCTGGTGATGGTAATAGAGTAATGTTTTCACCAGATACTATTAATTGGAAATATTCTAAACATGTTCCTGGTAATAAATGGAGTTCAATTTGTTGGTCACCTGAATTAAATATATTTGTAGCTGTTAGTAAAACAGGTTATTTAAATAGAATTATGGTTTCATCAGATGGTGATAATTGGACAGTTAAGTTAGCACCAAATGATAATGATTGGGAATCTGTATGTTGGTCAAGTACATTAAATTTATTTGTAGCAGTTTCTAGTACTGGAGATACTAATAGAGTTATGACATCTTCTGATGGATCAAATTGGACAATAAGAAGAAGTGCTAATGGTAATAATTGGACATCAGTTTGTTGGTCAAATACTTTAAATTTATTTATTGCAGTAGCAAGTTCTGGATTATTTAATAGAATTATGACATCGCCTGATGGTATTAACTGGACAATCAGAACTAGTCCAAATAATAATAATTGGGTTTCGGTTACTAGTTCAACAGTTTCAGCTACTGTTGTAGCAGTAGCCAATGATGGAGATACTAATAGAGTTATGGTTTCAAATGATGGTATTAATTGGACAGCTAAACAATCAGCGGGTAGTAATGAATGGAATTCAGTAATATGGTGTAATTATTTAAATTTATTTATAGCAGTTGCAAGTTCTGGAGATAATAATCAAATTATGACATCAAATAATGGTTTAGAATGGGCTGTTCAAATTAGTCCCATTGATACTAAATGGATGACATTAGCATGTTCTAATAGTGAAATTATAGCATTATCTGCATCTGGTACATCAAACCGAGTTATGAAATCTTTAGATAGTATAAATTGGAATTTATCATCAGATGCTAGTAATTTTAATTGGCAATCAATTTGTTGGTCTAATACTTTAAATTTATTTGTAGCGGTAGCTAGTTCTGGAAATATTACATATAAAAGTGATGATGCAGGTTATGTTATTAATTCTAGAATTATGACTTCAATTGATGGAAAAATATGGGTTGCGTCAAAATTAGAATTATTTAATAATTGGTCAGCAATATGTTGGGCTGGTAGTATTGGAAAATATATTGCAGTTGCTAATAGTGGCAATTTAGATCGTGTTATTACATCTATTGATGGATTAACATGGTTAGTACAAACAGCAGCTAGTAATAATAATTGGACTTCTATTTGCTGGTCTGATGATTTAAATTTAGGCGTAGCTGTATCTAATTCTGGTAATAATAATAGAATTATGACTACTAATAATGGTATAAATTGGATATCACGAGTTAGCCCAGCTGACAATAATTGGACATCAATTTGTCGTGGTCGAGTGGATGTAGGATTAATAACAGAAAAAGAAATTTTTGTAGCTGTAGCTAGTTCTGGAACAAATCGAGTAATGATATCTTATGATGGTATAAATTGGAGTTTACAAAATGCATCTGTTAATAATAATTGGACATCAGTTTGTTGGTCAACTAATTTAAATTTATTTGTAGCAGTTGCAAGTTCTGGTAATAATAATAGAATTATGACTTCACCTGATGGTATTAATTGGACTACTCAGGTTAGTCCAGTTGATAATAATTGGACATCAATTTGTTGGTCAACTTATGTTAATCGATTTATTGCGGTATCAAGTACAGGTAATAATAATAGAGTTATGACTTCACAAAATGGTACAAATTGGACTATTAGAACAAGTTCAAATAATTATGAATGGTCATCGATAGCTTATTCTAATAATTATGTTGTAGCTGTTGCTAAAACTGGAGAAGGTAATAGAGTAATGATTTCATTAGATAGTATAACTTGGGAAAATCAGGATTCATTACAACCAATGGATTTAGTTTTTACAGTATCTGAATCATCAATTGAACATGTGTTAACTACATTTAAAATAGAAAGAGAATCAGCAACTTCGTCATTTAGTATATCTACAACTAATCCTTGTACAATGTCATTTAATCATAAAGATTCAATAGGACCTTTAATTGGATTTGGGCATGGTGTATATGAAAATGTTACTAAAGTAGATGGTATTTCAACTCAAAGCATTAGTTCTTATCATTATATAGATATTTATAATGAATCTGGGGCTACTATACCAGCAGTCTTTCCAAATTATAATGATGTAAATTGTAAAATGGCTTTATTTGATTCAAATGGTCATTATATACCAAATGCAACAAATGCTAATGATTTAACTATTAGTTTAAATACAACAGTTGGATTAAAACAATATAATAATATTGGTGAAGTTTTAAAATTAATAGAAATACAAATGAATCAATATAAAACTTCTTTTTATCCAGAAGCTGATTTTGTATTAGAAATTGATTATAATAGTAATAAAGTTATTATAACAAATTATACAGGAGCAACATTTGGATTTGGATTTGATTTTGAAAATATGAAAATTCCAAATAGTGGTAATAGTTCTGGTTCATTACATACTATTTTAGGATTTAAAAAAAAATCATATTTAAATGTGGTTTCTATAGTATCCGATTATGAATCGCAAACATTTGAAAATGTATTTGCAGATGATTATTTATTAGTATGTTCAAGTATTAATACTGGAGCATCTGATTTAAATATTATTGGTATAGGTAATGGAGATAATGTAAAAAACAATAATGCTTTATTTGCAATACCTTTACAGAAAGTAAGTCATTTTGAACCGGCAAATTCAATATTTTACAATGTTGATATTTCAAATTCTCCATTTAGTTTAGGATATAAATATAAAACATTTACTAAAGATAATCCAAATTTAGTAAATTTTTATCTTAGATTATTATCTGGACGTCATATATCCGCAAATAGTAATTATACTATGTTATTATCATTTGAGTTCTAAAAAAAATTGAAATATTTATTTTATATTTATATAATACAATATTGAATAAAATGACATTTTCTACTCATGAAAACTATGATGAAAATGAATATTTTTTACGATTTCATAATATTCATCCAATTTTAATTTATTCTAATAATGAATATGATAAACAAAAAAAAGAATTACAGATAAAATTATTAGATGAATATAAAAATAATAAAATAACTAAAGAACAATTAGAAATTAATTATAATATGTTAATTGATATAGAAAGACAATATTCAATATTATTAAATAATATTGAATATGAACATAAACAAATTCAAAAAAATATTAAAGAAAATAATGAAAAATTATTAATAAATTATATTAAAAATTTTAATTAATAAATTATATTAAAAATTTATATTAATTGTTTTATTTTTTTTATTTGCATTGATTTAATTCATTATGAAAAATTCCTTGATTCCATAACATTTTAAAATATTCTAAATCAAAATCTCCTGCATTTTTTTGAGTTTGGTATGAATTACTAAATCCTAAACAATTTCCATCTAATTCAGTTTGAGGTTTTAACCATAATAAATAATCAATAAAATCTTGATTAGTATTTGTAGTTGGTAATTTTCCAATACCTGCTGATATTAAATTACACCATTGATTATCTACACTTGGACCATTATAATTTCTTGAAGTATCTATAATACAATGATAATTTTTATTACTTAATTTACGCATTCTATCACAAGCATTAATCATTTCATCTGTTTTTCTATAATTTGATAAATTTAATGAAAATCCTTTAGATTTTTGATTAGGATCTAATTCATTCACAATATTTAAAATATCATAAATTTTTTCATCTGAATATATTACATTCCAATATCCAATATCTAAATAAATTTTTGCATTATTATTTTGAGATAAAATCTCAATAGCTTTTATTAAATTAGCTTTATAATTATTTTCTGGTAATAATCCACATTTATTCGGTAATAAAAAGTTTAATGAATCAGGTTCTATAATATAAATAATTTCTTTATTTTGAACTACTGAATGTAAATCATTTAAAAATTTATTATAGTCATTAGAATTTTTATTAGATCCCCCCGATGATTGACCAGCTTCACAATCTTTATTTGGTAATCCATAAATAATAACTATATTTATTAAATCATTACAATTTTCTAAACTATTTTTTACATTTGTTAAAGAATTTGGATCTCTATCTGTATACCATATAGGTAATGGTATATTTGATAAAATATTAAATTCATGACTGAGTTCTGGATGATTATTTTTTAAATTATTATATTTTGTTTGTGATATATAATTACATAAATTAAGTGAATTAATTAAAGGTACATTAAATAATAGAAGTAAATTAATAAAAAATCCTAAAAAATACATTGATTACTGTGTGATTTGTTTAAATAAAGATAAGAGTATATATTATTATAAATAAAAAAAAATATTAATTAAATTTATTATTCATAACAATTATTAATAATAAAATTAGATAAATTCTCTTTATATGTGTCTATATTAAATAATAAGATATTACTTTGTTGTATTTTTTTAATATAATTATTATCAATTAAATTAATTAATTTAATATTTTCCATATATAATTTAATTAATTGATTCCATAGATCTTGTTTATTTTCAATAACTAATCCCTTTTTAATATAAAATAATGATATGTAATTAATATTATTATAATTGATATTATTATCATCATCATTATTTAAATATATATTACGATATATAAATTTATTAATTATACTATTATCTAAATTTACATTATCATGTTTAATTACTGAAATATAATTAATTTTATATTCTTTAGATTCAATATAAAAAAAATGAACATACATTTTTTATTTGTTATATATCTTGTTTATCTAATTTTAATTTTAATTGTTTTTTAATTTGTTCTTTTCGTTTTTCATTATATTGTAATTTAGTTTCTTCAATATTTTTTAACTCTTTTTCGTACATATTAAAAAATTCATTAGTTTCTTGATTAAGAGCTTCTACAGTTAATAAATATGCTTTATTTATATCAGATAAATTACTATGTTTATTTTTTTCTTGATATAAATATTTTACATAAATTCCATATACATATTTATTTTTCCATAATTCTTGTTCTCTTGGATTATTAATCATTTTACTTCTAATATAATCAGATGGTCTAACATTAGATTTCCAATCTAAATATTTATTAAAAGCTTTACTACTAAATAATCCTAATGCAATAATATATTTACTAACGATTGGAAATTCCCTACAAAAATTTTTATATTCTTCATTTTGTTGAATACTTTTTAAACGTTCTTGATCAGATAAATTAGCATAATCTTTATCATTTAAAATTTTATTTCGATTATATTTTAATAAACTTTGTGCTTTACTAATATGTAGATCATTAAATTCTTTAATTTTTTTTAATTCTTCATCTGTATAATTATGTCTTAGATAATTATATTCTGTATTATCCATTATTAAATATTATTATATTAAATTAAATATAATTTAAAATTGAAATTTATATATTATTATAATTATATTAAATATGCAAATTACTAAAATATTTGACATAATTCTAAATATTGACAATATAAATATTATTTTTTCAAATAATATTGAAAGTCAAATACTAAATTTAATTGAACAAAAATATTTAAATAAATGTTATTTAGAAAGTTATATTATCAAAATTAATAAAATATTAAATAGATCTTTAATAGAATCTAATCAAAATAATTTAAATTGTGATTTTATAGTATATATTCAATTTGAAGCAGAATGTATTATTTATTCTCAAAATGAGGTTATTTTAAATATGGAAATACATGAAAATATAAATAATAATATTATTGCTAAAAATAATTATATAGTAGCTATGATTAAAAATAATAAGGATATATCATTTTTAAAAAAAGGATCTAAAATTCCTATTATTGTAGGTAAAGCAAAATTTACAACTGGATCTAATAAAATAACTATTAATTCATATCCATTTATTCCAATAATTAATCAATCAGTAATCTATTATAAAATAAATAAAATTACAGATGATGAAAAAAATCAATTAAATGATAGTATTATTATTTATATTAATATTGAAGAAGAACGAAAGAAAAATATATTAGAAATAAAAAATAATAATTGGAATTATTTTAATAATTTATTATATCCTTATAAAAATAATAAATCAGATGAAAATATTAAAAAAGATAAAACAATAGAATTATTATCTTATAAATATGAAGATAGTATTATTTATTTTAATCAAGAAATTAATTTATCAGAAAAATTAATTAGTATAAATAATGATGCTAAAAATTATTTAGAAGATAGTTCTTTTAATATTTTATATAATTTATTTAAAAAATATTATTTATATTTAAAATTAGTAAATGATTTATCTGAAGAATATAATTCTAAAGAATTAATTGATAAAAATATGAATTTATTTGAATTATATATTAAATATAAAAAATAATATATAATAGTAAAATATGGATGAAATTACAACAATTAAACAAAATATTATTAAAATATGTTCTGAATTTGATAGAGAAAATTTAATATCTATTTTAAATTTTTTACAAAATGAACATATAGAACAAAAAAATATAATTCAAAATAATGATGGAATTCGTATAAATTTAGATAATTTATCTGATGAAATTAATATGAAATTATATAATTTTATTCAATTTAAATTAAATGAAGATAAAAGGTAAATTATTTAACTTCAGAAACTAATTCATTAATAGTATATTCATAATGAATATCTGGATTAGTATTATTATTACCTTTAATTTTTTTATTTTTTTTTAATTTATTTTTTATAGAACGATATAATTTAGTAATTATACATAACTTTGGAGTATGATCATTATAAAGAATATGGTTATATTCTGAATTTATTAAATTATTATTAGATTTTGAATCAGAATCAGAATTAATAGATTCAGAATCAGAATTAATAGAATCAGAACTATCAGAATTTGGATAAATAGATTCTGAACTATTAGATTCAGATCTATTAGATTTTTTATTATTATTAGAATCTGATTCTGAATTATATGAATATACATTAGAAGAATCAGAACTATCTGAATTTCTATTAGAATGATCTGACCAATTATAATTACTATATGATTGGTCAGATAAATATGAATTTATTTCATATTTATCTAAATTTTCATTATTTTCATCATTTTCATTATTTTCATTATTTTCATTATTTTCATTATTAAAATATTTATCTTGAATTAAATTTTTAAATGACATTATTAAATAGATAATATATTATTATAATTTAAAAAAATAATATAAATTCAATTTTAATTATTATTATCTTGATAAATATTACTATTAGGTAAATATCTAAAACCATCATATGATACTCTAAATTTTTCAGGACTAAAATAATGATCATTTTTTGCATTATAAATATTTACATATTGTGATATATGTCTATTTTTTAAATTCTGTGTTTTTGATTTCATAAATCCATAATTAAGTTCTATATATATTTTTGTTTTTGTTTTTTTCTTTTTATTTGTTTTATTTATAGAATAATGAGTTTTATTGGAATAATTTGAACAATCTGATTCGTCTGATGAATTTACTAAATTTTCATTTAAATTGTTATCCATAATGATATTATTTTTTTTTGATAAATTATTTATAATTATATTATAATATAAATAATAAAATATATATAAAAAATAAAATATGTCTAAGTTAGAAAATTATAAATATATAGATGATAATAAGTTAATTAAAAAATATGAAATAACTCCTATTATTGATATTAGTAATAATTTAGATGACCATTTTAGAAATACTTTAAAAGATTTTAGTCCAGAACCCGCTACTTTTGAATTTGAAAAAAAAAGAACAAATACAGATTCAGTTGGTAAATTAAATACTCATTATTATGGCAGAAGAAATGATACTGAGCCATTTCAAAGTGATTTATTTTTAGGGTTTACTGATAAAGATCCACGATCTATTCATCAAGATCCTTTAATGGGAAATTATCAAAAACAAATATGGCATAGAAAAGATAATCATAAATATTCTTTTAAAGATGATTCTGATAATTCTATCCCAACAGCTGGGATATCAGAATCTAAAATGCAAAAAAATAAAAAAATTACATATCAAGGATTTAAAGAAAGATATAAAAATTTTGAAGAATCTAACGACGCTTGGACTAATAGTTTTAATCAAATAGATATAAAAAATTCAAAAGTTTTACATCATGAATTAGATGGTACAGTTGCAAATTTAAGTGATGTAGATGATATTAAAAAAAGACGAGATTACGTTGCTACTTTATCTTTAAATTCATTACCAGTTGGATGGTTACCAGTTCCAGATCATAAGGTAAAAATAGCACAATATTCAAAATTATTAAAAAGTAAAAATTTAAATGATATAGATATTGTAAAAAATAAAAATCAACAATTAAAGGATAATAAAGTAATTGACAATAGTGATAAAGAATTACAATTAATGAATCAACTATTAATTTTAAATAAAAATATTGAAAATAAAAAAAAAGAAGGATTTGAAAATGATAAATATGATTCAAAATTTAAAATATCTAAAGAATTACATCAAAGAACGATTAATAAAAGTCCTGAACATATGAAAAATAATGAATTATTAACAACTGATTTAACTGATAAGCGATTAACAATTAATGAAGAATTAACAAAATTATTTAAAATTAATGATAATAAATATGATATTCGAAATTTGATTGCTGATTTTACATTAGATAAAAAAATGTTAGAAAAAGGAAATAATAAAGAAATGGCTAATTATACACAAAAAGAGAAAAAAGATTTATTTTTAGATTTATTATATCAATCATTATTATCTCAAAAAAATAATATTTTAGAAAAGGGTAATAATAAAGAAGTATCTAATATAACTGGTAAATCAACTAAAGGTGATACATTACAATCTAAATTTATATATGATAATGTATTATTAAATAAAAATCAATTAAATCAGCATAATAATATTTATGAAGTATATAAATATAGTAATAAATTACCAGAATATTATAATAATATTAATTATGATAATACAAAAAATACTAAAGAAATTCAATTACATAGTTACGATAATGAAAAAAATAGTCAACATAGAAAACCAAATAATCAATCAAACGATATATTAAATCCAGAAATCTTTGAAAATGATACTGAATTTAAATCATCAGGTGAAAAGGATAGAAAAACAGGTAATATTGGTCATAAATATATGTTTAATAATAAAGAATATGAAACAGATATGAATGATGATGATAATATTAATGATTTAGGTAATTTAATTATGAAACGTCATTAATTTAAAATTGAATAATGAATTTTAATTTAGATATAATTTAATTATTATTTTATAAAATAAGTAAGATTAACCAAACATTCAAACAGAAAATATAATGAATACATATAAATATTTATTAGAAAAATCTAATAAAGATATTAATTATATTAGAACATATGTATATAAAAATTATATTAAAACAGTTGTTGAAAATTCAGAAGATAATTCTAATAGAGTAATGTTTATTGCTAATAGATTTAAATCTGATTTTAATAATCCAATGTCATTTGAATGTAATGGTTTAATTGCAGATTATAATAAAGTAAATAATTCATGGAAATTATTAGTAATTCCAACAGAATTATTTAATTCACAAAAATTAATTAAATCAGAAATTATTAACTATTATAATCAAAATAATTATAAATTATGTAAAGTATATGATGGGACAATTATTAATTTATATTATTATAAAGATTGTTGGAGAATTTCAACTAATAAAGCATATGATGCTAATAATTTATTTTATACAGATAATAAAACGTATTTAGATGTATTTAATGAATTATTAAATAATTATCCAAATTTTCATATTTCAAAATTAGATACAAATAAATGTTATACTTTATGTTTAAAATATCATAAATATCATCCTTTTATTGAAAATCAATATGAAAATCCTAATAAAATTATTTTTATTCAATCTGTAGATATGAATGATTTTAATAATAATAAAAAACTTAAAATTAATGAAAATGAAGATTTAGGATTTGAAATGACTGAAAAATATGATATTAATAATTATAAAAATTTACAAAATTTATATTTAATGTTAAATAATGAAATTAATAGATTTAAAAAAGAAAGTAAATTAGAAAATTATAAACCAGTTTTTGGATTTATTTTAAGATCTAAGAATTTTGCAGTAACTAAAAATTATTCTAATATTTTATTAGAAAGTAATTTACTATCTAAAATTCGTAATTTTATTTATAATCATAACTTTACAAAAAAATTACATTTTTATAATATTCTAGATACACAAAATAGTATTGTAATTAATAAAAATTATTATAGTATGTTACATTTAATTTGTTTACGAGTATTTTTATTAAAAAAAGATGTAAATTTATTTATCACTTTATTTCCACAATTAAAAGAAACTATGGTAATTTATGAACATTTTATGAAATTCTTAACAAAATATATTATTAAAAATTATAATATTTTTATGAAATCCATAGTTAATATTGATAAAATTTTTAAAAATGAATTAGTATTAGATACTATTCCTATTCCAATTGATGGTAATATTGACTATTCTAAATTAAATAAATTAGTTATTATTATTTTAGTTGATCTAAAGGAAAAAAAAATTAATTTAAATGTATCTGAAAATTATGATATTTTACATGATTATTTAAATAATTTAATATATTTAGATTATTATTATAGTTATTTTAATTAAAATTAATAAATAATTAATAATTATATATTTTTTTTTATATAATATTTATATAAATATAATATAAAAATGGTAGATCATACTTATAAAATTAAGAAATGCAATAATGATAAAAATTTAGAATATGTTTTAAATGGTATGAATAAAGAAAAGGTTAATAAAGATGAAAAAGCAAAAAAAATTTCACAAACTGAAACTGAACATGCCGATTTATATGAAAGTATTACTAATCGAAGAATGTCACGATTTATGCCTTCTAGAAAAGAAAATATGCAAAATAATAAATTAGTATCATTTAGTTCTTTAGTTGAATAAATAATAAAATTATTTTTTTGTATTAATTTTTATTTCATCTAATGATTTAATATTATGTAAATTTTTAATTAATTTAATTGTTTTTTTATTATTTTCATCTAATTTATTTATTTTATTATCTAATTCTTCTAATTTATTATTTATTTCAGATTTAAATTTTTCAATAATATTATTTAAATTTGTTTTAATAATTTGATATTCTATAATTGCAGATACATCTATTTTTTTATAAATTTCTTTAATATTATTTAAATTAATTGTAAATTCTTTATAATATCTATCATTATTATATTTATCTAATTTTGAACCATATATTAAATAATCAGTATCTTTTTTATTAAAAATTAATTTAATATACCCACCTTTAATAAATTTATCATCATTTTTAATATAACTTATATATGAATTTATAGGTAAAGATAACCATTGTTCTTTTGGTATTAAAATACTATTTTTTAAAAATTCTTTTCGTTCTTCATCAGTTAATTCTTTAGAAATATTTTTTTTAGATTTAGCTTTAGTTTCTAATTTTATTTTATCACTTTTATCTTCTTTATTTTCTTTATCTGACATATTTTATTATATAATAAAATTTATATATATATTTATATATAATTAATTTTAATTATAATGGAGTTACATAATAATAAATATAATGATACTTTAATTAAAATATTTAAAAAACATTATTTAAATAAAATACCAAGTAATAAATTATTAACTAACTTTAAATATGAAGATTCTTCTATTAATAGATATCTAAAATTAATATATACTTTTTCTAATTTAATTATCGATAAAACTAAATTAATATGCACAGTATTAAAAATTAATAGAAATAAACAAATACTGAATTATGCATATGTTTATGGATTAAATGAAAAAAAAGATATAAATAATATATATATATTAAATTCTACTTCATTAGTATCTAAAGATGGTGAATATAGACATAGATTAATTAATTATGATATATTATTAAAATTACAAAATAATAAAATATATAATTATTTTTATAAATATTTATCAAAAGAATTTTCTAATAATGAATTTGAATTAAATTTTGAAATATTTAATTTAATTGATGATGAATTATTAAATAAATATTCAAAAAAGATTAAAAATTCAAATCTATTATTAAATATTTATTTAATGTCTTGGATTACTGAAATATATAATATTTATACAAACAATCAAGAAATTAATTTAAATGAAAGTAGTAATAATATATTATTTTCTAATAAGGATATTCAAATTTTTACAAATTATATTAAAACAAATAATCAAGATATTATAGAATTAATTGATATTTTAACATATTATAATTTTAAATTACGATTAGAATTGGGACAAAAATTAATACCTTTTAATTATATAGAATTAAAAGATTATAAAAATATTATACATCATCAATGGAAAGAATTATTAATTAATAAAACAACTTTAAATTTATTATATAATTTAAATTCTCCGTGTTTTTCTTTATTTGGTAATTGGTTTTTAATAGTTAATTCTAATAAAAATTTATTTGATAATGATGTTATTTTTGATAAATTATTTTATAGTGATAGTATTAAAGAAATTTTAAATTATTTATATCTTGCAAAAAATAATTTGATAAATTTAAATAATGAACAAAATAATGATAATAAAAATACAATTTCTACATTAATTAAAAAATTAAAAATGATTATTTCTTCATCTGAAAATAATTTATTAATGTCTAACGTATCTATGTGTTATTTATCAGAATATTCTGGGAAAACTATTTTTGATTATTTTAATAAATTGATTAGTAATAATCAAATAGATAATAATATAGGTAATTTAATGACAGATTATGAATTATTTAAAAAATATATTTTTGAAATTATTTATAGTTTATATTGTTTAAACATTAAAGGAATCATTCATGGAGATTTGCATTTAAATAACATTACATTTAATATTCAAAATTATAATAATACTGAAAATAATAATAATTATATTATTTATAATATTAATGAAAATAATTATGAAAATTTAAAAAATACTTACTTATTTAAACATCTTGGTTGCTTTCCATGTATTATAGATTTTAGTAGATCTTATATATTTTTAAAATCTATTAATGAAAATATTATTGAAAAAGAAAAAAATAAAGTTAGAAATAAATTTATTAAAAATGAAAAAAAACGTATTATATCAGAATTAAATAAAATTTTTCCAAATTATATTAAAAATAATTATCATAAAATTAAATTTTTATTTAAAAATACTAATTTTGAAACATTATTTACATATTTTTCAGCATATGATACTTTTACATTTATAACTAATTTATTAATTTTTATTAAAAAAATTTCAATTCATAAAAATATTACAGTAAATGAAAATATTATTAATTTATTGAATTTAATATCTAAAAAATCATATTATTATTTAGAACAAATTATTATAGAAGATAATTATAATTCTAATATTCAACATAAATTTCCAAATTATTTAATATTAGAAGAATTTTTTAAAGAAAATAATAATATTCCAATTACTAAAAATATGAATATTGTAGATATTTTTAGTATATATAATATTGATACATTTTATCCATTAAAAGAATTAAAAATAAATTTATATAATGTAATTGAAAATAATATAGATAAAATATCTAATTTATCAAAAAAAGATAAAGAAGATATTTTAAAACATTTTATAATATTAAAAAAAAAATATACAGATGAATTAGATATTGAAAAAATTATTAATAATGAATATTATAAAGTTAAATCTAATTTATTAGTAGCTACTGAAACTATTAATACATCATCTTATAATGAAACTACTAATAGTTTATCTTTTAATAATATTTAAATAAATTTTGAATTACATTTTGGACAAACGTAAATACTTTGGCCATTATCTCCAATCATAATTTGTTTAATAATTGTTTCATCGCAATTATTACATTTTTTATTAATTAATGGTGTTAAATTATCTTTAGATGCTATATTTAGATAAATTTCTGATTTATATAAAGTTTCTGATTCTTTTAAAGATACATTTCTCATTAAAGTATCTTCAGGTTTAGTAGGATATTCATTTAAACATGTTTGACATATATATTTTAGAATATCATTTTTAGTAGAAATTGTTAAAATATTATTGCAAATATTACAAAACTTCATATTTTTTATATATTATATTTAATATTTAAATTCAATTTTAATATAAATTTACATTTTAGGTTTAATCATAGTATTTGGATCCCAAAGTTCATATTTATCTAATCCAATATGTCTTTTAATATATAATGGGCATTTATTATCTAAAATTTCTTTTTTTGCCATTTCAATTGGATTTGTAATATTTTTAACTTCTGTAAATATTGGAGAACCTTGTGATATTTGTGTAGATCTAACTCCAATTAATTCAGTTATTTCATATATTGTAATAATATTTGAAGTTATTCTTTCTTCTGAATTAACTATATATTGAATTTTTGAATCATTATCTAAATCATTATCTGTATAATGAATATTATCTTCATGATAATTAGAATCATCTAAATTATCTTCATCTTCTTCATCATCATAATTTTGATCATAATCATCATAATTATCATCTACATCATCAGGATCTTCCGGATCCTCCGGATCATCATCATTAATATAGTCATTATTATTATCATCATTATCTAATTCTGATTTATTTTTATTAACTTTAAATTTATTATTTTGATCTTTTTCATCATCTTCATCTAAATAAATATCTGGATCTAAATTATCATCATATTCCAATTCAATATCTGATTCTGACATTTCAATATTTAATATTAAATATATATAATATATATTATTATAATTTCAATTTTAAATACAAAACTAGATATAAATATGAATTTAGAAATTATATTAAATAAAGAAATTTTATATTCTTTATTTTTAAGTTTTTTAGTTATTTGTTTAAATCATTTAATAACATTTACATTAAAAAATATAGATGATCAGTATTTATTTTTTATAAATAATACTATTAAATTAAATAAATCAGAATCGGATTCTGAATCAGATTTAGATTCTGATTCGGACTCTGATTTAAGTTCTCATATGGATACAGATTCAAATTCTGAAATTGATTTTTATAGTAATGAAAAAAATAGTGATGATGATTATAAAAAAATTTTAGAGTTATTTTGTATAATAAATAACTCTAATAATATGAATCAATTATATAAAAAATCATTTATTAATAATATTTGTTTAAATAAAAATGAAATTTATATAGTAAATAGTTTTTTATTTAATTATAAAAATGAAGCTAAAATTATTGATTTAATAAATGTATATCCATTTACTAAAAAATTAACCATATTATATAAATATTATAAACAATTAAATTCAAATTATATAATGAATTTACATTTATCATATAAATATTTATATATTTTATATAAAAATGATAAAAATCAATATAATTATTTAATTATAGATATTATTAATAATAAAAATTTATTAACTAACAAAAAATTGTTATTTAATAATATTAAATTATAAATTAACTTTAAAATTTTATTTTTTTTATTTGTATTAAAAAAGAAAAAAATATATAATAAAAATAATTAATTTTTTCAAAATTGAATTTATTTTGATAAAATTATATATATTTCATTATAAATATTTTGAGATTAGAATCTGAAATATAATATGAATACTAATACTGAATATGACTCTGAGATTGAAGAAAATTCGGTAGAAAATAAGATTATTCATGAACATAAGAAAAATTCTAATATTCTAAATAGATTATATAACAATAATAATGAGAAATATAAACAATTAACAGATTATTTGTTAGATTATAAATTAACAAAAGAATCTAAACAAGATAGTAATATTACTATTCCAGGAGAAGCTAGATATTATATTCCAGAACATAAACAATATAGATTTTTTGAAAAACTTAAAGAATGTGCAAAGGAAAATCTAATTTTACATTTTTGTGAAAGACAACATAGTGATTTTCATGATAATATAGGTTCAGGAATTATGTTTGATTTTGATTTATTACAAGAATCTGATAAAAATACTTTACATGAAAAACCTTTTGATGAATTTATCAAAAAAATATTTTTAGTTATGAAAGAACTGATTAAATATGATGATGAAATAGAAACATATGCAGCAGTTATTACTAAAAAAAAATTAGTCTATAAAGAAGAATATAAATTATATAAAAATGGATTTCATATTTTAATACCAGGTATTAAATTAACTAGAGAAGCAAAAAAATTGATTTATAATAAAATTATAGAAAATGATGATATTAAAAAGTTTTTTAATAAAACATTTGATAATAAATTAGGTGAAGTTTTTGATAAAGGTTCATATTCAGTTCCTGTATATTATATGTATAATTGTAAAAATAGTAGTAATAATCCATATGATTTATTTAATATTTATAAAATAAATATATCTGATTATGTATCTATTAATACAGTCAATAAAGAAAGAATATTAAATACATACAATATTATTATAGAATTAAGTTTAAATCATCCAGGTGATTTAATTAATAAAAAATTTTATAAATTAAAAGATGAATATCAATTAAAAATTGCTAATGATTTAGAAAAATCTAAAGTATTTATTGATAAATTAGATAAACTTAATTATTCATTTGATACAGAAAATACATATATTGATGAAAATCTAGAATATTATAATAAATTAGTTATTGAAATTTTAGATGATAAAAGAGCAAATGATAGAAATATGTGGAGAGATGTAATATATGCATTAGCTAATATTAATCCAGGAAATCCATCAATATTTAAAAATATTGCTGAAAGATTTAGTATGAGATGTGAATATAAATATGATGAAGTAGCTTTTCATAAATTATGGGAAGAAGCTATTAATTATACTGGAAATAATAAATTTAATTTAGGTTCATTAATTAGATGGGCTAAAGAAGATAATTTAAAAAAATATAATAGATTATCAGAAAAAAATATTATACAAACTATTAAATATGATGTATTTGAAAGTGATAATAAAGTCTTAAATGGATCTTTATTTCAATATCATTTTGCATATTATATTTATCATTTATTTAAAGAAAAGTTTGTTTGTGATATTGGAAATGGTAAAATTACATGGTTTGAATTTGTTTTAGATAAAGATTCACATATTAAAGGTGAAGTATTTAAATGGAGAGAAGAAATTAAACCAGATAATTTATATAAATATATTTCTAGTAAATTACCTAATAAAATTAGTACAGTTATCAAAGAAGCAGAAGATTATACAAAAAATCATCCAGATAATACTAATATTAATGAATTTTTACAACATAGAATTCAAAAATTAAGAACTTCTTCACAAAAATTATATACTACTGAATTTAAAAAGGGTATTTTAAAAGAAGCTGAAGTATTATTTAGAAAAAGAGGTTTTATTCAAGGATTAAATGGAGATCAAAATATTTTAGGAGTTGGTAATGGAGTTTTAGAACTATCTGAAAATCCTAAATTAATTAGACATTATCATGATTATCCTATTACATTATTTACAGATATTGATTATATTCAATATGATTCTAATAATCCATTTATTCAAACAGTTTTAGATGGTATTTACAATCTATTTCCTGAAGATGAAAAAGATGCATTTCATTATATTATGTATTATTTAGCTTCATGTTTAGACGGTAAACCTAAAGATAGTATGATTTTAATTATTACTGGTCAAGGTTCTAATGGTAAATCATTTTTAGCAGAAATGATTAAATCAGTATTAGGAACTTATGGTAAAAAAATGCCTTTATCATTTTTAACTGATTCTAGAGGTAAAGCATCAGGTGCTGATCCATCATTAATGGATCTTAAAATTGCTAGATTAGCTTATTATTCAGAATCTAATAAACATGAAGTATTAAATACAGCTAAATTAAAAGAAGTTACATCACAAGAAACTCTTTCAGGTAGAGGGTTATATGAAAAACAATCACAGTTTAGACCTGTTTGTCATCATATGGTAACTACAAATTATAATTTTTCAATTAAAACAACAGATCATGGTATTTGGAGACGTATTGTAACATATGAATTTAAAATGTTATTTACTCCTAATCCTGACCCTACTAATAAATATGAAAAAAAAGAAAATACTAAATTTGCTCAAGAATTTACATATAATCCAGAAATTAAAAAAGCATTTTTATCTATTCTAGTTGAATATTATAAAGATTTACATAAAAATCATGGCGGTAGTTTAAAAAATATTATGAAACCAACTATTGATAAAGAAACTACTGAATATAGAAATAAAGAAGATGTTATTAATAGATTTATTGATGATGTTTGTATTTATTCACCTGGTAATAAAACTTGTATTTCAGAATTAATTGATAAATATGAAAATTGGTATGAATATAATGTTGATAAAAGCACTATTCCTATTAAATCTGAAATTCATAAACAGTTATTGAATTCTAAATTAATTAAATATGTTGAAAAGACACAAAGTAATATAATTTTAAAGAATATTAGAATTAAAGAAGATTCTTTTGATGATGATGTTCTATCAGAAAATGAATATTTTATTAAGGATATTATAAATAACTCAATCTCAGTTACTAAAACTAAATATGATATTAGTCAATTTAATCCATTGAATATTAATTAATATTCTTTAGATAAAAAATTTTCTATATCTTTATCTATATTTTTTTGACCATTTTCTGTAACTAATTTTTCAGCACTACCTACCATCATATCCGCAAATTCTTTTTCAGAGTTTGATTTAAATTTATCTATATAATCTTCTTTAATTAATTTATCATGTATACTTAAAGATATAATCGATATTATCAATGAATAAATAAAAATTGATGATATGTTATATGAATAATTTAATTTATTATTATCATTAGTTATATTAATATTATTAATTATAACTATAAATATTAACCCTACAATAATAATAGATAAAATAAATATATTACCAAATAATAAATTAATTATTGAATTATTTTTAATTGTATTTGTTATTTCATTTTTTGTATCTTTAAAATTTAATACCATTTTTATAAATAATATTTATATATATTATTATAACAAAAAAAATATATATATATTTTATTTAGTTAATGTTTTATACGATATAGTAACATCTACTATAAATGCGATTATACATGAAAATAATAAAAATATTTCAAAATTTGTTTTAATTTCTTTATTTGTAAAATATAAAATTAAAATTAAAAATAAAAATAATCCCAAAATATCACCATTTGTTTTTTTAATACTTTCTATTAAATTCATTTTATTTTATTTTATATTATATAATTTATATTTTTTATGTATCATAATCATCTAAATTATCATCATCAAATTCTAAAGTATAATTTATATCATTATCAGGTTTTTTTGGTGTTTTTTTTTGAATAAATTTAGATAAATTATTAGTATTATTATTCTTTGTTTCATGAAACATTACATTAAAATCATCTGATTCATTATCAGATCCATTTTTAATTGAATTAGTTTTACTTACATTATTATTTAGTGAATCTGTATCTGAAATATTTTTAATTGATTCATTATCTGAATTACTATTATTTAATGATATATTTGAATTATTTTTTGGTAATGTATTATTATTAGTATTATTTTGTTTACTAAATAAATCTAATTGTAATTTTAATTTCATATTATCTACTTGAATCAATTCTAGTTTTTGAATTAATAATTTATTTGTTTTTTGTAACTCTGTAATTACATTTGCATTTTTTTTTACCAAATTATCTAAAATTTCATTTTTTTTTTGTAATTTTTTATTATCATCTTGTATTTTTTTCTTTTCTTGTAAAATACTTTTAATTTTATCTCTAAATAATTCTAAATGATTTGAATCTTTATTATTTGGATTTAAAAATTTAGAAAATATTTTATCTTTTTCAAATAAAATAATTGATAAAAATAGATCTTGTAAAATTGTAATATTTTCTGGTTGATCTCGATGGTCAATAATAATATGTAAATGGTTAGAAATAATTTTTTCAGTAAAAATAGTAATACAATTTACAATAGATTCGTGAAATAATTTATTTTTTTGATTTTCTCTAAGAGCTGACCATAAATTAGAAGGTACAAACTCATAAACCATAAAATCTATACATTCTTTATGAGTCATAGTTGTATATCTAGTTGTTGATATACAATATGTATGAATACCTTTAATAATTTGTTTAAAAAATTCTGCTTTCTTTGTAAACTCTAAATAACTACTTAATACATTTTTATATCCTTCGGTTATATTATTATAAACACTATCAAATTTTAAATTTTTTGATTTGATATAAAATTCATTATAATATAAATTTACAAAATATGATCCAATTATATCAAATTTTGATAATGTTGATTGATCATATTTATTATATATATTAGATATCATTTTTATTAATAATTATATATTATTATACATCAAACAAATATTAAATTTATAATTTAATTGAATTAAAATTATTAAAAAATAAATAAATAATTTATATATATAATATAAAGGATATTAAATTAAAAGATGACTGAAATAAATATAATATTAGATACCAATTTTGAAGAAAAAGCTAATAATGATATTATTATTAATGATAAATATATATTCTATGAAAATCTAAATAAAGAACTACATATAGAATCATATAATACATATAATCAAAATAAAATATCTTATAATGATACTTTATTAGATTTAATTGATAATGATAACTTTTTAGAACAAATTAATAATATTAATAATACAGAAAGTAGTATTAAAAAAATTATTATTAAAAAAATATTAGAACATATTAATCCTATAATTGATTATAATAGTATTAATACAATTGATAGTTTAGATAGTAATACAAAAAAAAATATAATTATTGATAAAAATAGTATATCTTTAAATTATATTATAGAAAGTAAATTTATTAAGAATAATAAAAATAAACATTTGTTTGCATATATTATTCCTAATAATACAAATTTTTTAGTAAAAGGATTATTTGATAATAATAAATTATATAATATTATTCCATATAAATATAACCCCTACAAATTTTATTTTAATAATAAATTTAAAATATATGATCAAAAAATCTCTAATATTTTCAATCAAAAGATTAATTATAGCAATAAAACATTATTAGATTTAAATACTTTATCTATAGATGAATTAAAAAATTTATTAAATTATTTACTTAGTCGATTTAATACTTATTTAAATAATTATGAAATTCAAATATTAAAACAAAATAGTATAATTAATTATAATATTGCTAGTAATTTAATTAATTATAATAAACAGACTAAAAAATATGTAGATTCTACTTTTAATAAAAATTATATTACTCAATTTAATCATTTTTTAGATAATAAAATATCTGATTATTATAACAATAATATTTATTTTGCTTTTTATAACAATGATTTATTAGATTTATATGAAAATATTCTAATTTATTCTATTGATAATAAAGCGATTAAAACAAAAATAGAATCTATATTAGAAGATAAAAGACAAAAGGAACAATATAAATTAAATCAAACTATTTTAACTAAAAATTTATTAGTTAATTATAATTTAGAAAATTTATGTCGAAAAAAATTTCCTAATTTATTTAATCCTCATAGTAAAGAATATATATTTATTAATAATAAATTTGATATTAATACTTTACCTAAAAAATATAAGGATATTATATTAATAGAACATAATAAAACTAATAAATATATAGAAAATTATAATAAAAATGATTGTTATCATAAAAATTTAATTTATAATTTTAATAATAATTTGAATAAAAAAAATTATTTTAATGAAATTGTTAAATTAATAGATTATAAAAAAACAGAAAATAATGCAATGTATAAATGTTTATCATGTAGTTTTAATTTAATTTGTCCACATATTATTGAATACTATACTTTATTATTTAATAATGATAAATCATATACTAATGAATTTAATATCCAACAAAAAATTTTAAATAAATATATGACTAATGCACCAATTAATATGATATATTATTGTAAAATATGTGGAGAAGAAATTGGTAAATCTTTAGAATTAGAACAAAATATAGAATATAAGGATAAAGTTAAATTAAATACTAGTGAATATACAGATGATACATTAGAATTAATTAAAACTAATACTAATTATATTATTAGAACTTATGTATCATTTAATCAATTAAATTTAAATATTACTAAAAAATATTTAATTGATTACATTACTAAATTAATTTCATTCTATGTTAATCAAATTGAAAAAAAAATAAGAAAAATTAAAAATAACACTGAAGAACATATATTAGATGTTTTAAATTTTAATATTATTATATTTATTTATAGCGCTTTAATATTTATTATGACTAAATATAATTATATAATATTTAATCCATACTTTTTAAAAAAAATACAACCAAAAAATTATATTGTAAATAAAAGAAATAAAATAACAGGAAGTAAAGCAAATACTAAATTAATAGAACTATTAAGATCTAGATTTAAAGAAGCCTTTGAAATAATTTATAACACTAATAATATTTTATTAAAAAATTTAAATTATCTTAATAAAGATGATAAAATTAAAGAATTATTATTAAAATCTTATAATTTATTAACTACTAATGATGAATTAGTAATAAGTAGTTCATCATTTAGCAATATAAATACTTTATTATTAAATTATAGTTTTATTTATAGATATTTATATGATATTTTAAATATTTATCCAATTATTAATAAGAATAATTATAATTTTAGTTTACCATTCTTTAAAATTCAAAGAGATATAGTTAATATTAATATTAATAAAAAATTAGAATATAATAATTTTGAAACTATTATAAATATTAATATTAATAAAAATCCTGATTATTTATTTAAAAATATTAATATTCCAAATTTTAATAATAATAATAAAATATTATTAAATGATATTGATAAAATCAATAATATTAATAATTATAATGAATATAAATATATTTCATTTTTAGTATTCTATTATCAAATTTTAAATAATTTATATGAACAACCTATTTTTGAATTTATAGATTATAATCAAATAAATAAAAATATAAAATCTTTAAACGTATATATAGATAATATTAAACCAATAATTAATAAAGATTTTGTAAATATTAGTAAATTATATAGTATATATATAAAATTATTAAATTTATTAAAAACTTATGAATTAGAACTAATAAATAATAATTATATATATTATTTGTATCCATATTCACATATTAAATTAAATAATGAAAGATATTTTACAATTAAAGATATAAATATCAATAATTATTTATGTTTAAATGATGGATATAAACATAATTTTAATATTTATATATTTAATGTAAATAATAAAACTATAGAATGTAATAAAAAAGATTTAGATAATTTTATTAATACTAATAAAAATTATAAATTTATAGATCATAAATGTAATAAATGTTTGTTATTAAAAAATGAAATTTTAAAAACTAAAGTAACTAATAATGATATTATTAATAAAATTACCTTAACTAATGATATTAATACATTTTATAATATATTTTCTAATAAATGTCCTTTAGATAATTATCATATTTTTAAAAATAATGAATGTTCAATTTGTAAAATAACATACGAACAAATATTTAAAAAAGATGAAAAAATATTTAATAAATTTCAAAAACAATATCTTAATTATATTCAAAATAAAGAAAATAATTATAATACTTTATTATCTAATTTAAATCAACATATTAATAATAGAAAAATACATAATAGTTTAGAAAATATTAAAAAAAATATTAATTTATCTTACAACAAAATAGATAAAAATTATAATAATCTTGAAGATTATAAAAAATATATTGATTCATTAAAAATTGATGAATTATATATTAAAATTTCAAAAATATATAAAATAGATATTATTTATTTACAATTATTAGGTATTACTGAAGGATATTCATATAATGAATTAAAAAATATTAATAATGATTTTAATAAATTTAGTAATAGATATATTAAAATTTTAAATTATATACGTTCTATTTTTATTTATTATAATTTATTAAAAAATTCTGATAAAATAAATAAATATTATGATTTTGAATTTTATAATATATTACTAGAAATTAAATCAGTAAATTTAAATAATTTACCTAATTATAATATTAATATTATTGATTTATATAATTATATAAAAATAATTAATAATAAAGAATATCAATATGTTATCGAATTTGGATTAAAAATTATATATGACTTTATTCTTTTAATTGATGATATTAATAAAAAAAAATATAATAATAATTTAAATAAATTTTTAGAATTTATTATTAATAAAATATTAAAATATGATGAATTATTTACAAATTACGATTATGCTCAATTAAAACAAATGTTTACTGAAAATAGTCCTAATTTTACATTAAATGATGTTTATGAAAATGATATGTCTAATGAAAATGAAGAAGATGATGAATTGTTTGGATATAATGATTTAAATATTAATTTTGAAGATGAAGAACCTTTAGAAGATTAATTAAAAATTATATATTTTATATTTTTTTTATTATAAAAAGAATATGAATAAGTTATTATTGATTGCATTATTTTTTATATTATTATATGCATTTATAAAAATTGGAGGTTTTATTTTTAGAGTATTTATATTTTTAGCAATTATTTTCATTGGATGGAAATTTTTTAATAATAAAATAATAAAACAAAAAAAAAGATTTATAGGATCATCAGATGATTATGATGAAAATTTAAGTTCTATAATACAAAGAGGACAATATCGAACAAAAATAAATAAATACAATGTTAAAAAACCAGAAATTAAACCTGAAATTAAACCTGAAATTAAACCTGAAATTATACCTGAAATTATACCTGAAATTATACCTGAAATTAAACCAGAAATTAAACAAAATAATAATACTGATGAAAATGATGATACTGACGCAATTTATTATCTAATGTCTAGAAATTAAAATTGAATATTTTTTTTTAATTAATATAATATCAACCATGCTAATCAA
>Ga0164293_10000065_pt1 | contig 67311 bp, 53 predicted proteins | sample GEODES118metaG_FD_111487 | JGI IMG/M metagenome (GOLD analysis project Ga0164293, IMG submission 111487) | Eutrophic lake water microbial communities from Lake Mendota, Wisconsin, USA - GEODES118 metaG | ecosystem: Environmental > Aquatic > Freshwater > Lake | place: USA: Lake Mendota...
CCCTTGGACGAGGAACACGAGATACGGGATCGCGAACACCAGCCCCACGGTGCGGGCGACGTTCCGGTGGAACCACTCCCACCAGTAGATCCACTTGAACTGCGACAGCGTGATGCCCGCGTGGGTCGTGCTGGCCTGCGGGATCTGGCGGAATTTCTCGAGTTCGGCGGCCCAGGCCGCATCACTCGACGGCGGCAACGCCCCGGAGACCGGTTTCCACTCGGTGATGGACAGGCCGCTTTCGGTGAGGCGCGTGATTCCGCCCACCGCTACGGCGAAGAAGACGGCGATGATGGAGGCGAGCAGCCAACGGCGCAGCGCCAGACGGTCGCGCTCCGGGAGCGCGCCGGGAAGTCCGAGATCAGTGGGTGTCGACACCTCTGTACCCTGACAGGGGGGCCAACACGGGTCAAGGGACGCGGCCGGCCTGTGCCGGGCGGCGCGTCGACGACGGCGCGGTGACTAGAGCGTGATGCTGACGGTGTTCACGCCGCCCTGGGTGGTGCGGGTGCCGTCGGCGTTGCGCTTGTAGCTCCACCAGAGCACTCGGCCTTCCTTGGCCTGCGGCGTGTAGCCGCCGATGCTGGCGTACGGCACCGTGACGCTCGCTCCCTGCACGAGGATGGGGCAGCTGTTCCCGCAGGGTGGCATGAGGGCGATGGTCATCATGTCCTTCTCGAGCACCATGTACCCCACCTCGAACGCGGTGGTATTGCGGAGGGTGAGTACGCGGGCTGTCCGATCGACCTTCACCTCGAGGGCGCCGGCCACGATCCCCTGATTGGGCGCTGGCTCGGCGGTGCCATCGTCGGTGGCGCTGGGCGCACCGCAGGCCGTCACGGTGCCGGCCATGAGTAGCACGGTCAGCACCGCCGGCACGAGTCTGGTCGCTCGGGGAGACATACGAGAGGAATGCGGCATGATCATGGGGTCGATCGTGAGTGAGGGGCGCGCTCAACGAAAAGTATTGTCTTCGTTACGAACAGCGGCCAGCCCCGTCTCCCCCTTGACTGTCTTCTTTCGATTCCTGCCCACGTGCGACACCGCGTCCGGTGCGCTCCGTGGGCCCGTTCGCCGCGATGCGCTGCTCATGATCAATGTGCTGGACCAGTTCACCGATGCGCTTGGCGCTCCGCTGCGCGATTACAGCAAGGGCCGTCTGGCCGCCCTGCTCGCCGATCCGCGTCCCGCGACGTGGGAGGATGCGCACGGAGTGGAGCTGAACGCGCAGGGGCTCACGCTGTGGCAGGCGTGGGTCGCGATCGACCCGGAGGCCCCGCGTGAGGGGCGGCATGTGACGATGGATCCGTGGGACCGCGTGGTGGTGGTGAAGGAATGGGCGCGGGTGCCGGACGTGGCGGACTTGGATAGGATCGTGCGGTTCGTGCTGGAGCAGAGTCCCGCCCAGTGACCGAGGCGGCGGCGGTGTGGTCGGGGGCATCGCGCCGCGCCCGATTTCCTTTGTGGTTGTCATATCGGGGCCGCGCGCAGCGCAGGCCCCGTTTTGTTGTACCGCACTCCTCCGTGACTGCGCGCTGTGGTTCCTGCGGTCTGCCGTCTGCGGTTGGCAGTTATAGTTTGCACTATGCCCGAGACTCTGAAGATTACCGTCCTCCTCGGCGGCGTTTCCGCCGAACGCGATGTCTCCCTGTCGAGCGGCCTGCGTATCGCGGCCGCGTTGCGGGAGAAGGGGCACGAGGTGGTGTGTCTCGATCCCGCCGAGGGGGTGCTGACGCGCGAGACGGAGCACCGGCTGCTGGCGAGTGGGGTGGGGAGTGCGCCCCCGTCGCTAGAGGCGTTGGCGGGGTTGGCGTCGCGGTCGCTGTCGCCCACGCTCGGCACCACGCCCGAGGTGACCGGGGCCGACGTGGTGTTTCTCGCGCTGCACGGTGGGCAGGGCGAGGATGGCACGGTGCAGGCCGTGCTCGACATGGCCGGGGTGACGTACACCGGCAGCGGGCATCTCGCGAGCGCCCTCGCCATGGACAAGCACCTCACCAAGGTGGTGCTGCGCGCGGCGGGGGTGGCCACGGCCAACTGGATCATGGCGCCTGTGAACGTCGCGGAGCTGGACGCCGAGGAGGTGGGGCGCCACCTCGACTGGCCGGTGGTCGTGAAGCCGTCGAAGCAGGGGAGCACCGTGGGGCTCAGCATCGTGCGGGCGCCGGGGGAGCTGCACGCGGCGGTCACCGAGGCGTTCCGGTTCGACGACGAGGTGATGATCGAGCGCTTCGTGCCGGGGCAGGAGCTGACGGTGGGGATCCTGGGCGACCAGGTGCTCCCCACCATCGAGATCCAGCCGGTGAAGGAGCTGTACGACTACGAGTGCAAGTACACCCCGGGGATGGCGAAAGAGTTCGTTGCCGAACTACCGGTGGATATTCAGGGGAAGCTGGCCGATCAGGCGAAGAAGGCCTTTGCGGCGCTCAAGCTGGGCGGGTACGCGCGGATCGACTTCCGGTTGGATCCGGAGGGGCAGCCGTGGTGTCTCGAGGCGAACACGTTGCCCGGTATGACGCCCACGAGTCTCATTCCACAGGCCGCGGCGGCGGCCGGTGTCTTGTTTCCCGATCTGTGCGAGCGCATCGTGCATCTGGCGCTGGCCAGGCGTGCTGCGGGTGCCGGCCGGGATCGCTGACCGCGTGGTCTTTGTTGAACTGAGATGAGCTACGTCACCTACGACGACTTCGAGTCTTCACGTGGTCCGAGCGCCGTCTACTGGCTGATCGGGCTGTGTGTGGCCGTGTATTTCGTGCAGGCCACGCTCGTGGGCGACGCGAACATGGCCAGCTGGTTGGGCTACGCGTCGGGTGACCTGCAGTCGCGCGCGTTGTGGACGCTCGTCACCTACATGTTCGTGCACGGCGGGCTGGTACACCTGCTGCTCAACATGTGGACGCTGTGGCTGTTCGGGCCGCGCGTGGAGCGGGCGTGGGGCGCGAGCACGTTCACTTGGTATTACCTGTGGTGCGGGCTGGGCGGCTGGGCCTTCCATTACATGTTCCAGCCCAACGGCGGCATCCTCGTGGGGGCGTCGGCGGCCATCCTTGGTGTGGCGGTGGCGTACGCGAGCCGTTGGCCCGACGACGAGGTGCTGTTCTTCGGCGTGGTGCCCATGAAGGTGAAGTGGCTCGTGGTGTTCATGGCGCTCATCAACATCACCATGACGGTGCTCGACGGCGGCAGCGCGGGGGGCACGGCGTACGCGGCGCACTTCGGCGGCATGGTGGCGGGGTGGATCTACCTGCGCGCGCCCAACGTGGGCACCCTCGATCGCTTCCGCAGCCGCATGGTGCAGGCGCCCGACTATGGCGACGAGCCGCCGCGCGCGGTGCCCAAGTCGAGCCGGCCGCGCGAACGTGAAACGCGCGAGCGTGAGACCGACGACATCGTGGCGCAGAGCAAGGCGGCGATGGCGCGCGTGCGCCCGGCGCCCAAGCCGCAGCCCAAGCCGAAACCGGCGCCTGCGCCGGCCCCGGTGCCGGTGGCCAGCACGGCGCTCGACGCGGTGCTCGACAAGATCGCGGCTACGGGGATCGACAGTCTCACGCCAGCCGAGCGGCTGATGCTCGACGACTGGAGCAAGCGACTCCGCGAACCGTCGTGAGTCGTTGATCGTTGTTTCTTCCAGCGGGCGCCCACGCGGCGCCCGTTTTCGTTCCGGCTCATTTACGTTTCAGACATGCCCAAGCCACAACTGCTGGAAACCTTTCCGAATCCGTATGCGGACCGGAAGTACGAGATCTACATGGAGACCGACGAATTCACGTCGCTGTGCCCATTGGGCGGCGTGGAGACGGACGCGGTCGAGCTGAAGTTGCTGGAGGGGGGTGCACCCGACTTCGCGACGATCAAGATCACGTACTGGCCGGCCGAACAGTGCCTCGAGCTGAAGAGCCTGAAGCTGTATTTCTGGAGCTATCGGAACGACGGCATCTTCTACGAGCGCGCGGTGAACCACATCCTCGATGATCTCGTGGCGGCGTGCCAACCGCACGCGCTCACGGTGGTGGGGGACTTCAACGTGCGCGGCGGGCTCAAGAGCATCATCACGGCGAAGTACGAGCGGTAACGGCGGGAAGCGGCTGGGGAAACGCGCGGACACGGAGCTCGCCGAGGGTGGTGAGGGCACGGAGGCGGTCCGGCGGAGAGGGAACTGCTCGGCCGGGGTGGGTTCCTTTCCGTGTGGGCCGGGCTATATTCCGTGACTCTGGTGGAGTGGGCTTCCCGCTCCTCTGGACGGCTTGGTAGCTCAGTTGGTAGAGCAGCGGACTGAAAATCCGCGTGTCGGCGGTTCGATTCCGTCCCAAGCCACTGAATACACCGAAGCGGCGCCCTGACTTGGTCGGGGCGCCGCTTTGTGTTTCGGGGAGTCGGACCAGTTTACACGCTATATGTATAGTATATACATTCAAGTGTGATCCAGTCCTTTTTCGACCAAGGCACTGCCGACCTCTTCGCGGGGAAACACACCAAGGCCAACCGACCCGCGGTGGCGCTCTGGTCTGTGGCTCGCCGCAAGCTCTCGGCGCTCGATGCGGCTGTGGCGCTGGACGACCTGCGCAACCCACCGGGTAACCACTTGGAGCCTCTGAAAGGCGATCGAAAGGGGCAGCACTCGATCAGCGTCAATGATCGGTATCGCCTATGCTTTGTTTGGACCACTGAGGGGCCCACGCGTGTCGAGTTAACCGATTACCACGCATGACGACCCGTGTACGACGACCGCGCATCACTGACCACACGCCTTCACGCCCATGACCACCAAGCCGATGCAGACGCTCATTCCCCGCCCACGGGTCGAGCAGATGGCGGAGCCGCCGGCTCATCCGGGTGAAGTGCTGCGCGAGGATTTCCTTGTACCGCTCGGCATGACGCAAACTGCCTTTGCCGCGCGGTTGGGCATTTCGCTCCAGCGGCTGAACGATCTGCTGTGCGGACGTCGCGGCGTGACGGTCGATACAGCACTTCGGCTCGCGCGCGTGCTGGGCACGTCGGCGCAGTTCTGGATCAACCTGCACGACGCACGCGAACTGTGGGAAGCGGTGCATGGCCCCAACGCCGAAGAGATCGAGAAGCTCGAGCCACTGCATCATGACCGAGAGGGTCGCCTGGTCTGGTCGGCTTGACCTCGTGGTGACGGACGGTATGGGGACCCCCGTACGTCACCCCCGGACTATCCGGTACACCACCCGCCGCTCCTCGCGGTCGTTTCTGGTCACGACTTCCTCACGTACGAACGCGCCGCCGATCTTCTCGACGGCCCGTCGTGACCGCCAGTTCTCGGGCCCGATGTGGAACTGCACCGCCTCCACATGGCGAAACGCGTAATCAAGCATCAGCTGCTTGAGCTCACCATTCGTGGCGCCGCCCCAGTACGCCCGCGTGAGAAACGTGTAGCCCACGAAGATCGAGTTCGACTCGGCCTCGTACTCGTAGTAGCGCGATGACCCGATGACGGCGCCGCTCTCCCGGTGCACCACGGTGAACGCGCTCCCGCTCGCCAACGCGCCGACGAAGAAGCCGGTGGTGAACACCTCACGCTGCCATCGGGTGGGCTCGGGGTGCAGCGCCCAGATCTCCGGATCACTCGCGGCCGCGACCAACGGCTCGAGATCATCGGCGACGAGTGGGCGCACCACCAAAGTGGGGCCTTCCAGGGTGGGCTGAAGATCGAATGGATCGCTCATGGCGTCGTCCGCTGCTTCGGCTTCTCGATGAGCCAGTACACCATCCACTGGCGGCTGCGCTCGGCCGCGTCGGCGGCGAGCCAAGGTTCGGTGATGCCGTGACCGCTGCGCGGGTACACGAGGAACTCGGTGGGCACGCCGAGCTTCTTGAGTGACGCGTACCAGATCTGTCCTTCGCTGAGCGGGGTGCGGAAGTCGTTCTCGCCGTGAATGACCAGCGTGGGTGCCTTCACGTTCTCCACGTACGAGATGGGCGAGTTCTTGCGCCACGTCTCACGCTGCTCGTGATACGCGCCGTCGAAGGCGCGCTGCGGCTGGTTGGAGTCGGTAGTGCCGGCCATGGCTTCCCAGCTGGCGATGGACGAGCGCGTCACCCCAGCGGCGAAGAGCTTGGTGCGCGAGGTGAGCCAGTTGGTCATGAAGCCGCCGTAGCTGCCGCCCATCACCCCGAGTCGGGTGCGGTCGATGTCGGGGAAGCGCTTGAGCACTGTCTCCACGCCGGTGATGAAGTCCTCCTCGTCCACAATGCCCCACGCGTTTTGGATGGCATGCTTGAAGGCATTGCCGTAGCCGGTGGAACCGCGCGGATTGAGATAGAAGACGAAGAAGCCCGATGCGGAGAGCTGGTGGAAGCCCGCCGAGAATGCGCTCGTGTACGCCGAGTGCGGCCCGCCGTGGATATTGAGGACCATGGGATAGGAACGCCCGGGCTCATAGCCCACGGGGGCGATCACCCACCCTTCGATCTGCGTGCCGTCACGCACCGTCCAGGTGACGTGCTGCGCCGGCTGCCGCGCGATGCGCGTGAGCAGCGAGTCGTTGAACGCCGAGACACGCACTTCACCGGCACCGGTGCGGTCGGCCACGAACACGTCGGCCGGCGCCACGGGTGACGTGGCGCTGTACGCCATGAACCGGCCACTCGCGGACACGGATACATCGTCGAGCACGCGATCGCCGCTCGTGACCTGGCGCACGGTGCCACCCGCGGCCGGCACTTCGTACACATGGGCGTTGCCCTGTACGGTGGCGGTGAAGCGGATATAGCGGCCATCGGGACTCCACGATGGGGCGGCGGCGGTACGTCCCCACGAGGCGGTGAGATTCCGCGAGGCGCCGCGCGCGATGCCCCGCGCGTCGATGTCGACCACATGCAGCTCGGTCTCCGCGTTCCACGCCGCCGTGTTGAGGAAGGCGAACTTGGTACCGTCAGGGGAGATGGCTGGCGCACTCACGCCACCGGGGATATCGAGCACCTGCATCGGCGTACCGCCGTCGACGGGCACCACGAAGATGCGTGTGGTGGGATCGAGATTGAGGTCGTCGTCCTCGCGCGGGTTTGCCGCGTACACGAAGTACGCGCCATTGGGCGCCCACTCGAACGCACCGACATTATGCGGCAGCGACGTGACCTGCTTGGCGGTACCCCCCGACGAGGTTACGACGAACAGCTGTCGCTTGGGCACGAGCTCGGGGTGCGGCAGGAAATTGAACGTCCCATCGCGCTTGTAGCGCAGATGCGTGATCTGGTAGCCGTCGAAGCGCTCGGCGTCGAGCGGCTTGGTGATGCCGTTGGGGGCAATGCGGAGCGCCTTGGCCGATGGCTTCTCCTTGCGCTCGGGCTCCGCGGTGTACGCGATGAACTTGCCGTCGGGTGACCATACGGGACTGCCACGCACGCCCTCGATGCGATAGGCCTCGCCGCCGAGTCCTCCGACTCGCAGAAACCAGGTGGAGGCGTCCTCGTCACCGCGGCGCGAGGTGAAGCCGATCACCGCGCCGTCGGGGGACCAGCGCGGTGCGCTGGAGTTGCGCGTGGGATCGGTGAAGCGGACCGCGTCGCCGACCGGCCTGCCGTCGCGCAGCGCCCGGACCCAGAGAGCGGTGCTGCGATTGTTGGCCTTCTCGTTGACGGTGGTCACGGTAAAGGCCACGTGCGCAGCGGTGGGCGAGAGGGCCACGTCGCCCACACTCACGAGACGCATGGCGTCCTTCGGCGTGAGCCCACGGGACTGCGCGTGGACTGGCGAGGCGCTCGTCCCGATGGCGATGAGCGCGAGGATGCTGAAGCGAAGTGGCGTACGGAGCACGTCTCCCCCGGAGATGGTGATGGCGAACGCGGGAACGTACCGCCGGTTCCGCCGAGTGGTGAGGGGATGCGGGGGCGGCACGTTTCGCGCAACACCGGCGACCGATTGCGGGGGGTGAGCCGGTACGCGCCAACGAACTGCCGGCGATCGGCGTCAGTGCAGTGGGTCGCCGATCCGCGCTTCTCCCACTTTCCCGCCAGATGACCCGTCTCGATGGCGTACTCGACGAGCCGGTGTACACGGTGGTGAAGATCAGCCGGTTGTTCCGGTACTGAGAGCAATTCCGTGTGTCAATCGATCTGAGGCCACTGTGCACCTTACCAACATTCCCTTTGCGACGGTCGACTGGGCGAGCATCGAACCCACGGTGCATCCGGGCGAGCGTGGCGTCGCGCATTGGCGGACGCAGCACGCCGGTGACATACGCGTGCGCATGGTCGAGTACTCGCCCGGCTATCGCGCCGACCACTGGTGCGCGAAGGGGCACATCCTCTTTGTGCTGGACGGCGTGCTGGACACGGAGCTCGCCGATGGCCGTACCGTTCGGCTCACCGCCGGCATGAGCTATCAGGTGGCCGACGACACAATGCCACACCGTTCCACCACAGCCGACGGCGCGCGCCTCTTCATCGTGGATTGAATGCCATCGACGCTGTGCGCTCGTTCTTGACGGATGCGCCGGCCGGCAACGGCTTGGACACGACCCTCACACGTCGGCCCGGCCGGGCTCACGGCAGCCTACCACCTAACATTGTCCGTGCTTTCTTCGGAGATGTCCTGATGCGCCACCGCCAATGCAGAGGCTTCGCGCTCGGCGTGTTGTTCGCGGCGCTGCACTCCACGATTGGTGTCCGCCCTGCCCGCGCACAGTCGGCGCCGCCAACGCCCACCGTACCCACCACGGCGCGCGATTCCGTGGCCGCGCGTCTGGGCGAATTGCGGCGCATCCACACGCCCGATGGCATCGAGCGCCTCGAGCCGGTGACGATCGACTTCTCCACGCAGTGGGTGTCGATCCGCGGCAAGCATCGGTCCAACCCGGTGATCGTGATGATTCACGGCGGACCGGGCACGCCCACCATGTCGATGGCGTGGGCCTATCAGGCGCCGTGGGAGGACTTCTTCACGGTGGTGCACTACGACCAGCGCGGCGTGGGGAAGAACGCCGTGAGCGCCGATCGCGCCGCACTCGCGCCGACGCTCACCTTCGACCGCCTCGTGGGTGACGCGGAGGCGATGGTGGCGTGGGTGCGTCAGCAGCTTGGCGTGGAGAAGGTGATCGTGATGGGCTACTCGTATGGCACGATGATCGGCATGGCGCTCGCCGATCGTCGACCGGAGTGGCTGCACTCCTACGTGGGCGTGGGGCAAGTGAGCGGCAGTGGTGAGGACTACCTGTACACGCGGCTTCGCCAGCTGGCCGTGGCCGCGAACAATCGCGACGCGCTGCGCGAGCTGGATTCCATCGCGCCGTATCCACGCCCCGGCGCGCCGGTGACGTCCGTGCTGCTCACGCGAAAGTGGGCGCGCGTGTTCAATGGCGGCTGGTACGGCAAGCCCACCTTCGATCTGCTGTTCGCCTTGCCCGAATGGGCGCCGGAGTACACGAGCGCCGATATCGCGGCGCAGACGGCGGCCACGCAGTGGACCACCCGCACGCTGGTGGGGCGTGGCGCGTCTCCGCTCCCAACAAAGTTCAAGGTGCCGGTGGTGGTGATGCAGGGGAAACACGACTTGCACACCCCCTACGAGCCGGCGCGTGACTACGTGGCGCGTATCGAGGCGCCGACGAAGCACTTCGTGACGCTCGGCTGGTCGGCGCACGTGCCCATGCTCGAGGAGCCGGGACGGTTTCTGCAGATCCTGCTGGACACGGTGCGGCCACTCGCGACCGGGCGCTGAGCGGAAATCTCCCGCGGCGACTGGCTTCTGCCGGCGCACCCTGTCATATCCCGCAGGTGTCCGCGCCACCCACTTCCACGCCGAGCCTCCATGGCCACGCCACTGCCTCCCGCGCGGCGTTGGCGGCGAGTGCAGCCAGCATCTTCTTCGGGGCGTCGGTGGTGGCCACGCGCTACGTGGTGCCGCAAACGACACCCGTGGTGCTGGCCTTCGTGCGCTACGTGGTGGCCACGTCGTGCCTGCTGGTGGTACTGGGGCGGCGCGCCTTTCCGGTGATGCCCGGGCGCGACCGGCTGCAGGTGGCCCTGCTCGGCGTACTCTTCTTCGGCGTGTTTCCGTGGAGCTTCAGCGCGTCGCTCACGCATCTGCCGACGGCGCAGGTGGCGCTGATTGCGGCCACGAATCCGCTCGTGACGCTCGCGCTGTCGGTGTGGCGCGGTATCGAACCGCTGCGTACCCGCACCATCCTGGGGCAAATCCTCGCCTTTGCGGGGCTCGCGGTGGCGCTCGTCCCAACGGGTGACGCCACCACGGGGGTGTCGAACCCGCTCGTCGGGTATCTCGAAATCGGGACCACGGCGTTGTGCGGCGCGACCTATAACGTGTGGTCGAGGCCGCTGCTCGCACGGTACGATGCGCTGGCGATTACCGCGCAATCGATGCTGGCTGGCACGGTGGCGCTGGCGCCGCTCGCGCTCGCGCAGGGGTTGTTCTCGCGCCTCCCCATGGTGACGCCGTTGGGATGGGCCGCTGTGCTCTTCCTCGGCATCTTCGGCGGGGCGGTCGGGTTCGGCTTGTGGATCTGGGCCCTGCGCCACTCCACGCCCTCACGGGTCGCGGTGTTTCTCGCCCTCAATCCCATCACCGCCATCACGCTGGGGGTCGTCCTGCTCGGTGAGTCCGCCGGGGTGCGGCTCTTCGTGGCGCTGGCGATGGTGATTGCCGGGATCCAACTCGCGTCGAAGAAGGCACGCGCCTCCGACTAGATTGTGCGCGAACCCTCCTTCTCTCAGATCATGACCGTTCGTCTTGCGCGTCCCGTGGTGCTGGGTGCCCTCGTGTGGGGTGTGCTGCTCCGTACGTCGGCTCTCGGTGCTCAGCAGCCGGCGTCGCCCACGCCCGCCGTGGCGGCAGCGCATGCGCCGCTGCGCATCCTGTGGATCGGCAACAGCTACACCTATGTAAACGATCTGCCGCGTACGCTCACGCTGCTGGCGCTCGCCGCGGGGGAGAATCGTGTGCCGGCGATCACCACCGTGCTCAAGGGTGGTCAGTTCTTGCGCGGTCACACGGCACGCCGCGATATGTCCGAGCTGCTCGGGCAACGTTGGGACTACGTGGTGCTGCAGGACCAGAGTCTCGCGCCCATCCAGCAACCGGATACGGTGCTCAAGTACGGCACCCAACTGGGCAACATGGCGCGCAAGGCGGGTTCGAAGATTCTGCTCTATGTGACCTGGCCGCGCCGCGACACGCCGCAGACCAGCGGCACGATTGCCGCCACGTACGCGAAACTCGCGGACTCGCTCGGCGCGACACTGGTACCCGTCGGCGCCGCGTGGACGGCTATGCGCGAGGAATCGCCGGCCAGCGAGTTGTACATCGACGACGGCAGTCATCCGTCGCCGATCGGTACCTATCTCGCGGCGAGCGTGTTCTACCGCGTGCTGTACGGCAAGTCGGTGCTTGGCTTGCCGCCGCAGGCCTTCACGGTGCGCGGAAATCGCTACGTGTCGGACACGCTCCCCATGGCCGTCACTCCGCTCACGCTGTCACCCGCGGAAGTGTCGGCGGCGCAGCGGTCGGCCGAACGGGCCATGCAGGCGTCGCGCGCCGGCTCGAGCAGCAAGTAAGTGCGCGTTGCCATTGTAGGTGGGCCCGGCATCGGCAAGAGCACACTCGTGCGTCAGTTGGGCGACTTGTATCGCAACGGCTCGTACGGCGAAGGTGAGCAGGGCGTGTGGGACCCGCGGGTGCTCGCCGACATCGAGGCGGGACACAACCCCGTGGGCGTGACAGCGTACTTCGCCCGGCTGTACGATGCGAACTACCGGTACGCCGCGAAGCACGACGAGCCCGGCGCCGTGGTGCTCATCGAGGGCGCGCAGATCACGCTCGAAGCGCACATCGCGGAGTATCCGCCGGAGACCCATGCGGCGTTGCGCGGTGTGGTGACGATGGGCGCTACGTGGCAACCCGATTGCACCATCGTGCTCACCTCGGGCACCGATACGATCGAGAAGCACATCCGCATGCGGCGCCGTCCGCACGAGGAAGTGGAGCGCATGGTGGAGCGCTTCCGCCTCATCGACGCGGAGTTCCGTCGCCTCGCGCCGCAATATCCCGGGGCCGTGGTGGTGGAGCGCGACGGCATGGAGTTCCACACACGCGAGGGGCTGCTCGCGGTGGCGCAGGCGGCCGGGTTGCCGCCCTTCCCCGAAATTCCCTACGAACAGCTCGGCTGACGATTACCGGCTGACGACTACCGGTTGACGACTACCGCTTCACGGGCGTGTGCTTCCAAACGAGGCGTGCCCCAGTGGCGGGATCGAGTCCTGACACGAGGGTGCTTTCGAGGGCCGGCGTGCTCACGGTCACGGCACGTCCGAGTTCGGCATGGAATCGTGCAGTGGCGAGATCGGTAACGGCTGCGATGTCACGCACACTGCTGTAAATGCGCAGTGGTCCGGTGGGCGCAAGATTGAGTTGCGTCCAGGTGGCCGAGCGGTCGACGATGAGCATGGGCGCTCCACTGCCGCTCGCCGGCGCAGCGTAGCCCATGTCTCCACCAGTCACGAAGCTCCGTGCCTTGGTGGCGCGCGGAATGACCCACGCTTCGGCCGCGCCGTTCGCTGCGGGCACGGGGACCACATTGAACGGCCGGGCGCGCTTCTTCCACGCGGGCGACACCAGCACGGAGACATCGCGCGCCAGTTTGGCTGCACGCAGAATACCTGCAGTATCCACGGCCTCCGTGTACTTCGGTCGCGCGCCATCGAGGCGAATCATCTGCAGCCGGCGCGCGCTGGTGAAGGCACTGTCCACGTCGTACACGCCTCCCACCGGTACCCCGTCGGCGGTGCGCTGGCAGACGATGGCGCGCGGGGCGCGGGCGGCGGGTCCGAAGGCGCCCTCGGCGCGCAGGCGCGCCACGGTCGGCGTGCACTGCAGCCAGAAGCTGATGGTCCGGGCGCGCGCATCATCGGCGACGAACGCGTCGCGCAGCGCCGCCGGGAGACCGTCGGTGGCGGCCGCGGGGGCGGTATCGGCCGGGGCCATGCGCACCGGCTGCGCGTCAGGCGCCGGCGTGGGGGTGCCGGTGCTGCAGGCAGCGAGCCCCGCGCTGAAGCCGATGACAACGAAGAGGCGGCGTGACGACATGACTGGACTCGCGAGAAATGGGAGCGACGGACTCTGGACCGGACACGCACGGAGACGTCGGTCGCATCAATCTTCGGAATATTGCCACCGGACCCCACTCCGCGCGCAATTAGATTGCCAGTATGTCGTCATCACGCCCAGCCACCGTGGAGCTGTACAAGCAGTTCACCTTCGAAGCCGCGCACCGCTTGCCGAACGTGCCCGACGGGCACAAGTGCGCCCGTTTGCACGGCCATTCGTTCGGAGTAGAACTGCGTGTGGCCGGACCGCTCGACCCCGCGATGGGATGGGTCATGGACTTCGCCGATATCAAGGCGGCGTTTTCACCCATCTACGACCAGCTCGACCACCACTATCTGAACGACATCCCCGGATTGGAGAACCCGACCAGTGAGGTGCTGGCGGTGTGGATCTGGGATCGGATGAAGCCGCTGATCCCGCAGCTGTCGGCGGTGGTGGTGCGGGAAACCTGTACCTCCGGGTGTGAATACCGGGGCTCTTCCGGCTCATAGGTCGAGGTGTCTACCGGCGTGGACACCCCTTACCTGATCGCCGATTCTCATTATCGTTGAAGAGTAATGAGAACCTCTTATCGTTCCTCGGCGCGTTCGGGATGGTCGCGCGCGGTCGTGGTGGCCCTCATGGGACTGCTCGCGACGGCGCGCGCGACGCCCGCGCAGGAGACCCACGGGTCGCTCCGCCATGTGCATGGCGTGGTGGAGTCGGGGGAATCCGGTCGTGCCGTGCGCGATGCCGAGGTGGTGGCGGTCTGGACGATTCGGGTGGCCGACCGGGCGGTGGAGAAGTCCGCCCGGCAACGCACTGACGGCAACGGTCGATTCGATCTGCGGGATCTGCCGGCGCAGCCGGTGACGCTGCGGGTGCGGGCGCTGGGGTTCGCGCCCTGGCTGCGCGATCTCGATCTGCGAACGAGTGACCGACTGGTCACGGTGCACCTCGACGTGGCCACCGCTGTGCTGCAGGAGGTGGCCGTGCGCGCGGATACGGCCGCCGATCAGCTGGCGCGCGTGGCTGCGGTGAGCACCCTCGATGCGCAGGCGCTTGCGGCGACGCGCGGGCAGACGCTTGGCGAGACGATCAAGAACCTGCCCGGCGTGGCGGTGATCCAGTTCGGGCCGAGCATCGCCAAGCCGGTGATTCGTGGTCTCAACTCGCAGCGCGTGCTGGTCATGAATGGCGGGCTGCGACAGGAAGATCAGCAGTGGGGCACCGAACACGCGCCCAATATCGACAGTTTCGATGCCGATGCGGTGACCGTGGTGCGTGGAGCGGCGACGGTGTTGTACGGTGCCGACGCGCTGGGCGGCGTGGTGCGGGTGGAGCATGCGGCACTGCCGGACACGGGTGGCCTGCACGGCAACGTGGCGCTCAACACCTTCTCGAACAGCCGGCAGGGGGCGCTGTCGATTGGTGTGCAGGGCGCTGACCTCTCGCTGCCGAAGATCGGTGCGACGGGCTATCGCCTGCGCCTCACGTCGCGCGTGGCGGGCAACGGTGCCGCGCCCGACTACTATCTCACCAACACCGGATTTCGTGAGCTCAACGGCAGTCTCGCGCTTGGCGTGACGCGCGATTGGGGACGCACGGAAGTCTCGGTGTCGCGCTTCGGCACGGAGCTCGGCGTGCTGCGACAGGCGCATGTGGGCAACGCCGACGATCTCGCGCGGGCCATGCGCGGTGTGCCGGCCGACTCCTCGTTCAGTTACGACATCGGCCGCCCGAACCAGCGCGTGTCACACACGACGCTGCGCGTGCGTACCGTGCGCACCTTTGCCGAGGCCGGTGATCTCGAGGTGGTGTACGGGCTGCAGTACAATCACCGCCGCGAATACGACAATCACGGTCCGCTGCGCTTCCGCAACGAGCCGGCGTTCAATCTCAAGCTGTTCAGCAACTCGCTCGATGTGCGCTGGGCGCATCCGCGCTGGAAGGGATGGCGTGGTACCATCGGCACGAGTGCGCTGGCGCAGGGCAATCAGACGCTGGGCAAGGCGTTTCTGATTCCGGGCTACGATCTGTGGCAGGGCGCGGTGTATGCGCAGGAAGAGCTGGCGCTTGGCCGTCTGTCGCTGTCGGGTGGGGTGCGCGGCGATGCGATCTCGCAGACGACACTCGCCTTCGCGGACGCCGGCATTCGCAGTCCGGCCGGCACGAAGGCGTGGCGCAATGTGGCCGGTTCCGTTGGTGCGGCGTATCTCGTGCGCGATGGTCTCGACGTTGCCGTGCGCGTGGCCCGTGCGTGGCGCCCGCCGACGGTAAACGAGCGCTACGCGCAGGGGGTGCACCACGGCACGGCGCAGTACGAGTTGGGCGAGGCCAACCTGTCGAGTGAGCAGTCGCTCGGCGTGGAGGGCACGGTGCGCTATCGCACGCGCACGCTGCAGGTGGATGCGGCGACCTATGCGAATACGGTGAACGACTTCATCTACCTGGAGCCGACCCAACCGGTGCAGACCATTCGCGGGGCGTTTCCGGGCTATCGCTACACGCAGGCTGACGCGCGGTTGCGCGGCGTGGAGCTGGCACTGTCGTACGCGCCGATGGCGCGCGTGCAACTGACGGCCAACGGCACGGTGGTACGCGGGACCAATCGGGCAAGCGGCGAGCCGCTGTTCGACATGCCCGCCGATCGTGTGACACTCAACGCACGATTCCATGGCGCGAGCGTGGATGCCGATGACGCGCCTTGGTACGTGGGTGCGGGCAGTCTGCTCGTACGTCAACAGGATGGGGTACCGAACGGCACGGTGTATACGCTGCCCACGGCGGGCTATGCGCTGCTGCAGCTAGAGGCGGGCTTTCGTGGACGACGAATCTTCGGCCGTCGCGCCGACATCTCGTTTTCGGTGAACAATGCGCTCGATACGCGGTACCGCGATTATCTCAGCCGCTACCGGTTGTTCGTGAATGACACGGGTCGCGACGTGATCGCGCGTGTGACGATGCCGCTGTAAGCGGATTCGGCATCACCACGGACGGTGTAGCAGAAATCTTTCGCAGGACCCGCGGCGCGCGTGACCGCGGCATGTGTTTCACCCCTTTACCGGATGGAGTGCAGGATGTCGAAGCTATCGTCGCGCCGGGTGTTGGCGCTGGGGTCGGTCGTGCTGGTGTCGTTGGTGGCGTGTGGTGAATCGTCCACTGCCCCGGGCGGTGAGTCGGAAGTGATCTCACGCGTGACGCTCACCCTGACGCCGTCGAACGGTGGGGCGGCGCTCACCACGTACATCGACGATGCCGACGGCAAGGGGCCGACCGCACCGAGCGCGCAGGTGGCCATTCCGGCGCTGGTGCGCGGGGTGACGTACACGGGCACGGTGAAGTTCGAGAACCGTCTCAAGTCGCCCGCCGAGGACATCACGGCGGAGGTGCAGACGGAAGCCAACGAGCACCGGGTGTTCTACACGATCACCAGCGGTAGCGGCGTGACCGTCACCACCACTGATGTGGACGGCCAGAACCGTCCGCTCGGTCTACGCTTCTCGAAGGCGGTGGCGGCGGGTGCGACGGCAGGGGCCACGCGTGTCGTGCTGTGCCACTACGACAGCGCGCCGAAGGTGGCGTCGGCCACGTCGTGCACGGGCGAGACCGACATCGACCTCACGTTCGCCCACACGATCGCGCCCTGATTGTGGCGCAGGGCGGGGCGAGTCGGCCGTCGGCGCTTGTCAGGGCGCCGGCGGCCGCAGCGTCTCGCGACGCGCTTCCCACTGCGGGAGCCACGCGTCGAAGGCGACCGGGCTCATGGGACGGGCGATGAAGTACCCCTGCGCCACGTCGCAGCCGAGCTCACGCAGGAGCTCCCAATCGGCATGCAGTTCGATACCTTCGGCGACCGAGCGCATGCTGAGTTGCCGCGCGATGCCCAGGCTGGCCTCGAGGATCGTGCGGCTGGCGCTATCGGCGTGCGCCAGATGTACGAAGCGCCGATCGATCTTGAGTTCATCGAACGGGATGTCCCGCAGCTGAGCCAGCGAAGAATGGCCGGTGCCGAAGTCATCGATGGACAGACCGATGTGCTTGAGGCGAATGCGGGTGAGCACATCGAGAACGGCGAGCGGATTGCGCATCAGCCGACTCTCGGTCACCTCGAGCACCATCAGGTGCGGCGGCAGTCCGGCGGCGCGCACGGTGTCGGCCACGAAGTCGGGAAAGTCGAGTCGCGTGAGACTTTCCATCGAGATATTCACGGCGATGTGAAACTCGTGCCCCACCATGCGCCACGCCCGTCCCTGCTGCAACGCATTGACGAGGATCACCCGGGTCAAGCGATCGATGAGGCCATGTTCTTCGGCCACCCCGATGAACTGCGCCGGGGCGATGATGCCGTAGTCGGGGTGCTGCCATCGGACGAGCGTCTCAACGCCGGTCACGACGCCGTCGATGAGTCGCACCTTGGGCTGATAGACGTTGATGAACTCGCCGGCGTCGATGCCCTGAGCGATTCGTTCCGGTGTGACGACCAGTTCGGCGATCGATGCGCCGCTGACCGGCGTGGGGGCGCGGCGCTGATCGGGGTTCCCGAGCAACGCCGACAGGGCCGCCGGGGTCACGGGCTTGTGCACCGCACCGCGTACCTGAAGCCGATGCGCCTCGGCGAGCCGTCGCGCGGTCTGCAGAATGCGCTCATCCTCGCCGCTGACGAGCAGCAGGCCACCGTGAAAGCGCAGTCGTGCGAGGTGGCGGATGAACTCGATCCCGTCGATTCCCGGCATCTGCAAATCGAGCAGGATGAGATCGGCCACGTGTACATCCTGCTCGAGCAGCGCCAGCGCGGCCGTCGGGTCGTCGAACGACGTGACGTCCTCGAACCCCAGCTTCTTGAGCTGGTGTGTCAGGAGCCGAAGGGCAAAAGTTTCGTCGTCGACGAGCAGCAGTTTCACGACAAGGCGATGGACAAGGCGTTCATGACCGCTTCGAATTCGGGCTCGAATGCTTCGGTCGACCGGTTCACGGATTCCGCATCGCGCTGGCGAGCGGAGAGTTCAATCTTCTGGCAGAGTTCCCCGAGCGAAAGGGCTCCGACGGAGCGTGACGAGGACTTCAGCTTGTGACACGCCGCGCCGAGTGCGCTGAGATCGCCCTGCGTATGGGCCAGGCGAATGTCGCCGGCAATGCGCTGGGCACTGGTGCGATAATCCGCGAGAAACTCATTGACGATGTCCATATCGTCTCCCACCAGACTCTGGAGAACTGATACATCGAGCGTCGGCAGTGACGTACCGGCGGTCGAGATGGCGGGCAGCGTCTGCTTCGGCATGGAAGTGGCCACCTGCGGCGTGACCCACTGTCCGAGTGTGTCCTTCAGCACATTGAGGAGCACGGGCTTCGTGAGGAACGCCGACATCCCCAGGTCCCGTGCCCGGGTTTCCTCACCGCGCAGTGTATTGGCCGTGAGCGCCACGATGGGGAGCGGGAACGGCGCTGCGGTTTCCGCCTCATCGCTTCGGATGCGTCTGGTGAGCTCGTAGCCATCCATCATCGGCATGTGGAGGTCGGTGAGCAGCAGGGCATAGCGGTTCTGCCGCAGCATGTTGAGCGCCTCGGCGCCGTTGCGCGCGATTTCGGCCGCGAATCCGAGCAGGGAGAGCTGTTGCATGATGACCTTCTGGTTCACCTCGTCGTCCTCGGCGACCAGAATGAGTTGCCCCTCGGCCCGGGCCTGTTCGACGCTGATGGGGACGGCGCGTGGGGTTGGGGCGTCGAGCGCCGGGAGATCCTCGTTGAGCAGTTCCGGCGACGCGCGCCCGGCGGCGATGGCCACGGCACGCAAGAGGCTGCGCGGACGCAGGTGGTACCGGTCGAGTGTCACGAGACTCGGGGCGACCACGCGGGCTGTCCGTCGCCGTCCATCGGTGATGTGCAAAGCGCGCACATCATCATTGCTGAACCCATCGACGCCCGGTGGAGCGCCGTTGGATACCCGGCGAACGAAGACGGCCGGTTTCGCGGCGTCCTGGAGCACCGCATACGCCTCGGGCACGGAGGCCACGACCGTGACGACGGCACCAGCGTGGCGTAGATGTACCGCCATATCGTCCATCTCCTCCGGGGCATCGGTCTCGCGCAGCAATACGCACGGAACGCCATGGAGGTCGATGGCGGGGAGCGCTGAGGTGTAGTCCACGGCCTCGGTGGGGAGCAGCACCGTGAAGGTCGAGCCCACCTCCGGCGTGCTCTGCACGGCGATCTCACCGCCGAACAGGTCGGTGAGGCGCTTGCAGATTGCGAGACCGAGCCCAGTGCCGCCGAAGCGCCGCGTGGTAGAGATCTCCGCCTGAGTGAACGACGTGAAGAGATGCGCGAGGGTATCGGCTGACATGCCGATGCCGTTGTCGAGCACGGCAATGCGTAAGCGCAGGGGCTCGAGGGTGTCCACGTCCACGCGCACCGCCACGCGTCCGCGAAGACCTTGACGCCCTCCACTGAACTTGATGGCGTTGCCGACGAGGTTGTAACAGATCTGCCGGAGGCGTGTGGCATCGGAGATGATGCGCTCGGGGACATCGGGCGCGATGTACAGCCGCACATCGACGCCTCGTGCATCAGCCATTGGCGCCAGTGATGCCTGCACTCCGTCGAGGATCTCGCTGATGGACGTGGACTCCCGTTCGAGATCGATGCGTCCTGCTTCGATCTTCGAGAAATCGAGGATGTCGTCGATGATGCCCAGCAGATTGGTTGCCGATCCGCGGATGATGCGTACGGCTTCGGCATCGCGGCTGGGCAGCGGGCTCTGGGCCAGCACCTCCGCCATCCCGATGACGCCGTTGAGCGGCGTCCGAATTTCATGGCTCATCACGGCGAGAAAGGCCGACTTGGCCCGGCTGGCGGCATCGGCGGCTTCGAGGGCGCCGGCCAGTTGCTCATTGGCAGTGGCCAGGGCGGCGGTGCGCTCGATCACGCGTTGTTCGAGCTGGTCGCGATACTGGGCCAGCTCGTTGGCCGCCTCGGTCTGTTCGGTGACATCCTGCGCCGAGCCGACGGCGCGCAGCGGCTCGCCGCCATCGTCGTACTCGACGCGCGCGCGGATGAGGGCGTATCGGCGGGTGCCTCTGCGTGAGGTCACCGGCACGGTGACCTGATACACCTGACGGTCGCGGATGGCGCGGAAGAACTGGGCTTCGAGATAGGCGAGATCGGCACGGCTGAATGCGGCCAGCATCATGCCCTGCGTACTCCCCCGCGACCGGTCGAGCTCGAACAATTCGATGGTGTCCTCGGAGAGCTCGCGGGTTCGACTGCGGAAGTCGTAGCTCCAGCTTCCGAGGCGCGCGATGCGCTGCGCGTCGCGCAGGAGGACCTGGCTTTGGCGAAGCTCGGTGAGGTCTACCCAGCCGATGATGAGTTCATCGGCCGTGCGTGTGACGATAGCCTGCACGACGCGCTCATCGCCGTCGCGGCAGCGGATGCTGTACTCGCGGGAGCGGCGCGGCTTGGCTCCCGCCGTGACCTCCGCGAGATCCCGGCGAAATACCTCGAAGGTCTGTGCCCGGTACACCGGGTCGGCAAAGAACCGTTCAAAGCTGGCCTCGAGGGTGGGGACGTCGTACGCCTCGTAACCGAAGAGGTTGATGAACGCCCGGTTCACGCGGTGCACGGCGCCGGTGGCTTCGTGCACGACATACGTGGCGATCGGGAGCGCTTCGAAGTGGATGCGAAACCGTTCCTCGCTACGGCGCCGGCGTTCCTGTTCCTCGGCCCGCTGGCGTTCGATCTCGATGCTCTGCAGTACCATTGCCAGGAGGCGCGAGACCTCTTCGAGCAGCGAGACGAGCTCACCGTCGAAGGCGCCCTCGTGCACGTCGTACAGCATGAGCACGGCCACCGGCCGTCCATCGACAAGTACCGGCAGAGCGGCGCTGGAACGCAACCCGAAGCGATTGGCCAGTTCGCGCCACGGGGCCGTGGACGGATCCCGGGTGAAGTCATCGACCATCACCGGCCGACGTTCGGTAATGCAGCGACCGCCAGGCCCCCGACTGGTGGGCAGCGCCGGATCAAGCGTGATCTTGAGCTCCTGCGTGTACTCCGCCGCCTCGCCATTCGCGACGACGATATCGACGCGCCGTTCCGCGTCGTTCACCACGCCGACCCAGGCGAGGGGAAATCCGCCCTCGCTCACGGAAATCCGGCACACCATTGCGAAGGCCTCATCCCGATCGCGTGTCCGGAACAGCGCCTCGCCGGCATGATTGAGATAGGCATAGAGCCGATTCACCCGCTCGAGTCGCCGGCGTGAGGCGAGAGAATCGGTGATGTCGCGCACGAATGCATAGACGCGTCCGCCCCCCTCCTCTTCGAGGTAGGTGGCGCTCACGTCGACATCGATGACCTGGCCGTTACGATGCCGCCAACGGCTGAGGTAGCGTTCGTTGCCTCCGGCGCGAATGCGCTGCAGGGTCGCGGCTACCTGATCGGGTGCGTCGGCGACCTTGAGGCCACCGATGGACATGGCGAGGAGGGCGCGGCGGTCGTACCCCACGATGTTCAGCAACGCGTCGTTCGCATCGATGATCCGGCCCTGGTCGTCGAGCACGAGATATCCGTCGGTGGAGGTCTCCACCACGCGGAGCGTGCGCAGCGCCAACTGATCCTTTTCCATGAGCGCACGCTGTTGCTGCCGGCGACCGATATTGCGGGCGATGAGTACCATCAGTGCCAGCAACAGCAGAAACGCCACAACGATCACCGTGGCGGCAATACGTACCGGGGCCTCGGCTTCTTCCCGATCGATCTTGGCGACCAGCACCCACGGGGTGTGCAGCACCGGGGCAATGCCGCGAAGCACCGGAACGCCGTCGAAATCGCGCGCATCGTCAGTACGGCGCAGCGCCTCGGCCCGGGTGTTGCCGATACGAATGAGGGGTGAAACGTCTCGAATGTCGCCGATACGTCCGGCGACCGCGATCGTGGAATCCGTACCCACCTGCATCAGCAGGTTGCGAAACGATTCGCTGGGAACGCCACCGCCGAGCAGCGGCACCAAGCGACTGTCGACATCGAGGACCAGATACAGCGCCCCATCGGGTGGCGCCGCGGAGTCCGCCGACAGACGGATGGGCGCCACCACGCCGTATTCCGTGTTGCCCTCGAACGTCGAGTGGAGCAGAATCGGCTGCGGACGCCCTGTCCGCAGGGTCGTGCGCAGGGCGGCGACTTCCCGCGCATCGAGCGAATCCGCGCGTTGCCTGGCCAGCGCGTTCAGGTTCCGGTCGAAGACCACGATGTTGTGGTATCCGTAGGCGCTGGACATATCGGCCATCGCTTCCTCGAGCTCACGGCGCTGCTCGGCGGTGGGCGTTGCGCCGTTTGTCGGGAACATGCGTACCAGTCGATCGCGCCGGGCGAGGATCCACGCATCGGCGATCCGTTCGTCGAGGTGCGCGCGAACGGCGGTCGCCCGTGCCCGGGCGATGGATTGCAGCAGCGCTTCGGTACTGGCCTGGACGCTCTGGGCGTAGTTGTGGTAGGCGCCGACGACCGTCGCCATGAGGATGGCGATGACGACGCCGAGCCAGACGAGTGGACGGAGCGACGGGCCGACGGGTCGGGATGGCTCGCCCGGCGGCGCAGATGGCAGATGGGTGGGTGGCATATCCTCCCCATAGACTACGCTCCCGTTCCGTTCGGCACACTAGGGCGTTCGACGACAGGACCAAACCTGTCGTCCGGTTCACAGAGCGGGAGGGGACGCGCCCCCGGGCCGTTGTCCGCGCGTGGTATTGATCAGGCCGTGTCCCGCCTGCACACTCATGGGCGAACGTACGGCGAACAGAGCCGTGCGTGTGGCCACCCTCCACCACGCTCATGTCCTCACCCTTCCGCTCTGCCCTCGCCGGTGCGCTGCTGCTTGCGCCGGCCGTACTCCCCGCCCAGCACGCGCGCGTCACCGCCGACGACTACGGGCGCGCCGAACAGTTGTTGCCCTGGAACGCGAGCCGCCTCGTGACCGGCGACGAGGTGAATCCCACGTTCCTCAAGGACGGCAATCGGTTCTGGTACCGGAACAAGACTCGCAGTGGTGCCGAGTATGTGCTGGTAGATCCGGTGCTGAACACACGCGGAGTACTCTTCGACAACGCGCGTCTGGCGGCGACCATGAGTCTTGCCGCCGACACCACGTACGATCCCGACCGCCTGCCGTTTCGGGCGTTCCGCTTCGGCAACGATGGTGACGACGAGCGCACCATCGAGTTCCGAGCCGGCAAGCGGCAGTTCGCGTGCAACATCGTGAGCTACAGCTGCGCCGCGAAGGACACCAGCTACAACGAAGCCCCGTTCGTGCTGTCGCCCGACAAGAAGCTGGAAGCGTTCGTGCGCGGCAACGACCTGTACGTACGCCCCCGCGGCGGCAAGGGCGACACCGTGCGACTGACGACCGACGGCGAGAACTACTTCGCCTACGGCGTGACTGCGGTGACGCCGCAGCAGGCGCTGCGTGGCAATCCCACGCGCCGCCCGAACGTGCGCTGGAGCCCCGATTCGAAGAAGCTGCTCGTGGTCCGGCAGGACCAGCGCAACGTGGGGCTCATGCCGTACGTGTCGTACACGTCGCAACGTCCGCGCCTGTTCACGCAACCGTACGCGCTGCCGGGCGACAGCATCGTGCCCACGCCGCACTTCTACGTGATCGAGGTGGCGTCGAAGAAGAGCACCAAGGTGGAGCTGCCGGTGCGCTTCAACATCGCCAGCATGAGCGGTTCGCTGCGCGACTCCACGTGGACGCCGACCTCGGACAAGGCGTACATCAGCGGCCTCGCGCGCGCGTCGAAGGCGGCGTACCTCGTGGAGGTCGACGCCAACACCGGCAAGGGCACGCTCATTGCGCGCGATACCGGCAAGACGTACGTGGAGATCTCCAGTCCGCGTGATCCCGAGAGCTGGTACGTGCTCAAGAGCGGTGAAGTGATCTGGTGGTCGGAGCGCGACGGCTACGGCCACCTGTGGCTGCTCAACAAGGATGGCAGCGTGAAGCGCCAGCTCACGAGCGGGACCTGGCAGGTGGGCGCGGTGCAGCATGTGGACGAAGCCACGCGCACGGTGTGGTTCACGGCGCGCGGCCGTGAGACCAACCAGCTGGTCTACAACACGCATCTCTATCGCACGTCGCTCGACGGCGGCGCCATTACGTGGCTCACCCCCGATTCGCTCAATCACGACGTGACCGTGAGCCCGAGCGGCAAGTACGTGGTGGATCGGGCCAGCACGATTACCGCGGCGCCGGTGGCCGCGCTGCGCGATGCGCTCACCGGGCGCGTGATCCGCACGCTCGAGAAGGCCGACGTATCGCAGCTGGTCGCGCAGGGGTGGAAGCGCGCCGTGCCGTTCACGGTGAAGGCGCGTGACGGGCTCACCGACATTCACGGCGTGATGTATCTGCCCTCGAAGCTCGACACTACGAAGCACTATCCGATCATCTCGCACATCTACCCGGGTCCGCAGGTCGGGTCGGTGGGCGCCTGGAGCTTCAAGGGAAGCGGAGAGCCCTTCGCTCTGGCCGAGCTGGGTTTTGTGGTCGTGCAGATCGACCATCTCGGCACGCCGGGGCGTTCGAAGGCCTTCCACGACAACTACTACGGCAACTTCACCGACAACGGGCTCCCCGATCACATCGCGGCGATTAAGCAGCTCGGGTCGCGTCATGCCTTCATCGATCTCGAGCGCGTGGGGATCTTCGGGCACTCTGGCGGTGGTTTCGCCAGCACCGACGCCATGCTGCGTTACCCTGAGTTCTTCTCGGTGGCGGTGTCCGGTGCCGGCAACCACGACAACCGCTCATACAACATCTACTGGGCCGAGAAGTATCAGGGGCTGCTGCGCCGTGATTCGACGCGCCGTGGCGAGGACAACTTCACGGCCTCGGCGAACAAGAGCTACGCCGCGAATCTTCGCGGCAAGCTGCTGCTGATGCACGGCGACATGGACGACAACGTGCACCCGGCGATGACCATCCAGGTGGTAGATGAGCTGATCAAGGCCAATCGGGATTTCGATCTGATCATGGCGCCGAATCGCGCGCATGGCCTCAACGAGTCGTATTTCATTCGCCGCCGCTGGGACTACTTCGTGGAGCACCTGGCGAAGGCCATTCCGCCGGTGAACTACAAGATGACGCCGGCGGGCGGACAGGGTGGATTCAGCACCGATGATGGTCCGGATGCGAACGACCTGTGGAATCGCGGCGCGTTCGACGAGCTGCTGGTGCCGCAGATCACGCCGCGGTAACGGCTGAAACTGATTTCGCGGAGGCGCGGAGTGGGGCGGAGGGTTTCAACGACTCCGCCCCCTTGATCGGGTGTCGTTCGCCACGAACAGCAGCCCGCCGAGGCAGATCGCGGCACCGAGAACGAACGGTGAACCGAGCCCGGCGAACGTGGCGATTCCGCTGCCGAGCACCGGGCCCACCACGCGACCGAGCGACGCCGCCGCCTGATACGCGCCCAGCACGCCACCACGCTCGTGGGCCTCAGCGGCGGCGGCCACCAGTCCGCTCATGCTGGGGTTGAACAGCGCTGAGCCCACACTAAACACCGCGAGCGCCACCAGCAGCACCGTCATGTTGGTGGCCAACGGAATGGCGGCCATGCCGATCGCCACGAGCACCACACCGATCGCGGCGAGCCGGCGGGCGCCGAACCGCACCGTGAGCCGGCCGATGATCCCGGCCTGAATGGCCACCGAAATCACGCCACTGAAGGCGTAGATCCAGCCGAGGGCCCGCGGCCCCACGCCCAGCCGCTCGGCCGAGAACAGGGCCAGCGCGCTCTGCATGAGGGCTACTGCGGCAATGACCACGAAGGTGGTGGTGAGCAGGCCGCGCAGTACCGGCCGGGAGAGGAAGACGCGCGGACTCTGACGAGGCGTGTGGGCCTGCCGGCGCTTCTCGGGGGGCAAGGATTCGGGCAGCCGCAGGGCGGTGAGCACGAGCGCCACGAGCGACATGACCGCTGCCGCATGCGCCACGCGCGCGAGCGAGCCGGCATTGTCGGCTTCATTACCGGCCAGCAACCCACCGAGCGCGGGGCCGAGAATGAACCCCATCCCGAAGGCCGCCCCGAGCAACCCGAGTGCCTTGGGGCGCGTCGCGTCGGTGGTGACGTCAGTCGTGTAAGCGTAGGCCGTGGAGATGTTGCCCGCGGCGAGCCCGGCCGCGATGCGCGAGATCGCGAGGGTGAGCCCGGTATCGGCGTAGGCGAGCATCCAGGTGGCAATCGCGTTGGCGAGCAGCGTGAACAGCAGCACCGGCCGCCGGCCGATCCGGTCGGACAGGCTCCCCCACAGCGGTGCGCCCACCAGCTGACCGGCCGAGTAGAGTCCGATGAAGAAGATCACGGCCGATGGCGACACCCCGATGCGCTCCGCGTAGAACGGAAACACCGGGATGATCATCCCGAAGCCGATGAGATCGAGGAAAACGACGAGAAAGAGCGTGAACACGAGGCGGGGGGTGGCTGCCTGACGGGAGAAAGCGAAGATTGGGCGTATGAACGAGCCAAACGGCATGATGGGGCCCGGCACACCCGAGGACCCCGGCGAGCGCCAGGCGCGCATTCTTGAGGATCTGCAGGATGCGGTAGAACGCATGCACGTCCTTTCCCGTTCGCCGCAAGTCGTGGTCGCCAGCGGTCGGCGGGACGAAGGGGCCCGGCCGATGGCGTGGCAGGTGCTCTTCGAGCGCAGCCTCGGGCAGCATCCGCCGCTCCAGTATCGAGGCACGACCGCCATGCGTCTGCAGGCGGTGCTTGCCAACGGGCACGACAGCGAGCCCACGTTGGCCCCGGGCTGGTCGTGTTCACGCCTGGGTGACGCCATGACCACCGGGCCGGTGATTCAGGTATTCCGGGCCGATCGGCTCCCCGACGACGTGAGCCGAGCACTGGTGGGGGTCATCGTCTTCGAGGAAGACGGCCTGTCGCTCACCGGCGTTCGGGCTCTCGTGCAGGAGCTCGGGCTGCGGTAGCCGTGGGCTCCTGAGCGATCTCGGCCATACATGGCGCGGTGGGGACCCTCCCGGTACCTTCCGCGCCATGTCGCTTCTCGGACTTTTCGACCGCACGCTGATCGGCTGTGCGCAGCGCCCCGCGCTCGAATACGAGGGCGCCACGGGGACGATCACCACGCTCACCTTCGGTGATCTCGAATCGCGCAGTAATCAGCTAGCGCACGTGTTGCAGGCACGCGGCGTGGCGCGGGGCGACCGGGTCGCGTTCTATCTGGTGAATCAGCCCGCGATCGTGGATCTGTGGATCGCCTGCGTGAAGCTCGGCGTGATCTGTGTGCCCATCAACGTGCTGTATCGCGAGCGCGAGATTGCGCACATCGTGAGCGATGCGGCGCCGGCGGCGGTGATTACCACGGCGTCGCAGGCCGCGTTGCTCCCTGCGGGCACCGTCTGGTGGGATGTCGCCGAACTGGAGGTCGAGATGCGCGCCGCCGCTGCCGATCGCAGCGAGGCGTTGCGCGGCATCGGGATTGGCGCGGATACCCCGGCGGCGCTCGTGTACACGTCGGGCACCACCGGCGCCTCGAAGGGCGCGATTCTCACGCACGGCAACTTCGCGGCGAACGGCTTGGCGCTGGTGCAGGCGTGGGAGATCACGGCCGACGACCGCTACCTCGCCGTGTTACCGCTCTTCCACGTGCACGGACTCGGCAACGGGCTGCACGTGTGGCTGCTGAGCGGCTGTCACATGAAGCTGCTCGAACGCTTCGAACACGAGAAGGCGGCGGCGTGGTTCACCACGTATCGCCCCACCATGTTCTTCGGGGTGCCCACGATGTACGTGCGGCTGCTCGATGTGCCCGAAGGGGTGGCGCGCGACATCGGCACCACGATGCGCTTGTTCGTGTCGGGCTCAGCCCCGCTGCCGGCGCCGGTGATGACGGCGTTCGCCGAGCGGTACGGTCATGTGATTCTCGAGCGCTACGGGATGACGGAGACGCTCATGAACGTGAGCAATCCGTTTTACGGGGAGCGTCGTCCCGGCACGATCGGCATGCCGCTCCCGATGACGGCGGTGCGCATCGTGAACGACCAGCTCGAGGATCTCCCCGACGGGACGAGTGGGGAACTGCTGGTGCGCGGCCCCAACGTGTGCCGCGGATACTGGAATCGCCCCGATGCCGAGGCGACGGCGTTCGTGCAGGGATGGTTCCGCACGGGTGATGTGGGCGTGCGCAGCGCCGACGGCTACATCACGCTCGAGGGGCGTCGCAGTGATCTGATCATTTCCGGCGGGTTCAACATCTATCCGCGTGAAATCGAGGAGCTGCTCGCGGAGCTGCCGGGAGTGATGGAGGCCGCGGTGGTGGGTGTGAAGGATCCGGTGCGCGGCGAGGTGCCGGTGGCGTATGTCGTGTGCGGCGACGCGGTGGATCTCGACGCGATCGCGGCCACGGTTCGCCAGCAGTTGGCGTCGTTCAAGGTGCCACGCGGGTTTGTGCGTGTGCCCGCGCTGCCGCGCACGGCGCTGGGCAAGGTGCAGCGGCATCTGTTGCCACCTTGGACGGCGGCGTGATGATGACCGCCGCCCCGAGGCGCGTCGCATGAGCGCCGCCGCCCTGTCGTTGCTGGCGCTGTTGCTGGTCGTGGCGGTGAGTCTCACGTCGCGACTCAACGTGGGCGTGCTCGCGGTGGCGCTCGCGTGGGGTGTCGGGGTGTTCGCCGCCGGGTGGAAGGTGGATCAGGTGATGGCGGCGTTTCCGTCATCGCTCTTTCTCACCCTGCTCGGTGTGACGCTGCTGTTTGGTGTGGCACAGGCCAACGGCAGTATGGAGGCGCTCACGCACGCGGGGCTGCGCGCACTGCACGGGCATGTGGCATGGTTGCCGCTGCTGCTGTTTCTGCTCGCTGGGGTGACCAGCTCGTTGGGTCCCGGTTCCATTGCCACCACCGCGCTGCTCGCGCCGATTGCCATGGGGCTCGCGCATCGGGCGCGCGTGCCGATGTTTCTTACCGCGCTCATGATCGGCAACGGCGCGAACGCGGGGAACCTGTCACCGATCAGCGCCATCGGCGTGCTGGTGTTGTCGCTGATGGACAAGATCGGGCTGGGCGGTCACGGGTCGGCGGTGTTTTTCGCCAACTTCACCGCACACGCACTGGTGGCACTCGTGGCGTGGGCACTCTTCGGCGGCGTGGCGCTGCGCAAGGCGCCGCTGCTCGAGCAGGAGGCCATGACTCCGGTACCGTTCCGCCGGCGGCACGCGGTGACCTTTGCCGTGGGTGCGGTGTGGGTGGCGGGTGTGCTGATGTTCAAACTGCCGCCGGGGCTCACGGCCTTCGCGGCGGCGGGGGTGCTGGTGCTGTTCGGCGCGGGTGATGACAGCGCGATGCTCAAGCAGGTGCCGTGGCCCGTGATCACGATGGTGTGCGGGGTGAGCGTGCTGATCGGGGTGCTCGAGAAGACCGGCGGCATGGATCTATTCACGACGCTCCTGTCGCGGTTGGCCACGCCGGGCTCGGTGAACGGGGTCATCGCCGGCGTGACCGGACTCATCTCCACGTACAGCTCCACGTCGGGCGTGGTGTATCCGGCGTTCATTCCCGCCATTCCGGGGCTCGTGGAAAAGCTCGGCGGCGGCAACCCGCTGGAGATCGCCCTGAGTATCAACGTGGGGGCCGCACTGGTGGATGTGTCGCCGCTCTCCACCATCGGTGGACTGTGTATCGCGGCGGTGCCCGCCGGTCACGATACCCGGCGCCTGTTCCGCAATCTGCTGCTTTGGGGATTCGCCATGAGTGTGGTGGGCGCCCTCTTTTGTCAGACGCTCATTCCACTGTTTGCGTAGTTCGTTCGCATTGGTCTTCGTGGCCTCACCGGTTTCCGGCCCACTTTCCGTATGTCCGCCTCAGACAAATTGCACCGTTGGCTCGACCTGCTGGCGGCGTTGCTGTCGCGCCGCTTTCCGGTCCCGCTGTCCGAATTGCGACGGGATGTCCCGGGGTACGCCGACGAATCGGTGAAGGAGGACAGCCTCCTGCGCATGTTCGAACGTGACAAGGGGGAGCTACGCGAGCTCGGGGTGGTGATCGACACGGTCGTGGATAGTGAGGGGACCGGGCGCTATCAGCTCCGCGGGAACGATTTCTATCTGCCGCTGCTCTCGGTGATGGAAACGGCGCTGCCATCCGAAACTGAGCTGCTGCAGCAGCCACGGCGCGCCGGCGCGGTGGGTGCAGGCAGCCGGGCGTCGCTGGTGCTCACGCCCGACGAATGTCACACGCTCCGCCGCGCGGCCGCGCGGGCGGCGAGTCTCGGGCATCCCGAGCTTGCGGATGATGCGTCCCGTGCGCTGCGGAAGCTGCAGTTCGATCTCGAAGACTTCGCGGCCGAGTTGCCGGCCGCGCAGGTGCTGCGGGTCGACGGCGCGGTGTTCGACGTACTCAGCGAATCGGTGGCGTTGCGCAAGCGGCTCACGTTCACGTACCACAGCATGGAGCGCAACGAAACGGCGGAGCGCACCGTGGAACCGTATGGGCTCGTGTTTCTCACCGGGCACTGGTATCTGGTGGCGCGCGACGTGAACGCCAACGGTATACGCCAATTCCGGGTGAGTCGCATACGTGACGCGAAGATGGCGCCGAAGCCGCAGCATGCGGATTTCGACATCCCCGAGGGCTTCGACCTGTCCGCGTATGCTTCGTCGCGTCGCGCGTGGGAGCTGGGCAACGGCGATCACGAAACGGTGTTCGTGGCGTTCCGCGGTGACATCGGCCTGGTGACGCAGGGGCGCCAACTGGGCGATGATCTGCCGGTGAGCATCGAGCCAAGTCTTGCTGCACGCATCGATGCGCTCGCCACGAGTCACACCATACGCACGTTTCGCGTACGCCGCCGGGACACGTTCCTGCGCTGGCTGCTGTCGTTCGGCGGTGAGGCACATCCCATCGCGCCACATGAGATCGTGACCGAGTGGCGGGCGCTCCTGCAGGCCACGCGCGCCGCGCAGATGGTCGCGAGCCCGGAGGCCGCGTGATCCGCGCCGACGAACGCCTGCAGCGTCTGCTCATGGCCTTTCCGCTCATGGCCGACGAACCGGGGTTGTCGCTCAAGGACATCGCTGAGCGCATCGGCACCACGACGAAGGAACTCACGAAGGACTTCGCGTCGCTCGAGCGCTACGACGTGCCTGCCGGGTGGGTGGATACCGTGCAGGTGTATATCGACACGGCCGGCCAGGCGTCGATGCAGTCGTCGCACTTCAAGCGACCGCAGAAGCTCAATCGTCCTGAGATGCTTGCCCTCGACCTCGGGCTCGGCATGCTGCAGCGTGAACTTCCGGTGGACGAACGGGCCGTCGTGACTCGCACGCGTCAGGCGCTCAAGGCCCTCACGGTGCGGCGCGCCGCCAGTGTGTCCGACGGTGCGAAACGGGAAGACACGGTGCAGGCGGAGAGCGCGCGCGAGCCGGAACTCGCGGTGCTGGGCACGCTACAGACGGCGTTCGAGCAGCGGGTGGTGGTGATGATGCACTATCAGCGACCGGACGATGCGCAGGCCGGTGCGCGACGTGTTCGTCCCTATGCGCTGGTGCGCGCCGACGCCCACGTGTATCTGGTGGGCCACTGCGAACGCGCGGAGGCGATGCGTGTCTTCCGTCTCGATCGCGTGACGGGAGCGCAGGTCACGGCGGATGGCTACGAGCTGCCCGGCGACTTTTCCGTGGCGCAGGTGCTGCAAGGCGGTGGCGTGTTCAAGCGCGACGAAGGCAAGGACGACACGCTGGTCGTGCGCTATTCACCACAGGTGGCGCGCTGGATCGCCGAGCGCACGCAACAGACACCGGCGCCCGATGGTACCATCGAGGTATCGTACCCGCTGGCTGACGAAGCGTGGGCCGTGCGTCACGTGATGCAATACGGCCCCGATGCGGTGGTGATCTCACCGGCCGCGATCCGCGACAAGGTCATCGCGGCCATCGATACGCTACTGGGTGACGGCTGACGACGCCGAGGTCGGCGAACGTCGACGTCAGCTGTCGTGAGTCATCGTCAGTTGTCGTCAGTCGTCGTCGCGATCGGCGGGGATGAAGATCCAGCCGAGGATCGTACTGGTCACGCTCACCAGTAGGGCCCCAAGCATCGCGGCGCGGAAGCCGTCTACCTGAAAGGGAATGTCGAGCCGTGTGGCTACGCTGCTCGTGACGAGCAGCATGGCCGCATTGAGCACGAGGGTGAACAGTCCCAGCGTGACGATGAGCACCGGCAGCGAGAAGAACGTGAGCACTGGCCGGATGAAGGTGTTCACCACCCCGAAGACGAGCGAGAGCCCCAGGAGGCCCGTGGCGCTGCCGGTGTAGCGAATCCCGTCGATGTATTGCGCGGCGGCCCACAACGCCGCGGCATTGATCAGTAGGCGAATCAGCAGGTTCATACCGAAGAATGCCCTCCTGACGGTGCTCGCGCGACCCGAATCAGGGTAACGCTCAGCGGCGCGCGCTACGCCAGGCCTCTTCCAGCACGGGCTTCAGGACCGCGGTGAACTCGACATAGGCGTCGGGCTTGAAGTGGAGGCTATCCGGCTTGAACAGGGCGCCGCGAATCTCGCCACGGGCATCGAAGAGCACCGGGTTGAGGTCCACGTACCGGAGCCACCCGCCTGATCGCGCCGCGTCATCGCGCAACACCGCATTGACCGAATCCACTACCGCCCACCGGGCGCGCTTGTCGGGGGCGCGCTGAATGGCGGTGAAGAAGATGGTCGTGCCCGGTAGTGCGGTGTGCACCTTGGTATTGAACTGCCGGATGCGATCGATGATGCCTGCCGCCGCGTGTTTGCCCTTCACATCGTTGCTGCCGCAGTAGTAGACCACGAAGCGGGGCTTGTACGGAAGCACGACGCGATCGGTGTAATGCAGCACTTCCCAGGTCTTGGAGCCGCCGAAGGCGCGGTTGTACACGGGGAGTGGGGCCATCTGTTCGGTGAGTGCTTCCCACTGCCGGAAAATGCTGCTGCCGATGAAGAGGATGCCGGCGGCCGGCGGCGGTGCCAGCCGATCATTGGTTTCGAAGGCGGCAATGGCGTCTGCGAAGCCGATCTTCGAGCCCTTGGGCACGTAGGCGGGGAGCACCGAATCAGCAGGGGCCGTGGCGACCGGCAGTCCAGCCGTCTGGGCTTGCAGTGTCGAAAAACTCGTGACCACCAGTGCAAAAATGGGCGTGAGCAGTGTTTTTGGGCCGAACGGTCTGTGGGGGATGGCGGTCGCCTTGACAGTGGGGCGCATGGTCGGGTAGTCTCTCGTCAAAGTCATAATATGACTTTATCACCAGAACACATGGCTGACCAGACTCCAGAGCATTCGCCCTCGCTGCGCCCCATCAGTCGTATCCGGCTGCCGAACGACCTCGCCGAACGCCTGAAGCAGCTCATCCAGCTCGACTACGCCCCGGGTGACCGGCTGCCGAGCATTGCCGCTTTGGCCCGGGACTTCGGGGTTGGGGCCCCAACGGTGCGCGAGGCGCTCAAGCGGCTCGAGATGGCGGGGGCGGTGAGCATCCGCCATGGCTCCGGTGTGTACGTGGGGCGGCGGAGTGACGCGTTGCTCATGAGCAATCCGGTGCTCACCGGCCTGCCGTCGAAACAGCAGCTCCTCGATCTCATCGAGGCGCGTGCCGCGATCGAGGTGCTGGGGGCCGAGCGGGCTGCGACCGCGGCGACCGACGCCCAGCTCGACCAGATGCAGGTGCTGCTCGCGCACGCTGAGGCCAACCTCGGCAACGACGAGGTGCTGAATCAGACCAACATGGCGTTCCATCGCAGCATCGCGGTGGCGTCGGGTAACACGGTGCTTGCCCAGCTGCTCGAAGTGCTCACCTCGCTGTTCACGCATGAACAGCGGGCGATTCTCGACATCCAGAACTCGCGTGCCGAAGACCATCGCCAGCACGTCGAGATCTGCGAGGCGCTGCGGGCGCGCGACGCCTCCATGGCTGGCCGCCTCATGGCTGCGCATCTGGACAAGGTGCGCACGGATCTCCAGCGCTGGGATCCGGCCGTCCATCCTCTCCCGGTCGTGGCTCGTCCTGCCTGACCATGGCTGCCCCGCCGTCCCGATTTTTCCCGTAGTCCTCCCACCGCACCTCCCTTCCGGTTCGCGCAGTCTCGCCGGCCCGATGTGCGTCCCACCTTCCCGGACGCGTCCAATCTCCGACCCCTCCATGTCACGAACCAATTCCTTCGCAGCGCTCGCTCTGCTGCTGGCCGTCCCGTTTGCGCTGGCTGGCGCGCAGGGCGGTCCGCTCATTCGCGGCCGCATCACGGCGACCGACAACGGCGAGGCCGTTGCTGGCGCCACCATCGTGGTGGCTGGCACCCGCATCGGGTCCGTCTCGGCTGAGGATGGCCGTTACGGCCTGCGTGTACGGGGGCCCAACGACACGCTCGTCATCAACCGTATCGGTTTCCGTGAGCGTCGCGAGGTGGTGGGATCCCGTACCACGATTGACGTGACGCTCGAGCGCACCGCCACCACGCTCAGCAACGTCGTGACCGTGGGATACGGCACGCAAAAGCGCTCCGACATCACCGGCTCCGTGGTGTCGGTGCCTACCGATCGCCTCGAGGACAAGCCCAACGTGTCCGTGGCGCAGGCGCTGCAAGGGTCGCTCCCCGGCGTCGCGGTGGTGAACAGCGGTGCCGGTGCAGAACCCACGCTCAACATCACCGTGCGCGGCCAGCGCTCCATTTCCGCCAGCGCCTCGCCGCTCGTGGTGGTGGATGGCATTCCCTACAACGGCCCGCTCGGGGAAATCAATCCGGGCGACGTGGCCTCGATCGATGTGCTGAAGGACGCGTCGGCGACCGCCATTTACGGCGCCCGCGGTGCCAATGGTGTCATTCTCGTCACCACCAAGAAGGGGGCGACGGGCAAGGCGCGGGTGCAGTACAGCGGCAGTGCCGGGACGCAGGAGTTCGTGGATCTGCCGCGGGTGATGACCGCGGCGGAGTTCATCACCTTCAAGTGCGAGCGCCTGCGCGTACGGGCCGACCAGTCGTGCGCCGAAACGTTCACGCAGACGGAGAACGACAACATCGCCCAGAACATCGATACGCCGTGGCAGACGCTCGGGACTCGCACCGGGACGCAGCGTCAGCACGACCTGTCGGTGAGCGGTGGTAACGAGGAAACGAAGTACCTCCTCGGCGGCTCGCTGCTCGATGTGGAAGGGGTGGCGAAGAACGATCGCTACGTGCGCACCACCTTCCGCGCGAACGTGGACCAGCAGATCCGGCCATGGCTCACCGCCGGCACGTCGACGCAGTTCGCGCGCACCGATCGAAGCGGGTTGCCCATCAGCTTTACCGATGCGTACTACCAGAACCCGCTCATCAAGCCGTTCAATACTGACGGCAGCATCCTCATCAATCCGTGGCCCGAGCAGCCGATCAACGGCGCCAACCCGCTCGAGAACCTCTTCGTGAACGACGCCGCCGTCAACAATCGTCTGTTCACGTCCAACTACGCGCAGCTTACGGTGCCCAAGATTCCCGGACTGTCGTTCCGTCTCAACGCCGGCGCCGATCTCACGAACAGCAACAACGGCCGCTACTACGGCCGCAACACCGGTACGGGGCTACGCTCGGCGGGTACCGCCACCACGAGCAACTCCACGCGCAACGACTGGACGGTAGAGAATCTCCTTCGCTATGCGAAGTCGTTCGGTCGCCATGCCATCGACGCGACGGGGCTGTACAGTGTGCAGTCGAGCAGCCTCGAGACGCGCAGCCGCGACGCGCAGGGGTTCCCCAACGATGTGCTCGGGTATCGCTCGGCGCTCGCCACGCTCAACCTGACCACGGCCAGCGTGGTGGAATCGAAGATCGTGTCGCAGATGGCGCGTCTCAACTACGGCTACGACGAGCGCTATCTCGCCACGCTGACGACGCGGCGTGATGGCTATTCGGGCTTCGGCGCCAACAACAAGTACGGCGTATTCCCCTCGCTCGCGCTCGCCTGGAACGTATCGAACGAGGGCTTCTTCCCGTTCAAGGCGCAGGTGGATGCCTTCAAGATCCGCTACACGACCGGCCGCAATGGCAATCAGGCGATCAACCCGTATCAGACGCTGTCGCAGCTGGCCGATCGCTCGTACCTGAGCGGCGACGCCTCGGCACCCGGCTACATCCCGTCGACGCTCGGCAATCCCGATCTCAAGTGGGAAACAACGGCCTCGTCGAACATCGGATTTGATCTCTCGATGTTCCGTGGCCGCATCAACTGGACGTGGGAACGCTACGAGGCGAAGACGCGTGATCTGCTGTTGTCCCGCTCCATCTCGTCGGTGCAGGGGATCACGCGGATCACGCAGAACATCGGCCGGACGTCGAACTGGGGCTGGGAAACCAACCTCTCCACGGTGAACGTCGACAAGGGCGGCGTGCGCTGGACGACCGATCTCAACGTGTCGGTGAACCGTAATCAGATCGTCGATCTGTATGGCGACGGCAAGAGCGATCTCGCCAACCAGTGGTTCATCGGCATGCCGATCGATGTGAACTTCGGCTACAAGTTCGACGGCATCTGGCAGCTGGCGGATACGGCGCGCATCCGCACGTCGGCCCAGCCCACCGCGAAGCCTGGCGACGTGCGCATCGTGGATGCGAACGGGGATGGCAAGATCGACCCCACCGATCGCACGATCATCGGCAGCCTGCAGCCCAAGTACACCGGCGGCCTCACCAACACGGTGCGCTGGAAGGGGATCACCGCAAGCGCGTTCCTGCAGACGGTGCAGGGGGTGACGCGCGTGAACGTGTTACGCGGCACCGGCCAGGTGAACGCGAACGTGAGCCGCAACATGCTGTACCAACAGTACTGGACGCCCACGAACCCCATCAACAGCTACCCGGCCAACAGTCAGACGAGCAATCCGTTGGGCGTGGACTTCTACGAAGATGCGAGTTTCGTGCGCCTCAAGGACGTGTCGCTCTCGTACGACCTGCCGAAGGCCACCTTCACGCGTCTCGGGGTGCAGTCGGCGCGTGTCTACGTGAACGGCCGCAACCTGTGGACGAGCACGAAGTGGACGGGCATGGACCCCGAGCTGGCCGGCCAGCGCGCTGTGCCACTCGAGCGCACGTTCACCGCCGGCGTCAACATCCGGTACTGAGCCATGACCAACCACGCAATCCGCTCCCGGACCCCACGCATGACGACCTCCTTTGCAACCCGCGCGCGACGACTTGCGCTGCTGGGTGGTTCGCTCGCCATGGCGCTGTCGATGGCCGCGTGCGACACCGACAAGCTGCTCACCGAAAACCCGAAGGACATCATCGTCGCGGACAACCTGTACACGAACCTCGAGGGGTTCGAAGCCGGGCTGAACGCGCTCTACGCCCAGGTACGTCGCGAACGCTGGGGACAGGACGAGTCGAACAACGAGCTGCTGATGATCCCGATGGTCATCGGTACGGACAACGGCTTCGGCAATTTCGTTTCCCCGAACGAGCGCACCTTCCAGGAGTTCGGTGTGCGCATGACGCCCGTCGACGGGTTCATCACGCACATCTGGAACGTGATGTACCAGACGGTCAATGCGGCGAATACCATCATCGCCCGGGCGGAGAACCCGGCGGTGAAGTGGAGCGCGGCGGACAAGGCGCGTGTCACGGCCGAAGCGCGGCTCATTCGCGCCTGGGCCTATCGCCATCTGTCATACCTCTACGGCGATGTGCCCATCAACACGCAGGAATCGTCGGGCACGAGCATCCGCAACGACTGGGAGCGGGCGCCGCGTGACTCGGTGCGTCGCTTCATCGTGAGTGACCTCCTGTATGCCGAACAGAACCTCCCGCTCACCACGACGAATCCCGGCAAGGTGACGAAGGCGGTAGCACAGCACTATCTCGCCGAGATGTATCTGGCGCTGAACCAGCCCGCGCTCGCCGAGCAGAAGGCGCAGGCGGTGATCACCAGCGGCAACTACCGGCTCATCACCGCGCGCTATGGCGTGAGGCGCACCGAGCCCGGCGTGCCGTTCATGGACCAGTTCGTGGACGGCAACGTGAACCGCGCGCAGGGCAACACCGAGGCGCTGTGGGTTCTGCAGTACGCGGAGCTCGTGAACGGTGGCGGTGGTAGCATCTTGCGCCGCTACTGGGTGAACCGGTACGAGCAGAACCGCGGTTTGCAGATTGCGCCGGAGTACGGTGGTCGTGGCATCGGCCGTTTGTCCATGACGCGCTACGCGATCAATCTTTACGAGCCGCAGGATCAGCGTGGCGGAACGTTTGCGCTGCGCCGTTTCTATACGTTCAACAACGCGGCCACGCTTCCCGCTGGCCGTCGTCTTGGCGACACGTTGCTCACCGCCTTCGCGGCCGAACGTCTGAGCGATCCGCTGTGGCCGAGTACGCGCAAGTGGGACTGGGCGAGCCCTATCGACCCGCAAGGTGGCGCCACGTTCGTGGACCAGCCGTACCTGCGGCTCGCGGAGACCTATCTTCTGCTGGCCGAGGCACAGTTTCGACAGGGGCGCACCACCGATGCGGCGGCGACACTGAACATCGTGCGCGCCCGGGCCGGTGCGTCGGCCATCACGCCGGCGCAGGTGACGCTCGACTTCATCCTCGATGAACGTTCGCGCGAACTGATCACCGAGGAGCAGCGGCGGTATACGCTGTTGCGCACCGGTACCTGGTTCGATCGTACCAGGCGTTTCAACCCGCTGGCGCGTGCCGCGGTGCAGCCGCGCGACTCGCTGCTGCCCGTTCCGCAGTCGGTCATCGATGCGAACCTCGGGCGCAAGATGAACCAGAACCCGGGCTACTGAACGACATGCGCGGCAGCGTGATGGGGTGGACGCGGAGCATGGCTGCGGTGGCCATGCTTCATGCTGTGGGCGCCGGGGCACAGCCGGTGGGACGCGTGGAGCGCACCATCAACGACGGCTGGCACTTCGCCTACGGCGGCCAGTCGTACGGCGATCGCTTCACGGCGCTCGTGGAGCCCGGGAAGTTCCGGCCCTTCGAACGCGCCCAGGTGGCCGACGCTGGCTGGGAGCAGATCACGCTGCCGCACACCTGGAATGCGAAGGACCCGTTCGATGACGTCCCCGGATACCGGCGCGGCGTGGCGTGGTACCGTCGCTATCTCACGCTCGACAGCACGTACGCCGGCAAGTCGCTCTATCTGCGGTTTGAGGGCGTCAATCAGGTGGCGGATGTGTACGTGAACGGCGCGTGGGCCGGCCGTCATGCTGGGGGGTACACCGGTTTCACCTTCGATGTGACGAAGTGGATCACCCTTGGTGCGCGCAACATCATCGCCGTGCAGGTGAACAACGCGCACGATCCGTTCCTCGCCCCACTGGCGGTGGACTTCGTGCTGTACGGCGGCATCTATCGCGACGTGTGGCTGGTAGCCACGGACGCGGTACACGTGAGGCCGGGGGCCTTGGGCGAGAAGGGATCGGTCGTGCGTACTCCGTACGTGTCGCGCGATTCCGCCGTGGTGGAGGCCGACGTCACGCTGGCCAACAGCGGACGCACCGCGCGCACCGTCACGGTGGCCCAGATGCTCACCGACGCCACCGGGCGTGAAGTGGTGCGTCGTGAACGTGTGCTGTCATTGACGCCGGGTCAGACGTCGGTGACCGGTGGGCCCTTACCGACCCTGACGAAGCCGCAGCTGTGGAGCCCCGACACGCCGTACCTCTATACCCTGCACACGGAAGTCCGTGACGGGGAGCGTGTGCTGGATCGTGTGACCGACAGGGTGGGGCTGCGCTGGTTCGCGTTCGATTCGACCGGGTTTCGGCTGAACGGCGAAAAACTCGTCCTTCGCGGAACCAACCGGCATCAGGATCACGAGCGCTTCGGCAGTGCGCTGTCGAACGATCTGCATCGCCGCGATCTGACGCTCATCAAGGCGATGGGGGCGAATTTCCTGCGTCTGGCGCATTACCCGCAGGACCCGGCCGTGCTCGAGGCGGCGGACGAGCTGGGACTGCTCTTGTGGGAAGAGATCCCGGTGGTGGACTACATCAACCCCGATGCGCGGTTCACCGCGGCCACGGTGCTGCAGCTGCGCGAGATGATCCGGCAGCATCGCAACCACCCCAGCGTGGTGTTGTGGGGGCTGATGAATGAGGTGCTGCTCTGGTCGGGCGACGGCGAGCGGATCAACCGGCACAGCGACAGCACGTACCTGCGTCAGGTGCGCGAGCTCGAGGCCACACTCGACAGTGTGGCACGGGCGGAAGATCCGTCGCGGCCGACGACGGTGGCTCTGCACGGCAGCGATGACTACGACAAGGCGGGGCTCGGCGTGCGGACGCCGGTCGTCGGGGTGAATCGCTACGACGGCTGGTATAGTGGCGTGTTTGCCGACCTCGGTCGCGGGCTCGATAAGCGTCGCGCGGCGCATCCGGCCCAATCGCTCATCCTCAGCGAGTACGGCGCGGAAGACGACTATCGCGTGAACAGTCTCGTCCCCGAGCGCTTCGATTTCAGCGGCACGTGGCAACGCCGTTATCACGAGTCGTATCTGCGGCAGCTGGCGGCGCGGCCGTGGCTCGCCGGAAGCGCGGTGTGGAATCAGTTTGACTTCGGCAAGGGGGAGATCGGTGGTTCCATTCCGTTCCGCAATCAGAAGGGGCTGATGACGTGGAATCGGGAGTACAAGGACGTGTACTTCCTGTACCAGGCCAATTGGACGCGCACGCCGATGGTGCACATTGCGAGCCGCACGTGGACGCGTCGTACCGGTACCGACAGCACCGCGCCGGCCGGTGCCGGCATGCGCGCCGTGCGGCAGCCGGTGGATGTGTACTCCAATGCAGCCAAGGTGGAGCTGTTCCTCAACGGCCGCTCACTCGGTGTACGCGTCCCAGACGACGTGAAGCGCATCACGTGGGAGGTGCCGTTCACGGACGGCCCCAACGTCCTGGAAGCGCGCACGGTCGGTGCCGCGGCTGTGGCGACCGACCGTCTGGTCATCGACTTCACGTACCGCGCGCCGCGTCTGGCCGATGCCTCGGTACCGTTTCGAGATCTCGGTGTGAACGTGGGCAGTCAGGCGGAAATGGCCGATGTGGATGGCGTGCTCTGGGTCGCCGATCGCGTGTACACCCCCGGCGGCTACGGCCACGTCGGTGGCGAACCGATGCCATTCAGCAAGGAACTGCCCGTGCGCGGGACGTCTCAGCCGCCGGTGTACATCACGTACCGTGAGGGGCTGCAGGGATATCGCTTCGATGTCCCCGATGGAGAGTACGAGGTCGAATTGCGGTTTGCCGAGCCCAACGCGACGCCGATCGGTGAACGCGTGTTCGACGTGGTAGTGAACGGCGTCCTCACGGTGTCGCGGTTGGATCTCGCCGCGCAGGCCGGTACCGGCGTGGCCGTGCCCATTCTCTCGACGGCGCGCGCGACTGATGGCCGTGGAATCGACGTGCGGTTCATGGCCCACAAGGGGAAGCCGCTGCTCAGCGCCATCCGGGTTCGTCGCAAGTGAGGCATCATCACCGCTCGGTCGTGGCGCTGCTCGCGGCCGGTGTGCTGCCGGTCGTGATGCACGCGCAGGCATCGGGGGGAACACTTCGGACGCAGGTCTTCACCGATGTGTCGTCGATGCGCATCGATGTGCGCGTCGGTGATCACGGTGCGGTTGGCCAGCAGGTAACCGGTACGCTCCGCGCCGCCGATGGCACCACGGTGTGGCGAGGCTCCCTCGGTACGCTGGCGAAAGTTGAAGGCATGGCCGGCGTGTCCACTCGTGTCCCGTTGGCACGCGTGCAGCCGTGGTCGCCGTCCTCGCCGGTCCGCTACGATCTGCTTCTCGAGGTGGGCACGCTGCGGGACAGCGTGCGCATCGGATTTCGCCGCATCACGACCGCAAACGGTCGTGTTCTGCTCAACGGCCGCCCCGTATTCCTCAAGGGCAACGCGATCAATCCGCCGGGGCGCAACATTCCCGATTCGCTGTCGCGTAGCCCGCGATTCGCGCGCGAGTATCTGGGTTTTCTCAAGCAGCAGGGAATCAACATCGTTCGCCTCGGCACCCCCAATGCCTTGTGGCTGGATGCTGCCGACGATGTGGGGATGCTGGTATTCCAGGGCAACTACGGCACGCCGCGCGGTGGTTCGGCCACGCGCGTGCCGGGGAACTTCGCGGCGAGTGTCGCCTGGTATCGCGATACGATTCTCGCGCCGCAGGTGAACCACCCGAGCGTGGTGATCTACGCGCTCACCAACGAGACGGCCGACCCCGAGGTGCACTATCAGTCGGACGGTGCCGCGGCCATGGTGAGCTATCTCGGGGCCGTGACGGACAGCGTTCGGGCGTGGGATCCGACGCGCCTCATTCTGGCGAATGCGGGATACGGACACGGGCGCTCCGGTGACCTGTGCGATATGCATCGCTACTGGGGATGGTACTACAACTCCTTCCTCAGCTTCTACACGCTGCGCGATGCGTCCACCTGTTGGCGCGACGGCAAAGTGCAGCCCATCACCCTGAGTGAAGTGGTGGGCAACTACACGGGGGCCGACGGGCGCTACAATCTCGTCTCCGACACCAAGCAGCCGGATTCGCAGCTCAACTGGACGGGACACGCCCCCGACGAAGAACAGGGCCCGCGCGCGCTTGCATATCAGGCGTGGCTCACCGGTCAGGCGGTGGAGATCACGCGCCGGTTGCGCCCGCAGAACCAGGCCCTCGCCGGCGTGGTGCCGTTCACCATTCTCTTCTCCAATTGGCACGGCATCACGTCGGTGACCGACATGGGGCCGAAGCCGGTGGTGGAGCAGCTGGTGCGCTCCTTCCGTCCGGTCCTGCTCAGCTGGGAGCACTTCACGCCGCAGCGCTATTCAGGTGACGCATGGCCGGTGGTGGCACATGTGGTGAACGATGCCGACGACGGTCGGGCCATCGTCGGCGCCACGCTCGTGGCCACGTTGCGTGATGGTACGGGGCGGGCGCGATTCACGACGCGCCTCCCGTGGCCCGTGGCGGCGCACTACACGGCGAGCGCGCGTTCACTCACCATCCCGTTGCCGCGCGACGCCGAGGGGTCGCTCACGCTCGAGGGCGTGCTGGTGCGCGGCCGCGATACGCTGAGCCGCAACCATACCACGGTCCGGGTGTTCGCACGGAAATCCCCCGTTTCGATGTCCGGTCGCACGTTGCGCTTGTACGATCCGAGTGGTCGGACGAGGCGCGCACTCAGCGCACTGGGGGTGCGCACCGAGCCGCTCAGGCAGCTGGTTGGCCTCGACCCGCAGCGTGACGCGGTGGTGGTGGGCAGCGGCAGCTGGGATACTCTGCTCACGGGTGACGTGGGGTTGCTGGAGGCGTTCACCACGCGCGGCGGTCGGGTACTCGTACTCGACCAGCGGCCGGATGCCTTCGCCACGCATTGGTTGCCTGGCGGGGTGCGCCCCTCCATTACGCCGCTCGATCATCCCTACGTGATGCCTGGTGGTCGGCCATGGGCGCAGGGGATGGCCATCAACCCCGAGCGTCCCGCGCATCCGGTGTTCCGTGGCATCACCCGCGATGATCTGTTCCTGTGGAGTGATTACACGGGATGGCGCGAGACGAAAGCTGGCTTGCCCGCGGTGTATCCGGTGACCCGCGGCTACGCGCTGACCCGACCGCAGGAGTTGTCGCGTGTGGCGGTGCTCGCAAACTACGATCACGGTCTCGCCGGTCACGCGCTGACCGAGCACTTCATCGGTCGCGGCAGCGTCGTGCTGTCGGCGTTCGACATGGTGCCGCGGGTGGGGAGCGAGCCGGTGGCCGATCGACTGCTGCACAATCTCGTGGCCTACGTGGCGGGGAACGACACCCACGACGTGCACCCGCTGATCAGTGGCATCATCGAGTGGGGGAACTACGGCTCGGAGCAGGGTATCGTGACCGGTGTGAACAGTGGGTTGCTGGTGAACACCGTGCCCACCATGCCGGAGGCGATGCGTGCCGCCAATGCCACGACGATCGACGCCGAAGGATTCTGGCTGGCCGGTGGCGAAAGTGGTGGCTGGAACACACGGCCCGCGGTACAGTACGTGGCGCGGGGCCGTCGCCCCTACGGCCCCTACGAGTTCACGTCGGGCGGGTCGTACAAGCTGCTCGACGCCGGGTCTGCGGAGGGTGAGGGGCGGGTGTGGTGGCGTGTGCCCGAGGGGCGCACGTCGCTGCAGACCACGGTGCTCAACCCCACGTCGACACCACTGAGCCTCACCCTTACGGTGAACGCCCGACCGGTCACCACGATTGTGGCGCCCAACGACAGCAGCGTGGTACGGGTGCCGTTTACCGGTACTACGGTCGCCATGCACGCGCGGGGCGATCGTCGTCTCGTGCTGCTGCGTACGGAATCCCGCTGATCTCCCTCTTCGTCCTTTCGATTTCGTGACGGATCTCTTCGATATTCGTGATCGCGTGGCCATCGTTACCGGTGGGTATGGTGTGCTCGGTGGCAGCATGGCCACCACGTTGGCGGCTGCAGGCGCACGGGTCGTGGTGCTTGGGCGTCGCGAAGCCGAAGCGCGGGCGATGGTCGAGCGTCTCGTGGACGCCGGTGGACAGGCCATGATGGTGCTGGCCGACGTGGTCGATCGCGATGCGCTGCAGTCGGCACGGGCGCACGTTCTCGAGGCATGGGGGCGCATCGACATTCTGGTGAACGCCGCGGGCGGCAACGTGGCGCGGGCGCGCAGCGACAATGGGCCGCCCTTCGATCTTCCCATGGATGCATTCGACGAAGTGCTGCAGCTCAACTTGCACGGGACCGTACTTCCGTCGCTCGTCTTCGGCGAAGCGATGGCATGGCAGGGGCGTGGCAGCATCATCAACATCTCGTCGATGGCCTCCACACAGGCTCTCAGCGGCGTGATGGGCTACTCGGCTGCCAAGGCCGCGGTGGAGAACTTCACGAAATGGTTGGCTGTCGACTTGGCCCGTCGATGCGGTGAGGGGCTGCGGGTGAATGCCATCTCGCCGGGGTTCTTCCTCGCCACGCAGAATCGCGCCGTCCTGGTGGATGCTGACGGCAACTGGACGCCGCGTGCGCAATCGGTGCTCGCCAAGACCCCCATGGGGCGGTTCGGACGCCACGAAGAGTTACACGGGGCCGTCCGCTTCCTGTGCAGCGACGCGGCGTCCTTCGTGACGGGTACCGTGCTCCCGGTCGATGGTGGCTTCAGCGCCTTCACCGGCGTATGACGATCGTCGCTTATTTCAACGAATCCCCAACGCAGATGAGTGTGAGTTCGGCATGCGCATGACGTTTCGGTGGTACGGTCCGTCGGATCGCGTGACGCTGAGGAACATCCGTCAGATTCCGGGTGTGCGCGGCATCGTGAGTGCGGTGTACGACGTACCGGTAGGCGAGGCATGGACGCGCGATAGCGTTTCGCGTCTCACGGACAGCATCGACAACGCCGGGCTGTCATTGCAGGTGGTCGAAAGCATTCCCGTGCATGAGCACATCAAGCTCGGCGCCGTCGATCGCGACCGCTACATCGAGGCGTGGTGTGAGAGCCTGCGCCAGGTGGGTGAGGCCGGGGTTCCGGTGGTGTGCTACAACTTCATGCCCATCTTCGACTGGATGCGCACCGACCTCGCGCATCCCATGGCGGACGGCTCCACCACCCTCACGTACAGTGACGAGGAGCTGGCGCGCTTCGATCTCACCCGCGGCACGGGCGAACTGCCCGGTTGGAGCACGGCCTACGATGCGGCTACCCTCGGTGCGCTGCTCGATGCGTGGAAGGCCGTGAATGCGGAGCAGTTGTGGGAGCATCTCGCGTACTTCCTCGAGCGTGTCGTGCCTGTGGCGGACGAGGTGAACGTGAAACTCGCCATTCACCCGGATGATCCGCCCTGGTCGATCTTCGGCCTCCCGCGGGTCATCACTGACGGGGACGCGTTGCGGCGCTTCCTGTCGCTCGTGGACCATCCGGCCAACGGCCTCACGTTCTGCACCGGCTCGCTGGGCGCACTCGCGAAGAACGATCTGCCGGCGCTGGTAGACGAATTCGCGGCGCGCGGTCGTATCCACTTCATGCACTGCCGCAACGTGAAGCGTCGGGATACGGCCACATCCCGGGCGTTTGACGAAGTCCCGCATCCGTCGGAGTTCGGTGACGTGGACATGCGCGGCGTGTTGTCGGCACTGGCGCGGCACGACTACACCGGTCCCATGCGTCCCGATCATGGCCGCATGATCTGGGGCGAAGAGGGCCGCGCCGGGTATGGACTTCATGATCGTGCACTCGGTGCGATGTACCTGCAGGGGCTGTGGGAGGGGGTCCGGTCATGAGGCATCGATTGTTGTCGGTGGTTCGCGCTGCCACTATGCTCGCATTGGTGCCGGCGCTGGCGTGTGCGCAGCCGCGTTCGGCGCCGGTGCCCACGAAGGACATGCAACTCTTCCTGCTCGTGGGGCAGTCGAACATGGCTGGCCGTGGCACGGTGGAAGCCGAGGACAGTACGGTGGTACCCCGGGTGTTCATGCTTGACGCGAGGCAGCAGTGGGTGCCGGCGCGCGAGCCCATGCACTTCGACAAGCCCAAGGTGGTGGGCGTAGGACCCGGGCGCGCGTTCGGGGTGGATATTGCGTCGGCGTGGCGGGAGAGTGAGATCGGGCTCATTCCGGCCGCGGTGGGCGGGTCGTCCATCCGGTCGTGGGAGCCCGGCGCGATGGACGGTCCCACCAAGACTCATCCGTACGACGATGCCATCGTACGCGCGAAAGCCGCACTCGCCTCGGGGCGCCTGGCCGGTATTCTGTGGCTGCAGGGCGAGACGGACAGCAACGCTCAGGGCCCGGCTGATTACGAGCAGCGATTGCGCGCGGTCATCGCCAACATGCGTCGCGACCTCGATGCGCCCGATGTGCCGTTCCTAATTGGGCAGATGGGGCGTTTCGCTGAAAAGCCGTGGACCGTGCATCGCACACGCGTGGATAGCATACATCAACTGGTGGCGCGCACCACGTCACGTTCGGCGTTCGTGCGCACCGATGGCCTCAAGCATCGCGGTGACACCACCCACTACGACACGCCGTCCGTGCGGGAGATCGGACACCGGTATGCGAAGAGTTTCTTGACCATGGTGCCCGCGCCCGCGCGTCGCTGATCCTCTACATGGTCTCTCGTGCCGCGTCACGCCCGCTTCGGCGGTGCGTGGCGCGGCACGCTAGGTTTCTGGAGGATGCCCACCACGTCGTTTCCCCGCGCCGAGCGCGCCTGGCGCGTTTGGGCCACTGCGCGCCAGTTGGTGAATGGCGTACGCGACGGGGCCTTTCGCACGCTGGCGCAGCGAATCGATGGCGGCCCGTTGCATCGATGTCCGCCGGTGCGCCTGCTTCCCGACGGGGAAGAGGCTTTTGCGCGCATGCAGGCGGCTATCGACGCGGCGCGCGAGGAGGTGCTGCTCGAAACGTACATCCTGCGCGACGACAAGCTGGGGGTACGTGTGCAGACGGCGCTGCTGCAGGCGGCGGCGCGTGGACTCCGCGTGTGTGTGTTGGCCGATGCGGTGGGCTCCCTCGCGACGCGTGGATCGTTCTGGGCCACGCTCGAGTCCGGTGGTGTACAGGTGCGTCACTTCCACCGGTTCTGGCATCACCCCTTCGATGCGTTACGCCGTGATCATCGCAAGCTGCTGGTGATCGATCGCGCCACCGCCTTTACCGGCGGCATGAACATCGGTGAGGAGTACGGTTCAAGTATCCGCCGTCGACATGACGCCTGGCGTGACACGTTCGTGGAGTTGCGGGGGACGGTGGCGGGTGAGTTGGCGGCGGTGTTCGCGGAGGGGTGGGATCGCGCCCGTGGTCCGGTGTTGCCGGGGCTCGAGTACGTAAGCTGGAGTGAGGGGGTGCTGCATCCGCCCGCTCGCCCGTTGGCGCTCAATGCCGCGCTCGCCTCGCGGTGGCCGTTCGTCGCGCCACTTACGGCACGGGTGCAGCGGCAGCTCGGGAAACGTCGCGACCGACGACGTGGTCGACAGGTGCGACGTATCGCCGAAGCGGCCGGTCATGACGATCCCGCCGTGCTGGTCGTGGATCCGCGCCCCGGACGTGGGCAGCGCGAGATGCTGACCACCCTGGTGGCGCTGGCGGCCGCGGCGCGCGAACGGTTGTGGATCACCACGCCCTATTTCGCCCCGCCGACGCGGGCGCTCACCGTACTCGCGGCGGCCGCGCAGCGCGGAGTGGACGTGCGGCTGCTGCTGCCCGGAGCACGTACCGATGTGCCGCTCGCCCGGCATGCCGCGCACGGGGCGTACGCGTATCTGCTCGACCGAGGCGTACGGATTTTCGAGTATCAGCGCGCCACGTTGCACGCCAAGACGCTGGTGGTGGATGGACACGCCAGCCTCATTGGTTCATCGAATCTCGACTTCCGCTCGTTCTGGCTGAACGCCGAGTGCAACGTGCTGCTCTTCGACGATACGTGCGGGGCCGCCCTGGAGCGGGTGTACACGGCGGACCTCGAAGGGAGCCTTGAGATCACCGCTGCGGCCTGGCGACAGCGCGGCTGGGCGCACCGGTTGGGTGACTGGGTGGCGCGGGCATTCCGGTGGGCGTTGTAGCGTCTGCCGCGTGAGGTCGCGGTCGGGCCAGCACGCCGGCCATCCGCATATCGATGTGCGGGATTCCCTGACGTTTGCGGGAGTCCTCCCCGATAGAGGCCACGGCCTCAGCGTGCGACCCTTGTACCGTGTCGCGTGATGCGCCGCATCGGCTGTGTTCCCGATGTCGGTAACGGCGGCCTGTATCCGCGCGGCCCGTCCGGAGGGAGTTCATATCCGCCATCGCTGAGTTACCTGTGTCTTCCCCCAGCCAGTCGTTTGCGCTCGCCGGTGGCCCCGTTCTGGTGGCCAGCGACGGCACCGCGGTGTCCCACGAGGCGCTGTTCAACGCCGGACGGTTGGTGTCGTCGGCGTTTGGCGGGCCGCTCGAGGTGATCGGCGTGTGCGAACCCATGCCGGGGGGGGCCGCCGGCATGGATGTGCTGCCGGTGCCCGCCGAGCTCGACGAAGCCCGGCGCGCCAACATGCTCGACGACCTGCGTCGCTCGGTAAACATCTCCGCGGCGGGCGATCCGTCGTGGCCGATCACGGTGCTCGTGGGCTCGCCGGCGCGCACCCTCGCGGCTGAGGCTGACCGTCGCGGGGCGGCGCTTGTCGTCATGGGTATCGGACGACACAACCCGCTCGACCGTTTGTTCGGCACGGAAACAACACTGGCCACGTTGCGCGAATCGCGGGTGCCGGTATTGGCGGTCGGCCCGAGTTTTCCGGCGGTCCCTACCCACGCCGTGGTGGGACTCGATTTCAGCGTGGCGAGTGTGCAGGCGGCCAATCTGGCTCTCCACCTGCTGGCGCCCGGTGGTCGCCTGACGCTGGTGCATGTGCGTCCGCGGTTCGAGCACCCGAGCGCCGACTGGCAGGCGTGGGATGTCGAGTATGGGCGCACGCTGCCGCCGCTCTTCGATCAGGTGACGGCGCAGCTCGACGTGCCGCGCGGGGTCACGGTGGACACGGTCACGGTGCGTGGCGACCCGGCGCCGGCGTTACTGGCGTACGCGCAGCAGGCGAACGCCGATCTCGTGGCCGTGGGGACGCAGCGGCACTCGTTGTACGAGCGCCTGGTGGTGGGCTCGGTGACGACGCGCGTGCTGCGGACGGCGAGAGTGGGCGTACTCGCGGTGCCGGCTACCGGGTGAGACGGCGCGTTGTAACTGCGGCGGGAACTGCGGGTTACTGCGTCATGGATGAACAGCGCTATGGGACATGGGTTACGGCGAAACCGTAACTGCGGGTAACGGCGGAGCGTGGGTGTCCGCGGTTTCGGTTTCGCTGTCATCATGACCCATGACGCTGTTGATCCATGACGCTGTCACCCGCCGTTTTCCACGCTATTTCCCGCGCAGTCACCGCTACCGCCTCAGAAGACCCTGACGTTGATGTATCGCTTCGGATTCTTCTTCATGTCCGCTACAAGCGCGCGCAGTTCGCGGACGAGGGAGTCGCTCTGCTGATAGAGTGACGGGTCATTGATCATCAGCCCCATCGTCCCTTCGCGGCTGTTTGCCTTGGCGAGTACGGAGTCGGCGCGCGACACGGCGCGCGATAGACTGCTCTCGGTGCGATCGAGCCGGTCGGTGATCTGTTTGAGATTCTGCGCGGCCTGCACGAGTTCGCGCGCGGCATTCTGTGAGTTCGTCACGATCGTCTGCAGCTCGCCACGGCTCGTGGCGCTATCCACGCGGGAAGAGAACGTGTTGAGGCGTGTGGCGGCATCGTTGATGGTGGTGAGCCCGGTCTGCACGTTGGTGCTGATCCTGTCGAGATTGCGCGACTGCACGTTCACGGTGCGCGCGAGTTCAGCCGACAGCTGGGCGAAGTTGCGGATGCTTTCGCGCAGCTCGCGCGCCGCGGCGTCATCGAACGCGACCTGCACCCGTTCAGCCACCTTGGCCACGTCACCACTGATGCGTCCAGCCACGGCGGTGAGCTGGGCGATGTCGGGGAGCACGGCGCCGGCCAGCGTATCGCTGCCGGTGTGTGCCTCTTTGATGGCGGCCAACAGTGCACGATCACCCGGCACGGCATCACGACTGGTCACAGTGGCCTGCCATTCACCGAACAAGCTCGACGCGGCGAGCAGCACGACCGGATCTTTCGGCATCTCGACATCGCGGTCGAGTCCAAGCTTGAGCACCACCCAGTTGTCGTCACCCAGCGCGATCTGTTCCACGCGTCCCGCGCGCACGCCGCGAATCACGACGGGGTTACCGAGCGACACGCCGCCCACGTCGCGCGAGCGCACGGTGAGATGCCGTGTACGGCCGCCGAGGTCGGCCTGCTTGAGCCACAGGGTGCCACCGATCGTGATGGCGGTGACGATGAGGACCGTGAGCCCGACGACGAAATCACTGGCGCGTCTATTGGTCATGGGACCATCCGGAAGCCGACGTTCGGCAGGCGATCATTTGAGGGTGCGATTGGTGAGCCACACAACGGCCCAGAACGCGTCGAGCACGAGAATCATCACGGCGGAAATCACGACGGCACGGGTGGCGCCGCGCCCCACGCCCTGCGCACCGCCTTGGGTGGTCAGGCCAGCGCGGCAGCCGATGAGCGCCACGGCCGCGCCGAAGCTGGCCGACTTCACGAGGCCGTAACGCACATCGAAACTGGTGAAGAAGATGCGCACACCCTTGAGGAATTGCGGCGTGCTGATATCGAGTAGCGACAGCGACGCGGCCCATCCCGAGAGGAGCCCCACCAGCATGGCCACCGCCACCACGATCGGAAACATCGCGGCCGACGCGAGCACGCGCGGCACCACGAGATGGCTCATGGGGTCGAAGGTGAGCGTCTCGAGGGCATCGATCTGCTCGGTAACGCGCATGGTGCCCAACTCGGCGGCAATGTTGGCGCCCACCCGCCCGGCGAGCGCCAGCCCCGTGAGCACCGGAGCCAACTCGAGCGTGACGGTCTTCTGCACGAGCGTGCCCACGAAGTACGGCGGCACGAGGTCGCCCACACTGTAGCTGGCGAGCAGCGCGAGCACGATGCCGGTGAAGAGCGCGATGAAGATGCCGATGGGGAGCGATTCCACACCGAGGATGCGCGCGTGTACGGAGAACTCCGGCAGCCACGTGCGCACGTCGCGCATCGCCCCCACCACGTCGCTCACGAAACGGGCGCCGCTGCCGATCGGCGCAATCACGGTGCGGGTGGTACGACCGATCGCGCTGACGTAGTCGCGCATCGTGGTGTGGGTCTTCGTGTCGTCACTCATCGCGGCCATCCGATGAGCAGCCCGACCGCGCTGCCCACGGCGAGGACCGCGAGTCCCGCGGCGGCGCGCACGCGGTACCGCGGTCCCCCGATGGTGAGCACGAGGGTGGCCTTGAGCGCCGTGTTGGACAGGACCCCCACGCCGACGGCCGCCGCCGCGGTGCGCACCTGTGCGGGATCCGCGGCGAACCGGGTCATCGAAAGGGTGAGTGCATCCATGTCGGTGAGTCCCAGCACAGTGGCCGAGGCGATGATCCCGGCCTGTCCGGCGTGCTGCTGCATCCAGGCCAGCGCGAAGAGCACCACCTGAAACGCGACGGCCATCTGCAGCGATGTCGACAGTCCGAGGGGGTTGGGCCCGTTGCCGGCCTTCGCGGGCGCGTCGCCGATGGTCTGGGGGGTGCCACGGCGATGAGGGCGCGTGTCGCGCTCGCGCCAGAGGGCGAGGCCGATGATGGCGACACCGGCGAGCAGGACGGGACCCAGCACGGGGACCAAGGCCCACGCGAGGGATGGGCGCAGCATGGAGGTGACGACGAACAAGCGCGGAATGAGCACCGTGCAGGCCGCGACCACGCCGAGGGCGAGTGGCAGGGCGAGCTGCGGTTCGTCGCGGCTGCGCCGGCTGAAGCCGAGGGCGACGGCGGTGGAGGATACGAAGCCGCCCACGAGTCCCGTGACAGCAAGACCGCGGGTCTCGCCGATGAGCCGGCGGGCGATGTAGCCCACGAAGTTGAGCGCCGAGAACACCAGCACGACCACCCACAGCTGACGCGGACGGAATGCCCCGTATGGGCCGTAACTGCCTGAGGGGAGCACCGGCAGGATGACGAGCGCGAGGACCGCGAAGAGCAGCGCCGCGCGCATCTCATTGGCGTCAATGCGCTGCAGCAGCTGCTGCAGACGCGACTTCTCGGCGAGCAGTACGACGATGATCGAGCCGGCGGCGGAGGCGGGGGTGCGGAGCCCGAGACCAGCGGTGAGCCCGAGGGCGACGACCAGCACCGCCGCCACTTCGGTGGTGCCATCGGTGGTGGTGCCCGGCCGGCGCATGGTGGCCCAGTAGGCCACGATGGGGAGCAAAACGCCGCCCGCGGCGACGACGGCCGCCAGCGCCGGGTACCCCAGGCGCACGAACCACCCGGCGAACCCGCCGATCGTACCCAGCAGGGCAAAGGTGCGGGCCCCCGCAAACCGGCCGTCGGGGCCCGCGCTGTGCCCCGACCACTCGCGTTCCACCCCCACCGCCAGTCCGACGAGGGCCGCCACGAGGAGGTCGAACGCCAAGGAGAGTTCAGGCATCAACTGTATGGTATAGCCCTGGCGTCGGCGGTGAGACAGGGAAAACCGCACAGGGGAAGGGGATATGTCACCACTATCCGTTCATCCGGATAATAGGATATATTTTAGGCATGACCGCCCCCCGGCTCTCCATCCACGACCATATGGTCGAGTTGGCCGACACCACCCGGTGTCGGCTGCTCGCCGCGCTCGAGCGGCAGGAGCTGACCGTGGGGGAGCTCGCGCAGTCGTTGCAGCTTCCACAGAGCACGGTAAGCCGGCACCTCAAGATTCTCGCCGATCAGGCGTGGATCGCCTCGCGGGCCGAAGGGGCGAGCCGGTGGTATCGCCGCAATCCGCAACTCGATCCCGACATGCTGGGGCTGTGGGAGCTGGTGCGGAGTGCCATGGCCGACACGCCGGGGGCGCAGCAGGACGCGGCGCGCATCGACGCGGTGATCGCGTCGCGCCGCACCGTCACCCAGGCGTTTTTCGCCACGGCGAGCGCCGAATGGGATGCCCTGCGCACCGGGATGTTCGGCGCCCGCGCCGATCTCGCGGCGACCTTCGCATTGCTCGACTCGCATCTCGTGATCGGTGACCTCGGCTGCGGCACCGGCTCACTGTCGGCCGCGCTGGCGCCGCATGTGGACCACGTGCATGCCATCGACGCGTCGCCTGCGATGCTGACCGCGGCCCGATCCCGACTGAGGGCGTTCGGCAACGTGAGCGTGCAGGATGGCGCGCTCGAGTCGTTGCCCCTCTACGACGGGGTGCTCGACGTGGCGATCCTCATGCTGGTGCTGCATCACGTGAGCGATCCGGTGCGCGCGCTACGCGAAGTGCACCGGGTGCTGCGTCCCGGTGGGCGCGTGCTCATCGGTGACATGCGCCCGCATGCACAGGAGCGCTTCCGTGAACAGATGGGACACGTGTGGCTCGGGTTCGCTGAGCACACGATGCACGAATGGCTGCACGAGGCCGGTTTTGCGCAGCTGCGGTACGTTCCGCTCCCGGTGGACCCGGATGCGAGCGGTCCGGCGTTGTTCAGTTGTACGGCGGTGGCGATGCCGCGGCCGATGATGGTGTTGTAACCGAAATCGCGTATGGCGGGGGAGTTTGTCGTTCGTAGTGGAAGTTTTCAGTTGTGAGTCAACTGACAACCAACAACTGTCACTACGCACTACACACTTCTTCGACGCCACACAGAACTCTCTCAACCGAACCAATCCCATGGCTACCTCCGTCATGACCGAAAACGGTGTCGTCGAACTGACGGCGACCGATCGTCCCGCCTTTGCCGTGCGCGATCTCGCGCTGGCGGAGTGGGGCCGCAAGGAAATCCGTCTCGCCGAAGTCGAAATGCCCGGTCTCATGGCACTGCGCGCGGAATACGCGGGCAAGGCGCCGCTCAAGGGCGCGAAGATCATGGGCTCGCTGCACATGACGGTGCAGACGGCGGTGCTCATCGAAACGCTCGTCGCGCTCGGCGCCGATGTGCGCTGGGTGTCGTGCAACATCTTCTCCACGCAGGATCATGCGGCCGCCGCGGTGGCCGTGGGCCCCAACGGTACGGTGGAGAACCCGCAGGGTACACCGGTGTTCGCGTGGAAGGGGGAGACGCTCGAGGAATACTGGTGGTGCACCGAGCAGGCGCTCATGTGGGCCGACGGCACGGGCCCAAACCTGCTGCTCGATGACGGTGGCGACGCCACGCTGCTCGTGCACAAGGGCACCGAGTACGAGCACGCGGGCGCGGTCCCGTCGTTCGACAGCGACAACGAGCCGGAAGAGTGGGGCGTGATTCTTGACCTGCTGCGCGCGGAGCAGCAGAAGAACCCCGGTCGCTGGACGAAGGTGCTGGCCGGCATTCGTGGCGTGTCGGAAGAGACCACCACGGGTGTGCATCGCCTGTACGAAATGGAGCGCGCGGGCACGCTCGCCTTCCCGGCGATCAACGTGAACGACGCCGTGACCAAGTCGAAGTTCGACAACCTGTACGGCTGCCGTCACTCGGTGGTCGACGGGCTCAATCGCGCGACCGACGTGATGCTTGCCGGCAAGATCGTCGTGGTGCTCGGCTACGGCGACGTGGGCAAGGGCTGCGCGCAGGCGCTCAAGGGGCAGGGCGCGCGCGTGGTCGTGACCGAAATCGATCCCATTTGCGCGCTGCAGGCGGCGCTCGAGGGCTATCAGGTCACCACGCTCGAAGACATCGTGGAGCAGGCGGACATCTTCGTGTCGGCGACGGGCAACAAGAACGTCATCACCGTCGAGCACATGAGCCGCATGAAGGACAAGGCGATCGTGAGCAACATCGGCCACTTCGACAACGAGATCGACATGGCCGGTCTCAAGAAGGTCGAAGGAATGAAGCGCATCAACATCAAGCCGCAGTACGATGAGTTCCTGCTGCCGAACGGCCGCTCGATTCTCATTCTCGCAGAAGGCCGTCTCATGAACCTCGGCTGTGCCACCGGCCACCCGAGCTTCGTGATGAGCGCGAGCTTCAGCAATCAGGTGCTGGCGCAGCTCGAGCTGCACGCCAACGCCGACCAGTACGAGAAGAAGGTATACACGCTGCCCAAGCATCTCGACGAGAAGGTGGCGCGTCTCCACCTCGAGAAGCTCGGGGTGAAGCTCACCCAGCTCACGACCGACCAGGCGTCATATATCGGCGTGCCGCTGGAAGGCCCGTACAAGGCGTCGCACTACAAGTACTAAAAGACAGGGAGCAGGAAGCAGGGAGCAGACGCGCCGGCACGGGACTCGTGCCGGCGCGTTGTGTATTCACCATTTGGCGTAAGCCGACGATATCCGGGTATCGGATCACGGACGGAGTGAGAGCGGTGCAGGGCGGCCGTACTGGGCGGTTGACCGCATCAGCTGCAGCGGGCGAGTGTTCAGTATGCCTGTACCTGGTAGGTCTTCATGCTGATGGCTGTCGCCGCGATGCTGTCGGTGGTGCTTGCGGTTGTCGGTAGCTGGCCGGCATCGCTGCATGGGACGCCGCATAGCGTGATGCAACCGCCGCTCCCGCCACGCATCCTGCCGGGCGACTCGGTGCTGCGCCACGGCTGGCGTACCGCGGATTCGGTACGCTACGCGCTCACGATGTTTCGCGACGCCGACGAGATCCCGGTGGGGCAGCTGGTAGATGTCTGGCGCCCCGACACGATTGGCGGTGTGCCGGTCGTGGTGCGCGTGCAGCGTCTGCAACGTGGCACGGTGCAGCTGGTGGACACCACCGTGACCGATCAACGCACGCTCGCGCCGCGCACCCGCCGCTCGCTGCAGCAGAATCGGCGGGTGCTGCTGGAGTTCAACGGCGCGCGCGTGAAGGGATCGCTGGCCCCGCTCGATGCGCCGCCGGTGCCGCTCGATACCACGTTGCGGGTGCCGCCATTCGATGCGGGCAATTGGGAATTGCTGTTGCGTGCGCTGCCGCTGGAGAAGGACTTCGCGGCGCGGTTTCCCGTGTACGATCTCGACGGCGGGTTACGCGAATACCGTGTGAACGTCACCGGCCGTACACCCGTGCAGGGCGAAGACTGTCACGTGGTCATTCTCACGCTGGCGCGCAATCGCGAGAGCGTGGTGTGGGTCAGTGTCGCCACCGGTCAGGTCGTGCAGATCGAGACCATGCTGGGCGAGACCACCATGCTGCGGCAGGTGCGGGTGCTGCGCTGATTCTGTAACTAGTGAGAAAAGGAGAAAAGGGTCAGCCCGGCTTGCGGACGATCACGCCGATTACGATGAAGAACAGGATGATCGTGGGGACCTCGTTGATCCACCGACAGGCCTTTTCGCTCAGGAAATAGTCCTTCGCGAGGAAGCGCTTGCGGGTGTAGGACGAGAAGCCGTGGTAGCCGAGGAGGAAGACGATGGACCCGAGCTTCATGTGCATCCACGGCATCTTGAGCAGCGTCGGCTGCAGATAGAGCATGGTGGCGCCGAGGCCGATGGACACGATCATCGCGGGCATCATGATGCCACGGAGCAGCCGCCGTTCCATCACCTCGAGGGTGGCCGTGACGGCGGGTTCGTCACGCTTCTGTACGTGGTACACGTACAGGCGGAAGATGTAGAACAGCCCGGCGTACCAGGCGATGACGGCGATGACGTGAAAGGCCTTGATCCAGAGGTAGTTGTCGGACATGCCGCCTAATGTATCCCGCTACGGGATTCCGGTCACCTCGAAACGGCAGCAGTGCCCACCCTGGGCCTGGCATTCCACTTCCATCACCCGCGCGCGCGGTGCCACGAGCGTGCGCACGAGGTGTTCGAACGTTCCTGCATAGAAGTCGCACACCGGCCGGTCGCTGCGCAGGTCCCGGCACATGGCGCACGCATGGAAGGTGAGGTCGGCGCCCCTGGCGTGGCTCTGGACGCTGAGCTCCCCGCTGCCGACGAACGTCCACGCATTCGCCTGCACCGCCTTGAGCAACAGCGAGAGTCCGGCGCGTGCCGGTAACGCACGCATTACCCACAGGGTGGCCTTGGGAATGCGGTGGGTCATGAGATACTCGGCCGTACGATGTCCGGCCTCGTGCAGGACCCGGGTGCCGGTGCGTTCGCCAAGCTGCGTCATGACGAGGCGCACGAAGGTTTGGGCTTCGCGCTCGTCCACCATGGCGCCGGGAAGTGCGGTGAGGGCATAGCCGGTGCTGTCGAAGAGCAATGAGCCGGCAAGGTCCTCGCCATACCGGTTACGCAGTACGTGCGCGAGGTCAATGATCGTATTGGGGCCGATCCGCGACGCTTGGGCCCGCCGTGCGCCGATGTCATACAGCTCGAAAGAAGGGGCGCGGGCCGCCGTCGGCTCCACGATAGGCATTAGAGGCAAGGAAAAATTGCGAAGGCAGCACCGATACACACCCGTGTGCGTGTGACGGACACGCACACGGTGCGACTATCGGGGCGGCACGACAGTCGGTGATGTGGTGTGGCCCTGTGCGGGAAACGATTACTCGGGCAACCGCACGTTGGGATGAGAGATCGCGTGTGGGGCAAACAGCAGACGGCAGACGGCAGGAACCACAGACGGCAGAGCGGGAGGAATTCGGTAGAACAACACGGCAGCGTGCGCTGCGCACCGCTGCCGATTTCCCTACCGCAAAGGAAATCGGGCGCCCCGCGAAGCGGTGGCGCCCGTTCTACCGCATTCCTGCGGACTGCGTGCTGTAGTTCCTGCCGTCTGCCGTCTGCTTTTCAGCGCCGTTTCAGTTCCGCAGTAAGCAGTTCACCGCAGTCTCTCCCGCTGTACCGCCCGCTCCACCCGCGCTCTCGCCGCCACAATAGCGCCCGCCAGATCTACCGGCCCCACTACCATCTCCGGCACGCGTGCAATCGCGCCGAGGTAGTACGTGCTCCACGCGTCGAGAATGTGCTGCTCGTGGTCGCGCGACCCGCCGCGGGCGAGCGTGTCACGCGACAGCGCTGCCTGCGCGTGCAGCGTGCGCTCGGCGGTGCCCGCGAGTTCGTCGAGCGCGGCGCGGGCGATGGCGGGCGTGCTTTCAGTGAGCAGCAGCCCCGTGGTGAGCGCGCAGGCGCCCACGTTGCCGAGGGTGGCGGCGCTCACCTTGTCGATGCGGTCGAGATCGGTGTGGTAGAACGTATCGGTGAAGTGCCACAGCAGCACGGCGGGGATGCCGGCACGCAGGAAGGGTGTGTGATCGCTGCCGCCTTCGAACGGATTGGCCTTCACGACCCACTTGGTTGTGCGCGCACGATCGAGACAGCGGCTGCGCACGAAGTCGTTGAACCAGTGGTTCACGATGGCCTTCTCTTCGATGGGGCTGCCCCCCCACTCGCTGTGCTGGTCGTCGCCGCGCACCCACACCGCGCTGGGGTCGGGCATCTTTTCGATGAGAAAGGTGCCACCGGTGAGGGCGGTGTTTTCACCCACCATGTCGAGCGACATGCCCCACTTCACTCCGGTGCGTCGCACGCTGTCTTCGGCGAGGTAGCGCTGCGTGCTGCGGATTTCGTCACCCCACAGCATGGTGAGCGTACGCTGCGGGTTGGCTGCACCGCTGCGCACGACCCGCGCCGCCACGCGGGCCATCTCGGCCAGCGCGCCCACACCACTCGCGTTATCGTTGGCACCCGGTTCCTGCACGTGCGCCGAATAGACAAACCGTTCGTTCGGCTGCGTACGACCGCGAATCTCGGCCACCAGCGTGCGCTCGGGGCGACGCGCGAATGTGGTGCGCACCAGCGCGGTTACTTGTACGGGCCCGGTGCGTAGCGCGGCCTGCAGCGTGTCGTACGACTGCTTCGACACCCACAGCACCCACCCCGGACGGATGGTGTCGCGGGCGATGCCGGTGAACTGAATGGCGCGCGGGTGCTTGCTCTGCTGGTTGTACTTGGGGAGCGCCTGCGTGGCGAGCACGCCCACCGCGCCGGCACGCTGAGCGCGTGGGAGCACGAGTCGCGCATTGCTGGTGGTGAGCACGATGGCGCCCTTCACATTGGCCGACTGGAACACACTGTCGCTGCCGGTACCCACGTCCACCAGCTGGGCCGTGACGCCACGCTCGGGTGTAGAGACCGAGTTGATGGCGATCATGTTGAGGTTGGTCGCCAGCGACTGCAGTGGAGCGTTGCGTCCAACAATGGTGAGTCGCGCGTCGTGCGGCGTCCACGCCTCGTTGGCCATGTCGCGTGACTCGATGCGAAACACGAAGCGATCGGTGGGCTTGGCCTTCGACTCTTCCATGTAGCCCGCGGCGCGCAGCAGCGACGCCACCGAATCGATGGCGAGATCGAACCCTTCGTTGCCCGGCAGCCGGAAGTAGCGCTGCACGTACTCCACGGTGGTGAAGGCGCGCCGGCCATCGATGCCGCGATGCACCGCATCGGTGATGGCGCGGAAGGCGGCGGGCACGGCACTCTGGGCCGGTGCCGCCTGGGCGGTGACCGTGTGAGGCGCCGCACCGGCCAGCGCCAGACTACCGGCTACCACCGCGAGACGGCCGGCCCGTGTCGTCATCGGCGCGCCGCGGCTACGGTCGATGGCGGCATGCGCCATTCCTTGCGCAGCCAATCCACCACCATCGCGATCTCCTTGTCGCTCAGGCTCTTTTCCTTCCCGAACGACGGCATCCGATCGTTGTCGCGTCCGAAGAAGCGCGGATGCTCGGGATCGTTGATGAAGGCGATCATCCACTCGCGTGAGCCCCACCCGGTGAGCTCCGGGCTGTCGGTGCCGACGTCCTGGAACTTGTGGCACGAGGCGCAGCCGTAGTCGGTATTGCGCATGTAGGTGATCCCGGCGGCGATGCGCGCACTGTCGCGCTGATCGAGGGCCTTCTGCGAGGCGAGCTGCGCCTGCGACGAGAGCGCGAGTACCACATTGGCGCGGGTGGCCTTCTCTTCGTCGGTCTCCGGCTGATGATCACCCAGCCAGCCGGTCATGTCGCCTTCGGTGTGGATGGTGCCGCCCCAGTATTTGCGGCTGAGAATCGTGTCGGCGTGCAGGAAGCCGCTCACCCACGCGCGCGAGCCGAAGTCCTTGAGGTCCGACGCCGAAATGGAGTCGGCAGGCAGCGGATAGCCCAAGCCGTCGTGTCCGTCGAACCGATGACACGACGCACAATTGCGCGAAAAGATGCGCGGCCCCTGCGTGTAGGCGTCCTCGCGCATGAGCGTGAGCGCCCCCGTGGTGGGAATGCCAGTGCTGGCGAGCTGCACGGCACGTTCGGCGTCACGCGCGGCGATGCGGCGCGAGATCTGATAGTCGGTGTCGTTTCGGTCGGCCTGGAACGCCTGGACGGTGAGGAGTCCCGCGCCGGCGAGCAGCACGCCCAGCAGCCCCACGTTGAAGCGATGGCCAAGACGCCAGCGCCCGAGAATGGGCATGGCGGCGATGAGCACCAGCACCAGCGTGGGGAGCACGATGGCGCCGATGATTTCGGCGCTGCCAGGGAAGTACTTGAGGAACTGGAACAGGAACAGGAAGTACCACTCCGGTCGTGCGGCGGCGAACTGTTCGGCCGGATCGGCGGGGGCACCCAACGGCGCGCCGTGTTCGCGCACGGCGAAATACAGCACCGCCGCGAACACCGCGAGACAGGCCACGGCATCGCGCAACACCTGCTCGGGCCAGAAGCCTTCATCGGGTTTGCGGATGGGCTGCGTGGGGGTGAGCCCATGACGACGGAAGAGATACACGTGCCCCACGATCATCAGCCCGATGAGCAGCGGCACGAGCCCGGCATGCAGCGCGAAGAAGCGCGTGAGCGTGTGATGGCCGTAACTCGCGCCGCCGACGAGAATCGTCTGCAGCGCGGTGCCGATACCGGGGCTCATGCCCACGAGATTCGTGGAGACCGCGGTGGACCAGTAGCCGTTCTGGTCCCACGGCAGCAGATAGCCCGTGAGCGAGAGCGCCAGCACCAGCAGCAGGAGTGCGACTCCGAACCAGTAGTTCACCTCGCGCGGCGCCTTGTACGCGCCGTCGATCACCACCTGCATGAGATGCAGCACCAGCAGTGCCGTCATCGCCTGCGCGGCGAAGTGATGGATACCGCGCAGCAGCCAGCCGCCCCACATCTGGTTCTGGATCCAGTACACGCTTTCCCACGCCGTCTGCGAGCTCGGGCTGTAGGACATCCAGAGCGCGATGCCGGTGATGATCTGCACCACGAAGAAGAACGTGAGCGTGCTGCCCCACACGTATCGCCAGCGGGCACCACCGGGGACGTTCTCGAACAGCGCTTCGTGCACCAGCCCCTTGTAGCCGGTGCGCGAATCGAGCCAGTTGCGCCAATCGCTCATCAGACCGCAGTCCGTTCGGGGGAGCCCTTCCGGAAGTTCTGGAACTTCACCCACACCTCGCCGTCACGGACGACGGCTTCGAGCGGATCCATGCCGCGCGGGCTGGGGCTCTTGGGATCGGCAATGCTGCCGTCGAGCGCGAAGCTGCTCTTGTGGCAGGGGCAGAAGTAGCCGCGGCCCGAGGCGTTGTAGCCCACGCTGCAGCCGAGGTGCGGGCAGGTGGTGTGCAGCACCCGGACGCTGTTGTCGCCGGTGCGCTGGATGTACACGCTGCCCACGGGGACGTTTTCGGTGCGGTTCCAGGCATCCACCAGCGTGTCGAGCACGGGGAACTTGCGCGGTTCACCGCCCTCGGGGAGGGCGGCGAACGACGTGACGCGTACCATGCCCCGCGTATCGCCTCGACGACGTAGGGGGTCGAGGATGGGAAACAGCCCCGCGATCGGGGCGGCGACGGTGATCAGTCCACCGATGACGGCGGCGGACACCTTGGACACAAAGGACCGGCGATCGGAGGGAGCCTGGTCGGCCGGGGCTTGGGAGGGGCGTTCGGACATCGCTACGTGCACTCCGGAGGGGCAGGGGGTGCGTGGTCGGGCGGGATCGCGCGGAACCATGGCGCGGGGGCACATCGTCATTCTACGCGAGGGCCCGGAGGTTCGCTGGTCACGGTGGGCGGTCCGTCGCAGCATTTCGGCCCCGAGATGCGTACCTTTTCGGGTCTTCGCGCGCTCAGTCGACGCGCGTGGCCGCCCCTCGGCCGTCGCACGTGGCGACGGCTTCGTCTCCAATCTTTTCGTGCACATGACCCTTCGCATCCGGAATTTCGGCGCGGCGCTGGTGCTTGCCCTTTCGCTGTCGACCACCGCGCACGCCCAGGACGAACCGAAGACGCCATTGGGCAAGAAGATGGCGACCATGAACACGGCGCTGAAGGCCGTGGGCCGGCAGATCGACGATCCCTCGAAGAACGCCAACACGCTCGAGCAGATCGCGATCATCGAGACCAACGCCAAGGCCTCGCTGACGATGGAGCCGGAGAAGAAGGGGAAGATCCCGGCGGCGGATCAGGCGAAGTTCATCAGCGACTATCAGGCCGAGATGAAGAAGCTGCTCGTCGTGGTGGACAAGATGAAGGCCGCCGTGAAGGCGGGGAACAACGCCGAAGCGTCGAAGATTCTCGACGACGTGAAGGGCGCCCAGCGTGAAGGGCACAAGGAGTTCCGCCTCAAGAAGGCCGGCGCACCGCCGGTGTGATCGGGAGGCTGAGAGAAAACGGGGAGCTGACAATTGTCGGTTCCCCGTTTTTCCGTTTTCCCCGTTTCACCCGATGGGCTTGCGACCAGGTGCCGGCACGACAGCGCGGCCGATGGTGCCGCGGTCGCTGCCGAACCAGATGCTGCGCGTGTTCTTGTCGAACACCATGTGGCGCACGGTGTTGGGCTTGGCCGGGCCGAGGTCCATCTGAGCGATGAACGTGTTGCTGCGCGGATCGAAGCCCACGAGGCGGTTGGGCTGACGGCCGGTCTCCACGAGCCACAGCCGGTCGGCATCGTCCACGGTCATGGCGTAGGGCATGCTGGTGGCGCCGCCGGGAAGCGCCCACTCCTTCACGGCGCCGCTCACCGGATCGAGACGGCCCACGAAGCCGCGCGAGTAGTCGCCGTACCACACGGCCCCGTCGCTGGTGAGGGCAATGCGACGACCGCGTGCGCGCTCATCGGGTAGCATGTACTCGCGCACCCGCATGCTCTTCGGGTCGATGGTGCCGAGCTTGTTGGTGCCGAACAGATTGAACCACGGGCGTCCGCTCTTGTCGAGCACGATGCCGTACGGCCGCGAGCGCGGCGTGAGCATGGTGGCGAGCGTGATCTTGCCGGTCTTCTTCTCGAGGAAGCCCACCATGTTGCTGTTCTGCAGCGTGAACCACAGATCGCCCGACGGCGTGAACGTGATGGTGTGCGGATCCTTGGCGTTGGGGTCGGGCATGGGATAGCGCGTGATCTTTCCCGTGTTGCCGTCGATACGTCCAATCATGCCGTTTCGATTCCCGGCGTACCATGCATCACCCTGCGCATCCACGTTGACCGTGTGCGGGTTGGTGCCGGCGTCGATCTCGAAGCGCTCGAATTTCTTCGTCTTCGAATCGAATCGTGCCACGTAATTGCCTTCCTGCCCCACGAACCAGATACGCCCCTGCGGGTCGACACTCGGATCACGCGGTCGTCCCTCGGCGCCCCACGGTACGTCCCATTCGGTGAGCTGCACGGTATCGGCGGCGGGGCGTGCCTGTGCGCCGAGTCTCATGATCGGCGCCGTGAGGGCACACGCGGTGAGAAGCACGACCAATCGAACCGCGAGGCGGGAGCGCGGCGACGACATCATGGTTGGTCTCCGTCGGAAGGGATGAGCGGCAACGACACCCTGAACGTGGCGCCCGGAGACGCATCGAGCAACGTGATACTCCCGCCGTGGGCATGGGCGATGGCCTGCGCGATGGCGAGCCCGAGCCCGGCGCCAACGCCGGACGCTTCGGACGCGGGGTCAATCCGGTCAGCTTCGTGCACACCGTGGACGAACCGCTCGAAGATGCGGTCGCGCTGCGTCGGCGGAATACCGGGCCCCTCGTCGCGCACGGTCAGCACGAGGGTATTCCCATCCCGGTGCTGATGGACCGTGATGCTGCTGTCCGCCGGGGCATGCTTGAGGGCATTGTCGAGCAGGTTGAGCAACAACCGGCGCAGCAGCTGCGCATCGCCGCGCACGCGCGCCGGCACCTCGGTGAAGTCCGTGCTGCTGTAGACGGCGACCCGCTGCGTATCGGCCAGCGTCCGCACGCTGCGGGTCGCGTCGGCCACGAGTTCGCCGACATCTACCGCCTCCCGACGTACGGCGTCTCCGCGCGTCGCGTGCGCGGCCGCATCGACTCGCGTGAGCAGGAAGAGGTCGTCGACGATGCGCGAGAGGCGCACGGATTCCCCGTGGATGACACCGAGCGCTTCGCGGTACTCCTGCGATGTGCGTTCGGCCCGACGCAGCGTCACATCGGCTTCCCCGCGAATGATGGCGATGGGGGTGCGTAGTTCGTGCGAGGCATCGGCCACGAACTGCCGCTGGGTACGAAACGCATCCCCCACGCGTCCGAGCAGGTCGTTGATGATCTGCGCGAGTCGGCCCAGTTCGTCGTGCGGGTTCACCACCGGCAGGCGGTCGTCAAGGCTCGCCGCGGTGATACTTGCGGTTTGCGTGACGATGGCGTCGAGCGGGGCAAGGCTGCGACGCGCGAGCAGGAAGCCGGCGATGATGGAGAGCAGCAGCGCGAGCGGAATGGCCAGGAAGATGGTGGTGCGCACCTGGCTGAGCAGCTGCACATCATCCTGTTCCGGGCGCAGTGCGGCAATGAGCAGCGCCGGTTCTCCCTCGTCGCCGACTTCGGGCTCCACCCGCAGCAACGCCGCCCGCGCCGGACCCGTTTCGAGCGTGATCTCGCGAATCACCACCGACGAATCGTTCAGGGCACCGGCGTCGCGCTGCGCGCGGACGCTCGTCATGAGATCGCGCACGGCCGCCGGAAGCACCACTGCGGGGGATTCGCGTCGCTGCGTGCGGTCGGTGCTACGTTCAATGATGTCGCCCAGCTCTGGCTGCCGCGCCGCCATGAGCTGCTCAGCTTCGTCGGTAATGAAGATGTCCAGGTCGCCGGCGCGCAGCTCACGCAGGACCGCCTGTTCGTGTTCGCCGCGCACCTCTTCCACTTCACCACGCGCGGCCGCGGCGCGACGCTCGGCGAGAATGGCACCTGCCACCACGCGGGCCGATTCGCCCACCACGGTGGCCGCGCGCTGGTGCAGCACGCGCTCGAGCGTAAGCCAGCCAGCCCACGCGAAGGCCACGAGGAGGAAGGCCAGCACACTCGCGTTCCAGAGCGTGAGCCGTACGAGAATGGATGTGCGGACCGGTTTCATGCGTCACCCCGGCGGATCATCGGTGAGGATGTAACCCACGCCACGACGCGTGTGCAGCACCGGCGTGTCCGAATCGCGATCGATCTTGCCGCGCAATCTGTTCATGTACACTTCCACCGCGTTCGTGAACGGATCGTGGTTGTCGTCCCACACGTGGGCTACGATGTCGGCCCGCGACACCACGCGCCGGACATTGCGCGCGAGCAACTCGAGCAGCGCGAACTCCTTGCCGGTAAGCGTGATGTTCGTGTCGCCGCGGGTCACCGAGTGTGACTGGAGGTCGATCACGAGATCGGCCACCTGCACGCGCATGGGCTGCACCGCTTCGGGGCGGCGCAGCAGCGCGCGCAATCGGGCGAGCAATTCCCCGAAGTCGAATGGCTTCACGAGATAATCGTCGGCGCCGGCGTCGAGTCCGGCGATGCAATCGGCCACGGCATCACGCGCGGTGAGCATGAGCACCGGCGTGTGCACGTTGCGTGCGCGCAGGGTTTCCACCACGGTGAAGCCGTTGGCGCCGGGGAGCATCACGTCGAGGACAATGGCGTCGTAGCTATTCACCACCGCCTGCGTGATGGCGGAGGGGCCGTCGGCGCAGTGATCCACGGCATACGCCTCCTCGCGCAGCCCACGCGTAACGAGAGCGGCGAGGCGGGGATCATCTTCGACGACAAGGATACGCATGCAGGGAAATACGTCGCGGGAGGGTGATTCGCTCAGACGCGTGGCGGCCGTGCGCGCTTCTTTTCCTCGGGACGGCGGCGGAACCAGCTGGCCACGAGGTAGAACTCGTCGAGGTCGTGCGTGGGCACGTCAGCGCCACTCGGGTCGGTCCCGTCGTACACCCGTGCCACGAGCGCATCGAACGACTCCCGTTCCTCGTCGGTGCGCGGCGCCCGTACCTCCGCGCGCACGGTGCCGCGACGGATGAGATAGACCCACTCCGTATCGGCGTGCCCGACGGCATGATAGCGAAAGGTGAGGCGATCCACGTTGGCGTGAAAATGCTGCACGCGTTCATGCAACCAGCGTACGACTTCGAGCCGGTCACGCAGCACGCCGGCTTTCTCGAATGCCAGCTCTTCGGCGGCCTGCTGCATGGCGCCTTCGAGGAGCCGCACCGGGACGTCGCTGCGTCCTTCGAGAAAGGTGCGGATGTCATCGGCCGCTTCACGATACAGCAAGGCGTTGCCGGCGCCGATGCAGGGCCCGGCGCAGGTGCCGAGATCGTGTCGCAGGCAGCCGGGAGCGCGGGAGCGCGCCGTGCCGCGCGGGCGCGTGGATGCATCGCTCGTGAACCACAGCGCGCTGCCACGGCTGGTACCGGTGCCACGCACCGTATCCTCGAGGGTGCAGTCACGCAGGCCGGTGGCTTCGGCGAGCGCCCGCACGGCGTCGCGCACGCGCGCCACCCGACGGAACGGC
>Ga0164293_10000066_pt1 | contig 65746 bp, 62 predicted proteins | sample GEODES118metaG_FD_111487 | JGI IMG/M metagenome (GOLD analysis project Ga0164293, IMG submission 111487) | Eutrophic lake water microbial communities from Lake Mendota, Wisconsin, USA - GEODES118 metaG | ecosystem: Environmental > Aquatic > Freshwater > Lake | place: USA: Lake Mendota...
ACTCGACCAGCGAGCATTCGGTCATCGTACTTGGACTTCCACGCGGCGGCGTGCCCGTAGCCTACGAGGTCGCCAAGCTCCTCGGCGCGCCGCTCGATGTGATGCCAGTCCGCAAACTGGGGATGCCCGGATTCGAGGAATATGCCCTGGGCGCCATCGCGGCCTTCAACGGCGACACGGCACAGATCCTCAACGAGGAGGCACTTCGTCAACATCCCGAGGCCTGGTTGCTCATCGACCAGATCGTTCGACAGGAGCGCATCGAACTCCTGCGTCGACGCCGGGCCTATCGCAGTTCGCGCCCGGCACTGCATCTGGCGGGGCTCGACGTCGTACTCGTCGACGATGGTCTCGCCACAGGGGCCACGATGCGCGCCGCCATCCTCGCCGCACGACAGGCCCACGCACACCGGATCATCACCGCCGTGCCCGTGGCCTCGACCGAGGCGTGCGCCTACCTGCGCCATGAAGCCGACGCCTGTGCCTGCATCGTGGAAACCGAGCAGATGTATGCGGTGGGAATGTGGTACGATGATTTTTCACCCACCGGCGATCAGGACGTGATCGATCTTCTTGCCGACGCCGAGCGCCGCTCCACCCACCAGCTTGCATCGACCACAGGCTGAGCGGCGCCACGACGACATATCAGACACGTCCACGGCCGATGCTCAGCGGCGTCGAACCCGCATGCCGAACTGGCGGATTTCACGTCCCAATGAATCCTGCACCGCCTGGATGCTCCGTTGCCCCGGTGCGTGCCGGTCGAGCAGGTCGGCGCCGAGGGCGCGTGCAGAGTGTGCGACGGCCAAAGCCGGCTGGTCGAGCGGGATCCTGGCGTCCCGCGCCGCGCGCTCGAGGTGATCGACAGCCATGAGCATGTCCTCGGCGGCGCGCAGCGTGTCGCGCAGTATCAGCGCGTCCACCGATCGTCGTTGGTGACGTTCGGCTTCGGCCTGATTCGCCCTGGCAAAGAGCCGGTCGAGACGATCAGCAGTCAGCTTCGCACCGCTTTCGGCACGATTCGCCAGCGTATCGAGCTCATGTGCGACCTCATTGAGGTGTGCCTTGACTTCATTCGCTGCGCTATCGGTCTGCTGGTGCACCACGGTGGCCGCAGCGCGAAGCGCCGAGGCCATCGTCTTCGAGTCTTTGAAGCGAAGCGCCTCGCGTGCCGCGTCGAAGTGCTGTTGTGCTTCCGTGCGCAGCGCAAGGCGCCCGGTGGCCGAGTCGCGCTGAGGTGGCGTTGGCTCAGCGGCGCGAACACTCGTGCTGGCCGTGGTGTCCACGGCGATCTGCGAGGTCTCCTTCGCGCACCCGATGACGGTGGCGCCCAGGATGATACCGAATGCGACCAGGTGATGGTTGTGCATGCCTGCCTCCCGTGTTGATGGCTCGGCATTGTCGCCGTCTCCGGCGCGACGATGAATCAGATCGTTACGGACGCGCGGTCAGGCATCGTCCGACGATGCGCATCAGGCCGTCGAACGTGTCAGGGGCGGTCGCCGGTACGTTTGGTGTACACCATGTCGGACTCTTCCCTACATGCGTGCCTCCCGGGTGCGTGTACCCTACGCTGTATCGCCAGCGCTGACCGGCCTGCAGGTCGTACCTCGTCCTCAGGCCCCCGTGACCGTCTCCATTGTCAGCGGCACGCGCATCGGGCGCTGGGTGATCGGGAGGATTGTTCAATGAGTGTTCTACCAACGCGATCATTGCCACCACGTGGCAGCGCACGCGATGCGCAGGCCGACGCCCTGGCGGCGATCGGCAGCAAACTCATCAGTCAGTCGTACGCCCGACGTGGTGTACCGGCCTCCGACACGCCCATTCGGGTGGTGCTCGCTGATGATCACACCTTGTTCCGTGCCGGATTGCGCTTGCTGCTGCGTCAGTCCACAGACATCGACGTCGTGGGCGAAGCCAACAATGGGGATGAGGCGGTTACGACGGTCGAGCGTCTGGCGCCCGATGTCCTGGTGATGGATCTCGACATGAATGGGTCCGACGGCGCGGTCACGACCCGTCTCCTCACCGAACGTGCCTCATCAGTACACGTACTGATCCTCAGCATGTACCCGGAAGAGGAGTACCTGCTGGCCTTGCTCGAAGCCGGAGCCTGCGGGTATTTGACGAAGGAGGCCGCGGAGCAGGAGCTGGTCGAGGCGATTCGCGTTGTTGCCCGCGGCGACGTGTACGTTCGCCCTCGGGTGGCGCGGCTCCTCGCGACACATCAGCGCAGCCGGACCAATTCTCCACGACAGCGACTTGCCGAGGACCTCAATCATCTGAGCCAGCGGGAGCGCAGCGTGCTCGAACTGACGGCGCAAGGCTACGGTGGTGTGGAGATCGGCGAACAGCTCGGTATCAGCAACAAGACCGTCGAGACGTACAAGGAACGCATCGAGGAGAAACTCGGACTTCGTCACCGATCGGAGTACGTTCGATTCGCCCTCGAGATCGGCCTGCTGCACCGCTGATTGTGTACCGCGCCATCATCGGCGCGGTCCAGCCACCGCGCCGAGGGAACGCCGCACACGTTTCAGGCAACCGGTTGGGGAATCGGGAAGCGCAATCGGGCCGCGATCCCCGCGCCCCGTTTCTGGAGGTGCGCCGCAGTGTCACCTCCCACGTAGGTGATCTGCGCATCACCCTCACATGCCAATTGCACCACGGCTTCGGTAGCAGCCGGGTCGCGCCGTTCGAACTCTTCCGTAATGAGCAGGCGGGACACGCCCCCCAGGCGTAAAGCCGCTTCGGTCGCGGTCACTCCGAAGGCGGCATGCGCGCCGACGATGCCGGATTCCGTCAGTTCATGCCATAAGGCACGACGTCGTTCGAGACGCCAAGTGTCGAGTGCTACCTCGACCCGTGTGGCGATCTCTGGAAGGCCGGCGTGGAGATCGAGACCAGCCAAGACCGGAGCCTGGGCATGCTCGTGCTCGAGCAGCTGGGAAGCAACAGCATGGGCCATCGCTGGAATACCACCGACGAGGATCAACTCATCCGGAAGTGCGGCCATACGCAGCTGATCGGCGACCTCGGTCGCCAATCTCGCGGCCTTCACCCGTCGCACGCGGGCATTCGCGTCCGCGGCCGTTCGACCACGGGTGCCCGGATGAAACCCTTGCTGGGGCGGCGCACCCAGATGGCTCGCCGACAAGGCCGGTACGTCCGCCTCGAGCGTCGCCAACACCTCGAACACGCCATCACGATACCGCCACAGCGTGGCCATGCGCGAATCGGTCATGACAACGAGCGCAGAGCACTGGTAGTCGAGCCCACGGATGTATGGCGAGAGCCACAGCCCGTCTCCCCAAACCGCCTCGGTCGGCACTGGTACCGGCAACATGGCACTGTGCTGCACACCCATTTCGGACACGAAAGCCACCCATCCCTTGAAGCATGCAGTGACGGGAATGGCGCGCACCTGCTGCTCGGCATGCGCAATCGCACGATCGAGCGCCTCCCGATCTGCGTGCGCGGCATCACGCATCGCGTCTCGCAGATGCGCGAACCGATGCGCCAACGCACGGCGCCCGTTTCCACGCTGGGCCGGATCATCCGTGTCTTCGGACAGATACACGCTCAGCGTTTGGGTCGACTTCAACTGTCGGCGCAGCTGCATCAACTCTGGTCGCGTAAACATCGTGCATCCTCCCCTCATGACTGCCATGGGCGCGGCGAACTTCACTGCCTACGACCTTACTTGATCGCCGTACGATTGCTGCGCGATCATACCCGACAGGTGCGTCAGCCAAAGGCCGACACGGGTTACCGACGTTTGGTGCAGCATACAGATGAGGTCCAGCGGCGCTGTCGCCGGGATCTCTCGACCTCAAGCCCGCAGTGAACCACAATGCGTACCGTTTCGCGTGTCTTGCTCACCACAGCGGTGCTGATCGGATTGGCGGCGGCGGGATGGTGGTGGCGTTCGTTCCGAACACCGTCCCCGCCGCAATACCGCACGGGTACCGTCGAGCAGGGGGATTTGCGGGCGTCGGTGACTGCCACAGGTTCGTTGAGTGCCGTGCGCACGGTCGAGGTCGGCACTCAGGTGTCCGGTCAGATCGCCGCGCTGTATGCCGACTACAACGACCGTGTAAGGCGAGGACAGCTGATTGCGAGGATCGACCCCACGCTGCAGCGGCAAGCGATCCAGGAGGCAGAGGCCGTACGCACCCGGGCCGAAGCTCAACTCGTGCAGTCGGAAGACGATTTCGCGCGGACATCCGCCCTGCATGATGGCGGCTTCGTTACGCAGGCTGAGTATGCACTTGCACGGACGAACCGCACGCTGGCCGTCAGTAACGTCACCTCGGCCATGGTGGCCCTCGAGCGCGCCAGGCAGAATCTGTCCTATACCGACATTCATGCGCCGATCGACGGCGTGGTGATCGAACGTGCGATCGATGTCGGACAAACCGTGGCGGCGAGCCTGTCGGCACCACGACTGTTCGTCATCGCGAATGACCTCACACGTATGCGGATTCTGGCCCTTGTCGACGAGAGCGACATCGGCCGCATCCATGCAGGACAGGCAGTCGAGTTCACCGTACAGGCTTTTCCCAATAGACCGTTTTCGGGTGCGGTCGAAGCGGTACGCCTGGCCTCCACGAGCGCGAACAACGTCGTGAGCTATACCGTCGTCGTCAAGGTGAACAACAAGGACGGCTTGCTGCTCCCCGGCATGACAGCCACCGTGACGTTCGTGACCGGCGAAGCCACGAACGTCTTCACTGTACCGAATGCGGCGCTTCGATTTCGTCCCGGAAGCCAGGTAGGAGTCTCGCGACCCAGCGGGGCACGCGAACGCGCAGGCACGCTCTACATTTTGCATGGGGACAGTCTCCTCATGCGTGCTGTGCGCGTGGGACTCACCGACGGCACGCGCACAGCTGTGAGCGGTGACGGACTTGCCGAGGGAATGCTGGTGGTCATTGGTACCACGGCTAACACGATTGTTCCGGGCAGTGCTTCGACGAGCCCGTTTCAGACGCCGCAGCCGGGTGGGCAGCGCCGTGGCGGCCCGCCCACGCCGTTCTGAGTGAGGTACGATGCTCAGCACCCTGAACGTCGACGCGGCGCTGGCGCCACCGCTCATCCGCCTGCGCGATATCAGCAAGCGATATCGCATCGGCAGCAACGAGGTCCTTGCGTTGCGCCACGTGGACCTCACCGTTTCCCCCGGAGAGTTTATCGCCATCATGGGAGCCTCAGGTTCGGGGAAGTCCACACTGATGAACATCCTCGGCTGTCTCGACACGCCGTCGAGCGGGTCGTATGAACTAAACGGCGTTCGGGTGGACGGGCTGTCGAGGGATGCCCTCGCCGACCTCAGGAACCGCGACGTGGGTTTCGTGTTCCAGGGCTTCAACCTGCTCGCCCGCACCTCGGCGCTCGACAATGTCGAACTTCCGCTGCTGTACGATCGCGTTCGCAGGCATCGAGACAGCAAGGCGCAGGCCCGGGCCGCGCTTGAGCGGGTAGGACTCGGCTCGCGGTTAGCTCATGTCCCGAGTGAACTCTCCGGGGGCCAACAGCAACGGGTGGCCATTGCCCGCGCACTGGTGACCGATCCGGCGCTTCTGCTCGCCGATGAACCGACCGGCAATCTCGACTCACGCACCACGTGTGACGTGATGTCGCTGTTCCAGCAACTGAATGATCAAGGCATCACCATTCTGCTTGTGACGCACGAACTGGAGGTCAGCCACTACGCCAAACGCATCATCGACATGCGAGACGGGCGTATCCTGCGTGATCATCCGGTAGAGCAGCGCCGAAGTGCCGCGGCGGACCTCCTGGCACGGGATGCAGTGGAGAGCAAGCAATGAAAGTCAGCGTCCTGCTCAGGATGGCGTGGCAAAGCATCACCAGAAACGCGATGCGTACCCTCCTCACCATGCTCGGCATCGTGATCGGCGTGGGTGCGGTGATCATCATGGTGGCCATCGGTAACGGCGCCCAGCGTCAGATCGAAGGGCAGATTGCCAACTTGGGAACCAATCTCATCGTCATTACGCCAGGGGCGACACAGACCGGGGGGGCGAGTCAGGGAGCGCAGTCGTTCAACCGACTCACGATCGACGACATGGAAAAGATCCAGCGCGAAGCGAGTCTGCTCGTGGCTGTTTCTCCGGTGGTGACCACCCGTGCGCAGGTGGTCAGTTCCGGCGGGAACTGGCGAACCGAAGTGAGCGGGGTGGCGACCAGCTTTTTTCAGATTCGGAATTGGCCGATCGCCAGCGGCGTAGCCTTCACCGATGAGGACGTGCGCAGCAAACGGACCGTCGTGCTGCTGGGAAAGACCGTTGCCGAGGGGCTGTTTCCCGATGGGGAAGCGGTGGGACAGCGCGTCAGGCTTGGCCGCACCCCGGTCACGATCATCGGCGTTCTTGCGTCCAAGGGCCAATCGGCCAACGGGGTGGATCAGGACGATGTGGTTGTCCTGCCGTATACCACCGCCCAGTCTCGCATCAGCAACTTCTATTTCGTGGGACAGATTCTGGCCATGACCGCGTCACCGTCGGACATTCCAGGGGCGATCGATGAGATTCGCGGGATTCTGCGGGAGGCGCACGACGTCGGGGGTGGCGCCGACGATTTCTCGGTACGCGACCAGACCGTTCTCGCATCCGCCGCCACGAGTACCACGACCGTGATGACGACGCTCCTGGCGGCCATTGCCTCGATCTCGCTCGTGGTAGGCGGTATCGGCATCATGAATATCATGCTCGTGTCGGTCACGGAGCGTACACGGGAAATCGGCATCCGGATGGCCGTGGGCGCTCGGGGCTCGGACGTGCTCACGCAGTTTCTCGTGGAAAGTGTCGTCCTGAGCCTGATGGGCGGCGTGCTGGGGTTACTCACCGGCATGCTCGGAGCGGCCGTCGTCGGGCGCATCATGCATTGGCAAACGGCTACCACGCTCTCGTCGATGCTCATCGCCGCCGGCTTTTCGGCCGCGGTGGGGGTGTTCTTTGGCCTGTATCCGGCGCGCAAGGCGGCGGCCCTCGATCCGATTCACGCGTTGCGTTACGAGTGAGCGCGGCGGCGCACTCAGCGCGCCGAAAGCGTATCCGGTGCGAAGCGCAGCAGCCCCGGCTCACGCCTCGCTTCGAGTTCCGTGGATATCGCCTGATTGCCTCACACCTGCACGAACAGCGCGTCCAGCCCGTGGAAATGCCAGCTGTCCTTGGGCTGTGCGTTGCCGGCAAGCGCGAGACGCGGGCAGCGCAGAAAGAGCACGCGCAGCGCGCACTGGAGTTCGAGCCGGGCCAGCGGGGCGCCAACGCAAAAGTGAATGCCGGCGCCGAAGCTGGTGTGCAGCGGCTGTGCCCGCCCGGGGAGCAGCACGTCCGAGGCCTCGTGCAGCCGCGGGTCGCGCCCGGTAGCACCCAGCACGAGCGCGATCTGCTCGCCTTTCTTGAGAGGAATACCGCTCTCTTCGGTATCCGCCAGCACGTAGCGTTTGAACAGGTGCAGCGGCGGCACGAACCGCAGCGACTCCTCCACGAGGCGTGCCATACCAGCATCGTCAGCCACGAATTCCTGCATGCGTACTCCGTGGCGCAGCACGGCGTTCACCGCATTCCCTAGGGCGTGCACCGTGGCTTCGTGGCCGGCGTTGAGCAGGAGAATGGCGGTGCTCACCAGTTCGGCCTCGGAGAGGGTATCCCCCTGCTCCTCCGCTTCAATGAGTACCGACAGCAGATCGTCGCCGGGGCTGGCGCGGCGGTCCGCCACCAGCTCGCGGATGTACTGCGAGAACTCCGCCGCCGCCGTATCGGCCCGCGTCTCGACCTCATACGTGCGCCCCACGCCGTACATCGCCACCATGTCGTGTGACCACGCCAGCAGTTGCGGCGCCATGGCCTGGGGCACGCCGAGCAGGCGAGCGATGATGCGCACGGGAATGGGCGTCGCGTAGTGCGTGAGGAGATCGAAGGGCTCGCGCGGGAACGCATCGACAAGCTCGTGCGCCAAGCCTTCGATGATCGGCCGCAGCGCTTCCACCCGCCGCGAGACGAAGGCACGACTGACGAGGGCCCGCAACCGCGTGTGCACGGGCGGTTCGCGCTCCAGCATCGAATGCGCATCCACCTCGTCGAAGTGCCGCGTGTGCGGGCGCGGTGCGGGCAGCCCCAGTTCCTCCCGCGTGGCCACATGCAGAATCTCGCGCCCGAAGCGCCGGTCGCGCAGCAGGCGGTTCACCTCGTCGTAGCCGAAGAAGCACCAGCAGCCCAGCTCCTCCCAATACGCCACCGGCGACTGGGCCAGCACCGCCGCGTAGCTTGCAGAGGGATCCCGATAGAACGCCGGATCACGCGGATCGAGGGACAGGTGCCGGCTGGCGGCATCGAAACGCATGTGCACTACACCCCACCGAAGCAGAGATACTTGGTCTCCAGGTACGCTTCGAGTCCGTAGCGCGACCCCTCGCGTTCCAAACCGGACTGCTTGACGCCCCCGAAGGGCGCGAGTTCGGTGGAGATGAGCCCCTCGTTGATCCCCACCATGCCGTACTCGAGTGCTTCGGCCACGCGCCAGCAGCGCCCCACATCACGACTGAAGAAGTACGCCGCCAACCCGTACTCGGTGGCGTTCGCCATCGCGATGGCCTCGGCTTCCGTATCGAAGACGAACACCGGCGCGATGGGCCCAAACACCTCGTCATGCGCAATGCGCATGGCCGGAGTGGCATCGGCAAGAACGGTGGGCGCGTAGAAGAGGCCACCGATGCGCGTGCCCCCCTGTACCACGCGCGCCCCATGCGCCACGGCATCCTCCACGAACGCCTGGACCTTGGCGAGGGCCTTCTCGCTGATGAGCGGCCCCACCTGGACCTGCGGGTCGAGGACATCGCCGGTGCGCAGGTCGGCGACGGCGGCGGCAAATCGCTCGAGGAAGGCGGAATACACCGACCGGTGCACGAGCAGGCGATTCACGCAGACGCACGTCTGCCCATTGTGCCGGTACTTGGACTGCACCGCACCGCGCACGGCGGCGTCGAGATCAGCGTCCTCGAAGACGATGAATGGCGCGTTGCCCCCAAGTTCGAGCGACAGCTTCTTGAGCGTGGGCGCACACTGCGCCATCAATTGCCGCCCCACCGCCGTGGAACCGGTGAAGCTGAGTTTGCGCACCGCCGGGTTTGCGCAGAGTTCACTGCCCACCCCCTCGTTGTCCGATGTGGTCACCGTGTTGTACACGCCGGCAGGAAATCCCGCAGCTTCGGCGAGCGCCGCGAGCGCGAGCGCCGTGAGCGGCGTCTCCGAGGCCGGCTTGATGACCACCGGGCACCCGGCCGCGAGCGCCGGCGCCACTTTGCGTGTGATCATCGCGAGCGGGAAGTTCCACGGCGTGATGGCGGCCGCCACGCCGACCCCCTGCTTGATCACCACGAGGCGCCGATCGGACGAATACGGCGGAATCACGTCGCCGTACGCGCGCTTCGCCTCCTCGGCGAACCACTCCACGAACGCGGCACCGTAGGCGATTTCACCGAGGCTCTCGGTGATCACCTTGCCGCTTTCGCGCGACATCAGGGCGGCGAGCTCGGTGCGATGCTCCATGATGAGCTCGAACCACCGGCGCAGCACGGCGCTCCGCTCCTTGGCGGTGCGAGCACGCCACGCCGGCCAGGCGCGCTCAGCGCTTTCGATGGCGTCGCGGGTCTCGCCGGGACCCAGATCGGGAACACTCCCAATCAACTCACCGGTGGCGGGACTGTGCACCGCAAACACCCGTTCGTCTGGGGCGGTCACCCACTGGCCGTTCACATACGCGCGATCGCGCCGGAGACTGAAGGACATGGGCGAACGAGGTAGCGTTCGGATGAAAATCGCAAGGGATAGGCCCGCGCGGGCCGCGGCATTACGATGGATCCATGTCTGCGTCCTCGGTGCTCCTTCCGCTCGATGCATTTGCGCGCCACCGCTTGAAGGTGGCGTTCGTCGGCACGCACGGCGTGGGCAAGACCACCCTGTGTTTCGACCTGGCGGCGCAACTCAAGCGTCTCGATCTCGGCGTGGACATTGTCAAGGAAGTGGCACGTCGCTGCCCCCTGCCGATCAACGAAGAAACCACCCTCGACTCCCAGTCGTGGATTCTGCACACGCAGATCGCCGAGGAGATCGAGGCGTCGTCGCAGTACGAGGTGGTGGTGTGCGACCGGTCGGTGCTCGACAACTACGCGTACCTGGTGGCGCGAAGTGGCCGCCAGCCGGAGCTGGAGCCGCTCGTGCGGCATTGGGTGCGGGGCTATCACGCGCTGTTCAAGGTGCCGGTGACCGGGGCGCCCGCCTTCGACGGCAAGCGTGCGGTGAGCCTCACGTTTCAGCAGCAGATCGATGGAATCATCGACGACCTCGTAAGTGATCTCGGGGTCACGGTGCACCATCTCGATCCGCAGGATCGATCCGGCTGGACGGTGGCGGCCCTGCAGCATCTGGGCCTGCCCACCCAACCGCCGCAAATCGATCTGTTCGCCGCCCGCGAGTAGATACGACGAGGCCGTTCAGCGCGAGTGACGGTACATCATCTTCACGAGCTCGTCGTACATGGCTTCGGCTTCGGTCGGCCCCTGCTGAATCGCCGCCGACGCGCAGTGCTTGAGATGATTGCGCATCAGCTCGCGCCCCACGCTGCGCAGCGCCTCGTGCACACTGGCGATCTGCGTGAGGATGTCGGCGCAGTAGCGGTCGTCCTCCACCATTTTCTGCAACCCGCGCACCTGCCCCTCGATGCGCCGTAGCCGCTTGCGGTTGCGCTCCTTGGCCCCGGCGTCCACCGCCACCGCCTTGCGCCGGTTCGTCGCGGACGCCTGGGGCGGCACAGCGCAGCCACACCCGACGGCCTGTGTTGTTGGCGCAGCGGCGGGCAACTTCGTGGTTCGCGTCCTGGTCGAAGGCATGGTTATCGGAAGGTCACGGGTCAGGCGAAGCGCGCGCGCCGGAGGCGGAGGGAATTCGTCACCACGCTTACCGAACTGAACGCCATGGCGGCGCTGGCGAGAATGGGACTGAGTTGCAGGCCGAACGCGGGATAGAGCACTCCCGCGGCAATGGGGATGCCGATCACGTTGTACACGAACGCCCAGAAGAGATTCTGCTTCATGGTGCGCATGGTGCGGCGCGATAGCGCGATGGCCCGCACCACCCCCATGAGATCGCCGCGCATCAACACCACGTCGCCTGCTTCTACGGCGACGTCAGTGCCGCTGCCGATCGCCATCCCCACGTCGGCCTGCGCGAGCGCCGGCGCATCGTTGATGCCGTCGCCCACCATGGCCACCACCGCCCCTTCGCGCTGGAGTCGCTGTACTTCGGCCACCTTGCCATCCGGAAGCACGCCCGCCACCACACGATCGATACCGGCGTCACGACCGATTGCCGTGGCGGTTCGCTCGTTGTCTCCGGTGAGCATCACCACGGCGAGCCCCATGGCGTGTAGTTGCGCAATGGCCGCCCGGGAACTTTCGCGAATGGGATCGGCCACGGCGATGAGGCCGGCCAGTGCGCCGTCGATGGCGACGAACATAGGGGTGCGCCCCTGCGACGCGAGCGTCGTGGCCTGCGTATCGAGTTCGCTCGAACTCACACCCCACTCGTGCAGGAATGCGGCGTTGCCCACCACCACGGCGTGGTCGCCCACCGTTCCCTGCGCCCCGCGTCCCGTCACCGACTGAAACGTGCCGGGGTCGACGAGCGTGAGATGGCGCGCGACGGCTTCCCGTACGATGGCATCCGCCAACGGATGCTCGCTCGACTTCTCGAGCGAGGCGACCAATCGGAGGAGTTCGTCTGCCGTGAGTGCTGCGTCGGTGGCCACAACAAGGTCCGTCACCACCGGTTTTCCCTCGGTCACCGTGCCAGTCTTGTCGAGCACCACCGTCGTGATATCACCAGCGCGCTGCAGCGCTTCGCCCCCCTTGATGAGCACCCCCATCTCGGCGCCCTTGCCACTCGCCACCATGACGGCGGTGGGCACCGCGAGCCCCATGGCACAGGGACAGGCAATGATGAGCACCGCCACGGCCGCAGCAAAGGCCCGCACCAGCGGCGCCTCGTTCACCGCCACGTACCACACGCCGAAGGTGATGACGGCGATCAGCATCACCGCCGGTACGAACACCGCGCTGATGCGATCGGCGAGCCGCTGAATGGGCGCGCGGCTCCCCTGCGCGTCACGCATGAGCTGCACGATCTGCGACAGCACACTGCTGGCCCCCAGTGTCGTGGCGCGATAGCGGAAAGCGCCGGTGCGGTTGATCGTGCCGCCGATGACCCGATCGCCCACGTGCTTGCTCACGGGCAGCGACTCGCCGGTGAGCATGCTTTCGTCCACCGCGCTTTCTCCCTGCACCACCTCACCGTCGGTGGGAATCCGTTCGCCGGGCCGCACGATAATGACCTCGTCGGGCTCCACCGTGTCCACCGGCGCGTCGACTTCCTGGTCGAAGCGCAGCACGCGGGCCGTCTTGGGCTGGAGGTCCACCAGCGCGCGCAGCGCCGCCGAGGTGCGCATCTTCGCGCGGGCCTCGAACATGTTGCCGGTGAGGATGAGCGCGATGATGATGATGACGGCTTCGTAGTACACATCGGGCATCACGCCGCGCGAGATGAAGAACGTCGGCGCGAGGGTGGCGACCAGCGAGTACACGAAGGCGGCGAGCGTCCCCACACTCACCAGCGTGTTCATGTCAGCGGCGCCGTGCCGCAGTGCGGCCCACGCCCGCTTATAGAAGTGGCGGCCGGCCCACACCATCACGAGCAGTGTGACCGCCAGCAGCGTGTAGGTGAGCACGCTGGCCGGCACGTCGTACAGACCGGGAAGCGTGGCGCGCAGGAGCGGGTCGAGCGCGGTCATGCTCCACCGCATGAACGGATCGGCCACCACGCCGTGCGCATGACCTGCAGCGAGCTGGCTCATGAGCGGCATGCTCACCAGCATCGCAAACGCGCCAATAATGCCGCTGACGAGCGCCTTGGTGCGGAGGTCGTGATACTCGTCCGCTTGGGCGCGATCGCGCGCCTGCTGCTCCTCGAAGGCCGATTGATCGGCATCGGCGAGTGCGGCGCCGTAGCCGGTGTCGCGGATGACCTCGATCAGCTGGTCGGCCGAGGTGGCGCCCGGGTCGAAGGTGACCGTGGCGCTCTTCATCATGAGGTTTACCGCCGCGTCGCTCACCCCGGGCGCCTTCTGAAGCATGCGCTGCACGCGCGAGGAGCAGGCGGCGCATGTCATCCCCGTGACGGGGATGCGCACCGTCTGGCGCGACGAATCGGCGGGCGTGTTCATCGGAGGCTTGACCCGTGTGCTGCGGGTACGTGTCGCCGGATCGTCTTACGTGGTGGCGACGACGGGGTAGCCCGCGTCGTCGATCGCCTGGGCGATACGGCCGGCATCGGTCTGCGTGTCGTCGAAGGCCACAGTCGCCGACCCGATGGCGACACTCTCCACCGTGACGCCGGCGATCTGCTGCAGGGCCTTGTCTACGGCCTTCACGCAGTGGCCGCAGGACATCCCGGAGATTTCGAACGTCGTCTTCTGCATGTGTGTGTCCTTGATAGGGTGTGGGGGTATCTTTGCAATATACCCCCTCCCGGTATCAAGTCCACTCCGCGAGCACCGCTTCCTCCGCGCCTCCACGCCTCCGCGCCTCCGCGCTTCCGCGCCTCCGCGCTTCCGCGAACGCGGTGCAGACCAGCGACGCCGCGCGCACCCGGACCGCCGTGCCCCACGGATCGCGCAGTAGGTCACCATCCACCACGAATCCCGCTTCGCTCACTGACGCGAGCGTCTGCTCGGCATCCGGCGTGACGATGGTCCACGCGAGCAGTTTGGCATCGCGCTCCGATGGGCTCGGCGCCCCTTGCGCCCAGGTATTGGTGCCGAGGTGATGGTGATAGCCGCCAGCGCCGAGGAAGAGCGCGCCGGGGTATCGCCATACCATGCGATCGAAGCCCAGGGCCTTGCTGTAGAAGTCAGACGCGCGGGCAATATCTCCCACATACAGATGGAGGTGCCCCATCACCGTACCAGCGGGCATCCCGTCCCAGGTGGCTCCCTGCGCCGACGCGACGACGGCGGGGAAATCGAGGGGGTCGGTGGCCATCATGAGTTCGCGCCCGTCACGCCTCCACTCCTCACGGGGGCGGTCGCGATACACCTCGATGCCAATCCCGTCCGGATCCTGCAGGTACAGGGCTTCACTCACGAGGTGGTCGCTCGCGCCGACCCGTGCGCCGATGTCGGACAGGTGCTGGACGAATCGTCCGAGGGCGGGGCGATCGGGGAGCAGAATCGCGAAGTGGTAGAGACCAAGCCGCGAGCCCGGCCGCACTGGTGTCGTCCCCGGTCGATACTCGAGACTGACGAGTGGCTCCGACGCGCCGGGCACCCCCAGGTGCACCGTGTCGCCCTCGCACGCGAGCTCGCGCAGCCCAAGCACCATCTGGTACCACTCGAGCGAGCAATCGAGGTGGCTCACCTGCAGTTGCACCGGCCCGAGTCGCAGGTCACGGGAAAACCGATGCGCCGGCGGCGCTTCCCCGTAGGTGCCCGGGAGGGCGAGCTCAGGCACGGGCGCTCGGCGGAACAGGTCATCGCTGAAGACGCTCATCTTCCATTATAATCGTTTAGCCGTTAATTGTCAAGCTAACTATATCTTTCCCACGAACCGGGGGCGGCTCGGGCGGATTGATCGGACTCAATCCTCGCGACATCCGGAAGATCGAGGTCCTCAAGGATGCCGTCTCAACGGCGGAGTTCGGCGCGCGCAGCGGGCGAGTTGCCCCGATATGCGCGCTGATTAGGTTGCCCGCATGAACCGTTGGGCCACCCGCTTCCGTCGTGCCGCCATTGCTTTGGTGGGCGTGCATCTGCTGCAGGTCATCCTGCTGGCGGCCAGCGCGGTATGCGACGTGTCGATTGCTGCCCCCACGGATCACGCCGCCCACACGGTTGCGGCCATGCCGGCGTCCCACAGTGAGGCCCACAGTGAGCACCACAGCGGGCACCACGCGCCGATGAGCGACTCGTCGCCGGACACCCCGCACCACACGTCGCATCCGACGAGTTGCCCGATGGCCATGGCCTGCGCGGCCACCGCCATCATCGTGCCGGTCCCGATGCTCGCGAGCCGCGAGGTGCAGGTGAGCACCGAGCGCATCATACATGACGGGCTCGCGCTGAGCTCGATGCATCAGACACCCGAGCCGCCCCCTCCGCGCGGCTGAGTTGGACTCCGTAGCTCCGCGCTCCTGAGCGCCACCGCGCCGCATCCCGTCGGCGCGCGCATCCAACTCGAATCTCCACATCATGTTCGCGACCCTGTCGCGCGTGGTGCCCGTGCTGATGCTCGGGCATTTCGCCGCGTCGTCTGCGCTGGCGCAGACCGACTATTTCAACACGGACGCTGGTCGTCCCATCCGCGTCGAAGATGCATACGCCATCGAGCGGCGCGCGATCGAAGTGCAGCTGGCGCCGCTCCGCCTCGAGCGGGAGCGCGGCGGTACCTATCGCTGGGGCGTCGAGCCCGAGATCGCACTCGGCCTCTTGCCGCGCACGCAGGTCGAGATCGGCTTCCCGATGGTTCACACCGAAGGGGGACGCGGTGTCCGTACGACCGCGCTTGCTGGTATCGAGATGTCGGCGTTGTACAACCTCAACGCCGAAACGCGGCTCCCCGCGCTGGCCCTCGCCGCGGACGTGGTGATACCCGCCGGGCCGCTGGGGCCGTCCACCTCGATTCCCACGGTCAAGGCGATCGCCACGAAGACGTTTGCCTGGGCCCGCTTTCACGTGAACGGCCAGATGACCTTCGCCGATGACAAGGCCACCGGCGGCACCACCGGTATTGTGCCCCCGGCCAACGCGGAGTTCTCGCGCTGGATGGCGGGGATCGCCGTCGACAAGACGCTGCCGCTCAAGGCGATGCTGTTCACGATGGAAGTCGTGACCAGCGAGCCATTGCAGGCCGGCGCCGCGCAACGCTTCGACGTGGCCGGCGGATCACGCATCCAGCTGAGCCCGCGCGTCGCCTTCGACGCCGGTGGTGGATACCGACTCAAGGGGGACGAGCAGGGCTGGTTCCTCACGACCGGTGCCGCCGTCGCGATTGGATTCCCCTGGGCGCCACGCCGCTGACCCGGAGCCGACACATGCACACGACTTCCTCCGCCCGTTTCACGCGTCGACTCGCCATGCTGGGCGCGGTCCTGACCGTCACCATGGCGCCGATCTCTCCGCTCGCGGCCCAGTGGAGCACGACCTACGAGCAGTTCTACTTGCAGGCGTCGCACAACTGGACGTTCCGCACGCACTACCAGCACGCCGACCGCCTGTTCAACGCGTTCGACTACGGTCACGCGATTCTGTACGAGACGCTGTGGCGTTTTCCGGATGCGCCCGCGTCGCGCCTCGAAGTGGATCGCTACAACGACCTCACGCAGAAGGTGCTCATCAAGCCACCGCGCATTCCGCTCGAGGAAGGCGCGATTGAGCCCAAGTACGCGCAGCTCGCCCCGGAAGCGAAGGTGATGTTCGACTGGGCGCATCTGCTGCATCGGCAGCTCTACGATGTGCTGGCCGACGAGCGTCTCTCGTGGGCGCAGCGCGACGTCGAAGTAGCGCGACTCATCCGCTACTACCGGTCGCGCCCCGACCTTGCCTTCAGCAGCAAGCCGAAGTCGATGAAGCTGATGCAGGAGCAGCCGTTTTCACTCGCCTTCCGGAAGAAGTATCCGAAGTTCAACGGCCTGATCTGGGGATACCACTGGTTGCAGATGGGGCTCTACGAACCGCTCATGGTGGGTACCTCGCGCACGGAGAAGCAGGCGCTCATGCGCGCCACGGTCGCGCGGTTCTTCCAGATGCTGCAGGACGTCCCACGCTCATTGCCGCATCAGATGCCCATGACCGTGCCGGTGGCGCCGAAATTCGCCGCGCGATACCCCGAAGCCGCCATCATCTTCGACAACCTGCACAGCATGCACGATGTGGTGAGCGACATTCTCACCAATCCGTCGGTGCCGCGCGACCGCAAGCGCGCGGAGATCATGCTCGCCGCGCGGCGCTATCGCGACGATACGACCGAGGTGATGAGCGTTCCGGCGTGGCGTGTGATGTCGGAGCACATGGGCATCGAGAACATGGGTGGCCCCGCGGTGGGATTCCTGTCCACGCTTCCGACGCCCACCGTGACCTACGGCGCGGTGATGCAGCATGATGCGGAGACTGGCGCCATGACGGGGTTCGGCAGCGGTGGCGCGACGACCGCCGATGCGCACGCGGGGCACCAGATGCCCACGGGGCCGAGCGACTCGTCGCAAGTCGCCACGCTGGTGAGCGGCTTCCACCAGGCGCTCGAACGAGGCGACAGTAGCGCAGCGCTCGCCCTGCTCTCCCCTGATGTCGCCATCGTGGAGAGTGGCACGGTGGATTCACTCGCCGACTACCGGTCGCATCACCTGCCTGCCGACATCGCGTTTGCGCGGGCCATCAAGGCCGCACGCCAACCGCGCGGCGTGACGGTCGTGGGGGACGTGGCGTACAGCGTGGCGACCTCGGCAACCAAGGGGACCTTCGGCGACCGCGCCGTCGACACCCTCGGCGCCGAGCTGATCGTGGCGCGGCGCGTCGACGGACAGTGGCGCATCGCGGCGATCCACTGGAGTTCGCGGCGGCGGTAGGCGCTCAGGCCAGCGCCTTCCGCACCGCCGGCGCCACCACGGTGCCGTAGAGTTCGATGCAGCGCAGCACGTCCTTGTGCGGCATCGGCCCCACGGAGAACTGAATGAGCATGCGGTCCATGCCGAACAGTTCGTGCTCGAACAGGATCTTGTCGATGACTTCCTGCGGGCTCCCCAGCAGCATGGCACCGCGTGGTGACCGCTCGAAATCGAACTGCTGGCGCGTCGGCATGGGCCATCCGCGCTCACGGCCGATGCGCCCCATCGTGTCGATGTACGGGCCGAAGGCGAGGTTGACCGCGTGCTCCGTGCTGTCAGCAATGAACCCGTGCGAATTGATGCTCACCTTGAGTGTGCTCGGGTCATGGCCCGCCTGTTGTGCGGCCTCCCGATAGAGCTGCACGAATGGCTGGAATCGCTCAGGCATCCCGCCGATGATGGCAATGGCGAGCGGCAAGCCGAGCGTACCGGCGCGCACCACCGACTGCGGTGTGCCGCCCACGGCGATCCACACGGGGAGCGGCTGCTGCAACGGGCGCGGATACACCCCGCGATTGTCGATCGAGGGGCGGTGCTTCCCGTTCCACGTGATGCGTTCGTTCTCGCGGAGCGCCAGCAACAGCGCAAGCTTTTCGGTGAACAGCTCGTTGTAGTCGTCGAGATCCTGTCCGAACAGCGGATACGACTCGATGAAGCTGCCGCGGCCCGCCGTGATCTCGGCCCGGCCGTTCGAAAGCAGGTCGAGCGTGGCGAAATCCTGGAACACCCGCACCGGGTCGTCCGAACTCAGCACGGTGACCGCACTCGTGAGCTTGATGCGAGAGGTACGCGCCGCGGCCGCCGCCAGCACGACGGCGGGAGCGGACACCGTGTAGTCAGGGCGATGATGCTCGCCCACCCCGTACACATCGAGGCCGACCTGATCGGCCAATTCGATTTCTTCGAGGAGGTGACGCAGCCGTTGCCCGGCTACCGCCGGATCATTCACGCGGCGCGGATCGGTTTCGCCGAAGGTATAAATGCCAAGTTCCATACCCGAATGTATGGTGCCGTCGCACGGTGCATAGATTGCGGCGTGAGCTCAGGTCCCTCCTCCTCGGCACTGGTCCGCGAGCGGCTGCAGCGCGCGCTGGTCGACCGGTACGTCATCACCCGTGAGTTGGGTGGCGGCGGATCGGCGCGTGTGTTCCTTGCAACCGAGGTCGCGTTGAAGCGCCCCGTGGTCATCAAGGTGCTGCCAACAGAGCTCACCGACGGGGTCGATGGCGTCCGCTTTCATCGCGAAATGCTGATCGCGGCGCGGCTCCAGCACCCGCACCTCGTGCCACTGCTGACCGCGAGCGATCCCGAGGCCTACGCTGATCACCCGTCCGGCGCGTTGCGCTGGTACAGCATGCCGTACGTGGAGGGCGAGTCCCTGCGTGAGCACCTGCTCAAGCGCGGCACGCTCCCCCTGCTCGACGCGGTCCGCCTGCTGCGTGAACTCGCCGCGGCGCTCGCCTATGCGCATGCGAAGGGGGTCATTCACCGCGACATCAAGCCGGAAAACATTCTGCTCAGCGACGGCGTGGCCATGATCGCCGACTTCGGTGTCGCGAAGGCGCTGGACGACGCCAGCGAGGCGGCGGTGAGCAGCGGACGTCGCGTAACCACCGTGAGCATGACGCTGGGGACCCCAGCCTACATGCCACCCGAACAGGTGAGCAACGCGCGCGTGGTGGACCACAAGGCCGACCTGTACGCGTTTGCGTGCGTGGCCTATGAGATCCTCACCGGGGCGCCCCCGTTCGTCCGCCCATCGCTGCGCGCCACGATGGCAGCGCAGCTGGCGGATTCGCCCAGGCCGATACGGGAAGTGCGAGCCGAACTGCCCGGCCCGCTCGCCGATGTATTGATGCGCTGCCTGGAGAAGGATCCTCTGCAGCGACCGCACTCGGCCTCCGTAGTCATCAACACGATCGACGCGCTGCTCGCGGCTGTGCCGCCGCGACGTGCCACACCCCCCAGCGTCGATACCGTGACGCCCGCGAAGCCCGACGCGAGCAGATGGCGAACGACATTTGCCGCCGTGGCCGTTCTGCTGTTGGCCGCCACCGCATGGTGGCTGGGGCGCCCCCGGTAGGGCTTACCCCATCACGGGCTTGACGCGCAGCACCCGTCCGTTACCGCTGTCGGTCACGACGTAGACGAAACCATCAGGGCCCACCGCCACATCGCGAATGCGCTCGCCGAGCTCGCCCAGATAGCGGACCTCTCGCGTCACGCGCCCGTTGGCGAGCTCGAGACGTACGAGCGCCCCCGGTGAGAGGGACCCCACGAGAATGCTCCCGCGCCATCCGGGAATCGCGTTGGCCGTGTAGAACGCCATGCCCGACGGTGCGATGACGGGATCCCAGTAGTACACGGGCTGCTCCAGCCCAGCCTTCGACGTGCCCTCGCCGATGCGGGCGCCCGAATAGTCCACGCCATACGTGATGATCGGCCACCCGTAGTTCTTGCCGCGCTCGGGCCGATTGAGCTCGTCGCCACCGCGCGCGCCGTGCTCCACCGTCCAGAGCTGACCGGTTTCGGGATGCAACGCCGCCGACTGGACATTGCGATGACCATACGACCAGATGGCCTGCGCGTTGGCGACGGAGGTGAACGGATTGTCGGCCGGTGCCGCCCCCGACGTGGTGATGCGGACGATCTTCCCCTGCCCCATGGACAGATCCTGCGCCCGGTCGCGCCAATTCATGCGGTCACCCAGAGTGACGTACAGCAGACCGGTGCGATCGAACACGAGCCGTGCCCCATAGTGGCCTCCGCCATTCAGCTTGGGCTCCTGGCGGTAGATCACCTGCACGTCTTCGAGCGCCGTGCCGGTGAAGCGCGCCCGCGCCACCGCCGTACCAGCGCCACCGCTCCCCGACTCGGCATACGAGAGGTAGATGCGCTGGTTCTGCGCGAACTGCGGGTCGATGGCGACGTCGAGCAACCCGCCCTGCCCTTGGGCGAATACGGTGGGGACGCCCGTGACGGGCGCCGACAGTTGGCCACTCGGCGACAACACCCGCAAGCGTCCCGGCCGCTCGGTCACGAGGGCGCGGCCGTCGGGGAGAAACTCGATGGCCCACGGATTCACCAACCCGCCGGTCACGGTTTCCGCGGTCACCACGCCGCGCGTGTTGGGGGGCGTGGGGGAGCGATCTGCCAGGACCTGCGACGGTGGCGTATAGGGGGCGCCGTCGTCCGACGGTGCGGCCGCCGGCGACGACGAGCATCCCACGAGGGCGAGTAGACCCAGAATTCGACGCATGCATTCTCCACGACACGATGGTTCACACCGTAAAGTCCGGCGCTGGCCGGAGGCGCCCTGCCGACGCATAGTGAAGTTACGCGGTTCCAACCCCAGCCCCAATCACGGCGTTCCCCTCCATGCTTTCGCCTACAGCCAAACTCCTCACGACGGCGGCCTTCCTGGCCGCGGCGATTACGCCACAGCTGCAGGCGCAGCGGGCAGCCACCGGACAGCCGGTGGGCCCCGTGGATCCTCGCCGGTCGCAGACGCAGAAGCCGCCGCTCCACGGCAAGCACTGGATGGCGATCACCGGCAAGCCGCTCGGTGCGACCGCCGGGGCCATGATGTTTCAGAAGGGGGGCAATGCCGTCGATGCGGCGGCGGCCATGCTCGCGGCTACCTGTACCATGTGGGACACCCTGCACTGTGGCGGTGAGACGCAGGCACTCATCTACCATCCCAAGCTCAAAAAGGTCATCGGCATCAACGCGCTCGGCGTCGCACCGACTGGCGCCACGGCCGACTACTATCGGAGCAAGGGCTATGCGAACCCGCCGGAGTTCGGTCCGCTGGCGGCAGTGACCCCCGGCACACCTGGCGGACTGATGGTGATGCTGGCGGAGTATGGCCGGCTGTCGCTCAAGGACGTGCTGGGGCCGGCCATTCAGATGGCCGACGGATTCGCCATCGAGGCGCAGCTCGCCAACACCATCGAGCGGCAGAAGTCGTGGATCAAGCAGTGGAAGTACGCGCCGGCGATCATGCTGCCGCACCTTGGCGGTGAGCGCGAAGCGCCGGAGCCCGGAGAGATCTTCGTGCAGAAGGATCTCGCGGCCACCTTCCGCAAGCTCGTCGCCACCGAGCAGGCTGCGCTCAAGGCGGGCAAGACTCGCAAGCAGGCGATCATGGCCGCGTACGATCGCTTCTACAAAGGCGATATCGCCGCCGAACTCGTGCGCGGTATGCGTGAGGACGGTGGCCTCTTCACCATGGCCGATCTGGCGAATTGGAAGGTGAAGATCGAAGAACCGATGTGCACGAACTACAAGGGCATCGACGTGTGCAAGCTGCAGCAGTGGCAGCAAGGCCCGGTGATGCTGCAGGCGCTCAACATCCTCGAGAACGCCGACCTCAAGGCGATGGAGTACAACTCGCCGAAGTACGTGCACACGGTGTATCAGGCGATGAACCTCGCCTTTGCCGATCGCGACTTCTACTACGGCGATCCGGCGTTCGCGCCGGAGGAGCCCATGCAGGGGCTGATGAGCAAGGCGTACGCGAAGGCGCGCTACAACAGTATCGACTGGACGAAGAACGATCCGACCATCAAGCCGGGTGATCCGTATCCCTATCAGGGCGGTAGTAATCCGTTCGCGCAGTATCTCGCGCAGTGGGACAACCGCAAGTTCCTGCCGCGCGACACTACGAAGCAGAGCGGCCAGCAGGATCGTCTGGTGCGCACCGACACCACGCTCGACGATCCGTTCACGGTGCAGCTTCGTGAGAGCTTCCATGGTGGCACCACGAGCATCGAGGCGGCCGATAGCTCCGGGTGGGTCGTCTCCATCACGCCCAGCGGCGGGTGGGTACCGGCGGTGATTGCGGGACGCACTGGTATCGGGCTGTCGCAGCGCGGCCAGAGCTTCGTGACGCGCCCGGAGGACGGACCGTTCAATGTGATCGAACCGGGGAAGCGCCCGCGTGTGACACTCACGCCCACCATGGCGCTCAAGAACGGCGAACCGTTCCTCGCCTTCGCCGTGCAGGGCGGTGACACGCAGGACCAGAACCTGCTGCAGTTCTTCCTGAACATGGTGGAGTTCGGGATGACAGTGCAGCAGGCCGTGGAAGCCCCGAACATCAACTCGTACCAGCTGCGCAATTCCTTCGGCTTCCACGAGACGCAGCCGGGACTGATGGAAATCGCGACGAGCATGCCGGAGGCCAACCGTGCCGCCCTACGGGCGATGGGCTACACGCTCCGCCCCTTGGAGCGCACCTCCGGTCCCATCAACGCCATCTGGTTCGACCGCAAGCACCGCACCATGTGGGGCGGCAGTTCGAATCATGGGGAAGATCACGGGATTGCGTGGTAGGCGGACGACGCACTGAGAGCTGACGGCTGACAGCTGAAGACTCCCCCGGCGGAAACGACCCTCTCGCCAACCGCGGGGGAGCTTTCAGCTTTCGGCTTTCAGCTATCGGTGGTGCACTCAGCCATTCTCTCTGGACTCCCCCGTCCCACCGGGCGAAATTTCACGGGTTAGGCCCTCCTTCCTCCGACCTCCGGTCTCATGCCGATCACGCTCAAGGTCAACGGCGCCACCCGCACGGTGGACGTCCCCGCGGACATGCCCCTGCTCTGGGTGCTGCGCGACGAACTCGATCTCAAGGGCACCAAATTCGGGTGCGGCGCCAATCGCTGCGGTGCCTGCACGGTGCACGTCAACGGTGTGGCACAACGCACCTGCACGCTGCCGGTCTCCCGCGCGGCGGGCGCTGAGATCACGACCATCGAGGGGCTCGACCCCAAGGGTGCGCACGCGGTGCAGCAGGCGTGGGAGGAGCTCGACGTACCGCAGTGCGGCTACTGCCAGGCCGGCCAGATGATGGCCGCCGCGTCGCTGCTCGCGAAAACCGCCAAGCCCACCGACACCGACATCGACACGGCCCTCAACACGAATCTCTGCCGTTGCGCGACGTACCTCCGCATCCGCGCGGCCGTGCATCGGGCGGCAGAGATCAAGGCAGGTGGCGCGGCGATGGGCTCGAGCAGCGGCAAGCACGAGGAGGAGAACTGATCATGGCCACCTCCCCTAATTCGGAGAACGGCGTGCACACGAGCCGCCGCGATTTCCTCAAGGTCACCGCGCTCGCCGGCGGCGGCATCCTGCTCGCCAGCTACGCCGAGCCCCTCGAAGCCATCACGCGCCTTGGTGCGGGTGCCCCGGCCGCCGATGCATCGCTGAGTGCGTTCATCCGCCTCACCGCCGACAACATCGTCACCATCACCGCGAAGAACCCGGAAATCGGCCAGGGCATCAAGACGATGCTCCCCATGCTGATCGCCGAAGAGCTCGACGTGGATTGGGCGAACGTGCGCATCGAGCAGGCCGACTTCGATCCCACCAAGTATCCGGCGCAGGTGGCCGGCGGTTCCACCGCCACGCCCACCAACTGGATTCCGCAGCGCCGCGTGGGTGCCGCCGGTCGGCAGATGATTCTCGCCGCGGCCGCGAAGGAGTGGAACGTGCCGGTCGCCGAGCTCACCACGTCGAAGGGTGTGGTCAGCCACAAGGCGAGCGGCAAAACGGCCACGTACGGAGCGCTCGCCGCGACGGCCGCCACGATGCCGGCGCCGGTGCTCGACACGGTGCCGCTCAAGGATCCGAAGAACTTCACCATCATCGGCACGCGCAAGAAGACGGTGAACGTGAAGGACATTCTCACGGGCAAGCCGATCTTCGGCCTCGACGTAACCGTCCCGGGGATGCACTACGCCACCTTCGTGAAGTCGCCCGTGTACGCGGCGAAGGTGAAGAGCGCCAACCTCGACGTGATCAAGCAGCAGCCCGGTGTGACGCACGCCTTCGTCGTCGAGGGCACCAACAACCTCGCCGGCCTCAAGGCCGGTGTGGCCATCGTGGGCAAGAACTGGTGGATGGTGCAGCAGGCCCGCAAGAAGCTCGTGGTGGAGTGGGCCGAGCACCCCACGTCGCAGCAGTCGAGCGCGGCCTTCGCCGCCAAGGCCAAGGAATTCTTCGCGGCCGCCCCGCACCGCACCATTCGCGCCGACGGTGATTTCGACGCCGCCATCAAGGGCGCCAAGAAGGTGATCGAGGCGGAGTACAGCTATCCGTTCATCAACCACGCCACGCTCGAGCCGCAGAACTGCACGGCGCGCATGAACGCCGACGGCACGTGCGAGATGTGGACCACCTCGCAGACCCCGCAGGGGGGACGCGCGCTGGTCGCCCAGACGCTCGGGCTCAAGGAAGACCAGGTGGTGATGCACATGATGCGCGCCGGCGGTGGTTTCGGGCGCCGCCTGTACAACGAACCGCTCGCCGAGACGGCGTTCATCGCGCGCGAAGCGAAGGTGCCGGTGAAGCTCATCTGGACGCGCGAAGATGACATGCAGCACGACCAGTACCGGCCCGGCGGCTTCCACAAGTTCACCGCGGGCATCGACGCCAACGGCAAGCTGGTGGCCTTCCGCAATCACATGGCCACGTTCGGCGAGGGCGAGCGCTTCGCACCGAGTGCCGACATCGGTCCGGGTGAGTACCCGGCGCGCTTCGTGCCGAATCTCAAGATGGACGTGTCGGTGATGCCGCTCGGCGTGCCCACCGGCGCGCTGCGCGCACCGCGCTCCAACGCGCTGTCATTCGCCTTCCAGGGGTTCGTCGACGAGTGCGCGGAGGCGGCGGGGAAGGATCCCCTCCAGTTCCGCATCGACATGCTGAAGAACGAGATCCCGGCCGCGCAGCCGCTCACGCCGCAGCAGCAGGCGGGACTCATGGATGCGCAGCGCGTGATCGGCATTCTCGAGATGGCGCGCGACGTGTCGGGGTGGAACAAGCGCAGCAGTCTCCCCAAGGGCACGGGCATGGGCGTGGCGTTCTACTTCAGCCACCGCGGCTACTTCGCCGAAGTCGTGCAGGCCACGGTGAGCAAGGCGGGCGAAGTGAAGGTGGACAAGGTGTGGGCCGTGGGTGATGTGGGGAGCGAGATCATCAACCCCAATCACGCCGAGCAGCAGGTGCAGGGGGCGGTGCTCGACGCCATGGGTCAGGCGTACGGGCAGGAGATCACCTTCACCGGCGGCAAGGCCGATCAGCAGAACTTCTCGCCAGCCACAACGGCCAGCGGATCGGCCGCGAACTTCCCGCTGCTGCGCATCAAGCAGGCGCCGCCGGCGGTGGAAGTGCACTGGAAGAAGACCAACTTCTCACCCACCGGCATCGGTGAGCCGGCCATGCCACCGCTCATCCCGGCGCTCATGGGCGCCATTCACCAGGCCACCGGTAAACGGGTGCGGCAGCTGCCGCTGAGCAAGGTGGATCTCAAGTGGGTGTAAGTGTTGTCACCACGTCCCCGTTCGCTGACCAGCGACCGGGGACGTCGGGTTTACGGAAGCGCACGCCGGTGTTTCAGCAGCCGCACTATCTCGAGAACTTCGTACAGGCGCTGCTCGACGAGGCCGCCATCCCGGCCGGTGCGTCGCTGGTGATCGGTGGCGACGGCCGGTTCCTCAACCGCGAGGCCATCGGTACGATCGTCCGCATGGCGGCGGGTAATGGCATCACGCACGTGATCGTGGGGCGCGGCGGCCTGCTCTCCACGCCCGCGGCCTCGCATCTCATCCGGCAGGGCGCGGCCGGTGGCATCATCCTGTCGGCAAGCCACAACCCCGGTGGCCCCGACGGTGATTTCGGCATCAAGTACAACACCGCCAACGGAGGGCCAGCGCCGGAGTCGTTCACCAATGCCGTCGCTGCGCGTGCCGCGTCACTCTCGAGTTATCGCATCGCCGAGCTGCCCGCGTTCGATCTCGATGTGATTGGTCGACAGGAGCTCGGCGGACTCATGCTCGAGATCGTGGATCCGGTATCGGCCTACGCCGATCTCATGGCCACGCTCTTCGACTTTCCCGCGATCCGTGCGCTGTTCGCGGGAGGATTCCGCATGCGGATGGACAGCATGCACGCGATCACGGGCCCGTATGCGGTGGAGATTCTCGAGCGTCGACTCGGCGCGCCGGCTGGGACGGTGATCAATGCGGTGCCGCTCCCCGATTTCGGCGGAGGGCATCCCGACCCCAATCTCACGTACGCGCACGACCTGGTGGAGGAGATGTTCGGCGCGCACGCGCTCGACTTCGGCGCCGCGAGCGATGGCGACGGCGATCGCAACATGATCCTCGGCCAACGCTTCTTCGTCACGCCGAGCGACAGTCTCGCGGTGCTCGCCGCCAATGCGACGCTGGTGCCGGGGTACCACAGCGGCTTGACGGGGGTGGCGCGCAGCATGCCCACGAGTGCCGCCGTCGATGCGGTAGCGGCGAGGTTGGGGATTCCGTGCTTCGAGACCCCCACCGGGTGGAAGTTCTTCGGCAACCTGCTCGACGCGGGGCGCATCACGCTGTGCGGCGAAGAAAGCTTCGGCACCGGCAGCAATCACGTGCGTGAAAAAGACGGACTCTGGGCCGTACTCTTCTGGCTCAATATCGTGGCCGTGCGTGGCGAGAGCGTGGAAGCGATCGTGCGCGAACACTGGGCCACCTACGGCCGCAATTACTACACGCGCTACGACTACGAAGCCGTGCCGAGCGATGCGGCGAATGGGGTGATGGCGCATCTGCGTGCGCAGCTCGATGCGCTCCCCGGGCAGGTGCTCGACGGGCGCACGGTGCAGGCAGCTGATGATTTCGCCTATACCGACCCGGTGGACGGTAGCACGAGTGCTCGGCAGGGTATCCGGGTGCTGTTTACGGACGGCGCGCGCATCGTGTTCCGGTTGTCGGGCACGGGCACGGAAGGCGCGACGATCCGCGTGTATATCGAGAGTCGCGAGACGGCACCGGAGCGGCTGGGGATGGAGACCGCCGACGCGCTGCGCTCATTGGTGGATGTGGCGCTGGGTTTGGCGCAGATCGTGGAGCGGACGGGGCGGGCGGAGCCGACGGTTATCACCTGAGCGCGGCCTCGGACTGAAACGCGTCCACACGGAGCTCACGGAGAAACATGAGGGCACGGAGAACAGCACTTTCAGGAAAGTGGTTCTCCGTGCCCTCTCGATTACTCTGCGAACTCGGTGTGGACGCGTTTCCTTAGCCGCCTCACAGCTTCCGCTACGGTAAGGCCCGCCCGCACACGATCGTGATGTTGTCGCTGCCACCGCGCTCGAGTGCGAGATCCAGCAACGTGCGGCACAGCTGCTCGCTCCCCGTCATGCGCGCGCATTCGGCCGCGATCTCCTCGTCACTCACATGCTTGGTGAGCCCGTCGCTGCACACGAGCGTGATACACCCGCGTTTGCTCACGTCCACACGCGAGATCACGGGCTCCGCGTCGTCCGCACCGATGGCACTCGAGAGCACATGACTGAGCGGTGAGTGCTGCGCCCGTTCCGGCGTAAGGGCGCCGCGGTCGACCATCTCCTGCGCGAGCGTCTGGTCGCGCGTGATCTGCTGCAGCACCCCATCCTGGAAGTGATAGAGACGGCTGTCGCCCACCTGAATCACATACAGCAGCGGCCACACGACGATGCCCACGGAGAGCGTGGTGGCCATGTTGCGGCCATCGAGCTGCACCGCACTCTGCTCTTTCACCCGCCGGTGCGCCTCGATGGCGGCCTCGCGCAACGCCGAAGTGAACTCATGCTCCGACGCCGACCCGGCAGTGTGCCAGCACTTCATGGCCGACGCGAAGTATTCGGTGACCGCGATGGTGGCGAGGCGGCTCGCCTCACTGCCGTCGGCGCTGCCGCCAACCCCATCGGCCACCAGCATGATGGTGGCCACGCGTTCACCGCGCAGCGTGATCGCCGAGGCGTCGGCAAGGCTCGTACCATGCACGACCACCTGTGGGTGCACGGTACACAGCAGAAACTGATCCTGATTACTCGTGCGGACTCGACCGGTGTGGGTCACCCCGAACAGATCGAGTTCGTCGTCGCGCGGGCGCACCATGGGGACACTCACGTCTTGCGTTGACTGCATGTCCCCAGAATGCGCCCCCTCCCGAGCATGGGCAAGCGGCGACCCCATCCGTTAACGGCAGTCAGGGGTATGCCTTCAACTGGCGAGCCCAACCGGAAATGGCAATATTCCGCGCGCTTCATCGACGGCCATGCTCCCCTCTGGGAGCGATCGAAACACTGCGGAGATCCCGGTCGTTTGGATGACTCCGACCACTTGAGAGTCCCCGTGAGTACCACCCCTACCTGCATCATCACCGGCGCCTCCTCGGGCGTGGGTCTCTACGGCGCGGCGGCGCTGGCCAAGCGCGGCTGGCACGTGGTGATGGCGTGCCGAGATCTACCCAAGGCCACGGCCGCGGCCGACGCGCTGGGTATCGCGCCTGAGCGTCGGAGCATCCTGCACATCGATCTGGGCTCGCAGGCGAGTATACGGGCCTTCGTCGACGCCTTTCGCGCGCTGGGACGCCCGCTCGACGCGCTCGTGTGCAACGCGGCGGTGTATCTCCCCCGGCTCACCGAACCGGCACGCAGCCCCGAAGGGTACGAGATCAGCGTGGCCACGAACCACTTCGGCCATTTCCTGCTCGCCAACCTCCTGCTCCGCGATCTCGAGCAGAGCACGCATCCGTCACGCCGGCTGATCATCCTTGGTACGGTCACCGCCAACTACGAAGAGTTCGGCGGCAAGATTCCCATTCCCGCGCCGGCGGATATCGGCAACCTCGAGGGACTCGAAGCAGGCTTCACGGCGCCCATCGCGATGATCAACGGCAAGGAGTTCAAGCCGGGCAAGGCGTACAAGGACTCGAAGCTGTGCAACATGATCACGGGGCGCGAGCTACATCGCCGCTATCACGAGCAGACCGGCATCGTGTTCAACACCCTCTACCCCGGGTGCGTGGCCGACACGCCGCTCTTCCGCCATACGCCGCGCGCGTTCCAGGTCATCTTCCCCTGGTTCCAGAAAAACATCACGAAGGGATACGTGACGCAGGAACTCGCCGGCGACCGCCTGGCGCAGGTGGTGGCCGACGCCAAGTTCGGCGAGCGCAGCGGCGTGCATTGGAGCTGGGGTAACCGCCAGAAGGAAGGGCGCGAAGCCTTCGCCCAGCAGCTCACCGCCAAGGCGCAGAGTCAGGTGCTCGGCGAGCGGTTGTGGGCGCTGACGGAGAAGTGCGTGGGGTTGTGAGTCGGCAGCATGCCGCAAACCCTGACTTTCCGCGCCGGCCCGCGCGCCCGCGCGATCCTGCGTAACCGCGGATTGCGCGCCGAGGACGTCGACATCGTGCCCGGCGCGTCCGGCGGCGCCAAATGGCTCGCCATCGCTGGCCTCGACCGCTACCTGTTCGGCACGTTCCTGCAGGCACCGCGCACGCGCCCGCTGCACGCCATTGGCAGTTCCATCGGCAGCTGGCGCATGGCCTGTCTGGCCCAGCGAGATCCTCTCGCGGCCCTCGCGCGCGGCCACGAGGCGTACATCCGGCATCAGGTGTACACCAAGAACCCGGGGCCGCGCGAAGTGACCGAGGTGCTCACCCGCTGCCTCGACCACTTGCTCGGCCCCATGGGTGCCAGCGAGATCGTGCAGCACCCCACGGTGCGCGTGCACATCATCACCGCTGAGGCCCGCGGCGCGGCGGCGAGCGACAAGCGCCTGTTACTGGCCACCGCCATGGCGTTCGCCGCCGCGGCCAATCTCATTTCTCGCAAGACCCTCGCGCTGCAGATCCGCCGCACGATTTTCCATAACTGCGGAAACGAATCGCCGTTCCTGCATCTCCGGGACCTGCCCACCGTCCACCGCACACTCACGGCCGACAACGTGCGCGCGGCGCTGCTGGCGAGCGGGTCCATTCCCCTGCTGCTGGAGGGAGTGCGCATCCCGGACACGCCCGGCGTGCACTGGGACGGGGGCGTGACGGACTACCACCTGGACCTCGACTACGGTGAGGGCGACGGGCTGGTGCTCTTTCCGCACTTCTTCGATCAGGTGGTGCCGGGGTGGTTCGACAAGTCGCTGCCGTGGCGACGCGCCGGCGCCGACAACTTTGCGCGCACCTTGCTCATCGCCCCGAGTGCGGAGTTCGTGGCCAAGCTGCCCGGGGGCAAGATCCCCGACCGTCGTGACTTCTACACCCTCACCGATGCCGAGCGATTCGAGCGTTGGGAACGGGTAAACGAAATGACCAGCGTGCTGGGCGAGGAACTGCACGAATTGATCGCCACGGGACGCATCGCGGAGCACACGCGTCCGTGGTAGCGCGCGGCCCGATCCGCCGCCTAGCTTCAAAGGCATGTCACGGTCGTATCGCAGGGGCTCCTCATGACCGTGTGCCCACCTCCAGCTCTCGACCGATGTCCACGAGCTTTCTGGCCCAGGTGAACTCGGCCTTCGACAAGGCCGCGTCACTCACCAAGCACGACCCCACCCTGCTCGCCCAGATCCGCGCCTGCAACGCGGTATACATGGTCAGCTTCCCCATCCGCCGTGACAACGGCTCGATCGAAGTCATTCAGGGATGGCGCGCCGAGCATTCGCAGCACAAGTCACCCACCAAGGGTGGCATCCGGTACGCGCCGAATGTCAGTGATGACGAAGTGCAGGCGCTTGCCGCACTCATGACATACAAGTGCGCCATCGTCGATGTGCCGTTCGGTGGCGCCAAGGGCGGCGTGAAGATCGATCGACGCCAGTATTCCGAGGCGGAACTCGAACGCATCACACGCCGCTACACGTTCGAACTGGTGCGCAAGCGCTTCATCGGCCCCGGCATCGACGTGCCCGCACCGGACTACGGCACCTCCTCCAAGGAGATGGCGTGGATCGCCGATACGTACGCCTCACTGGCGAACGGGGAACTCGACGCGATCGCGTGCGTGACCGCCAAGCCGCTCGCGCAGGGAGGCATCCGTGGCCGCACAGAGGCCACCGGCCGAGGTGTGTTCTATGGTCTGCGCGAGGCGTGCGACGACAGCGACGCCATGAGGCAGCTCGGCCTCACGCGCGGGCTCGAAGGGAAGCGCGTGATCGTGCAGGGGCTGGGCAACGTGGGCTACTGGGCCGCACGATTCCTGCACGAAGCGGGAGCACTCGTGGTGGCCGTGGCCGAATACAACGGCGCCGTCGCCAACGAACGCGGCCTCGACATCCCTGCGCTCGACGCATGGCGCAAGGAACGCGGGACGCTGCTGGGCTTCCCCGGTGCCACCGACATCCCGGATGCCATGTCGGCGCTCGAACTCCCCTGCGACATCCTCGTCCCGGCCGCGCTCGAGCATCAGCTCACGGCTGCGAACGCGCCCCGCATTCAGGCGAAGATCATCGCCGAGGCCGCCAACGGTCCCACCACGCCGGAAGCCGAGGCGATCTTCGCCGAACGGGGCCTGCTCATACTCCCCGACGTATGGCTCAACGCCGGCGGCGTGATCGTTTCGTACTTCGAGTGGCTCAAGAATCTCTCGCACGTACGGTTTGGCCGCATGCAGAAGCGCCATGAAGAGGAGACGCTGCGCAAGCTGCTGCGTGCCATCGAAAGCAAGACGGGCCAGCACTTCTCCGATGCCGAGGCGCTGTCACTCACCGAAGGGGCCGACGAAGAAGACCTTGTGGCGTCGGGGCTCGCCGAGTCGATGACCGTGGCCTATCGCCAGCTGGCGGACGTGCATCGCGGCCTCGGTGACAAGACGGTCACGCTGCGCACCGCGGCCATGGTCAATGCCATCAACAAGGTCGCGCAGTCGTACGTGGACATGGGCATCTTCCCGTGAGGAGTGCGAAGATCGTGCTGGTCGGGCTGTGCGCCGCGCAGGCGGTGGCAGCCCAGCCGGCGCCGTCGTCGCTCACGCTCGATCAGGTGGTGCGCAGCACCGCCATCACGGGGAGCACGCCCTCGGCACTCGCGTGGTCGCCCGACAGCCGCACGCTCGCCTTTGCGTGGGACAGCAGTGGCGGCATCGGACCACGCGAGCTCTGGCTCGTGAATGCCGACGGCAAGGGGCGACGCGTCCTTGCGAAAGATCCGGGCGGCTCACGGTCGACACCGGCACCCGTGCGCGAGATCGTGTGGCGCGCCGACAGTCGCACACTGTACCTGTTGCGCGGCACACACCTCCTCGCGGTGACACCCGCAACGGGTGCGGTGGACACGATCGCCACCGTCACCGCCGATGCCCAGGAGCTTTCGCTGTCACCGTCGGGCGACCGCGTGGCGTACCTCAAGGGCGGTGATCTCTGGACGGTCGCTCTCGGCGCTGCCCCTTCGGCACCGCGCAAGCTCACCGAGGTGGGCGTACCCTCCATCGCGAGCGTGGCACTCGGGACCTACGCGCGACTCGATCGCGAGATCGGGACCGCCACGTGGGCCTCGTCGGCGCCATCGTTCGCATGGTCGCCCGACGGCACAACGATCGCCGCGCAACTCGTGGACCGGCGCGCCGTGCGTACGGTGGCGTTTCCGTACTATCTCGGCACCGATACCCAGGCGAACATGCTGCGTCGCTCGTACCCGGGTGACGCGAACGAAGTGCGACAGGTTGTGCTGGTGAACGCGAAGACCGGTGCGCTCACCGCGCTGCCGTTCGCCGATCCCACGTCAGTGCAGATTCTCAACTTCGCGTGGTCTGCTGACGGTACGCTGCTCGTGGACCGCGAAGCCGATGACGCGACGGAACGGTGGGTGCACACGGTTCGCGCAGGCGGCGAACCCCGCCTCGTGTATCATGACCGTCGCGCGTCGCGCATCTACACCGAGCATGCGTCGGCCTGGTCGCACGACGGCCGTGAGGTGCTACTCACCACCGATCGTGACGACCGGTATCGCGTGTACGCCGTGTCCCTCTCGGACACGACGCCGCGTGCCATCACGCCGGCCGGCAGCGATGTGCAGGGGGAACCCATTCCGCTTCCCAACGGCGCGACGGCCTGGCTGTCCACCGCGCCTGTGGTGGCCGAACGGCATCTGTGGTACGCGGCGCGTGGCAAACCGCCGGTGCAGGTCACGAAGCGCGCCGGCACGCACCGCGCCGTGGTTTCGCCTGACGGCCGCGCTGTGGCGAGCCTCGTGAGCGATGACATCACCCCGCCGCATCTGGTGATGACCACCATGCAGGGCGGCACCGAGCAGACCATCACCACGCCCGGAGGGGCCGGGCTTCGTGACGCAGCACTCGTAGCACCGCGCTACGTGAGCTTTGCCGGCCCCGGTGACGTGGCAGGCGCGGATTCCCTGCGCGCCAAGGTGTGGCTCCCAGCCGCAGCGTTGCGCGGCGAACGGGTGCCAGTGGTATTCGGCCCGTTGTACTCCAATACCGTGCGCAACCGCTGGGGTGGGACGTACGGGCTGCTCCAGCAACTGCTCGTGCAGCGCGGCTATGCCGTGATGCAGGTGGATGTGCGCGGCAGCACCGGCTATGGCCGCGCCTTCCGCGAGGCGTTTCTCATCGAGTGGGGCGGCAAGGATCTCGACGATCTCGAGGCGACGAAGCGCTGGCTCGGTTCACAGGCGTGGGCCGACACGTCGCGCACCGGTATCTTCGGCTCGTCGTATGGTGGGCTCATCACGGTGTACGCGTTGTTCAAGCGCCCCGGACTCTTCAAGGCTGGTGTGGCCGGTGCCTCGGCCACCGACCCGCGCTTCTTCGGCAGCGACGACGTGGCCATCACGCGTCGCCCGCAAACGCATCCGGACGCGTTCACGCGTGGCGCACTCCAGTACGCGGGCGGCCTGCGCGACCACCTCATGCTCATCCACGGACTCATGGATGATGTGGTGCCGTTCAAGACTACGGCCGACCTCGCTGAGGAACTCATGCGGCAGGGGAAGGACTTCGATCTGGTGATCGCGCCGTCGGCTACGCACGGCTGGACGGCGCGCCCGCAGCATGCGCGATATCTGCTCGGCAAGTTGCTGCAACATTTCGATCGCTTTCTGGGCGAGTCCGGATCGCGTAATCCGTAAGGAGGTGCCCGCATGACTGCGCCGAACGACCGCCGTTGGTGGACCCGTCGAGCGTTTCGCGTGCGGGATGGCCATGGGCTGGTCGCGGCGCTCGCGGTAGCGTTCGCCGGTGTCTCGATGCGACCCACCGTTGCCGATGCCCAACCGTTGCGGCCGCGGCTGCAGGTGTTCGTCGTGGCGCACGCTGATGACTGGCAGCTGTTCATGGGCGATGTGGTGGTGGAGGCGTTGCGTCGCGGCGACCCGGTATTGGCGGTGTTGACGAATGCCGGCGACGCCGCGCGCGGCAACGAGTTCTGGCGTACCCGCGAGGTGGCGGCGCTGGCCTCCGTGCGCGCCGCAGAGGCACTGGCCGGTGTTCCGGCCACGACGCCGCTCTGCAACCGCATGTATGTGCCCGGACACGGCTGGCCCGCGACCGGCGCAAGCGCCGCGACCGGTACCGGCACCCACCGCGTTCGCGACTGTCGCACGGCGCGCATGACCACCGTGTTTCTGCGCCTTCCCGATGGTAGGCCGGGCGGCACGGGGTACGCCGAGCACGGTTTCACCAGTATGAAGAAGCTGGCGGACGGCACGATCGATCGGCTCGACGCGCTGGATTCGAGCACCAGCTATCATGACATCGATGACCTTGGGGCCACGGTGACGGGCATCATTCGCAACCAGCAGCGACTGGGGCTCACGATGCAGATCCACACGGCCGATCCGGATGTACTCACCAATCCCATCGACCACTCGGACCACCGTGTCACGGGGCAGCTCGCCATCGAGGCCGCCCGCGCACTGCGTGTTCCGGTGACCGTATACAGCGGCTACTCCAACGTGCGCCGGGCCGACAACCTCTCGCCGGAAGCCGCGGCGTGGAAGAGCTACTGCTTTGTGGCATACGACCGGGCCATGATGACCACACATGGCTCGTGGAGCGCCTATGCCGAGAATGCGTGGGCCCATGCGCAGTATCTCTCGCGAACCTACGCGCGGGCCTACCATGATCCGGGGCTCCTCAGGCACGCCGTGCCCTGAGCGCCGGGGCATCCCCCCGCTATCTTCCGCGGCGTGACGCCTCCGTCTCCCGCCCTCGCCCGCTATCTCGCCTTTCGCCGCACGCTGCCACCACGTCCGCCGCTCGAGGCGCACATGGTGCGCGCTCGTGGGCTCGACTTCGCCGTGTACACCACGCCAGCGGTGGCGCATGCCACCCCGCTGCTGTGCATCAACGGTGGGATGATCTTCGATCACACGCTGCTCTGGCCCGCGCTCGCCGTATTGGCCACGCAACGGCAGCTGGTGTTCTATGATCAGCGTGGACGCGGAGCGAGCAGTATTCCCCCCGGCGCTGCAGCCAGCCGCATTGAATTCGATGCCGGCGACGTCCCGGCACTCCGCGAGGCGCTGGGCATCACGCAGTGGGATATCCTTGGCCATTCCTGGGGTGGGGGGATCGCCATGCTCGCCGCAGCACTGGACACCGCCAGCTCCCCCGATGCCGTGCGGCGTCTGGTGCTGGTGAATGCGGTGGGTGTAACCAGTGAGTGGCTACCGCCACTTCATGCCACTGGTGTGGCGCGGCTCACCGGGGCGGCGCGCGATGCACTGGCGGCGTTCGACGTGCGCGCCCTCGAACACCCCGATCTCACCACGCACGCGGCGTACGCGCAGGCGTATTTCCCGGCGTGGTTCGCCGATCCGGCCTTCGCCCGCAATGTGAGCCCACCACGTGGCGACAGCGTGACGGGCGCCTACGTCGTCGCGCGACTGCGCCGTGAGGGCTACGACTGGCGCGACCGGTTGCGTGACCTGCGCGTCCCCACGCTCGTCGTCCATGGTGCGGCAGATGCCCTGCCGCTGTCGGAGGCGGAGCGCACCAGCCGGTTCCTGACGCAGGCGCGTCTCGAACCGATCGCCGATGCGGGCCACAACCCGTTCTGGGAAGCCCCCGACGCATTCTTCGCCGCGGTACAGGCTTTCCTCACGGAGGGCGCACCGCCTTCCTGATCGGGTGCCATGAAGTCCGCCGAAACCCTCCTGGCCTGCTGCGTGGTTGGACTCGCCTGTTTCATCGGCGGGCAGAGCGTGGGTGCGCGGAGCTCGGTACTCGACGAGGCGGACGGCACGATTGCCGCGAAGGGGTCACGAGCGCCTCTCGACAGCGCCGAACGCGCGGACGATACCCGGCACGGCGAAGAAGTGCTGGTGACGAGCAACAACATCCGCCGCGCCACCGGGAACACCGAAGACACGCGCCGCCGCATCGCGAGCAGCATGGCGGGGACGTACATCGAGGAACTGCTCACCGCGCGCGACTCCGCGATTACGCGCTGGCCCGATCGTGCGACGCGCCCGTTGCGGGTGTTCGTACGCGACGGGGATGCACTGGAGCAGTGGAACCCCGATTTCCTCCCCGCCGTGCGCGACGCCTTCGACACGTGGACGCAGGCCGGTATTCCGGTGCATTTCTCCTTCGTGCGCGATTCGGCCACCGCCGACATCGCGGTGCACTTCGTCGGGCACTTCGCCAACGGCATCAGCGGCAAAACCGTGTGGAGCCGTGATGGCTATCACTGGCTGCTCTCGAGCGACATTCAGCTCGCGGTGACGCACCCCAATGGCGGCACGGTGACCGCACCACAGATGCGCGCCATCGCGCTACACGAAGTGGGACACCTGCTCGGCCTCGACCACACCGCCAACCCCGACAACATCATGTCGGCCCGCGTGCGCGTTCGCGAACTCAGTGAGGCGGACAAGGCGACGGTGCGGCTGGTGTACGCGGTGGAGGCGGGGAGCCTCAAGCGGTAGCGGGGCGAGTATCGCGCATGCGACTTCCAGCAGACGGCAGACGGCAGGAACTACAGCACGCAGTACCGGAGGAATGTGGTAGAACAATACGTCCGCGTGCGCTGCGCGCCGCGGCCGATGTCATCACCGCAAAGGAAATCGGGCGCACCGCGAAGCGGTTGCGCCCGTTTTGTTGTACCGAACTCCTCCCTGACTGCGTGCTGTAGTTCCTGCCGTCTGCCGTCTGCGGTTCAAGCGCGGTCACCCACGCGGTTACAACCGCCGTTACCGCGGTTACCGCACGTCCAGCACCACCACGCGCACCGAACTCCCCCGCCCCTGCACCGTCAGCCGTGCCGGATCGCGCGATATGGCCAGCGCACGACGCAGCTCCGACACATCCCGCACCGCCCGCCCATTCACGGCCCGCACCACGTCGCCTGACCTGAGCCCCGCGTCGGCCGCCGGTGTGCCCGCAGGCACCCGCAGCGCCAGCACACCGGGTTCGAGGCCGAGGCTCTGGGCGAACTCCGTATCCATGGTGGCGAACTGCGCGCCCGCGAGCACGGCCACGCCACTCGGGTTGAACATCGGCATCGGCATCACCGACGGCGAGAGCGGCACACCACGCACGATCGTCCGGGCCGCTCCCGATCGCTCCTCCTCACGCCGCGTCTCCACCACCACGGGCACCTCACGCGGCCTGCCCGCACGACGCACGCGCACCTTCACCGTGTTGCCGGCGGTGATGAGCTCGGCGTAGTTCACTGCCGCCTGGGTGACATCGCGGCCGTTGTATGCCACCAGCGTGTCTCCGGCCGACAGGCCGGCGCGCGCTGCTGGGGACCCCACATCGACCGTCTCCACCATCGGGTACTCGCAGTGGCTCGTCATCACGCCGTCGGGCGTGACGATGCGGATCTGCGCGCCACTCAGCGACAGTCCCATGTACCCCGATGGCGCCACCGCGCCGCCGGGGAGCGAGGCTTCTGCTTCACCGGCGAACGCCGCCACCTGCGGCTGCAGGAGCCGGATGTACCGGTCGATGTCGGGCTGCAGCGCGCGCAGGGTGCGCACCACCTGGGGGGGCATCAGGGCCACGGCGCTATCGGCGACGGGCGCCATACCGCGCATCATCGCCTCGAGATTCACCGTGACCGGCCCGTTGCCGCTGTCGATGGTGACGAGCATGCGCCGGCCGCCGGCCATCGCGCCGGAGATCACGGCGCGCGTCTCACCGGCGCGTTCGCTCTCGTCGCGCGCCGAGCGCACCACGACCTGCATGAGGGAGTCCACGCCGCGTTGCACCTGCACGATACGCTGCAGCTGATTCCGCTCGAGCTGCTGCCGCTGTTCGAGCGTGAGCGCGGCACTCTCGAGCTGCTTCTTGAGACGCAGCAGTGCGAGCCCCTCCGGTGCCTGCACCAGCGGCGACGGCGACGACTCGAGTTCGATGCACACATTGCCGCCCACACCGGCAGCCGACGACGGGCGACGCAGCACGACACGCGCCCGTGACGAGGCCGGCGTAGCGTCCACCTGTGCCTCGAGCACGGCGGGCACCAGCGCCGTCAGCGCTCCCGAGAGCGCGAGGGCCCACCATGAGACCTGCACCATACGTGGCGACATGCGTCAGTACCGCTCGATCGTCTTGTCCACGGGCAAGGCGCCAAGCAGCGCCTGCAGCGTGGCCTCGCGCGCGCTGGACGCGGCGAGATAGTAGTGATTGAGCACGGGATCCTGCGGCGCATCGCGCAGCGCCACACGCGAGGCCTCCATCATCTGATCGAGCGCAGCCAGACGGGCGCGGAACACTTCCGGATCACGCACGGTGCTGTCGTTGGAGGCGAGCCACAACGAGGCGCGCTCGTAGTCCCGCTGCGCCTGATTGAGCGCGGCGGTGGCCGCGTCGACGCTGGCGAACGACTGATCGGCGAAGGGCCGGTCGGTGCGCGACGCCAGCGCACCCGCACCCGCACCCGCCGCCTCAGGCGCGTCACTGCTCAGGCGCCCCCACACGGCACCGCCGCCCACGAGCAGCAGCGCGGCCGCCGCCCGACGCAGCAGCGGGGCGAACGAGCGGCGCGCGCGCGGTGCCACTGGCAGCGGCGCGCGCGATGACGACGCGCCGCGCTGCTCCTCGACCACGGGGGCGCGCCCAAGCTCGGCCATGATCTGCTCGAACTCCACCAGACGCGGCGCCTCGGCCGACAGCTCACGTGTACCGAGCGCGCCGGCCATCGCCACCACCTGTGCCACGGCGTCGCGTTCGTTCCGACACTCGGTGCACATCGACAGATGCGCAGCCTCGTCGGCCGTGAACGGTGCCTCGTCGAACGCCGCGAGACGCTCGAGCGGAATGTGCGCACGGGGCGCGTTACTGGGCTGCATAGCTTCCTTCATAGTTCCCACCGTATCCACCATCGAATCCACCGTTCGACGACCGCTGATCCATCAGCGGTGCCAGCAGCCGGCGCAGCTTGGCGCGCGCCTTGAACAGCTGCGATTTGGAGCCGCCGGGCGTGATCCCCAGTTCGCTCGCAATTTCCTCGTGCGTGTACCCTTCCACGTCGTGCAGCAGAAACACCGTGCGCGCGCCGGGGCTCAGTTGGCGCGCCGCGCTTTCGATCGTCTGCGCGAGCATGCTGCGCTCGGCGTCCTGCTCCACCACGGCCGAATCCTCTTCGATGGCCGTTTCGGTGGCCGCGAGTCGCTTCACCCGACGCAGCGCGTTCAGCGTGCGATTGATCGCCACCCGGTGAATCCACGTGCTGAACTTCGCGTCGCCCCGCCACGACGGGAGGGCGCGAAAGATCTGGATCCAGACCTCCTGCGCGATATCCTCGGCGAGGTCGGGATCTCCGGCGAGGCGGCGGACGACCGCCTCCACGTGCGGCGCATGCTGATTCCACAGCAGCCGCATGGCGCGTTCGTCCCCGTCGATCGCCCGTCGGACAATGGCGGCGTCGGTTTCCATGGGGGCTACGGAATCTGTCACCACGGTCATCCCAAAGGTTTCCCCAGTCGGTAGTCACACCCACCACCGTTGCCCCCACCCCCCTTGACCCGTCCGGGGTATTGACGGGCACGACTTGTCGCCTTAGATGCCCTCGAGAGGGTTCGACACACCGCCGGCGCCGTGAGCCGGTGCCGCTCGACCCGCGCTTCACCCTACGGCCGGACTTTCGCGTTGTTCCTGCTCACTGCCGCCCTGGCCATCGCCGCGGCCGACGTCACTGCCGTGGCGCGGCCATTCGCCGGCGGTCTCCCCGAACGGGAGCCCGCGGCGGTCGGCATGTCCGCCGAACGGCTGGCCACGATCGATCGCGTCGTGCAACGCGGCATCGAGGCGGGTGGCTATCCCGGCGCCTCGCTGGTGGTGGGGCGCAAGGGATACTCCGTGTGGCAGCGCGGCTTCGGCACGCTCGACTGGGCCCGCAAGTCACGGGTCACGGCCGACGAAAGCATCTACGACCTCGCGTCGCTCACCAAAGTCGTGGCGACCACCACGGCCCTGATGGTGCTCTACGATCAGGGCAAGGTGGAACTCGACGCCCCGGTCTCCCGCTATCTCCCTGACTTCACTGGTGGGCTCCGGGATCAGGTCACGGTACGGCACCTGCTTACCCATCGAGGCGGTCTCTCCGCGGGCCGTGAACTCTGGCGTATCGCGAGCACCCCGGCCGAGGCGCGGGCCGCCGTAATCACCGCGCCCATCAACTGCACGCCGGGCGCCTGCTACGAGTACTCCGATCTCGGCGCCGATCTCCTCGGCTTCATCGCCGAGGCCGTGAGTGGAGAAAGCCTCGACGCGTTTCTGCAGAGGACGGTGTTCCGCAAGCTCGGCATGACCGACACGCGATATCGTTTGTCCGATGCCGATATCGCCCGGACGGCGCCGACGGAGATCGCCCCGCCCCGCGGATATCCACTGCGCGGCGAGGTGCACGACGAGAACGCTTATGCCCTTGGCGGGATCGCGGGGCACGCGGGGCTCTTCAGCACGGCGGCCGACCTATCGGTGTTCGCACAGATGCTGCTCGACGGAGGCGTATCCAATGGCGTCCGCGTCATCGCCGACAGCACGGTGCAATTGTTTACTCGTCGTGCCGCAGGGCATCGCGCGCTGGGCTGGGACACCTGCGCCGGCGGCGCCGGCTGCGGACAGTTCATGTCCGAGCGGGCCTTCGGCCACACCGGGTTCACCGGCACGTCGCTGTGGATCGACCCCGATCGCCAGATGTTCGTGGTGCTGCTCACCAACCGCGTTCATGCTGCGCGGGCTCGACGCCCGAGCAAGGTGATTGCCGACGTGCGCAATGACCTCGCCGATGCCGCGGTGCTCGCCGTGATGGATGACCCGGGCGGCGTCCTCGCCATGCCGGCGAGCTTCCGCGCCGACCTCGCGCAGGACTGGAATCGGCCACTGCGCACCCGCCGGGCCTCGAGTGCCGCGGCGCGGCGCAAGGCGGCGGCCAGACGGGCGGCAGCCAAGCGGGCCGCGGCCAAGAAGAGTTCGGGCAAGGCCACGGCGCCGAAGAGTTCGTCCAAGAAGACCGCGTCAGCCAAGAAACCCGCCGGCAAGAAGACCTCGGCGAAGAAAGCCCCGGCGAAGAAGGCCACGGTCAAGAAAACCACCGCCAAGAAGAGCCCTGCCAGAAAGGCGCCACCGAAGAAGAAGTCGGCCAAGGGCCAGTCGAAGCGCTGACCAATCCCGAACCCGGGACCGGGGATTGCCCTACCCGCTATAGTTCGACATGAACCCCGCCCCGGACGAAGTCATGAGCGAGCAGCCTGACGTCACGCCCCCCGACCGCGATCCGTCAACCGATCCCGATTCCGAATCGCACACCGGAGTGATTTCGGCTGATCAGGCCAAGCTGGCGTTGCGCCGGGTCAAGGATCCCGAGTTGAACCTCAACATCGTCGACCTCGGCCTGGTGTACGAGATCGCCGTAGATGGCAGCACGGTTCGGGTGGACATGAGCCTCACGTCCCCCGGCTGCCCCTCTGGCCCGGAGATCATGGGGGAGGCCGAGCAGCAGCTGCGCACGCTGCCCGGTGTGACTGATGTGCAGATGAACCTCGTGTGGTCGCCGCCCTGGACGCCCGAGCGGATTGAGCCGCGGGTGCGGGCCTACATGGGTTTCTGACGGGCGCCTGGCGCTCCGGGTACGCCGCGGTTTACGCGAGCTCCGCCTGCACCGGCACCAGTCGCGGGCGTGCCGCCCTACGCTCCGCACGGGCCATCCGCACGAGCGTCGCGCCAACGGGCACCAGCGTCAACGCCCCGGCCCACAGGAACAGATCCGCCACGTTCGCCACCATCGTCAGGTCGTCGGACAAGCGCACGGCGAGGAAGTCGGCCACGCCTACGGGGCCGGCAACGATGCTGGCGAGATTGCCCACCGCCCCGCCGCTCACGAGGCCGAGCGCCAGTGTCGAGCGCGCATCGACCGCGGCCATGGCCCGCACTACCGACATCACGAGCCCGAGCGCCAGCACGGTCACCACCACGTTGATGAGCCACGTGAACGGACCGATGGAGGTGCCACCCGCGGCCCCGGTGTTCCAGACGAGGGTGAGCGACAGCCGGTCGGTGAGGAGCACCCATCCGGTTTCGCCAAGCGACCGGACAGCGATTTCCTTGGTGAGCAGATCTACGCCGCAGGCAGCGACCGCGATACCAGCGTAGCGGCGGATCGCGCTGTCACGGATAAGCGGCGAGAGAATCGACGGGCGGGAGATGAACATCGTCGGGCGGCCGGAGGGAAACGAACACCGTTCGCACCGGAACCATGCACCTCACGTGCCGCGGAGCCACCGTGGGGCGGTGCTGTCGCCGAGGCCCGACACATCAATCCAACCGTTTAATTTACAATAACTTACGAAACCCGGAACAGTTTCGTCCCACCCCGTCACCGAGGTGGCTGTTGGCCTGACCCCACACCTGACCGCGACACCACGATCATACCGTGGCGATATCGCAACACCCGAGGCGGGGTCAGCCCGGCTTGTACGGCGAGTCGTCCCTGTTCGCGAAGCCGGCCAGCGCCTTCACGAAATCAACGCCGAGCACTTCGACCTGCCATTTCCGGAGTTCGGTGACTTCGGCGAGGTCGTCCACGTGGCGCGGCTTCCGGCGCGCTACGGCTTCCATGCGATCACGCGAGCAGAGCACGCCGGGATCGAGATCGAGCTTGGTCGCCACTACGTCGCGCACGCTCTTGAGCTTCGCCACGCGCTCGTCGAAGTCAGGGTCGCGATCCCAGCGTGCACTCTTCGGGAACCGGGGCAGCTCTGAATCAGGCACCGCGTTGCCGCGCGCCACCGCCTGCAGGGCCTCCGCCGCGCGCGCGTCGTTCATGCCGCGCGGAAATCCCTTGATCGCGAAGAGCGCCTCGCGCGCGGTGGGGGCGATCCGTGCGAGATCGAGCAGCACTTCGTTGCCGGCCACGCGGAAGGTGGCGCGATCGAGTTCGGCCGCGATGCCGTCGCGCCACTTCACGAGCTCACGCAGGCGCGCAAGTTCGCGACGCGTGAGGTCGCGCGCGCCCTTGAGACGCAGGAAGGCCTGATCGGCGCCATCGGTATCCCACCGCGTGCCCTCGGCGCGACCGAACTCTTCCCGCGCCCAGTGGAGGCGGCCCTTCTTCTCGAGTTCGTGGTGCAACCGGTCGCGCAGCCCCAACAAATGACGCGTGTCCTGCGCCGCGTAGTCGAGCATGTCGGCGGGGAGTGGACGCATGCTCCAGTCGGCGCGCTGATGCTTCTTGTCGAGCTTGAGCCCGAAGTACTGTTCGAGCAGCGCCGCGAGCCCGAAGGCGCGGATGCCGAGCAACTGCGCCGCGACGCGCGTGTCGAAGAGATTCGTCACCCGCCATCCGTAATCCTGATGCAACAGACGCAGATCGTAATCAGCGTCGTGCAACACCACTTCCACGGTGCGATCTTCGAGCAGCGCGCCGAGCAACGAGGGCGTGCCGATCGGCAGCGGATCGATCACCGCTTCATGATGCGACGTGGAAAGCTGCAGCAGGTAGATGCGATCGACGAAGCGGTGAAAACTCGCCCCCTCCGTGTCGAGCGCGAGGGTGCGCACGCCGGTGAGACCGGAGAGGAAGCGATCGACGGCGTCGGCCGTATCGAGATAGAGTGGTGCGGGCGGCAATGGCATGTCTCCCTGTAAGCTACACTGGCGGGTAGTTTCGGGACCATGACCACTCTCGAAGAGACTCGCTCTCCGGCCCCTCAGGCGCCCGAGGGGCGCGGCTGGCTCACCGGCGACTTTGCCCGCGCCGCGATCACCGTGCTGGTCGTGTGGTTCGGACTGCAGCTGCTCTGGTCGGTCCGGTCGTTCGCGATTCTCGTCTTCCTCGCCACCCTGTTCGGCATCGCGGTCGCCCGGGGTGTGGACCATCTTGAGCGGTACCGCATCCGGCGGGGGATCGCCTCGGCGCTCATTGTGCTGGGGACCCTTGGCGCCATCGGCGGTGTGCTGGCACTCAGCGCCCCCACCCTCCTCGAACAGGGCCGCGAACTGCAGCGGGAGTTCCCCTCGGCGGTCGCCAAGGTGCAGACGTGGATCGACAGCCGGAAAGGGGGCCTGCTCGGCTCGCTGATTTCCTCGGCGGCCGGCACCACGGCGGTGGCCGATTCCACCCCGCCCGCGGCGGCGGCGGTTCCGGCGGCGGTTCCATCGGGGGCCACGGCGGCCACGGCGGCGCCCGTTCGTGCAGATAGCATGCCGGCGTCGGCGGCCTCGCCCACCGACGCCATCAAGCGCCGGCTCAGCGAGTGGCTGGGTACCGCGTCGAAGTATCTCTTTTCGTTCGTGTCCAACACGCTGGCGGCCTTCGCCTCCTTCGTGCTGCTGATCTTCCTCGCGATGTACATCGGCGCCGAGCCCGACGTGTATCGGGGGTGGCTGCTGAGCGTAGTGCCGGCCACGTCGCGCGCGCACACACGCCTCGTGTTCGATGGCATCAGCACGGTCCTGCGCAAATGGTTGGTCACGCAGCTCGTGGCCATGGTGGTCATCGGCACCGTGTCGTTCGTGGTGCTGCTCCTGCTCGATGTGAAGGCGGCGTTTGCGCTCGGCTTCATTGCCGGCCTGCTGGAGTTCATCCCCACCGTGGGCCCGGTGCTGAGCGCCGTGCCGGCCGTGCTCATGGGCTTCGTGGACTCCCCCGAGAAGGCGCTCGCGGTGGCGGTGGCGTACTGGGGGATCCAGTTCCTCGAAAACAATCTGCTCATCCCCTTCCTCATGCGGGGAGAGATGGACCTGCCGCCGGCGATCACGCTGATCGCCCAGACGCTCATGACGCTGGTGTTCGGCTTTCTCGGCCTGATGGTGGCGGTGCCGCTCACGGCGGCGGTGCTGGTGCCGCTGCGCATGATGGCCGAGCGGGAGAACGCCCGCGAGAAGGTGCTGCTCGCGGCCAACGAGAGGCCGCCGGAGCGCTCATGATCGCGCAGCTGCCGGGGTTTCAGATCGGCTACGAGGAGCAGGGGGAGGGCCAGCCCATCGTCTTTCTGCACGGGTTCCCGCATGACCGCACGCTGTGGACGGCGCAACGGATCGCGCTGGCGCCGCAGGCGCGGTGCATCGTGCCTGACATCCGGGGCTTCGGGCATTCGAGTACCCACGGGCCGTACAGTGTGGACCAGTATGCCGACGACGTGGCGGCACTGCTGGACTATCTCGCGGTGAAGCGGGCGGTGGTGTGCGGGCTGTCGATGGGCGGGTACGTGGCCATGGCGCTCTGGCGGCGGCACCCGGACCGGGTGAAGGCGCTCGTGTTCTGCGATACGCGGGCCGGGGCGGATACTGACGAGGGGAAGGCGCGGCGTGATGAACTGGCGGCACTGGTGAAACAAGGGGGCACGCGGGTCATCGCCGATGCGCAGCTCACCGGCATGGTGGGCGCCACGACCCGCGAGCGTCGCCCCGAGGTGGTGGCCGCGCTGCGCGCGATGATGGGGCGCCAGTCGGCCGCCGGCGTGATCGGTGCCCTGCAGGCGCTCCGGGACCGTCCCGATGCGCGCGAGACGCTGCGAACGATCAGCGTGCCGACGCTGGTGCTGGTGGGAGAGGAGGACGTGCTTACGCCCATCAAGGAGGCGCGGGCCATCGCGGAGGCATTACCTTCCGCAGCGCGGGTGCGACTCGAGATCATCGCCGGGGCCGGTCATGTGCCGTGCCTCGAACGCCCCGCCGCCACCACGCACGCCCTTTCCGACTTTCTCGCTACGCTGGCATGACCACCGACGCCGCCGCGCCAACTATTTCCGAAGCCGAACGTTCCACCGCCGCCCGCATCGGGCAGGTGCTGTTCAAGAATCGCGGCTGGCTTCCCGTGCCCTTTCTTGCCGTGCCACTGCTCGCGCCCGGGGTGCAGAGCCGCACCACGTGGATCGTGGGGCTCATCATCGTGGCGATCGGCGAACTCATTCGCACGGCCGGCGTCGCCGCCGCGGGCACCGTGACGCGCCGTCGCTCGCGCGAGGTGCAGCGCCTGGTCACGTACGGTGCATTCGCGTGGTGCCGCAATCCGCTCTACGTGGGGAATTTCCTCGCGTGGATCGGCTTCACCGTGGTGAGCGGCGTGTTCTGGTTCATTCCGGTGGCCATCGTGATTTTTGCCATCGAGTATACGCTCATCGTGCGCTACGAGGAGGGCGTGCTCGAGTCGATCTTCGGGCAGGAGTATCTCGACTACAAGGCGCGCACGCCGCGCTGGTTCGGTCGTCCGCCTGCCGGTAGTACCGAGGGCCCGCACGACTGGAAGGAAGCGATTTGGAGCGAGCGCTCGACGATCCTGCAGTACGTGGTGCTGATCGGCGCGTTCTGGTACAAGGGCCAGATGTAACCGACCAACGAAAGAGGGCCGCTACGCACGATGCGCAGCGGCCCTGTTTCGTTTCTCGCGGCGTGACTCAGCGCGTGGGGCGTCCCGGCGGGTTGGCGCCGCTGAACACTTCGCGGTTCTTGCCGATGAAGCTCTTGAGCTGCACGGGCACGTCTTCCTCGGGGAAGATGGCCGTCACCGGGCACTCGGGCTCGCAGGCGCCGCAGTCGATGCACTCGTCGGGCTGGATGTACAGCTGGTCTTCACCCTCGTAGATGCAGTCTACGGGGCAGACGTCCACGCACGACTTGTCCTTGACGGAAATGCAGGCTTCAGTGATGACGTAAGGCATGTGACGAAGCTCGGGTCTGGCCGACCGGGATGGGTGTGGCTGGCGAAACGGGAAGATACAACGGTGTGAACGCGGGACAAGTTGGGAAAGTTCACTTCCGCCAGGGGGGCAGGTCGCCCCGCTTGAGCTCAGGGTTCTCACGGAACAACGTGAAGGTCCGCCCGATCACCTGAATCACCTCGGCCCCCATCTGCTCGGCGGCGGCGTTGGCCGCCTCCTTGGCCGACAGGTCACCGGCCTTCGCGACCTGCACCTTCACCAGCTCCTTCGTGCGCAGCACGTCGTCGAGGCTCTGGAGCAGCGCCGGGGTCAGGCCCGCGTGGCCGATGTGCACGAGCACGTCGAGGTGGTGTGCTTCGGAACGCAGCCCTGCGCGCTCCTTGCCGGTCATGCTCATGGACGAATCCCGTCGAAGGCGAAGTACGTGTACGGATTGATCGGGGGGCCGTCCCACCAGGCCCGGCCTCGTCCACGCTTCATGACCTGAAAGTGCAGGTGCGGCGTGTTCGGCGGTGCGTTTCCCGTCGTTCCAACGTAGCCGATCACGGAGCCCTTGGCGACTCGGTCCCCGATGGCCAGCCCGCGGCGGTAGCGATCGAGGTGCGCGTAGTAGTACACGAACCGCTCCTCCTCGTCATAGGCATAAATCACGATCCCGCCGACAGGCCCCTCGAACAGTCGGCCGATCACATGATCAGCGGCGGCCATGACCGGCGTCCCCTTGGGCGCCAGGATGTCGATGGCGCCGTGGATTTTCCCGTTGCCCCGCCCGGCGGTGTAGTTGTCTCTGAGCGTGAGTCGGGTGATCCCCTCGACGGGAATCATGATCTGCCGGCGCCACAAATCGGCGAGGTCGTCGTCAGTGATGGCCTCACCGCGTGGGCCGCGATGGGCTGGGGTGGCGGCCAGGGTGGGCGTCGCTTCTTCCGGCGCTGGCCGCGGCTCTGGATCGGGGCGACCTCGCGAGCAGGCGGCCAACAGCAAAGATCCACCAATGAGCCAGTATCGAAGCACTCGTGCGGGATTCAGCAGCGGCTCCTTCAGCCCTTCACGACCTCGGGGCGGAAATACGGCTCCAGAAACTTGAGCAGGTCTTCCACACTCGTGACGGCTGTCTTGAGGCCGTCCAGCTCCTGCGCCCGCGGGAGACGCGCCCCGGCGCGGTCGGCGATGACCAGGACCGCATCTTCGAGATCGAGATCCACCAGCCCGTAGACCCGCGCGAGGTTATCGGCCGGGTTGACGATGTAGTGCGGCTCCTGCGCCCCGTGCCGCTCCGCCAGGTACGTGTAGACCTGGGCCAGCAGCAGTTCGGGATAGCGGCCACGGAAGGCATCACGGAAGCGCGACAGGCCGTCGCGCTCGATGGACTGGCGGTTGATCCGCGACGCCCGGGCCAGTGCGAACAGCCCCAGCACCAATACGATGATGGCTACCGATACGGACAGTCGCACTACCGCGCTACCCTCAGGAGAAAGATGAACCGGAGCGTTATCTCCGCGTCAACGGCGGCTGGTCCCGCACGTGTGATGATCGCTCCGCCCGGATATGGTACACCCAAGGACCCGCCGAGGGAAACGGCAATCAATCTTTTGGCCTACCGTTGAGCTCGCTCGGGCGAAGTCTAGAGCGGCGTCTATTCGTCTACACTTTCGTTGACGAACAACCCATTCCCGAACTATACTGTCGGCATGGAGGATGTCGTTGGCGCATTGGGTGGGTTTCGAGGGGTCAGGGCCGAATTGCTGGTCGCGCTCAAGAAGGCGCAGCCGCTGACGGCCCATGAGCTGGGCGAGCAGTTCGGTCTCACGGCCAACGCGCTCCGCCGGCACCTCAAGGCCCTCGAGGAGGACGGGCTGGTTCGCTACGACCGCGCGGTGCGCGGCGTGGGCGCGCCGGTGTTCGCCTACTCGCTCACGGCGACCGGCGAAGCCCTCTTTCCCCGATCGTACGTGCAGGTGCTGGCCACGGCGCTCGAAGCGTTGCGGGCCCAGACGGGCGATCAGGCGGTCGAAGCGGTACTGGAAGCAGAATGGCGCCGCCTGGCCGACGAGGCCGGGCCGGTGCTCGAGGCGCTGCCGCTCGAAGAGCGCGTGCCGTTGGTGGCCGAGTTGCTGTCGGCCAAGGGCTACATGGCGGAGGTCGTGACGACGTCGCCGACGGAACCCCTGCACGACGGAGACGACGCGGAACCTCGCGTCACGCTCCGCATCCACAACTGTGCCGTCCGCGAGATCGCCGAGCGATTCCCGCAGGCGTGCACGGTCGAAGCAAAGTTCGTTGAGCGGCTGCTGGGTGTTCCGCTGGTGCGCGGTGCGCATCGGCTGGGCGGCTGCGGTCACTGTGACTATGGCGTGTCAGGTCACCTTTCGACGGTGAAACAGGAGCAGGCATGAGTTCGACCATCGAGCAACTGGTCAATCGCGAGTACCAGTACGGCTTCAGCACGGACATCGAAACGGAAACGCTGCCGCCGGGGCTCACCGAGGACACGGTGCGCTTCATCTCGGCGAAGAAGCAGGAGCCGGAATGGCTGCTCGAGTGGCGCCTCAAGGCGTTCCGCCGCTGGCAGACGATGACCGAGCCCCACTGGCCCAACGTGACCTATCCGCCCATCGACTATCAGGCGGCGAGCTATTGGAGCGCCCCCAAGTCGGTGAAGCCGTTGGGCTCGCTCGACGAAGTCGATCCGGCGCTGCTCGAGACGTACAACAAGCTCGGCATCTCGCTCACCGAGCAGAAGCGTCTCGCCGGCGTCGCCGTCGACGCGGTCTTCGACTCCGTGTCGGTGGGCACCACGTACAAGGAAGAACTCGCGAAGCACGGCGTGATCTTCATGTCATTCGGTGAGGCCGTACGCGAACATCCGGAGCTGGTGCAGAAGTACCTCGGCTCCGTCGTGCCGTACAGCGACAACTTCTTCGCCGCGCTCAACAGCGCCGTCTTCTCCGACGGCTCGTTCTGCTACATCCCCAAGGGGGTGCGTTGCCCGATGGAGCTCTCCACGTACTTCCGCATCAACGCGGCGGAGACGGGGCAGTTCGAGCGCACGCTCATCGTGGCCGACGAGGGCTCCTACGTGAGCTACCTCGAGGGGTGCACCGCGCCGAAGCGCGACACCAACCAGCTGCACGCGGCCGTGGTGGAGATCGTGGCGCTCGACAACGCCACGGTGAAGTACAGCACCGTGCAGAACTGGTACGCCGGCGACGAGAACGGTGTGGGCGGCATCTACAACTTCGTCACGAAGCGTGGCAAGGCGATGACCAACGCCAAGATTTCGTGGACGCAGGTGGAGACGGGCTCGGCGATCACCTGGAAGTATCCCAGCGTGATCCTGCAGGGCGACAACTCGGTGGGTGAGTTCTACTCGGTCGCCGTGGCCAGCAAGAAGCAGCAGGCCGACACGGGCACGAAGATGATCCACATCGGGCGCAACACGAAGAGCACCATCGTGTCGAAGGGCATCAGCGCCATGCAGGGGCAGAACAGCTACCGCGGCAAGGTGCAGATCCTGCCCAAGGCCGAGGGCGCGCGCAACTACACGCAGTGCGACTCGATGCTGGTGGGCAATGCGTGCGGCGCGCACACGTTCCCGTACGTCGAAGTGGGGAACAACAGCGCGACGCTCGAGCACGAGGCCTCGACCAGCAAGATCGGTGAGGACCAGATCTTCTATCTCAAGGCCCGCGGCCTCGACGCCGAGCAGGCCGTGAGCATGATCGTGAGCGGCTTCTGCAAGGAAGTGTTCAAGGAGCTGCCCATGGAATTCGCGCTCGAAGCGCAGCAGCTGCTGGGGATCACGTTGGAGGGGTCGGTGGGGTAACCGCCACAAGCGCAGCGTGCAGGGAGCTATCAGCCGTCAGCTCTCGGTCATGAGTCGACCGACGACTGAAAGCTGAAAGCTGAAAACTCCTCCGATCAACAACTTCACTATCCGTTTCCACCATATATGCTCCAGATCAACGACCTCCACGCGTCCATCGACGGCAAGCCGATCCTCAAGGGCATCTCGCTCACCGTCAACGCCGGTGAAGTACATGCCGTGATGGGCCCCAACGGCTCGGGCAAGAGCACGCTGGCGCAGGTGCTCGCGGGCCATCCGGCTTACGAAATCACCGGCGGCGAGGTGATCTACAACGGCGAGAATCTCCTCGAGATGGACGCCGAGGTGCGCGCCCAGAACGGTGTGTTCCTGGCCTTCCAGTACCCCGTGGAAATCCCGGGCGTGAGCAACGCGTACTTCCTGCGTGCCGCCTACAACGAGATCCGCAAGGCGAAGGGCCTCGAGGAAGTGGATCCGATGGAGTTCCTCGACCTCGTGGAAGAGAAGCTCAAGCTGGTGGACATGGACCCGTCCATGCTCAACCGCTCGGTGAACAGCGGCTTCTCGGGTGGTGAGAAGAAGCGCAACGAGATCCTGCAGATGGCGGTGCTGCAGCCGATGCTGAGCATCCTCGACGAAACCGACTCCGGACTCGACATCGACGCGCTGCGCATCGTGGCCGAGGGCGTGAACGCGCTCAAGCGCCCGGACAACGCCGCGATCGTGGTCACGCACTACCAGCGCCTGCTCAACTACATCGTGCCCGACTACGTGCACGTCCTGGCCGGCGGCCGCATCATCAAGAGTGGCGACAAGTCGCTCGCACTCGAACTCGAGGCGCGCGGCTACGACTGGGTGCTGGAGACGGTGGCGTGACCACGGGCCTCCGTTTCGCGGAGCAGGCGGTGGCGGCGTCGGTGGCCGACGCGCCGGGCTCCATCAAGGCACTGCGCGCCGAGGGCGCCGAGTCGTTCAAGACGCTCGGCTTCCCCACCACGCGCAACGAAGACTGGCACTACACCAGCGTGCAGTCGATCGCCACGGCGCAGTTCACGCCGGCCATCGACCGCGCGCCGTCGACGGGTGTCACGACCGAGTCGCTGGCCCCCTACACCTTCGGCGCTGACTGGCCGCTGGTGGTGTTCGTAAACGGCCGCTTCTCGGCCGAGCTGTCCACGCTCGCGGCGCTCCCCGCGGGGATCCGCGTGCTCGACATGGCCACGGCGTCGGCGCAGGAAGCCGAGCTGCTGGGCAAGTTCCTCGGCACCGCGGCCCCGGCCAACCGTGATGGCTTCACCGCGCTCAACGCGGCGTTCGCCGGTGAGGGGACGTTCATTCACGTGGCCAAGGAGATGGTGATCGAGCATCCCATCCATATTCTGCACGTGATGGACGCGCAGGCCGCGGGCATCATGAGCCACCCGCGCCATGTGATGGTGGCGGAGCGGCACGCGAAGGCGAGCGTGGTGGAAAGCTACGTGAGCCTCGCCGATGTGTCGTACTTCACCAACAGCGTGGTGGAGGCGTTCGTGGAGGACGGTGCGACGCTCAGCGTGGTGCGTATCCAGCGCGAGGCGCGCTCCGCGTATCACGTGGGCACCGTGGAGGCGCGCCAGGGGCGCGACAGCCACTTCCTCACCTTCACCTTCCAGACCGGCGCGGCGCTGTCGCGCAGCAACGTGTACACGGTGCTCGATGGCGAGGGATGCGGCTGCACGATCAACGGGCTGTACATGCTCGACGGCGAGCAGCACGGTGATCACCAGACGCGCGTGGAGCATGTGAAGGAGAACTGCTTCAGCCGTGAAGCGTACAAGGGGCTCATCGACGACCGCGCCCACGGCGTGTTCAACGGCAAGGTGTACGTGCACCCCGAAGCGCAGAAGACCGACGGCAAGCAGACGAACCATACGCTGCTGCTCTCGGAGAAGGCGCAGATCGACACGAAGCCGCAGTTGGAGATCTTCGCCGACGACGTGAAGTGCACACACGGCGCCACGGTGGGCCGGATCGACGAAACGAGCCTGTTCTATCTCAAGAGCCGCGGCGTGGGCAAGGTGCTCGCCAAGCAGCTGCTCATGTACGCCTTCGCCGCCGACGTGCTCGAGACCATCGAGAATCCGGTGATCGTCGAGGCACTCGAGAAACTGACCGTCGAGCGGTTCACGGGCAGTTCGAGTCACTGAGTTGAAACCAACCTGAAAGCTGACGGCTGAAGACCGACAGCTCCCTTTCCAATGCAGGGAGCTGTCAGCTGTCGGTTTTCAGCCATCAGTCCGGTATCCCATGACCGACCTCCAGGAGCTCTACCAGTCCGTCATCCTCGATCACAACCGCAAGCCGCGCAATTTCGGCGAGCTGGCGGGGGCGAATCGTGAGGCCGACGGCAAGAATCCGCTGTGCGGTGACGAGGTGCACGTGGCGCTCGTGGTCGAGGGCGACGTGATCACCGACGTGAAGTTCACCGGCCACGGCTGCGCCATCTCCAAGGCGTCGGCATCGCTCATGACGGCCGCTGTGAAAGGGAAGTCGCGCGCGGAGGCCGAGGCACTGTTCGAGCGGTTCCATACCCTCGTGCTGGGCAAGGACGCCGAGGGTGGCAAGGATCTTGGCCAGCTCGTGGTGTTCAGCGGCGTGTCGCGGTTTCCGGTGCGGGTGAAGTGCGCGTCGCTCGCGTGGCATACGCTCAAGGCGGCGCTCGAAAGCGAGGCACCGGCATCGGTGAGCACGGAGTGACCCGCTTCGCGTCACACGCGTGAGTGGGGCTGATGCAGGGACATGGGAGCGGGTGGCCCGGGTGGAGGACGTGCCCACCGATCTGCCGCTCGCGGTTACGCTGGTCGATGGACGTCGCCTCTGTCTCGTGCGCCTGCACGAGGAAGTGTTCGCCGTGGAAGATCGCTGTCCGCACCGCGACTTCCCGCTGTCGGGCGGTGATGTGGTGAACGGATGCCTCGAGTGCCCATGGCACGGCGCACGCTTCGATGTGCGCACGGGCCAGTGTGTGTCCGGGCCATCCGAGGGTGATGCGGTGACGGTCTACCCGGTGTTGCAGGTCAACGGGGTGGTACTGGTGGGAGGGGCGGTCGGGGGGTGAGGTCGGTCCCCCAACGGCTCCACCATCGCCAAGGTTTTCAACTCGCACGCGAAGGTTCCCATGCTCTCCCCGCTCGCTCCGCGCTCTGATTTCCCGCTGCTCGCCGCCAATCCCGGCCTGCACTATCTCGACTCCGCCGCCACGTCGCAGAAACCGGCGGCGGTGCTCGACGCCATTCGCGGGTTCTACGAGACGGCCAACGCCAATCCGCACCGCGGCGCCTACGCCCTCAGCGCGAAGGCCACGGACCTGTACCACGATGCGCGCAGCACGGTGGCCCGGTTCGTCGGCGTGAGCGACAGCGACTGCGTGATCTTCACCCGCGGCACCACCGAAGCGATGAACCTGGTGGCGTCGAGCTGGGGACGCGCGAATGTGGGACCGGGAGACGAAATCGTCGTCACGGCGCTTGAACACCACGCCAACTTCGTCCCGTGGCAGCAGCTCGCGCTCGCCACCGGCTCCACGTTGCGCATCGTGGAGCTCACGCCGCAGCAGACGATCGATCTCGACCTGCTGCGCGATGCGGTGAACACCCGCACCAAGCTGGTGGCCATCACGCACGTCTCCAACGCGGTTGGCGCCATCACACCGCTCCAGGACGCGGTGCACATCGTGCGCGCGCGCTCGGCGGCCGTGATCGTGGTGGATGGCGCGCAGGCCGTGCCGCACCTGCCGGTGCACTTCGACACGCTCAACATCGACTTCTACGCCTTCAGCGGCCACAAGCTGCTGGGACCCATGGGGATCGGCGCGCTCATTGGCCGCCGGGCGTTGCTCGAGAAGATGCCGCCCTATCAGTACGGCGGTGACATGATCGAGTGGGTCCGCGACACCGACTGCACGTGGAACGTGATCCCGCACAAGTTCGAAGCCGGCACGCCGAACGCCGCCGACGCAGTGGGGCTCGCGGCCGCTATTCGCTATCTCGAAGCGCTCGGCATGGCCAACGTGCGCGCACACGAGGTGGCCCTGCTCGAGCGCGCCGACGCCGCGGTGCGCGCGCTCCCCGGCGTGACGGTGTACGGCCCGCCGGCGGCGCAGCGCAGCGGGGTGCTGAGCTTTTCGCTGGCCGACGTACACCCGCACGACCTCGCCACCATTCTCGACCAGCACGGGGTGTGCATTCGCGCCGGCCATCACTGCGGCCAGCCGCTTATGCGCCGCCTCGGCGTGAGCGCCACGGCGCGCGCGAGCTTCTACGTGTACAGCGACGAATCCGACGTCGACGCGCTGGTGGGCGCCCTCACGGCGGCGCAGGCGCTGTTCGCGAGCGTGGACTGACCGCGGCCTGGCCGCGCAGTCTCTGGACGTGATGCATGAGTGAGACGGGGCAGTCGGCGAGCATCGGCGCCATGTATCAGGAGGCGCTGCTCGCGCACCACCGGGCGCCGCACAACAGGCGCGAGTTGCCCGACGCGACCACGCAGGCTTCGCACAAGAACCCCGTGTGCGGCGACGAGATCACCGTGATGCTGCAGGTCGCCGACGGTGTGATTGCCGACGCCGCCTTCAGCGGGCGCGGCTGCTCCATCGCCACCGCGAGCGCGAGCATGATGACCGATGTGCTGCGGGGGCGATCGGTGGCCGAGTCACTGGTGTTGGGTGAGGCCGTTGATCGCATGCTGAACGGGGCCTCGGTGGAACTCCCCGCAGAACTCACCCCACTCCGCGGCGTCGCACCGTTTGCCGGGCGGCACGGCTGCGCGCGCATGCCGTGGCAGGCGCTCCGCGATGCGCTCGGCTAGCCCGCGTTCTGCCGCGAGTTGGGGAAACTGATTTCGCGGAGGCGCGGAGAACTGGCAGAGCTCGCGGAGTAAAAAATTGGAAGGGTTTCTCCGCGCCCTCCGCTTCCTCCGCGCCTCCGCGAAAGCAGTTCCCCCCGACGCCCTACCTCAGCGATCTCGGCAGCTGGAGAACACGGCCAGCGCATTGCCAACCGGGCGCTCCACCTTGTCCGACGGCCGGTTGACCACGCGGTCCGCCGCGGCCGCGGATTCGCGCACGGCGAGCGCGCTGGACCCGCCGCCATCGAGATTGAGCGCGCGCGTGGCGCCAAGGGCCTGCATCAGCGTGCCCACCTGCCGCAGCGTCATCCCCATGCTGTAGCCCGGCTGACGCCCGTCGATCACGGCGAACCACGCGCGACGCCCGGCGCGGTCGATCCCCACCGCCGATCGCGGATTGAGGTTGCGGAAGCCGGCGTTCCCCTCGGTGTCCACGTCGGCGGTAATGGTGCTGTCGGCGAGCACGATGGGACGCCCGCCCACGGCCTCGGTAATGGCGGCCGGTTGCCCGTGCCACGTGAGCTCCATTGCGACGCGCACCGTGTCACCGGGCTGCACGGGAAGCGTCTTCGCGCGACCGCGGAGCGGCTGATGCAGCAGCAGCGTGTCGCCGGACACCAGCGTGTCGGCGTCGCGCCAGGCGCGGACCACGTAGCGGCCGGAGAGTCGCGCCGGTGATTCACCGACACGCCGCGGATTTCCCGGCAGCGGATCGAGGCGCCACGCGCGCTTTCGCACCAGCGTATCGAGTGCGACACTCCATTGTGCGTCGGCGATGCCCACGCGTGTAGCCACCGGGCGATTCCACGCGCCGATGGGCACCGAGTCGGTGCCGCGCGTCAGCTGCCCGGAGGCGGCAATCGAATCGAGCTGCAGGCGCCCATCACGCACCGTGAGCAGCGGTTTGCCCCCTGGCCCCGCCAGCAGCACCCCACGCTCCACATGCAGGTTGGTGGGCACGCCCGGCGGCGTGAACGCGAAGAAATCCGCGTTGATGGTGGCGATCGCCCCGCTGTTCGCCGGCAGGGAGGCCAGCAGCCCGCTCGTCGTGGTGCGCCCCACGGAGGTCGCGCCCCCCTTCATCGCGTGCACCGTGGTGCAGGTGAGATCCACCTCGAGCACGTAGGCTCGCCACGGGGCCCGCGCGTTCACCAGGCGATGCAGCCGGGCGCCGGGGGCGATGGCGGAGGTGGACACGGAATCCGCTACCGCGGGATCGACGCGGAGTGGGGCGAAGGTGTGCCGGGGTGCGCAGGCGGAGGCGGCGCACACGCCGAGGAGGACGAGTGAGGTGCAAAGGCCGCTGGAGGTCATGGGCGAAATGTACCGCCGCCGCGCGGGTGAGGGCCGCGAGAGCCAGTTAACTTGCGGGGTGCCCGCCTCACGCCCCTCTCTCGTCACGCGCATTCACGGCCGGCTGCAGCAGTGGGTCGACCGGGGATGGTCCGACCGCGTGGTGCTGCTGTGGGGGCTGCTGCAGGGCATGGTGTTCCCCGGCGTCGCCGACCTGTTCTTCCTGCCGCTCGCCCTCGCGCGCCCGGCACAGGCCTATCGGCTCGCATTGGTGGCCACTGCGGGCACCCTGCTGGGCAGCGTGACGCTGTATTGGCTGGGCGCCGAAGCCCTCGACTGGTTGCAGGGCCCCATCTCGCAAGTCGTGGGCCTCACGCCCGCGCAGCTGGACGCCTACCGCACGCGCCTCGCCGACTGGGGCGGACTGGCCATCTTCGCCAGCACCATGAGCCCGCTGAGCACGAAGCTCACCAGCATCGCCTCCGGCGCCGCCGGCGTGCCGTTTATGACGTTTGTCGCCGCCCTGCTTGCCGGCCGGCTCACGCGCACGATGGTGATGGCGTGGATAGTGAGACACGGGGGGGCGGACATGGTGGCCCGGTGGGTGGGTAAGGACGGGGCGGAAGCTGGTAAGGCGGAAGCTGGTGGGACGGGAGCTGGCGATACGGGACATTGAACGACGATTCGGTTGGCACCGGTCGTTTCCGTTGTTCCATTTCTCGTTGTCGTAGCGCCCGTTTCCGTAGCTCCCGTACCACTCGCTGTCGTCCGTTTATAGCTTGCGGTATGTCCTTCGCCTCCCTCGACCTCCACGGCACACTCGACTTTCTGCGTGCCGCCGAGGCGCTGAAGCACACCACGCGTGTGGCGTGGACGACGACCGGCGAGCAGGAGAACGTGGCCAGCCATACATGGCGGCTATGCCTCATGGCGCTGGTGCTGGCACCGCGCTTCCCCGGTATCGACGTGGGCAAGCTGCTCCGCATCTGCATCGTGCACGATCTGGGCGAAGCGATCGGCGGTGACATCTCCGCCAAGCTGCAGGTGCACATGCCCAACAAGGCGGAGCAGGAGCGCCGCGATCTGTTGCAGCTGTGCGAGTCGTTGCCGGCGCACACGCGCGACGAAATTGTCGCGCTGTGGGACGAGTACGAGCAGGCCGCATCGCCGGAAGCGCGCATCGCCAAGGGGCTCGACAAGCTCGAGACCATTCTGCAGCACAATCAGGGCGCGATGCCCGACGACTTCGACTTCCGCTTCAACCTCGAGTACGGCGCGAAGTACACCACGGACGATCCCATCCTGCGGACGATCCGCGCCGTGCTCGACGAAGAAACGGAACGCCGCGCGCAGGAGCGCGACGCCCGCGCCTCGCGCGATCGCCCCACGTGAGCGGTTTCGCGTTCCGCACTGGCGCCAGTGAAGGCGCAGCGCGACTGGGCTGGTTTGACACGCCACACGGCACGGTGGAGACACCAGCCTTCATGCCCGTGGGCACCCATGCGAGCGTACGCGGCCTCGCGATGCACGAGGTGCGCGACGCCGGCGCGCGCATGATTCTCGCCAACGCCTACCATCTCTATCTCCGCCCCGGCGACGAGATGGTGCGCGCCCTTGGCGGGGTGCACGCGTTCGCCCGGTGGAGCGGCCCCATGCTCACCGACAGCGGCGGCTATCAGGTCTTTTCGCTGGCGCGGTATCGCAAGGTGAGCGAGGCGGGCGTGGAGTTCCGCAACAAGCTCGATGGCTCGCTGCACCAGTACACCCCCGAGCGGGTGATGCAGATCGAGCGCAACATCGGCGCCGATGTCATCATGCAACTCGATGAACTCATCGAGGGCGGCAGCGATCACCGCGCCTCGCGCAAGGCGATGGAGCGCAGCCTGCGGTGGCTCGCGCGGTGCCGCGCGGAGTTCGACCGGCTCTCCAGCGAAGGGCGCGCGCCGGTACCGCACGTCGCCGCCACCGAGGGGTCACCGCTGCTCGCCACGCAGCATCAGGACGACGAATGCGTCGCCCCACCACAGGCGCTCTTCCCGATCGTGCAGGGCGGAACCTACGCCGATCTGCGCACCGCGAGCATCGACGGCATTCTGCAGACCGGGGAGTGGGAGGGCATCGCCGTGGGTGGGCTGTCCGTTGGCGAGGCCAAGGAGGCCATGTACGCCACGTTCGATACCTGCGCCCCGCTCCTCCCCTGGGACAAGCCTCGCTATCTCATGGGCGTGGGGTTTCCCGATGACCTGCTCGAAGCGGTCGGGCGCGGCATGGACCTGTTCGACTGCGTGGCACCCACGCGCATGGGGCGGCACGGCACCGTCTTCACCCCCGACGGCAAGGTGCAGGTGCAGAAGAGCAGCTATCGCACCGACCGTCGACCGCTCACGACCGAGTGCCCCTGCCCCGCGTGCACACACTACGATCGCGCGTATCTCCGGCACCTCATGGTCACCGAGGAACCGCTCGGCCCGCGCCTGCTGGCGTTGCACAACATCAGCTTTCTCCTCGCCCTCATGGCGCGCGCGCGCGACGAGCTGCAGCGAGGAGGATTCACCAGCTGGAGTGCGGACTGGCTGGCACGCTACCGCGCGCGCGGCGCGCGCTGATACAGCGCGCTGATCGAGCGCGCCGCCGTCAGGCGACCAGCGACCGCCAGAGCAGCGTGGCGGCCGTGGCGCCGATGATCGGGCCGAGCACCGGAATCCACGAATAGCCCCAGTCGCTGCCGCCCTTGTTCGCGATCGGCAGCAGTGCATGCGCGATGCGCGGGCCGAGATCGCGCGCCGGATTGATCGCGTACCCGGTGGGGCCGCCGAGTGACAGGCCGATACCCCACACGAGACATCCCACGAGGAAACCACCGACATTGGTGGCCGGGGTGGCGCCCAGCGTCCCCTGCGCACCGATCGCGCCGGCGACGATGACCAGCACCGCGGTGCCGATGATCTCCGCCACAAGGTTCGGCACCGTACTGCGCACCGCCGGGGAATTGCAGTAACAGGCGCGAATGAGTTCCGCGTCGGTCGTGCGTGCCCAGTGCGGCAGATAGTGCAGCCACACGAGCGCGGCACCCGCCATCGCGCCAAGCATCTGCGCCGCGATGTGCGCCAGCCCCGTGGCGAGCGGATACGCTCCCACCACGATATTCGCGATCGACACGGCCGGATTGAGTTCGCCCGGCGCGCCGAGCGCCGAGGCGACCATCCCGCCGGACATCACCGCGAACGCCCAGCCGGCGGTGATGACGATCAAGCCGCCGTTGTGGCCCTTGGTATCGGTGAGCAGCACGTTGGCCACGACCCCATTGCCAAGCAGCAGCAGGATGAGGGTGCCGAAGAATTCGCCCAGGAACGTGGAGGGCATGGCGCGAAACGCTTGGGGTGACGTAGCGGGAGGGAGACCGCGTGATTGTACGGGCGGGACACGATTTGCGCGAGCAGCAATCCGGGGCGCAATTTGCGGCATGCCTACCTCACCGCTTCGCCGTACCCTGCTGGCCGTCGCCGCACTAGGCGCCGCCTTGGTCGTGCCCGCCGTGGGCCGCGCGCAGATCCGTACCGCCGATCCCGCCGTGCGCGGGATCCCGCTCAGCGCCTTTCCGCGGCTGGTGAAGTTGTCGAAGCATGTGTACGGCTACGAGGAGATCCGTCAGCCGGGCTTCACCACCGTGAGCCTCATCGTGATCGGCAAGGACGGCGTACTCATCGCCGATGGTCAGGGCTCATCGGCGGCGACGCAGACGATGCTCGATCGCATCAAGACCATCACGCCTTTACCGCTCAAGTGGTACGTGGTGGGATCCGATCATGGCGACCACACCGCCGGCAACAACGTGCTCCCCGCTGGCCTCACCTGGGTGGTGCACCCCACGTCGCTCGCGCAGCTCAAGCGCGACTCGGCCGCCGCCACCGCGTCACGGCCGGTGATCGTGCCGCCGACGGCAATGACCGGAAACGTGCAGACGATCGACGTAGGCACCACCGAAGTGGTCGTACGCTTCATGGGCCGCGCCCACACCGGCGGCGACCTCATGGTGCACCTGCCCCGCGAACAGATCCTCTTCATGAGCGAGGCGTACCTCAACCGCGTCTTCCCCGCGATGCGCAGCGCCTACCCCAGCGAGTGGGCGCGCACCATCGATGCCGCGCTCACGATCGATCGCGTGAAGCGCTACATCCCCGGGCACGGCTTCATCGAGAAGGGGAAGCGCTCGCGCGAGGAGCTCGTCGCCTTCCGCGACGCGATCACCAGCGTGATCGCCGAGGCGACGCGCCTCAAGTCGCTCGGCATCAGCGCCGACGAGGCCGTAAAGCGCGCCAACTGGGGACAGGTAGGCACGTGGTTCCTCACGGAGCAGCAGGCGCCGATCGCGATACGGCGAGTATGGGCGGAGGCGGACGGGGGACTGCGGGAGTAACTGCGGGGGTAACGGCGGGGGGAACTACGGGTTACTGCGTCATGACAACGGCGTCATGGGTCATGATGACTGCGAAGACCTAACCGCGCGTAACAGCGTTGTTTCCCGCGGTTAGCCCTTCGCGGTAACCATGACCCATGACGCCGTTATCATGACGCAGTTCCCCACTCACGTCTGAGCTCTCAGCTCTCAGCTCTGAGCTCTCAGCAGTCTCGCTGTTCCCCCAGCGATTCCTCCCGCCTGCACGGCCGGCAGCAACAGCGTCACGAGAATGATCGCGTAGCCCGGCAGCTTGAAGTTGCCGCCGAGCATGGACGCGAAGGTGAGCACGTCGCCGCCGCGGGCGCCGACGAAGGCGAGCAGCAGCGCACAGGCGAGCAGCGCGCTGCCGAAGCCGATGCGAAACGCACCGCGATCACGCAGCGCGAGCCCGACGAGCAGCCCCGCGATGGCGGCGCCCCAGACGCCGCCGAAGGCCTGGGCGGCCACCTGCAGGACGACGGCGGACAGGAAGATCGATCGCTTGGTCATGGGTCGATCCCTCAGCGGGTGAGCGTGAGTGTCGCGCGCACATCTGAGGCGGCGAGGTCCTTCGGCGTGCGCGGGGTGCGCACGCTATCCAGCTGGCCGTTGCCCCACGTCGCCAGGCGATCGAGGTAGCGCGGGCTGCCCGGATTGCCGCTCTGTCCGCCCGGGTACACGGCGCGGATGCGCGGGGACGCGTCGAGCTCGGCCACCATACGCCAGCTGGCGCCGAAGTTGGCGCGGCGCGAACCGGTGCTGGGATTGAGCGTCCCGCGTCCGCCATCGACCGGCACGTCAGGCGCCGAGAAGCCGTCGAGGCGCAGCAGATGGCGCGGCTTGGCCGGTGCAACCGTGCCCCACGTCCACGGCGTTTTGGCGGGATCGCCGAACTCCGTCACGAGTGTGTCGTAGGCCTGCGCCAGCGCGCGCGCCAGCAGCTGATCGCGATCCTCGCGCACATCGCCGGTGCGCTTGTCGTCCCACCAGGCGTTCCCCGCATCACCCACCAGCTGCAACAACCGCGATTCACTCGGCCGCACGACCGCGGCGTCCTTACCGGCGGGAATGAACTCATCCCACAACAGCGTCATCGCGCGCACCATCGCCGTCTCGAAGAGCCGCGCGCCCGTGTTGTCACGCGTGTAGCGGCGATCCCATGCGCTCAGGATCGACTCAGCGGCTTTCAGTGATGCCGAGGCATCGCCCTGCTGCAGGCGCGCCTGCGCCGCGGCGACGAAGGCCGGCACGAGCCGGTCGGCACGCACGCTCCCCGGGTCCGTGTGGAAGGCCCGCATCTGGTCGGGCGTCATCGTGCTGTCGGCCCGCAGCAGGCGATTGATCTGCAGCGCGCGCCAGATCTCATAGTGCGCATCGGTGCCGAGATACAGCGAGTCGAGCTGCGGATCGACCGGCTCCTGATTGGCCGACGCGAGATAGCCCTGCGCGGGATTGAAGCTCTGCGGATACTGCGACACCGTGCGGAAGCCGATCCAGTCGTTGCCGCGGGTGCGACCGTCGAGGATGTCCGTCCCTCGCCCCTTGTTGGCGCGAATGGGGTGCTTGCCGGTGGAGCGGATCGCGATCGTGCCCGCCGTGTCGGCCACGATCATGTTCTGCGCCGGCGCCGCGTAGTAGGCAGCGAGCGAATCGAGGAAGGCCGATGCCGTGGTCGCATGCAACCCCTGGTAGAAGCCCAGCAGTTCATTGCCGGCTTCCAACACCGTCCAGCGCATGGAGAGCCACTCGCTCCCCTGCTTTCGCATGGGGCCGCGATGCGTGTAGTACACCGTATCGGTGGCGATCACGTTGCCCTTCGCGTTGCGGTACTGCTCCACACGGGCCTCGAGCGGCGTCTGTGCGCCGTCGAGTTCGTAGGTGGTGGGGCGCGCGGCATCGTTCACCGTTTCGCGCCAGAAGTCCATCACGTCGCCGCCGGTATTGGTGAAGCTCCACGCGAAGGCGCGGGTGTAACCGATGGTGACGCCGGGCAACCCGGGAATCGTCACACCGCCCACATCCATCGCGCCCGGCACCACGAGGTGTACCTCGAACCAGATGCTCGGCAGCGTGAGTTCGAGATGCGGGTCACCGGCGACCATCGCCTTGCCACTGATGCTGCGCGATGGTGACACGGCCCAGTTATTCGACGCGAAGGCGCGTTCCTGCTGCAGCGCGAAGCGTTCGTCGGCCGTGAGCGCGGCGTCGCGGATGAAGCGGAGTGCGCCCGGCGCCGAGCCCAGGGATGCGACCAACCGCTGCGCGCTCGTATCGGGAGCACCGGGAGAGTACAGCGCCGTCAGCGCCTCTCGCGGCGCATTGCGCGGCGCCGGCTGAATGGGCTCCTGCACCGGCGATGAGCTGTCCCACAGCGCGCGCGCCGCACTGTCCCCCACGAGCGCCCGTGCCTGCAGCAGATCGAGTTCGATGGGCGAGTGCGCGAGCGTGTACCCCATCCGGTTCAACAGATGGGAGGAATGAATCGGCAACCACTCACGCGGCGTCTTCTGCAGGAGCTTGTACTCCATGGGCAGCTGCGCGGTGGCGAGCGACGTGCGATAGGCGTTGATCCCCTCGGCGTAGGCGGCGAGGATGCGATAGAGCGCGCCCGTGGTGTCCATCGTCTTCATGCGCGCTTCGGCCGCGCGCGGCATGCCGAGCCGCCGCGTTTCCTGATCGGCCGGCAGCGCCACATCGCCCACCAGTTCGGTGAGTGTGCCCTCACCGGCGCGCGACTGCAGCTCAAGCTGGAAGAGGCGATCGCGGGCCACCACGTAGCCCAGCGCCCGTACGGCATCGAGTTCGTTCTTCGCGAAGATGTGCGGCACGCTGCGCGCGTCGTACCGGATGTCCACCGAGTCGGTGAGTCCCGGGATCTTGGCGTCCGCGCGTTCCGGCAGATCGTTGGCGGTGTTCGCCCAGAGTCCGACCGAGGGAGACAGCAGGGCGCCGAGCGGCGGCAGAGCGCCAACACCGCGCGCCCCCACCCAGGTGGCGCCAAGACCGGCGGCGAGTGACAACAGCGCGAGGGGAAGATTACGGGCCATGATTGCGGCGGGTTGCCGGTCTGGGACGTGATGTCGGGAGCCATCCGCAGCAGCGCCGCACGGGAGCCGGAAGAGGCCCGTGCGGCGCTGGGGACGATCGGAGTGCGTACCGCGGGCGGACGGTGCCGCCCGGGCCGTTACGGCTGGCGAACGGCGGTGAAGGGCATCACACCCATGCCGGCGACATCGAGTGCGCCGTTCATGTTGTCCTTGTCCTTGATGGCGCCGACGCCGTTGATGACGAGCGCCTGGCCGCCCATGTCGAGCTGGAAGGCGAACTTCAGCGTGTCACCCTTGACTACACCGGCGACCGGCGCGCTGCCGAGCTGCGACTCGAGGGTACCGGCGACGGAGTCACCCTTCTGGGTGAGCGTCATCACCGACGGCTGCGTGCCATCGGGCGTGGCGACCGTCACGTTCCACTTGCCGGTGAGATCGGCCAGGATGCGCGGGGCAGCGGTGGCAACGCTGGCCGCAACGGCGACGAGCGAGAACGAAGCGAGAAGGCGGCGGGAGATGGACATAGTCGGGGCTGGAAAGTGAAACGGTGCAAGAATTCGGCACTGCGCGGATATTACCCCGCGCGCCGTAAAATGGACATTCGGCACAACGGATCTTCCTTCGCCCGCGTTTCGCC
>Ga0164293_10000067_pt1 | contig 65618 bp, 49 predicted proteins | sample GEODES118metaG_FD_111487 | JGI IMG/M metagenome (GOLD analysis project Ga0164293, IMG submission 111487) | Eutrophic lake water microbial communities from Lake Mendota, Wisconsin, USA - GEODES118 metaG | ecosystem: Environmental > Aquatic > Freshwater > Lake | place: USA: Lake Mendota...
ACGGAAATCGATGGGGCGGTCCTGCGTGATGACCGTGCGCAGCTCCGGGGGCAGCACCTGCGCGTTCTCCCGCACCTGCTCGAGCTCCGGCTTGATGCTGTCCGGGTCCTGCACCTGCGGCATCCGGTCCTGGTGATCCAGCCCCGGCTCCTCCACGTGGAAGCTCGCCGACAGGTGAAAAATTGCCTCCCCGTGCTGAATAGCCGTGACCCGTCGGCTGGTGAAGGTGCCGCCGTCGCGCGGACGATCCACGAAGTACACGATGGGGGCCTTGAGGTCGCCCGGGCGCAGAAAGTACCCGTGCACCGAGTGGGCCTCGCGCGGTTCGTCTACCGTGCGTCGGGCGGCCACTAGCGCCTGGGCGAACACCTGCCCGCCGAATACCCGCCCCGTACCGAGGTCCCTGTTCTGCCCGCGATAGATGTTTACCTCGAGCTTCTCCAGCTCGAGCAGTTCCAGCAGTTCCGTCACGATGCTCATGAAGGCAATATGTGGCATGGGCCGCGCATTCCGCTCCTTCCTCTTCGCCGGCGTCTGCATCGCGCTGGGCACATGGCTGCTGCTCAACCCGCGCGGATCCCGCCCGGGCCCCGAGCCGGTCACATCGTCGTCGGCCTCCGCGCCGGTCACTCCCAGCGCCTCTGTTCCCTCTGCGCCTCCCGGAGCGCGGAGCGCAATCGGGTTCCGCACCGCCGAGCGCCTGGCCGACCACTTCGCCAAGCACGGGGCCGAGTTCAACGCCCCGAATGCCGACGCGTATCTGGTGCTGGCGCAGACACTGCGGGCCACCCCGCCCGCGGGCGATGTACTGGAGATCGTGCGTCCCACCGATGGCGTGATTTCCAAGTTCGACCGGCCGTCGGGCGCATTCATTGCCTTCGACGCCGACAGCACCATCCGCACCTTCTTCAAGCCCAACGACGGCGAAGCGTACTTCAGGCGCCAGGCTCGGCGCCGGCCCAACTGACTGCAGGTCGACGGCCCGTTTCGTTTTCGTTTCCGCCTCCGTTCCCCGCCCTTTCCCCAATGCACGAACGCGACGAATGGCTCGCCGAATGGTCCCGCACGGTGACCGAAGTGGAGCGCGGCTATGAGCTCACTTTCGACGATTACCTCAATGATCTCGACGTGCGCCACAAGCTGCGCGTGATCACCGAGGCCGACGACCAGTGGGCCGATCTGCTGGAGCTCGACACCCGCTTCCGGAATGCCACCTTCCCCAGCGGCCGCTGCGTGTGGGGCGAGGAGAACGCCGACGCCGAGGGGTGGGACAAGGAGAAGCACTGGTACTACTGGCTGCTCCCCAAGAAGCAGGGGCTGGCGTTCGAGGCGGAGTACTGAGCCTCTGCCGTCGCTGAATGGCCCCGGGCAGACATCACAAATGTGATTTCGACCCCGGGGTCGTTATCTTTCAAGGCTATGTCGGAAACTCCGCTGCCTCAGAACACCCCGGCCGAGCCCTCGTCGGCTGAATCCATCTCGGCCGAACAGATCGCCGCCGCCACCGCGCTGCTCGAAAAGCTCGCGGCCGATCGCGCCAACCTGCTCGATATCCCCGACGAGCAGCGCACGCGTCTGCTCAAGGCGGCGGGCGAAGTGTCGCGCCCCGATGCCATTCTGCGCCGCCAGATGGTGAAGGCCACCAAGCGCCAGAAGAAGGCCGAGCGCACGGTGAAGCTGCAGGAAGCGGAGAACCAGCTGCAGGAGACGGGCATCCGCAAACTGCGCCGACAGACGGTGTTCACCACGCCCAATTACCTGCTGCCGGGAAGTGACGAGCAGATCACGGTGGACGAGCCCGATTTCACCGAGGCGTTGGAGCCGCAGCACTGCTACGTGTGCAAGCAGCAGTACACGGTCATCCATCACTTCTACGATCAGCTCTGCCCCACCTGCGCGGAGTTCAATTACCGCAAGCGCACGGAGCTGGCCGACCTGAGTGGCCGCACGGCGCTGCTTACCGGTGGTCGTGTGAAGATCGGCTACCAGGCGGGCATCAAGCTGCTGCGCGCCGGGGCGCATCTCATCGTCACCACGCGTTTCCCTCGCGACTCGGCGCAGCGCTACGCCAGCGAGCCCGACTTCGAGCAGTGGAAGCATCGCCTCGAGATTTACGGGCTCGACCTGCGTCACACGCCGAGTGTGGAGGCGTTCTGCCACCACCTCATGGAGACGCACGACCGGCTCGACTTCATCGTGAACAATGCCTGTCAGACGGTGCGGCGTCCGCCCGACTTCTACAAGCACATGATGGACCTCGAGCGCGCGTCGCTGAGCGACATGCCCGAGCAGGCCCGCAAGCTGCTCGGCGCGTACGAAGGTGTGCGTGGCTATCACCTGCTCCCTGAAGCGGGTGTGTCACGCGAAGACGAGATGATCACGCCGGCCACGCTGCCGCGCGCACTGGCCGACGTGGCAGGCATCACGCACTCGGCCGAACTGTCGCAGGTACAGTTGCTCGCTGAGGAATACCAGGACCAGTCGCAGCTCTTCCCCGAAGGGCGTCTCGATCAGGACCTGCAGCAGGTGGACTTGCGTGAGCGCAACTCGTGGCGGCTGCTCATGCACGAAGTCCCGAGCGTGGAACTTCTGGAAGTGCAGCTGGTGAACGCCATTGCGCCCTTCCTGCTCAATGCGCGTCTCAAGCCGCTCATGCTGCGCACGGCGACCCGCGACAAGCACATCGTGAACGTGAGTGCGGTGGAAGGCCAGTTCTACCGTAAGTTCAAGACAACGCGCCACCCGCACACGAACATGGCGAAGGCGGCGCTCAACATGATGACGCGTACGAGTGCGGCCGACTACGAGACGGACGGCATTCACATGAACGCCGTGGACACCGGCTGGGTGACCGATGAGGACCCGGTGCACATTGCCGCGCGCAAGGTGGAAGAACATCGCTTCCATCCGCCGCTCGACATTGTGGACGGCGCCGCGCGCATCGTGGATCCCATCATCGATGGGATCAACACCGGCACGCATGTGTGGGGCAAGTTCCTCAAGGATTACAAGCCGACGGATTGGTAGTAAGTAGTTGACTAAAGACTGACGACTGAAGACTACGAACTACAAACTCCCCCAGGCCAACGCGACGCCCGTCCGCGCCCCGCCACGACCGGGAACGCGGTCCCCCCGCGAGGGTTTGTAGTGTGTAGTGGCAGTCGTCAGTCTTCGTTTTCAATGCACTCCCGGCACCATCCCCCCATGCTCCGTACCGCGCTCCTCCTCACCCCCCTCGCCCTCCTCGCCGCCTGCGGCTCGCTTCTCGAGACCACGGACAGCTCGGGCCGTCACTACGCGACGATTAAGGGCACGGTGACGCGCTCCAATGGCACACCCGTGGCGAACGCGCGCATCGGCGTGTCGTGCGTCGGCACGTCGAACGAGCCGTTCGGTCTCGAGACGGAGTCGAACGCGAGCGGGGCCTTCGAAACGGACCTCTACGGCCCGAGCTTCTTCGCCCCGTTGACGGGCCCCAGCTACATCTGCCGAGTGCTCACGCCAGTAACCGGTGTGCCACAGACTGAGAAGTCGATCTCGGTCAGGGTGAGCCCCGACTTCAAGACGCGGCCGACGACGACGGTGAGTCTGGTGGTGCCGTAAGGCACCGCCACTTACCAGCTCAAGCTGCGCAGATAGTCGAAGTTCTCCTTCGCGCTCGCGAGCTCGTCGCCGCTCCCTTCCTGTTCCACGAAGCACGGCTTCTTGTCGAGCTCCGGCACGGCGGCGAGGAATGACTTGAGGTCGAACACCCCTTTCGCGAGCTCGGTGTCCTTCGTGCGATCGGCAATGACGTTCTTGAGGTGAAAGCTCCAGCAGCGAGAGCGATGCCGCTGCAGGAAGTCGAGCGGGTCGCCGCCGCCCATGAGCATGTTCCCCACATCGAGCTGAAAGCGGACGAGCTTGGGGTCGGTCTCGGCGAGGAACACCTCCATCGGCTTCTGCCCCATGATGGGCTTCTCGTGATTGGGCTCGTTGTGGAGCGCAATCCAGACGCCGTACCGCCTCGCCACTTCACCGGCGCTGTTGAAGCGGTTCGCCCACAGCTTCACCACGTCGATGCTCTTGTTGGCTTCGCTCGGCAGGCTCGGGGCCGTGAGATAGGTCATACCGAGCTCCTTGGCCTCGGCACAGCGCTGCTCCCACTCGGTGAGAATGGCTTCCGGCGCCATGTGCGCCGACGGCGCCTTGAGCCCCGTGGCCTTGAGGCTCGCTTTCACTTCCTTGATGCTCTGCCCGAAGTTCTTGAAGCTCCAGAGCAGCTCCACGTCGGTGTACCCGATCTTGGCTAGTGCCTCGAGCGTGCGCTCGGGGTTGGCGCGCATGGCGCCGCGCACGGCGTACAGCTCGATGCCGATGCGATTCAGCTTGCCGGCTGACGCGCCGAGCACGGACAGCGGGACATGGCGGCTGGCCAGGGCGGCGGCCGCAGAGGCGAGGAAGGAGCGACGGAGCATGGGAATAGCATACGGCCCGGGACCACTGAAGAGGAAGCAGGAGCAGGTGGACTCCACCTAACGGACCCTGCGGCTACCGCGTAATCTGGAGGATCCCCATTCAGTCCCTCCGGAGCCTCAATGCCCCGTCGCCGTCCCATCTCCCCCGCCGCACTCGCCCTGCTGGCCGCGGCCCCGCTTTCCGCGCAACAGGCCCCCGCCGCCAGCGGCTGGGACCCGCAGCAGATCCTGCGCACCGAAGCGTTCGTGAAGCCACCGGCCAACATCGAGCGCATGATCATGGCTCCGCGCGTGGACATCTCGTTCACGAGCCCCAGCCCCGATGCGCGCTGGTTCCTGCGCACCGCGGGCGCCGACCGCGGTGACATCAAGGCGTACGGCGCGCCGCACATCTGGCTCGGTGGCCTGCAGATCGACACACGAGCCAATCGCGCCCGCAGCGTTACCACCAGCACCCGCACCGCCATTGTGCTGGTGGACCCGCGTACGGGCGCCGAACGGACCTTTGCGGCGCCGGCCGGCACCACCATCTCGTCGCCCGTGTGGTCGCCGCGCGGCACGCACGTGGCATACATGGTGAACACTCCCGCCGCGAGCTACGCGTACGTGCTCGATGTGGCCACGGGGCGTAGCACGCGATTGAGCGAGCGGCCGCTTCTGGCCACCATGGTCACCGATCTCGATTTCACCGCCGACGGACGCCACGTGGTCGCCTTGCTCGTGCCCACCAATCGTGGCCCCGTGCCCACGCACGGCGAAGGCGACATCGAGGACGGCCCGCAGGTACGCCTTACCGAGTCGCGCGCCGTGCCGCAGCCGGTGCACTTCTCGCTGCTCGCCGACCCGCACGACAAGGCGCTGCTCAAGTACCACACCACCGGACAAGTGGCGCTCATCGACGTGCGCACGCGCGCCGTGAAATCCGTGGGCACGCCGGCGATGATCCGTAACGTGGACGCGTCGCACGACGGCGCATTCCTGCGCGTGACGCGCATGACGGAACCGTTCTCGTACCTCGTTCCCGTCACGAATTTCGGTGGCGTTCAGGAGCTGTGGGACGCCTCGGGCAAGGTGGTGACCACGCTGCAGCGCACGCCGCTGCGCGAGAATGCGCGTGACGGTGGAGACGCCCCGCCGGTCGTCGCGGTGGCCAGCGATACGGGCAAGCGGAACGTGCAGTGGAATCCCATCGGCCCGGGGCTGCTGTACGTGCAGAACGTGCCAGCGCCCGCCGCTCCCGCCACGCCGCCGGCCAACGGCGCGGCGCGCAACGAAGGCGGGCCGAGTGCCCGCGCTGGCAACGCCCCGGTGCAGGTGCGCGCGCCGCGTGGACTTGTCGTGGTCTGGAAAGCCCCGTTCGGCCCCAACGATACCACCGTGCTCTATCGCGGTGGCCCGCAGCTCAGCACCGTGCTCTTCAGCCTCGACAGCAGCACGATGTTCGTGAGCGACAGCGGCGCGGTGATCGCCGTGCGTGTGAAGAATCCGCAGGAGCGCTACAACCTTGGCCGCAACGTATCGCTCCCCGCCATCATCACCGGTTTTGGCGGTGGCTTGGGTGGTGGCCGCAGCAACAGCGACAGCACGGCGGGCACGCTCGTGAGCCGCAAGGTGGGCAACGCCACCTACGTGCTGCTGGCCAAGGACGGCAAGCAGGTGGCGCTCACGGGGACCCGTGCGCCGGGCGCCAACTGGTACAAGCAGGCGCCGCGGCCATGGCTCGACCGTATGGACATCACGAGCAAGGCACGCACGCGCCTCATGGATTCGCCCGCCGACAGCTACGAAGAGTTCGTGGCGGCGCTCGACAATGACGTCCAGCAGTTCATCGTGACGCGAGAGAACCGCACCACCATCACCGACGCGTGGCTGCGCACCGCCGGCACCTCCGACGCGAAGCAGCTCACGAAGAACGTGGACGTAGGCCCGGAGGTGAGTCAGGCGCAATTCAAGCGCTTCCAGGTCACGCGCCCGCGCGATGGCAGCAAGTACTGGGTGGAAGTCACGCTGCCGCGCGACTGGAAGCCGGGGCAGAAGCTCCCCGGCATCATCTGGTTCTATCCGCGCGAGTACAGCACGGTGAACCAGTACGAGCAGTCACGACAGAGCGTGAACATCAACGCCTTCCCCACCGTGCCGTCGGCCCGCCCGGCCAGCAGCATGCAACTGTGGGTGAGCCAGGGCTACGCGTTCATCCAGCCCGACATCCCGATCTACGGCGATGCGGGGCGCATGAACGACAACTACACGCGCGATCTCGAGGAGAATCTCGACGCCGTGCTCGACGCCGCGGTGGACAGCGGCTTCGTGGATCGCGACAAGATGGGGATCGGCGGGCACAGCTACGGCGCGTTCAGCACCGTGAACGCCATGACCCTCATGCCCAACTTCAAGGCGGGTATCGCCGGCGACGGCATGTACAACCGCACGCTCACGCCGTTCGGATTCCAGAGCGAGCGCCGCAACTTCTTCCAAGCGAAGGAGACGTACATGGACATGTCGCCGTTCCTGCGCGCCGACAAGCTCGCGGGTGCGCTGCTGCTGTACCATGCATGGGAAGATCAGAACCAGGGGACCGCGCCCATGAGTTCCACGCGCCTGTTCGCCGCGCTGCAGGGACTCGGCAAGCCTGCGTCGCTCTACATGTACCCGTACGAAGATCACAGCGTCGCCACCTACGCCAGCGACCTCGACCTGTGGGCGAGATGGGTGGCGTGGATGGATGTGCACGTGAAGAACGGCGGGAAGGTGGAGCAGCCGAGGGCAGTGCAGCCGTAAGTCGTCGACTCACTGAAAGCTGATGACCGAAGACTGAAAGCTCCTCTGCCCTCACAAGTGCTCTCCGCTACGGCAGAGATCTCGATGGGGGAGGGGAGTTTTCAGCTTTCAGCTCTCGGTCGTCAGTGCGTTGTCGTGATCGTACCTTGAACGACATGCCCCCCACCTACTTCCCCACTCCCGCCGCGTTCCGCGCATGGCTGTTCGAACATCACGAGACCGCCACCGAACTCGTCGTCGGATTCCACAGAACTGGCACCGGAACGCCGAGCATGACGTGGACGGAAAGCGTGCGCGAGGCGCTCTGCTTCGGATGGATCGACGGCATCCGCAGGCGCGTGGACGACACCCGCTACACCATCCGCTTCACGCCGCGCAGGAAAGGGAGCATCTGGAGCGCGGTGAATGTGAAGCACGTGGAGGAGCTCATGGCTACGGGGCTCATGCAGGCGGCGGGGCTGCGGGCGTTCGAAGCGCGAAAGGACGCGAAGAGTGGTGGGTATTCGTTCGAGCAGCGCACGGTGGAGCTGCCCGCCGCATACACCGCCGTTTTCCGCAAACATCGCAAAGCTTGGCAATGGTTCGAAGCCAGCGCCCCGAGCTATCGCAAAGCCGCCGTCTGGTGGGTGGTGAGCGCCAAGCGTGAGGAGACCCGCGAAAAGCGCCTGCAGCAGCTGATCGAATGCTCGGCGGAGGGCGCGCGGTTGCCGCAGATGCGGCCGAGCGGGCGGTAGGCCGACCGATAGCTGAAAGCCGACAGCTGAAAACTCCCCCAGCCCCGTAGCGCATCCTGGGGGAGCTTTCAGCCATCAGTCATCGGCTTTCAGTCGTCGCCGTGCACTGATCCCATCCCAATCTCCGCCCATCCCTATATTCCGTTCATGTCCGAACCCCTCGCCGCTCCTGTCCCCGGCTTCCGTCCCGTGCCACGCACGGGCGTCATTTACGTGATGGATCGCGCGCGGGAGCTCGGCTTCCGCATGGGCGCCGAGGGATGGTGCAACCTCGGGCAGGGGCAGCCGGAAACGGGGCCGTTGCCTGGGGCACCGGATCGGCCGAGCGATGTGACCATCAGCGCCGACGACTACGAGTACGCGCCGGTGGGTGGCATCGACGCCCTTCGGAAGGCGGTGGCGAACCTGTACAATCAGCGCTACCGCCAGGGGAAGACGAGCCAATACGGCCCGGAGAACGTGTGCATCTGTGGTGGCGGCCGTTCGTCGCTCACGCGCGTCGTGGCCTCACTCGGCAACGTGAACCTCGGGCACGTACTCCCCGACTACACCGCCTACGAAGAACTGCTCGAGATCTTCGGCACGTTCAGCGCCATTCCGCTGCTCCTGGAGCCCGAAGCGGGGTACGCGCTGAGCACCAAGAACCTGCGCCGTGAAATCACCGGCCGCGGACTCGGGGCGCTGCTGCTGTCGAACCCCGCCAATCCCACGGGGCGCGTGCTGCGCGGCAGCGCGCTGAACGCCTGGGTGCACGAGGCGCGGGAACTCAAGTGCACGCTGATCCTCGACGAGTTCTATTCGCACTACCTCTGGGATGAGGGGCTGGTCGAAGGGGCCACGGTGAGCGCGGCCGAGTTCGTGGACGACGTGAACAGCGACCCGGTGGTGATTCTCGATGGGCTCACCAAGGGGTGGCGTTGCCCCGGCTGGCGTTTGAGCTGGATCGTGGGCCCGGCGAGTGTGATCGAAGCGGTCACGAGCGCCGGCAGCTTTCTCGATGGGGGCGGCAATCGCCCGCTGCAGGAAGCGGCGTGCGCGCTCGTGCAGCCGGAACGGGCGCGTCAGGAAGTCGTCGCCATCCACAACGCCTTCGCCCGCAAGCGTCGTATTCTCATCGACGGACTGCGCGCCGCGGGCCTCACGGTGGAACACGAACCCGATGGCGGCTTCTACGTGTGGGCCAGTGTGGCGTCGCTCCCGGCCCCGTTCAACGACGGCGAGACCTTCTTCGAAGCGGCGTTGCGCGAGAAGGTCATCACCGTACCGGGGCTGTTCTTCGACATCAATCCAGGCAAGCGCCGCGCGAACCATACCTCGCGCTTCACGCAGTACATGCGCTTCAGCTTTGGTCCCGACGAGGCCAGTGTGACCGACGCAGTGCAGCGACTGCAGGCCATGGTGAAGCGGGACGGCCCCCTTGCCCCCCACCATGGGTAACGAAGCGGCGTGCTGGGCCATAGAATGGCAGCATGACGACCATTCTCCCGCCATTTGCACGTATCGCTCCGCTGCGCCTCGGCATGGCTGCCGTTGGTGCGCTACTTGCCGCCTCAAACGCTGAGGGCCAGGTCGCGCCGACGTGGGCGCCCGTGCTCGACTCGGTAGTGAACGCCGCCTTGGCCAGCTCGCGTGCCCCCGGCGCCACCGTGGCCGTGGTGAGTAACGGGCAGCTCGTGTACGCCAAGGGCTACGGGCTCGCCAATGTGGAAACGCAGCAACCCATGACCGCCGACATGCTGCTGCGCGTGGGCTCGGTGACCAAGATGTTCACTGGTGCCACGATTGCGTCGTTGATTGAAGACAAGCAGCTGAACGTTCTCGCGCCGATCTCCACTTATGTCCCCACGCTCGCCGGCAAACGTGTGGGGGAAGTGACGACGCACCAGCTCATGACACATAGCGCCGGGTGGCTCGACAATGCCGTAGCCTACGGGCGCATGGGTGAGGGCGCACTCGGCGAAGTGATGCGCGAGGTGAGCGACACGATGTTCTTCACCGATGCCGGGCGCACGTTCAGCTACTCCAATCCCAGCATCAGCATGGCCGGGTACGTGGCGGAGATCGCGGGCAAGAAGCGCTTCGCCACCCTCGTCGAAGAGCGCGTCATGCGCCCCACGGGGATGTCGCTCAGCACCTTCAAGCCACTCGAAGCGCTCACGTGGCCCACGGCCATGGGCCACCTCGTGGCGGGCCCCAACAATCCGCCCACCATCGTGCGCCCCATGACGGAGAACACCGCGCAGTGGGCGGCGGGCTTTCTCTTTTCGAGCGCGCCGGAACTCGCGCGCTTTACAATCGCGCTCATGACGTCGGGACAGCCAGACGTGGCATGGGGCATTCGTCCGAGCGTGGTGAAGCGCATGACCACCGGCGCTGTACCACATCCCGGCGGCAGCGGACTCGACTCCGCGATGTACGGCTACGGTCTGGTGGTGGGCAACGCCAAGTTGGCCGGCAAGACGGAGCGCGTGTGGACGCATGGTGGCTCCATCAACGGCTACAATGCGCAACTGACGATGGTACCCGGCCGCCGGACCAGCGTGATCGTGCTGGTGAATGGGCCCGGCAGTGGCATCAGCAGCATCGAACGCAAGGCGCTCGAACTCGCACTGGGTGCACCGCTCGAGCTCAAGCCGCGGAGCACGCCGCGCGACGCCACGGCCGCCGAGCGTGCGCTGCTAGTGGGGCGGTACGCGATGAGTCGCAACGTGGTGGAACTCACGGAACGCGGCGATTCGCTGTTCATCACGCAGGGCGCGAGCACCGTACCCGTGAAGCACGGCGCGGCAGGTGAACTGTTCATCAACGGCACCCAGCCCGCGTTCTATCGGGTGGAGAGCGGCAAGGTGGTGTACGTGTACAACGGATCACGCGCCCTCGCGCGGCAGCCGTAGCGCATGTTGACACACAGCGCCGCCGTCGACGCTCTGCTGGTGGCATCGGCCGTTCCCGTCTCGGCGTCACACCGCAGCGGAACGCTCGACGAGGCGCGTGCCTTGCTTCAGGCCGATCCGTTGCTCGCCGAGCAGAGCATCTACACCGCAGCGGTGCTGGGCAATGCACCGGCGGTGCGCCAATGGATCGAACGTGACCCGGCACTCGCTACCGCGCGCGGCGGACCGTACGACTGGGACGCGCTCACCTGGTGCTGCTTTTCCCGCTGGTTGCGCGACGAGCCAGCTCGAGCCGAAGATTTCGTGGCGGTTGCGCGCACGCTCATTGACGCAGGCGCGCCGGTGAACACGGGATTCATGGACGTAGCGCACGGTCCTACGCCACAGTTCGAAAGCGCGCTGTACGGCGCCGCCGGTGTGGCATTCTGCGCCCCGCTCACGGCGCTGCTACTCGCCCACGGCGCCGACCCCAACGATGACGAGGTGCCGTACCACGCCGCGGAGCATTACGCACATGACGTGGTGGAGGCGCTGCTCACGGCACCCGTACCGCTGTCGCGCGACAGTCTCGCCACCTTGCTGCTGCGCAAGGCCGACTGGCACGACCTGCACGGTGTGCAGCAACTGCTGCAACATGGGGCCGACCCCAACCATCCCGGTCCATGGCCGCACTCGCCGCTGCTGCAGGCCATACGGCGCGACAACCATGTGGCGATCATCGAGACGCTATTGGACGCGGGCGCCGATGCGGCGCGAGCGTTCAACGGCGTGAGTGCGGCATCACTGGCCGCGTGGCATGGCCGCACGGATGTGTTGCAACTGTTCGCGGCACGTGGCGTGGAGCTGCCACAGGAAGGCCTCGATGGCATCGCCGTGGATGTCGCGTTCGGCGACGTCATCGGGGTGCGGGCGCGACTCGCGGCCGACGGCGATTTGCGCGCTGCGTTCATGGAACGGCTACCGGAATTCATGGGCCGCTGCGCCGGCAACGACAGTCTCGCCCCTCTCAGCGTACTCCTGCAGCTCGCGCCGTCGCCCGATGTGCGCTGGGCGGCGGGGGACGGCTACTGGCAGATTCCACCGAACAGCAGTGCGCTCGAGGTGGCGCGACTTCGCAAACAAGCGGCTGCGGAACGGCTGATCCGCGAGTTCGCGGCGGGGGCGGAGTAAAGACTCGGGCCTCAGCCCGCGTGCATGTACGCCGAGAACAGCGCCACCATCTCGGGGGGAATCCGAATGATTCTCCCCGTCTCTCGCGAGAGCAGCGTCCAGATGGAGCGACCACGACAGAGCACCTGATCGTCGCTGGTGCGCACGATTTCGGTGAGGCGCTCGAAGCGGCGGGAGTCCACCGTGCCGATCCATGTACGTGCCACGATGGGGTCGCCCAAGAGCGCCTCCCGCCGATAATCGATCTCGTGGCGCGTCGCGACCCATCCGTAGACCGCTTTCATGTCGTCGGGGGCGCTCACGTTCCAGTGCGCGAGCGCCACGTCGAAGATCCACTTGAGATAGACCACGTTGTTCACGTGGTCGTTGTCGTCGATGTCCTGTGCCAGGACCTCGATAGGGATTTCGAATACCTGCAGGCCGTGCTTGGCAAACGACATGATCAGCGCTTGGCGGGGATGAGAACGGCGCGCTCTTCGGGAGCCACGCGCACCACGCGCAACGGCTGCGCCATGGACGCGGTACCCGAGTGCAACACGACGCGGTAATCGCCGGTTTCCACCGGGGCGAGCGCACGCCCGCCACCAAAGCCACCGCCGAAACCACCGCCGCCACCGCCCTGCCCACGACCGGCCGCCGCCGGCTGGGCCAGCTGCCGCGCCTGATACGTGGGGCTGCCGGTGCTATCCGCCACGCCACGCTCGGCCGGACGCGGATCGAAGCCGCGCGGGAAGCCCGGCACTTGCAGGTTCGGGTTAGCCGGTGCCGCGCCGCCGCCGAAGCCGAACCCGCCCGCCACGATCGCCGGCATGGGCGCGCTCCCCGTGGGGAGGAAGTTCCACACCACGGTGTTCATCCCCACGGTGTTGGTGCCGGTAATCCGCGCGATGGTGTCACCCATGGCGTTCACGATGGAGAGCCGCACGCCCCCCTGCACCGGCTGCGCCAGGCGATAGCGAATGGTGGCCCCGGCATTCGTGCGTTCACCGCGCCACATGCGCTGCGCGCGGGGCTCCGACCCCACCGGACGCTCGCCGTACTGCAGCGCCACGGCGGGAGCGAACAGTGTGGCCGGCGCTGAGAGCGCCGTGCCGGTGAACTGCTGCAGCGGGGCCACGTCGAGCACCATGATGGCGCGACCATGCGTCCCCGCGATGAGCTCACGATCGCGCGGGTGCACCTGCAGGTCGTACACCGGTACGGTGGGCATGCCGGCGTTGAGCTGGAACCACGAAGCCCCCGCATCGAGCGAGGCGAACACACCGAGCTCCGTCCCCGCATACAGCAGCTTGGCGTTCACCGGGTCCTCGCGCACCACGTACACCGTGTTGGGGCGACCACGCGGCAGCCCACCATCGATGCGTGTGAACGTCTTGCCGAAGTCGGTGCTCTTGTAGAGATACGGCGAGAAGTCGTTCTCGCGGTGCATGTCCACCGACACGTACACGGTGGCGGAGTCGGCGAAGCTGGGCTCCACCTTGCTCACGTGATAGAACGGCGGCGCGCCGGGGAGGCGCAGGCTCAGGTCTTCCCACGTCCCCCCGTCGTTCTTCGTGATCCACAGCTTGCCGTCGTCGGTGCCCACATACAGCAGCCCCGCGCGCACCGGCGACTCGCCGATGGTCACGATCGTCGCGTTCTCTTCGGCGCCCGTGGCGTCACGCGTGATGCCACCGGTGGCATCAGCAGCCACATTGCCCTCGGCGTCGTAGCCGGTGGTGATGCGAATACGATTCTCGTCGCGGCTCGAGAGGTCCGGCGAAATGGCCACCGGCTCCACGCCCTTCTTCACGCTCTTGAACAGTTTGTCCGCGCCGCTGTAGAACACGTTCGCGTCGTGACGCGACAGGATAAACGGCGTGTTCCAGTTCCAGCGCGTGGCCACCTGCGGGTCAGCCAGCTGCTTCTTCATGTCGGCGCGAATGCTGTCGATCTGCGCCTTCTGCGCCGGCGTAAGCGGCGTGGTGCCGTCGCCCTTGATACGCGCGATCGCCTGGCCGAACTGCGCGCGGGTCACGGTGCGCGCCTTGATGTTCACCGTCTCACCGCTGGCCACGTTGCGACGCGCGATGTTGCCGCCCTGCGACTCGTAGTACACGAAGTCGGGATTGAGCGGATCCTGCGCGGTCTGCAGCCCGTCCGCGGCGAACACCGCGAACCAGTCAGTCATCTGCAGCGGCGCATTGTTGCGACGCGAAAGACCGCACGAGGTACCGTTGTCCTGCAGGCCACCGCAGATCCGATACGGCACCTGATAATCGAAGCTGATGCCGTAGAACTGGCCCATGGCCATGTTGTTCAACGCGTCGTACGTACCGCCCTTATCCCACGTCTGAAACACGCCGGCATCGCCGCCCACGATGAAGTGGTCGGGGTTGGCGGGATCAATCCACATGGCGTGATAATCCTCGTGGATGCCGTTCATACCGGTACGCCACGAGTAGCCGCCGTCGTCGCTGAACTGGAAGTCCACCGCCATGCGGTAGATGCGGTCGGCGTTCTTCGGGTCCACGCGAATCTGCGAGAAGTAGAACGGACGATTGTTGATCGTGCTCACCCACGTCCAGCTCTTCCCGGCATCCTTGCTGCGGTACAATCCGCTGAGCAGCCGCTGCGGCTTCGCGCCGCGCACGCTGTCGGCCTCCACCATGGCGTACACCACATCGGGCGCGCTCGGCGCCACGGCGAGGCTGATGCGCCCCTTGGTGGTCTCGGGGAAACCGTTGCCCTTGATCTCGGTCCACGAGGCACCGCCGTTGGTGCTCTTCCACAGCGCGGAGCCCGGGCCACCGCTCTTGAGGTAGTGCCCCTTGCGGATGCGCTCCCAGCTCGCGGCATAGAGTACGTCGGGATTGCGCGGGTCCATCGCGAGATCCACGAACCCGGCCTTATCGCTGATGAACTTGGAGAGCGCCCACGTCTTGCCGCCGTCGGTGGTCTTGTAGAGACCGCGTTCGGGGTTGGTGGTCCAGAGCGCACCGAGCGCCGCCACCCACACCACATCGGGATTGGTGGGGTGCACGAGGATGCGTCCGATGTGCTGCGTCTTCTCGAGCCCCATCGACTGCCAGGACACGCCCCCGTCGGTGCTCTTGTACACACCGTAGCCGGGCTGCACGGAGTTGCGCGAATCCTCCTCACCCGTGCCGAGCCACACGATGTTCGGGTTGCTCGGCGCGATGGCCACGTCACCGAGGGAGGAGATGGGCGCCTGCTCCCAGAGCGGGATGAAGGTGGTACCCGCATTCACCGTCTTCCAGAGCCCACCCGTGGCGCCGGCGACGTAGAACGTGGTGGGGGCACTCGGATGGGCCTCCACGTCGGTGATGCGGCCGGCCATGTTCACCGGGCCGACCGAGCGCCAGCGCAGGCCGGCGAGGGTCGAGCTGTCGGGCACGTTCGCCCCGGCGGTCTGCCCGGCCAGAGGCGCCGCGGTGAAAAGCGAGGCCGACGCGCCAAGCGCGAGGGCCGAGAGGGTCGGTCGGAAGCGAATCATTGCAGCCCGAGGGGTTGAGGAGTGGTGCACCGCGGCGGAATTTAGCGCCATGCGATTCTCCTCGGGGCGCGCCCTGCGCGATCAGCCGGCCCATGCCGTCACCTTCTTCGGCATGTCCGGCGTGGGCAAGACCACGTTGGCCGGCCTGCTGCAGCACCACGAATGGTTCCAGTACTCGGTCGACTACCGCATCGGGACGCGGTACATGGGCGAGCACATCGTGGACAACTTCAAGCGCGAAGCGATGAAGGTGCCGTTCCTGCGGCAGCTGCTGCGGTCCGACTCCATCTACATTCGCAGCAACATCTCTTTCGAGAATCTGAGCCCGCTCTCGACGTACCTCGGCAAGCCGGGCAACGAAGCACTGGGTGGAATTCCCTTTGATGAGTACCAGCGGCGGCAGGCGCAGCATCGGCAGGCGGAGATTCGGGCCCTACTCGACGTACCGGAGTTCATCGACCGCGCCAAGGACATCTACGGGTACGCCCACTTCGTGTGCGACTCGGGGGGCAGCCTCTGCGAGGTGGTGGACCCGAGCGACGAGAACGATGCCGTGCTGCGCTGCCTCGCCGAGCACACGTTGCTCGTGTATATCCGCGGCAGCGCCAGCCACACGCGCATGCTGGTAGAACGGTTCCGTAAACATCCCAAGCCGATGTACTACAATCCCGCCTTTCTCGATGTGAAGTGGACCGAGTACAAGGCCTTGCGCAGTATCACCGACGACGACGTGGTAGATCCTGATGATTTTGCCGTCTGGGGCTTCGAACAGCTGCTCGCCCATCGGATTCCGTTGTACGAAGCCATCGCTGAGCGGTACGGCTACGTGATCGACATGGAAGACGTGCCCGGGGTGAAGACCGAAAGCGATCTGCTCGATCTGCTCGAGCGCACGATCGACGCGGCGGTGGCGCGAGGCGGTTCAGCCGCGACCGGGAGCCCCGCATGAGTAGCTCCACCGGCCTCGCCCAGTCGCGACTGCGTTCGATCATCGGCGGCAGCATCGGCAACCTTGTGGAATGGTACGACTGGTACGCGTATTCGGCGTTCTCGCTGTACTTCGCCAAGAGTTTCTTCCCGCCGGCCAGCCAGACCGCCCAGCTGCTCAACACGGCCGCCGTCTTTGCCGTGGGCTTCTTCATGCGCCCCATCGGCGGCTGGGTGATGGGGCGCTATGCCGACAAGCATGGGCGACGCGCCGCGCTCACGTTCAGCGTGATACTCATGTGCGCCGGTTCGCTGCTCATCGCGGTCACGCCCAGCTACGCGACCATCGGCCTCGCGGCGCCCGCGCTGCTCATGTTCGCGCGCCTACTCCAAGGGCTCAGCGTGGGCGGCGAGTACGGCGCGAGTGCCACGTACCTCAGTGAGATGGCCGGACAAAAGCACCGCGGCTTCTGGTCGAGCTTCCAGTACGTGACGCTGATTGGCGGGCAGCTCATCGCCCTCGCGGTGCTGTTGATCATTCAGAACTTCCTCGACAAGCCGGCGATCGAGTCGTGGGGGTGGCGCATTCCGTTCGTGATCGGGGCGATGTGTGCCGTGGTGGCCATCTGGCTCCGCCGCAGCATGGAGGAGACCACCGACTTCGAGAAGGATCGCGCGTCACGCCCGGCAAAAAGCGCGGCCGCGACCATTCGCGGCCTCATGGAACATCCGCGGGCAGTCCTCACGGTGGTCGGGCTCACCGCTGGCGGAACCGTGGCGTTTTACACTTTCACGACGTACGCGCAGAAGTTCCTGGTGAACACCGTGGGCTTCACGCCGCAGGAGGCCACGTTCATCAACGCGGTCACGCTGCTCGTGTATCTCTGCCTGCAGCCGGTGGTGGGCGCCATTTCCGACGTCATCGGCCGCCGCCCGGTGCTCACGGCCTTCGGCGTGGTCGGTTCACTCGGCACCGTGCCGTTGTTCCGTGCCCTCGAGAACACCCACACGGTGGGCGGCGCCATCTGGCTGCTGCTGGCCGCGCTCACCGCCGTGAGCGGATACACGGCGATCAACGCCGTGGTGAAGGCCGAGCTCTTCCCCACCAGCATTCGCGCTCTGGGTGTGGGCTTCCCGTACGCGGTGACGGTCGCGCTGTTCGGCGGCACGGCCGAATACATCGCGCTCTACTTCAAGAACATCGGCCACGAAGAGTGGTTCTACTGGTACGTGACCGCGTGCATCGTGGCGTCGCTGGCGGTATACGCGACGATGAAGGAGACGTCGCGGATCGGACACATGGGCGAGTAGAAACGGCAGGGGGAACGGCGCTGGCAACGGCGTGTTACTGCGTCATGACAACTGCTAGTCATGGGTCATGATGACAGCGAAACCCAAACCGCGTTCAACAACGCTGTCAAACGCGGTTATGTCTTCGTGGTAATCATGACCAGTTGCTCTTTACCCTTTACGCCGTTACGCGAAGCCCCCGAGTCACGGCCTCCACACCGCGTCTCCCGACGCGTTCCCTGCCCTGTCCACGGCGTTCACCACGATGCCGTCCACGCCGCTCGACGGCACGTCGACGGTGCGCTGCGTGACCGGAACGAGCCGCTGACGCCACGCATTGTTGGCGCGCCAACGCACGAGGTACCACCAGCTGTCGCTGCTGCCACTCGTGAGGGTCACGGTGTGGGCCGTCGCACCGGTGACCACCGAGACCGCCGGGGCCGCGGGGGGCGCGGCATCGAGCCACGCGCTGGCGGGGGGAATGGCGCCGTTCGCGTACAACCCTGACGAGAGCGCGGTGGCGAACCCGCCGAGGTTGTTCCGAACGCTGCTGCCGTTGTAAAGAATCGAGCCGCTGGCTCCGCCGGCGTTGGCGGCGGCGTCACGTACGAGCGCGATCTGCGACGGGATCTCGCTATTGGAATACGGCGAGGTGCCGGTGCCGATGCGATATGAAGCGAGCCCCGGCCAGAGGTGACGACGCTGTGTGTTCTGTTGCGCCCACCAGTTGAGCAGCGCGGGGAAACTCTGACCGCTGCTGGCGATGCTCCAGTAGAGTTGCGGCGCGAAGTAGTCTACCCACCCGCTCTGCAGCCACCGGCGCGAGTCGGCGAAGATGGTGGTAAAGGCGTCGAGCCCCACGATGCCGGCGGGGTTGCCGGGCCGCCAGATGCCGAAGGGGCTCACGCCCACCTTCGCCAGCGGACTGACCGCGTGCGTCTCGCGATAGAGCCGCTCGACGAAACGGTTCACGTTGTCGCGACGCCAATCGGCGAGCGCCATCGTGCCGCCGCCCCGCACATAGCGCCCGAAGGTGGCGCTGTCGGGGAAATTCGTGCACGTATCCGGATACGGATAGAAAAAGTCGTCGATGTGCACCGCATCCACGTCGTAGCGCTGCACCACGTCGCGCACCACGGCGATGGCCTGATCGTGTACCGCCGGCTCGCCGGGATCGAACCATAACTGACCGCACCTGCGCACGAGATCGGGACGGCGCACCGCGAAGTGCTGCGGCGACAGCCGCAGGGTGTCACTCAGGTTCCCGGCGCGGAAGGGATTGAACCACGCGTGCAGCTCAAGGCCGCGCAACCGCGCCTGCTGCACCGCAAAGGCCAGTGGATCGTACCCCGGATCGCCCCCCTGCGTCCCCGTCAGCACGCGCGCCCACGGCTCGAGATTCGACGGATAGATGGCATCACCAGCCGAGCGCACCTGCAGGATCACGGCGTTGAGCCCGGTCTGCTGCGCCACATCGAGCAGCAGCCCGAGCTCGGCCTGCTGCTGCGCGGCCGTGAGCCCGCTGCGCGAGGGCCAATCGATGTTGGCGACCGTGGCGATCCACATGCCGCGGAACTCCCGCGAAATACTTGGCACCGACCACGACGGTGCTGGAGGCGGCGGGGGTGGTGGCGGTGGCACCACCGCCCCCGGTTCTGTCGTCGCGCCACCGCACGACGCCACGCCGGCCAGACTCACGGCCAGGCCGGCGCGGCGCAGCAGCGCCCGCATCACTGCCCCTGACCCAGCGAGAATCCGCTCTGACCGTCGAAGGTGTACAGGTGCTCCGTCTTCACGAAGTCGAACCCGGCGTTGCCCACGCGCATGAGCAGCGACAGCACCTGGGACAACGTCACGGTGTGGCCCTTCGCGGCCTGATATCGGCAGCGCCAGTGATCGGTGCAGAAGGTTTCCGGCAATCCTTCCGGGTACACCTTTACGCCGCGATTGGTCACCATCGTCAACGACAGGCCGTCACCGTCGAGCGCATGGAGCTGCGGCCCGAGGACTTCGGGGCGCCCACGCCAGTGCAGGAACACGTCCACCCCCGTGAGTTCCTTCTTCGACGGATGCAGCGTCGAGACACGACCGGCCACGGCGATCGGCGACCCTCCGGCGTACGCCACCGGCGCGAACCGCTGCGGCGTGCGTCCCAGCCGATCGATGACCGCCTGCGTGAAGGCCTCGGCTCCAACTTTCACTTCCGACACCTTCTCGTGATAGATGTCGCCCGTGTGGACGCCGTCCTCCAGCGTGGCCAGCCACGCATTGTGAATCTTCTCGGCCACGTCGCCCTGACCGATGTGCACCAGCATGGCGACGGCGGCGAGCAGCAGGCCGCTCGGATTCGCGATCCCCTGCCCCGAGATGTCCGGGGCACTGCCGTGCACGGCCTCGAACATGGCGCACTGATCGCCGATGTTCGCCGAGCCGCCCAGTCCTACCGATCCCGTCACCTCAGCGGCGATGTCGGAGATGATGTCCCCGTACAGGTTGAGCGTGACGATGACATCGAAGGCTTCGGGGCGCGTGGCGAGACGCGCCGCCCCGATGTCGATGATCATGTGATCGCTGGCGATGTCCGGATACTCGGGCGCGATCTCGTTGAACACCTGATGGAAGAGCCCATCAGTGAGCTTCATGATGTTGTCCTTCGTCATGCACGTGACACGCTTGCGGCCGTTGGCGCGCGCGTATTCGAAGGCATAGCGGATGATCTTTTCGCAGCCGGGGCGCGAGACGAGCTTGAGGCACTGGTAGACCTCGTCGCTCTGCCGGTGCTCGATGCCCGCGTAGAGATCTTCCTCGTTCTCGCGCACGACGACGACATCGACGCCCGGATGCTTCGTGGCCACGTAGGGATCGTAGCTCACACTCGGCCGTACGTTGGCGTAGAGCCCCAGCGTCTTGCGCACCGTCACGTTGAGGCTCTTGAAGCCACCGCCCTGCGGCGTGGTAATGGGCGACTTCAGGAACACCTTGGTGCGGCGCAGGCTCTCCCAGCTGGAGGCCTCGATGCCACTGGACTGGCCACGTGCATAGACGGCTTCGCCGATCTCGATGACTTCGGGAGCGATGCGGGCGCCGGCCGCCTCGAGCACGCGCAACGTGGCGCGCATGATTTCGGGGCCGATGCCATCACCGTAGGCGATGGTAATGGGAACGTTCTGCATGGGGAGTGGGATGGGGAGGGAACAGGTACGGATGCACGATGGCGCGGTGCCATGGCCGATGCCAGTGGGTGCCGCATTCCTCCGCGCGGGAGCCCCACCCCTTGCCCGCCACCTGACCTGTGTACAACGTCGCCTCCATGACCGTGACTCCGACTCCGGCGTTCGCCCCGACGCCTTCCCATCCCCAGCACCCCGTGCGCATCGGGATCGACCTCGGGGGTACCAAGATCGAAGCCGTGGCCATGGCGCACGATGGCGGCATCGTGGCCCGGCAGCGCGTGAGCACACCGCGCGACTACGACGGGACCCTTCGCGAACTCGTCCAGCTGGTCACGCAACTTGAGGGCACGCTGCAGCACCCGGCCACCGTGGGGATGGGCATCCCCGGTGTGGTGGTGCCGCAGACAGGACTGGTGAAAAATGCCAACTCCACCTGGCTGATCGGCAAACCGCTCAAAACCGACCTCGAGCGCGCGCTGTCACGGGAAATCCGGATCGAGAACGACGCCAACTGCTTTGCCCTGTCCGAAGCCAGCGATGGCGCGGCCGCCGGCGCGAAAGTGGTGTTCGGCGTGATCATGGGCACCGGTTGTGGCGGCGGTGTCGTCATCGACGGCAAGGTGCTCACCGGGTGCAACCTCATCGCTGGCGAGTGGGGGCACAATCCGTTGCCGTGGCCGCAGCACGGCGAAGTGAACGGCCCGCCCTGCTACTGCGGGAAGCACGGCTGCATCGAGACGTGGATCTCCGGCCCCGCGGTGGCGGCCGATCACGCCCGCGTGCACGGCGAAGCGCTGAGTGCCCCCGACATCATGGCGGCGGCAGCGCGCGGGGAACCGGCGGCCGTCGCCACGCGCACCCGCTTGGTGCATCGCGCCGCCCGCTCGCTGGCGACCATCATCAACGTGCTCGACCCGGATGTCATCGTGCTGGGCGGCGGCCTGTCCAACACCGAAGGGCTCGCCGACGATCTCGAACGCGAGGTGGCCCCTTGGGTGTTCTCCGACACGGTCAGCACCCGTGTGGTCGTGAACAAACACGGGGACGCCAGCGGCGTGCGCGGCGCGGCGTGGTTGTGGGGGTAGGTGGAACAGGTAGTGCATCCGGGGACAGAACAAACCGAGGACTGAGGACCGAAAGCTCAAAGCTCCCCCCGACACAACGGATATCCCGTTCATCGGAGGGAGCTTTCAGTTTTCAGCTTTCAGTCTTCGGTCCTACCCCGCCGTCTCCGGCGTGATTGCAGCTATAGGCCCACTTGGAATCGAACCAAGATCTTCGGCTCCAAAGGCCGAGGTAATAGCCGTTATACGATGGGCCAGCAGGCGATCCACCAGATCGTCCCCGCAGCCCGAATTGTATCCTGCCCCTGCGGCCGGGGGGAGTGCCTCGGTGGTCTCGAGCGGGAGAGAAACGACGGACGCCCCTCAGCGTCCGCCGCTTCCCTCCCCCGGTTCCCACCCGGGTCCCCGGCCTCAGAACTCGTAACGCACGCCCAGCTGCATCTGGTAGCGATTCCCCGACTTCACCGTGCGGCCGAAGTTGGGGTTCACGCGATAGCGGTACTCGCGCGACGTCTGGTCGAAGGCGATCACGTTGAGCAGCGTCTGGTTCGCGCCCGGCACGACCCGCACCGCGCCCCAGTTGTGGTTCACGAGCGCTGCCGCGTTGAACACGTCGAGGGTGAGCAGCGCGCGCTGCCCGCGGATGCTCGGCAGCTTCTGCGTGAGCCGCACGTCCACCTGCGTCACGAACGGATTGCGCACGGCGTTGCGATCGGCGATGCGGCCGAGGTTTTCCCGCAGGTACGCGCCGCCGATGTTGGCCGGATTGTCGTACACCAGACGCAGTGAGTCGGCGAAGCCCTGTCGGAGTCCCGACGTGTTCGGATTGAAGATGAAAGCCAGGTCGTTCTGGTTGCCGAACGAGCTGCCGGCGCCCACATCGTCACCGTTGATGTCCTGCGCCACCGTCGCGCTCCACGGCGAACCGGACTGACCGATCACGCGGGCGCTGAACTGGAAGCCGCCGATTTCCGGCGTGGCGCCATAGAGCACCAGCTTGTGGCGGAAGTCGTTGGCGCTGGCCCCCCACGTCGGCACGCGCGGATCGCTCGGCACCGGCGTGAACACCGACGTGATGGCGATGCAGCAGTTGAACGAGCTGTTGTCACGCGTCTCGTTCCACGTGAAGGAGCCGCTCAGCGAGCCGCCGCGCGGCAGGCGCAGCGCACCGTCGATCACAAACGCCTTCTGGTGCTGCGCCGCATCGCTGCGCAGTTCGAGCACGCGCTGGAACTGCGAGAACGGACGCGCCAGCACCGGGTTGCGGCCGCCCGTGGCGGTGATGCTCGACGCGGGCACGAAGACGCTCCGTCCCCCTTCGTTGGCGAGGGTGAACTCCGGCGCGGCACGCAGATTGAGATCGTAGTACCGGTACAGCTCACTCGTCTGGGCGTACTGCGCCGTCGCACCGAGCGTCAGGTTGCCGTTGAAGAGGCGGCGCTGGTAGGCAATGTCGCTTTTCCAGGTGCGCGGCACCTTGAACTCGTCGCTGAACATGTTGATGTACGACGGACGCTGCGCGCTTCCCTGCGGAATCCCCGGCACGTTGGCGAACGACTGGCGGTACGACACGAAGTCGGGCGTCGGCACCGCAGCCCCGGTGAGCAGCACGTCGGCCAGCTGCGTGCCGTCGTTGAGCATGTGGTTGATCTGCACCATGTAGTGCGGCTGCGCGGTGAAGAAACCGCTGCCCACACGCAGCAGATTGGTCCCCGCTTCGCCCGGCGTCCACGTGAGCTGCGCGCGCGGCTGAATGGCGATATCCGTCGGCTTCACATTGGTGCGGCGACCGAACGCCTGCTCTACGGCCGGGTTGGGATTGGCCGCCGTGAGGAACGCCGACATGTCGGCGCGCAGGCCACCGGTGAGGTTGAGATTGGGACGCACGCGATACTCGCCCTGCACGTACGCACCACCGTCGTACACCCACTGACGCATACGCGGCTCGAGCGTCTGCAGCGGCACGAGACGCGCGAAGCTCGACGGACGGCGCGCTTCGAGCGCCGCGAGATTGGGGAACTGGAACAGCCCGTCCGTCTCGATGGAAACGAACATGGACAGGTTGTTGATCGAGTGGTCCGTCCCCACCGTAAACGCGGTCTTCTCGAGGTCCCAACGCAGGACGTTCACGAGCTGGTACGACTCCTCGGTCTGCAGCTCCGGGCTGGTGCGCTGCCCACCGAACTGCAGGATCTGGTTCGTGCCCGTGCCCCCGGTGGGCAGCGCGCTCGACACGTTCACCCAGGCCCGCGGCAAACGCGTGTTCGGCTCGTTCTCCAGCAGGCGGTTCGTGTAGGCCAGGCGGAAGTCGTTGTTGAGCGACGAGCTTAGCGCGCTCTTCACCGAGGCCATTACCTGCAGTTCGTTCGACTTCTGGTTGCCGCGGCTTTCGAGTACCGAGAGCTCGCGGTCGGGGATGGAGTTGCTGTAGAACCAGTTGGAATACGTCGTGCGCAGCGTGGCGCGGTGCGCATCGTTGATCTGCCAATCGAGGCGGCCGAAAACGGTATTGAGGGCGTTGTTGCGATTGAACAGACCCACCTGCTGGCCGCCGGGGAGGCCATACTGCGTGCGCAGGATGTTGAGGAAGCGCGCGACGGAGTCAGGCGCCACCTGCAAGCGGGCCCAGTCCGCATTGTTGTCCACCTGGAGCGTGCTGAATGGTTCAGCCACCTGCTGACGGTCGTACGCCACGAAGTAATGCAGCTTGTCCTTTTTGATCGCGCCGCCGGCGGCACCACCAAACTGCCAGTTCTCGAAGTTCGTGTTGCGCTGACCGAGGAAGTTGGTGTTGGTCGTGAACGCCTGGTTGCGGTTATAGGCGAAGAGAGAGCCGGTGGTGGTATTGGTGCCGGCGCGCGTGGCCACGTTCACGGCGCCTGCGCCCTGACGGCCCTGCGTCACGTCGTACACGTTGGTCACCACCTCGAACTCACGCACGGCTTCCACCGAGATCGAGTACGGACCGCGGCCGAAGCCGGCGCCCCACAAGGTGTTCTTGGCCTGTACGCCGTCCACGCGAATGTCGGTGCTCGACACGCGCCCGCCGGCGATCGACGAACTCGACGTGATGATTCCGCCCGTACCCGCGCGGCTCGTGGTGGGCGCAATGATGGACAGGTCGGCGAACGATCGATCCTGAATGGGGAGCTGACGGATTTCCTTTTCGCCCACCACGATGCTTCCACCCACGCGCTCCGTACGCTTGCTCTCGCGATCGGCGCGCACGTCGATCGCCCCGAGCTCCTGGGCCGACTGCTCGAGGGTGACGTCGAGCGGCACGCGATCGCCGAGGTTGAGCATCAGCCCCGTGCGGCGAACCGGGCGGAAGCCCAGCTGGCGCACCGCGATGGTGTACGGACCGCCGATGGGCAGCTGGGGGAACACGTAGCGCCCGCGCGCGTCGGTGGTACGCGTCTGCTGGGTACCGGTGGCCTCGTTGCGCGCCGTGACCGTGGCACCGGCAATGGGCGCGCCGGCAGCGGAGCGGACCTGACCGGCCACGAACCCTTCGGTGGCCTGGGCCGGCAGGCGGGTGGGGAAACACGCCAGCGGAAGCGGCGAGGAGAGGAGCAGCGCGGCTACGGCGAGCCGCCGGAGACGTTCGGAGAGCATAGGATCCGTGGAGGGACGCTATGTCACTGGCCAGTGTGGCCCCAATGGCGACGCCGGAGAGTCATCGCGTCCCGTCACGATCGCTGTGCCGTCTTGCCGCAGCTCCGCGACGGAGAGGTCACGATTCCGCCACTGTACGGGTTCCATTTTCAGGGAAACTCGCCCCGCGCAGGCACGAAACGGCCCCGGTTTGGGTTCCACTGCCAGCCGGGTTCGCCTATCTTCCGAGGCTACGGGTGTTCGGTATTCCACCCGCCGGCATGTCCCGACTCCCGTTCCGAACCCTTCTTTCTCGCACGAGCATCACATGAACGCCGCTCCGGACGTCCTGTCCACGTCCAATTCCCGCGGATTCAAGATCCTCTCCGGCACGGCCAACCGGCCGCTGGCAGAGGAGGTGGCCCGCGCGTTGGGCGCGGAACTGTGCAAGGTGACCTGCACGCGCTTCGCCGACGGTGAAGTGTTCGTGCGGATCGACGAGAATATCCGCGGCGCCGACGTCTTCGTGGTGCAGCCCACCAACCCGCCGGGCGAGAACATGCTGGAGCTGCTGCTCCTCATCGATGCCGCCCGTCGCGCCTCGGCCGCGCGCGTGACCGCCGTGCTCCCCTACACCGGGTACGCACGCCAGGACCGCAAGGATCAGCCGCGGGTGGCCATCGGCGCCAAGCTCATGGCCAACCTCATCGAGACCGCCGGCGCCGACCGGGTGCTCGGACTCGATTTTCACGCGCACCAGCTGCAGGGCTTCTTCGACGTCCCCGTCGATCACCTGTACGCGGCGCCGGTGTTCACGAACTACTTCCGCAAGAAGGAACTCAAGGACCTCGTGGTCGTGGCCCCCGATGTGGGCTCGGCCAAGATGGCCCGCGGTTTCGCCAAGCGGCTCGACGCGACCTTCGCCATCATCGACAAGCGTCGTCCCAAGGCCAACGTGGCCGAGGTGATGAACGTCGTCGGTGAAGTGGAAGGGCGCGACTGTCTCATCCCCGACGACATGATCGACACAGCGGGCACGGTGTCCGAAGCCGCGCGCGCCCTCAAGAATCTCGGGGCGAACGACATCTACGTGTGCGCCACGCACGCGCTGTTCAGCGGCCCCGCCGTGGAACGCCTGTCGAACGCCCCGATCAAGGAAGTCGTGGTGACCGACTCGATCAACCTGTCCCCTGAGCGCCGCTTCGACACGCTGCGTACGCTCTCGGTGGGCGATCTGCTCGCCAAGGCCATCCGATTCACGCACGCCGACCAGTCGGTGAGCGTGCTGTTCGAGTAGTACCTGTAGGACCCGCAACACCGCAGGACCGGCCGGGACGACCACTTCCGGTTACTCCCGAACCACTTTTTCCGAGGCAACACCCATGGCGAACCCCACGCTTTCCGCGAACACCCGCGCCGAGACCGGCAAGGGCGCTGCGCGCAAGCTCCGTCAGGCGGGCAACATCCCCGCGGTCATCTACGGCCACAACCGTGAGCCGCAGTCGCTCGTGCTGAATTCGCGCGAGACCGAGAAGCTCGTGAAGAGCATTCCCGTGAGCAGCACGGCCATCGAACTCACGATCGACGGCGCGACGGTCCGCACGCTCATCCGCGAAATCCAGCGCCACCCGTTCAAGCGCACCATCCTCCACATCGACTTCCAGGAACTGGTGGCCGGTGAGACCGTGACGGTGAAGTGCCCCATCGTGTACGTGGGCACGCCGGAAGGTGTCCGCCTCGAGGGCGGCATCCTCGATCAGATCATGCACGAGCTGCAGATTCAGGTCGATCCGAGCAATATCCCGAACCACATCGACGTCGACATCTCGGCGCTCAAGGTGGGCAAGTCGCTGCACGTGTCCGACCTCACGGTGCCTGCGGGCATCAAGATCGTCGACGATGCGTCGAGCACGGTGTGCATCGTGCAGCAGCCGAAGCAGGCCCCGGATGCGCCGGCCGACGGCGCGGCCGAGCCGGAGCTCATCCGCAAGCCGAAGCCCGACGACAAGTAAGCCGTCGTCGCGTCACCTCGCAGGGCGCGGAGTTCGTTCAGCATGGTCACCCCACGCTGGCGCATTCCGCGCCCTGCGCGTTTACCGCTCCGTATGAAAGTCATCGTGGGGCTCGGCAATCCCGGGCGCGAATACGAAGCCACCCGGCACAACGTGGGGTGGTGGCTGGTCGACGTGCTGGCGCAGCGCTGGCATTTCGAACCATTCCGCAAGGACGGCGACGCCGTGAGTACCACCGGTCTCGTTGGTACGAAGAAGGTGAAGCTCGTGAAGCCGCAGACGTACATGAACAAGAGCGGCGAAGTGCTGCGCTCCTATCTCAAGCGCGAGGGGTGGAGCGCCGCGCAGGACCTCATGGTCATCGTCGACGAAGTTGCGGTGCCCGTGGGCGAATTCCGCCTGCGCGCCGCCGGCAGCCCGGGGGGCCACAACGGGCTCAAGAGCGTGGAATCGCATCTCAAGAGCGCCACGTACCCGCGGCTCCGCATCGGCATCAAACCGGTGGACGAACGCCGGCAGATTGGCGATCTCGCCGACTTCGTGCTGCACACCATGCCGCGCGACGAGCGTGAGCTGGTGGAAGCGCAATACGATCGCATGTGCAAGGCGATCGAGCTGTGGATCACCGACGGAACGGAAAAGGCGGTCAGCACCATGGGTCGGTGACCCGGGGCTGACCGCCTGTTGCCTGCCCTGCGACGACGCCGCGTCAGCGACGCGCGTTGATGTGGGTCTTGGTCCAGAGCAGCACCACCGCGCAGGTATTGCCGGGCGTCTGAAATCGCGTGGGCGCCATGTTCTCGCTGGGGTAGATCTCCACCGCCGCGATGTTGTCCTTGTCCACCCGGGCCAGCATGTTGTCGAAGGTCATCGGCTCGCGCACGCCGTTCACCCACAGCGTGGCGACACAGTCGCCGCGACCTCGCAGAATGAAATCGCTCGGCGAGCGTCCCACCTGCGTGCGCAGCCCCGGCGCCGCGTCGAGCGCCTGACGCGTTTCCACGTATCCGCGGAAGTACGTCGAGTCGAGGAAGCGCCCCTTGTTCGACACGCGGCGCTCGTCGAGCTCGCGCGCATCACGCGTCATGATTCGCGTCTCGCGCGTTTCCACGGTGTTGAGTGTGACGGTGGCCTTGGTGATGCGCAGCTCCACCCGCGGGATCCCCTTGTCGGTGATGTCGAGCTGCTGACTGGTAGACAGATATCCCACCTTGCGCGCGGCGATCATGCGGCTGCCCGTTGGCACGTTTTGGAGGGTAAAGCGCCCGTTGGGCCCCGACTGAATCTCCCCCGCGAACCCGCCGATGCTCACCGTGGCGCCGGGTACGATGACGCCGTTGTCGTCGTACACGTAGCCGCCCACGGTGGCGAAGGCGCCGGCCCCTTCGCGGGGGCCCACCACCAGGTCCACGCGGCGCAGCGAGGACGGGTCGGCCTCGACCAGCACGTTGTCGCTCCGCCACTGCGAACTGCTCGCCACCACCGCGGCCGGCCCGAAGTCCTGCACGCCGCAGAAGACGAAGTTGCCGAGCGAATCGCTGCGCGTGGTGATGCTCTCGAGTCGCTTGCTGGTGTCGGCAATGCTCCGCACCGATTCCCACTGCAGGACGAGCCCCAGGCCGGCGACGCGGGTACTGCCGTCGGCCGCCACGGTGGTGCCGAAGACAATCCCGCCGTTCCCATTCCCAATGCGCCGTGCTGGCGCGCACAGGCGTTGCCACACCGTCACAATGCTGGGCGTGGCGACGATGGGGCGCGCCCACGTGAGGCCGCTATCCGGCCGAGTCGCAATGAGATCACCAAGCCCGAGTCGGTCTGCCTGATCGTGAAACGCCACGAGGCGCTTTACCGGCACCGGGCTGACGATGAGGAATCGCCCCAGTGAATCGCTGACAGCCGTGAGGCCGCCAGGCTCCGCGGTTACCAGCGCGCCTCGCAGGGGCTGCCACGACAGACTGTCATACGCGAGTCCACGAATGGTGTCAGCAACCGGCGGTGCGCCGGGTCGCACCTGCGCGGCGAGTGTACCGCCCTGCACGCCGGCGATGATGAAGCCCATCGCGACTACCGCGCGAGCCACAAGAGAGTTGAAGCGCTTCATGCCTGAAGGCTACCCTCTCAGGTACCCTTTCGTCCACACCAGCAGCGTGTTGCAGGTATCGCCGAAGGTGCGGAACCGCGCCGGCGCCAAGGCATCCGTGTTGAACAGCTCCATCGCGGCGATGTTCTCGAGCGGCAGCCGGCGCAGATAGTCCTCGTCTTCCCGCATCCCATCAACCCAGACGTACACGCGACAGCGCACCAGCGCTTTGGTGATACGACCGAGCAGCGCAAACTCCACCCCGCTTCGCCCGCTCTGCACGACGAGGGACGGGTACATGCGTAGCGCCGACTGCAGCAGTGGGAACTGTGCCAACCGTGTCGAATCCATGACCTGCGACACTCCGGCCCGGCGACGCTCTTCGAACTCCTGCCGGTCACGCGATAGGGTGGCACGGGCCGTCACTTTCACGCCATCCAACGTGACGCCGCGCTCCACGATAAGGGGCAGATCGCGCACGCCGCGCGCGAGCACTTCCACCGACTGCACCGTGGGCAGGTAGCCCACCTTCCGTACACTCAGCATGCGCGTGCCCGAAGGTACGGCGGCGAACGTGAAACGACCGGCGCCATCGGTCACCATGGCATCGTCCACGCCATCGAGGGTGATGGTGGCACTGGCCACCGCCTGCCCATTCTCGTCACGCACCACGCCACTCACCACGGCGCGCGTCGACGCCGCCGCCAACACGAGATCGACGCGGCGCAGCGGGCGCACATCCGCCAGCAGCAACACACTGCCGCTTTTGAACTCGGCCGCACTGGCCATGGCCCCGGCCTGCCCGAACTCCTGCACACCACAGGCGACGAACTCACCGATGGAATCGCTGCGCGCCGTCACCGATTCGTAGCGCACACTGTCACGGCGCGCGGCGGCCATGAGCCGCAGCGATTCCCATTCGATCACCACACGCGCACCGCCCACCCGCGTGGTGTCGTCGGCAAAGCGCGTACTGCCGATCACGATACCCCCCAGGCCATTGGAGGGCCGACGTGTACCGCAGAGCCGCTGCCACACGGTTTCGATGGAAGGCGTCGCGACACGAGGCGCCCAGGCACGCTCACCGGCACGACGCGCCAAGAGGGCCCCCAGCCCGAGGCGATCGAGCACGTCATGGTACACCACCACACTCGCGATGCGCGCGTCGGCCATCAACGTGAAGCGGCCAAGGGAGTCGGTCACCGCGGATGCGGTGCCGCCTTCGGCGGTGACGAACGCGCCGGCCAGCGGCGCGGCGGCGAGACTGTCGTACACGACCCCGCGCACAGTGTCAGCTTGGGCCGCGAGCACACGCGGCAAACTGAGCAGCAGAGCAATGGTGGCGGCAATGTGGCGCATAGGCACCATGCTACGGCTCGAAGAGGTTCGACGCCATGCCCAATACCAAGAACTGAACACTGACGACCGAAAGCTGAAAGCTCCCCGCGACGTCACAGGGAGCTTTCAGCTTTCAGCCTTCAGTCTTCAGCCAAGGCCGCTCAGCGCAAACGCGGATTCGTCTTGCGCGGCGCCTTCTGGCACGTGGGCCACGCGAAGGCGCCCTGACCACTGCGGCCCGGCGCGATCTGCTCGGCGGTGGCGCGCTCACGCGTGATCTTTGTGTCGTCTTCGCTCGCGAGATAGGCGAGCATCGCCACCAGCGTCGCGTTGTGCTTCAGCTCATCCCACACGACCTTGTCGTACGTGTCACGGTTGGTGTGCCAGGTGTAGCTGCCGTACTCCCAGCTCGTGCCGCCCATGCCGAACGCCGGGGCGCCGTAGCAGCCGAAGCTCGCGTCGTCGCTGCCGCCCCCCGCGGGCGAACCGGGAATGCGCGGCGTGACCACGCTCGTGAACTCCTTCGGCAGCTTCGCCATCCACTGTTGCAGATGCGCGCCGGCATTCGGCAAACCGCCGGCGCCGATGCTGAGAATGCGCCCCGTACCCGCGTCCTGATTGAAGAGCGCCTGCAACCCTTCGACCACTTCTGGATGATCTTCGGTGTAGGCGCGCGATCCCACGAGGCCATGCTCCTCGGCGGTCCAGTGTCCCACGATGATCGTGCGCTTGGGCTTGGGGTACACCGTCGTGAGCAGACGGAATGCCTCGAGCATGGTGAGCGAACCGGTGCCGTTGTCGGTGGCACCGCTCCCGCCGTCGAACGAATCGAAGTGGGCCGACAGCAGCACATACTCGTTGGGCTTCTCGCTCCCCTTCAGCATGCCGATGGTGTTGAAGATCGGCTGCTCACCTGGCAGCTCGGCATCGAGATTGACGCGCAGCTTCGGTGACTGATTGTTCTCGGTGAGGCGGAACACGAGCCCGTAGTCTTCGCACGAGAGCGCGAGCGCCGGCGCGACCGTGTTGTAGGTCTCGAACACGTCGATCGTACCCCACGCGTTCTTGGGGCGCGACGAGATCACCCCCGCCACGCCGCCCTGCTCGAGGCGCATACCGAGGCTCCCGGTCCCCAGCGCATTGCTGTAGCCCGTGCCGCGCACGTTCACGCCCCCCCAGTCACGCTGCAGTTCGGCGCGCATGCTGTCGAGGCGCGCCTTGCTCGCCGGCGTGGCGTTCGCGGTCCAGCTCTCGGTGGGCCGGCAGGTGGGCTGCGGCGCCGACACGAGCACGAATTTGCCCTTCGCCTGCGGCAACCACTGTACGAACTCGGTGCTGTCGGCGAAGCGTGGCAGGACGACGGTGGTGGCCGTCACATTCTTCGATTTGGTACCGGGGCTCCAGGCCAGCATCGTGCCCTCGAGGGTCCGCACCCGCGGCGACACGAGATCGATGTGCGAGTGGCCCCGACGCCAGCCGCGCCAGGTGCCCACCTGCTCGTTCTTCCCCTCGGCCCCCCACTGCTTGTACAGCGAGACGAGCCAGTCGTTGGCCGCCTTCTGACGGGCCGTTCCCGAGAGGCGCGGTCCCAGCGAGTCGAGCAGCACCTGCCCCAACCGCTGCACCTGCGAGCTGTCCATGCCGAGGCGCCAGAAGCGCTCGAGCGCGGCATTGGGCGCCGGAAAGGTGGCCGGCGTCTGGGCGCCGAGGGGCTGCGAGGACAGCGGGGCGACCAAGGCGGCGGCCAACGCGGCCACGGCCGCGCGGGGGGCGAAAGACATCGTGGGCATGTTCATGGGTTGATATGGGACGGAGCTGCCCCGCAGTTTAGTGAATGGATCATCCATCCGCTTTGTTGACGCGGGCGACCGGCGCCCTGCTGGCCCTTTCCCTCCTGGCCTGTCAGGGCGACGCCACGGCATCCGCGGGCGCCGACGCGTCGCTCGGCGAGGTGACCGAGTTCACCTCCCCCGCCCCGGCCGGCAGCAACACGCCGCATCTTGCGCTCGACGGTCGTGGTCGCGTGCTGCTGTCCTGGACGCAGCGCCGGCCCGACTCCACGGTCGCCATCCAGATGGCCACGTGGGACGGCCAAGCCTGGGACAGCACGCGCACCATCGCCGACAATCGCCAGTTCTTCGTGAACTGGGCCGACTTTCCGGCGATCACCGCGCTCGGTAACGGCGACCTCGCCGCGCACTGGCTGGAGCGCGAGGGAGGCGGCAAGTACGCCTACGGCGTGCGCGTGGTACGTTCGACCGACGGCGGCGTAACCTGGGGCGCACCGGTCACCCCGCACACCGACGGACTCGCCGCCGAACACGGCTTCGTGTCGCTGTGGGGTGAGGGTACCGACGGCATCGGCATGGTATGGCTCGATGGCCGCAAGAGCGCGATGCCCGACAGCACCCGGGAGATGACCATTCGCACCGCGAGCGTGTCGGCCACGGGCACGCTCCAGCGCGAGGCCCTCGTCGACGCGCGCAGCTGCGACTGCTGCCAGACCGGCACCGCCGCCACCCGCACCGGCCGCGTGCTGGTGTACCGCGACCGTACCACCGAAGAGATCCGCGACATTGCCATCGTGCGGCAGACCGACAGCGGATGGACGGCCCCGCAGAAGGTGCACAACGACGACTGGCACTATCCCGGCTGTCCGGTGAACGGCCCGCAGGTCGCGAGCAGCGGGGATACGGTGGTCGTGGCCTGGTACACGGCCGCACACGACACGGCCCGGGTGAACGTGGCCCGCTCGGTGGACGGCGGGGCGACCTTCGGGGCACCGGTGCGCGTCGACGACGGTGACCCCATTGGCCGGGTGGATGTGGTGCTCGACGATGCGGCCAACCCGGTGGTCGTGTGGCTCGAACAACGCGGCCCCGACGCCGCCGAAGTGCTCGCCCGGCGCATCGTAGGGAACGCCCCGGGGCCCGTCCGTGTCCTATCCCGTACCTCCGGGGCTCGCCAAAGCGGGTTCCCGCGCATTACCCGTCATGCCAACGACGTCGTGGCGGCCTGGACCAGCGTGAACCCGCTGCAGGTCCATGTCGCCCGATTCTCTCTCTCCTCCAAATAGCTCCCGATGATTTCCCTTCCGTCGCGCCGGCGTGTCGCCATCGCTTTGGCTCCGTTGTGCCTCGCCGCCGTGTCGCATGCCGACGCCCAGGACGCCCCGAAGAAGCAGGCGGTAGACGCGGGCAAGAGCGCCGGCGTGAACAGCTCGCCGTTGCCGCTCAAGCTCGAGCCGCGCCCCACCTCCGGTGCGATCACCACGCAGGACCTGATGACGCGCCTCTACATCTTCGCCGACGACTCGCTCGCCGGCCGCGATGTGGGAACCGAGGGGCACTACAAGGCCACCACGTATATCGCCGGTGAGCTCAAGCGCCTTGGCCTCAAGCCCATGGGCGACAGCGGCACGTACTTCCAGACGCTGCCCCTCAAGACCCGCAAGGTTGACCGCATGTCGAGCTTCGTGGCGGGTGGCACCAATCTCGCGCTCGGCCAGACCTGGGGCTTCAGCGGCAGCGGCAACATCACCATCGACGATGCCGAAGTGTTCTTCGCCGGCCCACTGCCGGAAGAGGGGATGCCGACGGTGACCCCCGAGCAGGCCAAGGGGCGCGTGGTGGCGTACAGCATCACCGGCAACCCGGCGCTCCAGCGCTCGGTCGTGGGACGCGTGGAAGCGCCGGCCGGCAGCGTGGGCGTGCTGTTCCTGCTCCCGGTGCAGGCCCGCGGCGTGCTTGGCTACGTGCTGCAGGGCGGGCTGTCGCCGGTCGACCCGAACGCGCCGCGCGATGCGCGCCTGTTCGTGACCGACTCGGCCACCATGCGCATCTTCGGCAGCGGCATGCAGATGCTCGTGCCCGGGGCCCTGGGCGCCAAGGTAAACGTGAAGGCGCTGGTGGACATGCAGTCGCCCGCCTTCGCGGCCCGCAACGTGGTGGCGATGATCCCCGGCAGTGACCCGAAGCTTGCCACGCAGTACGTGGCGATCGGCGCGCACAGCGATCACGTGGGCACGGCGCGTCGCGCCATCGACCACGACTCGGTACTGGTGTTCAACCGCATCGTGCGCCCCGCCGGCGCCGAGAACGATGACAAGATGGGCACCGCCGACCAGTTCACGCAGATCAACGCCGAGCTGGCCGAACTGCGCAAGACGCAGCCGGCGCGTCGTGACTCGATCTTCAACGGCGCCGACGACGACGGCTCAGGCTCGATGGCGGTGCTGGAAATCGCCGAATATCTCGCCACGCAGAAGGTGAAGCCCAAGCGCAGCACGCTGTTCGTGTGGCACGCCGGTGAAGAGAAGGGGCTGTGGGGATCGGCGCACTTCACCGAGTACCCCACGGTCGCGCGCGACAGCATCGTGGCGCAGCTCAACATGGACATGGTGGGCCGCGGCAGCGCGACCGACCAGACTGGCATGAGCGCCGAGGGCAAGGAACTGCGCGGCGGCCCCGACTACCTGCAGCTCGTGGGCTCGCGTCGCCTGAGCACGGAACTCGGCGATCTCGTGGAGAAGGTGAACACCACGAAGAAGCACAATTTCACCTTCGACTACGCGATGGACGCCAACGGCCATCCGATGAACATCTACTGCCGCAGCGATCACTACGAGTATGCGAAGTGGAATATCCCGGTGACCTTCTTCACCACCGGCGGACACTCGGCGTACCATCAGCTGACCGACGAGCCGCAGTATATCGATTACCCGCATATGCAGCGGGTGTCGCGCCTCGTGGCGGATATCGCGACGGCGCTCGGGAATGGCGCGAGCCGGCCGAAAGTAGATGGCACGAAGATGGATCCTCGGGGTTCGTGCAAGCAGTAACCCGCACGGAGGGCTGAAGACTGAGAGCTGAAAGCTCCCCCGGAGATCCCGTGATCTTCAGGGGAGCTTTCAGCTTTCGGTCATCAGCTGTCGGTAAGTCGCCTTACCGGTCCCTGGTCGTCCATCACCCGCTTTCGTAGGGTGGTGAGCATCCGACGGACCTGCACGACCTCATCGATTAGAGGGCCAGCCTGATCGAAGCTCAGAGCGCCAATCCGCCACGCGAAGTCGAGATGATTCTCAGTCTCGGATGCCGACGCGATCGCTATCGAGAGAAAATGCGCGAATTGCCGCGCCGAATCACGAACCGCCCCCTCGGCGATGTTGGCCGCAATCGACTGTGAGGAACGGCGCATCTGGTTGCGCCATGAAGCCTGCCCAGCAGGAACCGATTCCGACACCAGATGCACCCGGGCCGCCAGACGCTGCGCCCGCTGCCAGACCTGAAGGTTCCGAAAATTCTGCACGGCCCCACCATAGCGAGCCGCGGCGGCACCGACGGTACCCTTTTCTTGCCGCCGGGACCAATCCAACGCACTCCCTCCCCTCCCCCATTACCTTTCGAGGCTGCACCCAAACCCAATCCCGCTTTTATGCTTCGCCTCGGTATCGTCGGTCTCCCGAACGTCGGCAAATCCACGCTGTTCAACGCGCTCACGGCGGCCAAGGCCGAAGCGGCGAACTATCCGTTCTGCACCGTCGAGCCCAACGTCGGCATGGTGGAAGTGCCCGATCCGCGGCTCGACAAGCTCGCGGAGATCGTGCAGCCCAAGCGCACGGTGCCGGCCGTCGTGCAGTTCGTGGACATCGCCGGGCTCGTGAAGGGCGCGTCGCAGGGTGAGGGGCTGGGAAACAAGTTCCTCCAGAACATCCGCGAGACCGACGCGATCGTTCACGTCATCCGCTGCTTCGCCGACGACGACGTGACGCACGTGATGGGGCAGCCTGACCCGGCGCGCGACAAGGAAATCATCGAGCTCGAGCTCGCGCTCTCCGATCTCGCGCAGGTGGAGAAGCGCCTCGACAAGGCGCGCCGCGCGGCGAAGGCCAACGACAAGGAGGCGCTGGCCGAACTGCCGGCGCTCGAAGCGGCCAACGCGGCGCTCTCCGAGGGGAAGCCGCTGTGGCGTGCGGGACTGTCGGCCGATGAGCTCGAGAAGCTCGCCGGGCTGCAGCTGCTCACCGCCAAGCCGGTGCTGTACGCGGCGAACGTGACCGACGCCGAGCTGTCGGGCGACGAGGGCGCGTACCTCAAGGCGCTGCGCGCGGCCGTGGCCGCCGGCGGCGAGAACGCGCAGATCGTCCCCTTCTCGGCCAAAATCGAAAGCGAACTGGCGGAACTCAGCGCCGAGGAGCGCGTCGAATTCCTGTCGTCGCTCGGCATCGAGAGCGCCGGGCTCGACCGGCTCATTCGCGCCGGCTACTCGCTGCTCGGCCTCGACACGTATTTCACGGCCGGCGAGCAGGAAGTGCGCGCCTGGACCATTCACAAGGGCGACACCGCTCCCAAGGCGGCCGGTGTGATTCACACCGATTTCGAGAAGGGCTTTATCCGCGCCGAAACCGTGAGCTACCCCGACTTCGTCGCGCACAGCGGCTGGAAGGGCGCGAAGGAAAAGGGTGTGGCGCGCTCGGAAGGCAAGGAGTACATCGTGCAGGACGGCGACGTGCTGCTCTTCCGCTTCAACGTCTGACCACGGGGAATCGCACCCGCCGCACCTTTTTCCGTGCTGGCGGGTACCCACAGCGTATGGCGCGCGTCGTCCCCACCCTCCCGCTGACCGTGCTGGCCGCCGTGTTTGTGGCTTCGGCGGCCAACCTCGACGGCCAGACCGCCGCGTTCGCTCAGGCGTTCGCTCAACCGTCCGCTCCGCAGCCGGTCTCCGTGGCCGGCCCGGCGCCGGTGCCCTTCGCGGTCGGCGAACGCCTCGACTACGAGGTCAGGTTCGGCGCGCTCAAGGTAGGCACCGGCAGTATGGCGGTGAAGGAACTCACCGAGGTCCGCGGCCGTCCCGTTTGGCACACCGTGTTCACCATCCGGGGTGGCATTCCGCTGTACCGGGTGAACGACGTGTACGAAAGCTGGTTCGACGTGAACACGCTCAACTCGCTCCGCTACCATCAGGACGTGGATGAAGGGAGCTACGAGCGGAAGCGTCGCTACGAGATCTTCCCCGAGCGCGGCATGTTCAGGGAAGGTGACAAGGACGAAGAGCCCACCGTCGCCAACCCGCTCGACGACGGGTCGTTCCTCTACTTCGTGCGCACGCTCTCTCTCGAGGTGGGGAAGAGCTACGAGTTCCCGCGCTACTTCAAGGCGCAGGGGAACCCGGTGCGCATCCGCGTGCTTCGCCGCGAGACCGTGACCGTGCCCGGCGGTACGTTCAAGACCGTGGTGCTGCAGCCCACGTTTCAGACCAAGGGCATCTTCAGTCAGAACGGCCGTGCCGAGGTGTGGATCACCGACGACGATCGCCGCATGATGGTGCAGATGAAGTCGAAGCTGAGCTTCGGCAGTCTGAACCTCTATTTGCTCCAGGCAAGCGGGACGAAGTAGCGCGGAGCGCTACACCAGCGGCGCGGCGCACTCCGGGACATCGTTCACCGGCGCATTCACCATGCGACTCACCCGATACGCGTGCATCGCGCCGGCGTATGGCCGAATGAGCCCCTGCAGCACCGACGGAGCCGTTGCCGGGTCGAGCCACGTGTCGTAGTCGGCGGGTGACAGCATCACCGGCATGCGGTCGTGAATGGGCCGCATGGTGTCGTTCGGCTCGGTGGTGATCAGACAGCAGGTCACCAGCGGCGGCGCCTCGGGCTCATTCTTGGGCGTCCACGACTCCCAGAGAGCAGCCATGGCGAACGGCTCGTCGCCGGGGAGCCGTATACACCAGGGCTGCTTGATCTTGGCGCCTTCGAGCGGTTGCCACTCGTAGAACAGATCGGCGGGCATGAGCCCGCGCCGCCGCGCGAAGGCGGCGCGAAACGAGGGCTTCACGGAGACCGTGTCCCCCCGGGCGTTGGCGAGGCGGTTACCGATGGACGGATCGTCCGCCCAGAACGGGACCAGGCCCCACCGCGCCATCAGCGCCTCACGGCCGACCGGGGTCTCGCGGATCAGCGGGACGTGTTGCGACGGCGTGACGTTCCAGCGCGCTGCCAGCTCGGGAAGCGACGCCGCGAGATCGACACCGAGGGGAAGCTCGGCGAGGCGCATCGGGTTCCCGAATCCATAGCGACCGCACATGGCGTGAAAGATACCACGTGCGACGCCGAGGCTATGGCACCACCGTGATCACGACCGTCGACGAGACCGTGGTCGGGGCAAAGCTGCCATTGCTCGGCGCCGTGGCCGTCACCGTGATGTTGACGGTTCCCGCCGCGACGGCGCTGACGACACCCGTCGGCGACACCGTTGCCACAGCCGGATCCGACGAGGTGTAGGTCACCGTGGCGGTGGGGGCACCGGTTGGCTGCGTCACCGTCGGCGTGAGCGTCCGCGTCTGGCCCACGGTGACCGTGGCCGAACTTGGCGACACGGTGAGACTCGTGATCGCGGCCGGTGCTGGGAGCACGGTGATCGTCGCCGTGCCGACGATCCCTTCGACCGTGGCGGTGATCGTGGCCGTCCCGGGCGCCACGCCGGTCACCAGTCCGCTCGTGTTCACGACCGCGGCCGCCGCATTCAACGTGGCCCAGCTGATCGTGCGCCCCGTGAGCGCCTGTCCCGCCGAATCGCGGGCGATGACCACCAGCTGCTGCGATGCCCCCGCCAAAATGCTGGCCTCGGTCGGTGCGACACTTACTGACGCGACCGGTACCGCCGTCACCGTGACCGTGACCGTGGCCGTGCGCGATGCGGCAGAGAACCCGGTATTGCCAACGGCGGTGGCCGTGACCGTGATCGTTGCGGTCCCCGGCCCGACCGCGAGGATGAGCCCGGCCGTCGACACGGTGGCCACGCTCGGTGCCGTCGTGCCGAAGGTCACCGACGCGGTGGGGGCTCCGGATGGCTGTGAGACGACCGGTGCGACGCTCGAGGTTTTCCCTACGAGCAGACTGACCGCGGTCGGTGAGACGGAGACCGAGGTGACCGACGTTGGTAGCGGCGAGACCGTGACCGACATGGTTCCGGGGACGCCGCCCACCGTGGCCGTGACCGTCACATTCCCCACGGCCACCGCCGTGACGAGGCCCGTCGCGCTGACGGTCGCGACGGCCGGGTTCGAGCTGCTCCACGCCACGGTTCGTCCGGTGAGGTCGGCACCGGTGGAATCCCGCACGGTCGTAGCCAACTGTTGGGTGCTACCGGGCATCAGCGCGGCCGTGCCCGGCGTCACCTGCACGCTGGCGACCGCGGCGGAGACCGACACGGCCACCAACTCGGACATCGTCGCCGCCGCGAAGTTGGTGTTCCCAGGCGCGGTCGCGGTCACCGTAATCGTGGCCGTCCCCGGCGCAACGGCGGTAATCACCCCGGCGGTCGACACGCTGGCGACCGCGGGGTTGGTCGTCCCGTACGTCAGCGTCGCAGCTGGCGCCCCAGCGGGGCGTACGACCGTCGGGGTGACGGTGCGGGTCTGGCCTGCGATGAGGCTGTGTGAGTTCGGATTGACCGTGAGGCTGGTGACCGCAGCGGGGAGCGGCCCCACGGACACGAGGGCGGTAGCCTGCGCCCCCTCCACGTTCACGGTGAGGGTGGCGGTCCCCACCGAGACCCCCGTGACCAACCCGGTCGCACTGATGGAGGCCACCGCCGTATTCGACGAGGTCCACGTCGCGACCCGCCCGGAAAGCGGAGCACCGACGGAATCGCGCACGGTCATCGCCAGTTGCTGCGCCACCCCGACGACGAGATTGACCGTTCCGGGGGTCACCTGCACGGATGCCACGGGCACCGGCAGCACGATCACCTCGATGGTCGCCGTCTGCGTCGCCGCCGCGAAGTTGCTGTTGCCCGCCACGGCGGCCGTCGCCGTGATCTTCGCCGTTCCCGGGCCAACGGCCGTAATGACGCCGGTGGCCGAAACCGTCGCGACCGACGGCATGACCGATCCGAAGGTCACCGTGGCCACCGGGGCGCCCGTCGGCTGATCGACGGTGGTGGTCACCGCGCGCATGCGGCCGGCGAACAGCACCACGGTATCTACCGAGACCGTGATCCCGGTGAGCGCCGGGGGCAGCGGCACCACCGTAAGGCCGGTGCTCGCTTCGACCCCTTCGACGGTGGCGGTGATCGCAATGGTGCCGGGCGCGACCGCGGTGACAAGCCCGGTCGCCGAAATGGTCGCGATCGCCGGATCGGAGACGGACCAGCTGACGGGGCGTCCCGTGAGCGCCGTCCCCTGTGCATCACGGGCGGAGGCGGACAGCTGCAGCGTCCGGCCGACGAAGAGGTTCGCGTTCCCTGGCGCGACGGCCACCGTGGCGACCGGCCGCACCACGACGACGGTCGCGGTCGCGTCGACGCCTTCAACGGTGGCGGTCAGATTGGCGCTGCCCGCGGCGACGGCCGTCACGACACCGCTGGCACTGACCGAGGCCACGGCGGGGTTCGACGATGCCCACACCACCGCGCGTCCCGTGAGCGGGGCCCCCTTTGTGTCGCGTGCGGCGGCGGACACCTGCTGCGTGCCTCCGACCGGGAGCGAGAGCGCCGCAGGCGTCACCAGCACCGAGGTGACGGGATCGACGACGGTGATGGTCGCCGTCCCGGAGATCCCTTCTACGGTGGCCGTGATGGACGCCGACCCATTCGCGACGCCGGTGACGGTGCCGTCGGCGCTCACGGTAGCGATCGTCGGCGCCGAACTACTCCACGTCACGGAGCGACGCTCGGTGAGGAGCGCGCCGGCCGTGTCTCGTATAGTTGGTGTCAGGACCTCCGTCCGACCGCGCGGGACCCGGAGGCTGGCGGGCGCCAACGTCACCGACGCCGCCCGATGAATGACGACCAAGGTGGCTTCGGCGACCCGCCCCCCCGACTCCGCCAGGATGGTGGTCGTTCCGGCGCCGACCGCCGTGACCAGACCGGCCGTCGACACGGTGGCGACTGCCGGGTTGACCGAGGACCACGCAATCGGACGCCCGGGGAGGACGACACCGGCGGTGTTGCGCACGGTAGCCGTCAACGATCGCCGGTCGCTGATGAACAAGGCGGAGCTGCTCCCCGAATCGATGGTCACGCTCCCTACGGGCTGCGACGAGACGGTGACCACCGCCGAATCGGACTGCCCGGACGCCGTGGCCCGGATCACTGTGGTGCCAGCCGCCAGAGCGGTGACCAGCCCTTGATGGTCCACCAGCGCGACGGCGGGGACGCTCGATCGCCAGACCACCGGCGTGGGGGTGGCGCCATCGTCGTACGCAACCGCCACGGTGAGGCGTTGCTGTCCACCCTCGCCGAGGACGACGCTCCGCGTATCGAGCTTGAGGGCGGAGGCGCCGACGACCGACAGGACGACGCTGGTGTTGACGTTGGGGTTACTGGCCGCGGCGGCGGTGATCATGGCGGTGCCGCGGGAGGCGCCCGTGATGACGCCCCCGGGTACCACGGATAGGACCGCGGGGGCGCTCGACGTCCAGACGATGTCGGCGTTGGGCAGCGCGCCCGCGAGCCCGGCCACCCTGGCCTGGAGGACGGCGACTTCTCCGACGGACAGACGGGTGGCCGGGGCCGCGATCGTGATGCGATCCGGCACGGGTGGCGCTACGGGGTCAGCGGAGCAGCCGGTGAGCGCCGCCAGAGCGAGCAGCGCGGCCAGAACCCCTCGGCCGTCCCGGCCAGCCGCCCACCCGCCCCGCGTCGTTGTTCCGTTGAAGTCCGATCGTCCCAGCCGCATGCCCGAACCCACTCCGCTCGACGTCCATTTCGAAATCACCACGCCTCGTGCGCGGTCCTGTTCGGGAGTATCGGCAGCAGGGCGAAAAACTCACGGCAGTTGCCGTCCGGCCCTTGTCTGTCTACACTTCAAGGCTCATCCAGAACGTCCTCCGGACCTTCTGACACCCTCCGCCCGCGGCTCGGCACTGCGGGTGGCTCTCATGACCATAGGGAGGATTGCCGAGTGGCAAAGCTCAAGATCCGCCGTAATCCCACGCGGCGGTACGAAGCCGTGTACATCTTCGACAGTGCGCTCGAAGATGCGACCATCGCTGAAAAGCTCGAGAAGCTGCAGGGCCTGCTCAACCTCGCCGAACCGGCGACGATCGAGCACTGGGGCCGTCGTCAGCTCGCGTACAAGATCGGCCGTCACGAGAACGGCTACTACGTGATCAGCAACTTCACCGCGGCACCGGCCGTGCTCCCCGAGTTCGAGCGCGCGCTCAAGCTCGAAGAGAGCGTGGTGCGCTATCTGGTGACGCTGTATGAGCATGAGCTTGGTGCGCCCAAGCTCTCCGACGAAGAGCTCGCCTCGCGCCGTCGCGCGAGCGACGATGACGACGACGACGAGGAATAACCCATGCGCCGCCAGAAGAAGCCCTGCCCGATCACTGAAGCGGGCATCCGCTACGTCGATTATAAGGACGACCGCCTCCTCGCCCGTTTCATCACGGACTACGGCAAGATCCTGCCGAGCCGTCTGAGCGGTGTGGACGCGCGTCATCAGCGTCAGCTGTCGAAGGCCGTGAAGAAGGCGCGTTACCTCGCGCTCCTTCCGTACGTGAAGGGCCAGACGGCCTGAGCGTGAACGGGGCGGTCGCGTCGGGGAACGCCGCGACTGCTCCGTCGGGCGGTGCGCCGCAGGAACGCGGGTGGCGCTGGTTCGTGCTGGGCATGCTGCTGATGGTCGCCGTGACCGCAGCACCGGCCTGGCCGCCGGCCCTCGCGCTGCTGGCCGGTACCGTGCGGCTCCTCCTGCCGGTCGAGCAGTTCGCGCTGCTTGTCTTGGTAGGGATCGCCTCGTGTGCGGTAGTGGGATGGTGGGCCGGGGGACGCCTGATGCTGGGCCTCGTGTGGGGCTTGGCGGCGGCGTACGTCGTGTGGAAGGTGCCATTGCCGTTGTCCGGCTACGGGGCCTTCCTGCGGGGCTGGGCGGTCACGGCGGGGGCAGCCTTCGGGCTCGTCTGTCTGGTCGCCGCTTCCAAACCGTTCCTCACCCGGGCGTTGGCGGCCGTGGCGTTGGCGGGCGTGGTCACGCTGGGAGGACTCTCCACGCGGGCAGCCCCCGGCGCGGGCGCCTTCGATGCGGTGTCGCTGATGCTGTCGCAGGAGTATTCGCAGCGGCTCGGCGCTTCGCTCGAAGCGTGGCACGACCGGACCACGACGGCCTCATGGCAGCAGTTTGCAACGCGCTTCCCCGAAGCGGCGGTACGCACGGAGCGGATGGAGGCGCTGTTGGTGGCGCTGGCTGATCCGCAACCGGCGGCAGCATCGGTGGGGGGCGTTCGGCTTGCGCCGCTGGTGCGGCTCGCACCGGCCCTGTTGGCGTTGGAAACGTTGTTGGCGTTGGCCCTGGGGTGGGCCGCGTACCACCGGTTGGCCCGGGCCCGTATCGGCCCGCCGCTGGCGGCACTGCGACTCCTCCGGTTCAACGATCAGTGGGTGTGGGGGTTGATCGTCGGCATGACAGTGTTGCTGCTCCCCACGCTGGTGGAGTGGCGCACGGCCGGCCTCAACCTGGTGGCGTTTTTCGGCACGCTGTACGCCCTGCGAGGCGCCGGTGTGCTTACGTGGTACATCCCCGATCGCGTGGCCGTGTGGGTGCCGATCGGATTGCTGGTGCTGGTTCCGGTCCTGGGGCCGTTGTGGGTGCTCGTGGGGTTGCTCACGGTCACGTTCACACTGGGGCTGGGTGATACTTGGCGCGACTTCCGCGCTGGCGCCGACGCGCGCCGGCCGTGGTCGCCGTAAACTCAATTTCTTTCACCGGTTCGACCCGGAGTTCCCATGGAAGTCATTCTCCGCAACGCCATCGACAAGCTCGGACATCCTGGTGACATCGTCTCCGTGTCGCCGGGCTACGCCCGCAACTTCCTCCTGCCCCGTGGCCTCGCCTACCAGGCGACGCCGGGCAACCTCAAGCGCATCGCGGCCGAAAAGAGCCGTCTCGAAGCGCTCGAGAACGAGCGCAAGGCCGCCGCGCAGGCGATCGCCGACAAGCTCGCCGAGGTCTCCGTGACCTTCGCGGCGCGCGTGGGCGAAGAGGGCAAGCTCTTCGGCTCCGTCACCAGCAGCGACATCGCGCACCAGCTCGAGGCGCAGGGCTTCAAGATCGAAAAGCGTCAGATCGAGCTCAACGAGCCGATCAAGGCGCTCGGCATGTACAAGGTGCCGATCAAGCTGCACGCCGACGTGCACCCCGAAATCAAGGTGTGGATCATCAAGCAGTAAGCCCGTTCGCGGGGCTCTCTCGGGAGCACCATACCCGCAGCGCGAGGGGAGTCCGGAGTCCGGACTCCCCTTTGGCTTTCGTGACCGCCCGCCCCCGCAGGCGGTCCCACTCGTCGTCGACCGGCAGACGGGGCCTCCGGCCCCCTGTCCGAGTCGTATGTTTCGAAGCAACCTTCGCCTGTAGCGTGGGGTACGAAGTTCTCCAATGGAACTCCGCCCTGCCCTGAGGCCCTTACCCGCAATACCCATGGCTGAACGACGCCCGAGCCCCGGAGAACCCATCGCCCGCCGCGCTGCTGCGCTGGCCAGCGACATGAAGGCCACTGACATCGTGGTCCTCGATCTCCGGGGAGTGACGGATATGACGGATTTCTTTGTTATTGCCTCCGGGACCTCGGACACCCATGTCCGGGCCGTTGCGGAGCACATCCAGGCAGGGTTGAAGTCGGGTGGCGTGTCTACCACCATGACCGAAGGCCTCACGCAGGGACGGTGGGCACTGCTCGACTATGCCGACTGCGTGATCCACGTTTTTCATCCGACGTTACGGCAGTTCTACCAGCTCGAACGGCTCTGGGGTGATGCCACCCCGCTCGCGCTGGGCGCCGAAATCACGCAGGGAGCGTAATTCGCATGACGCAGGCGACGCGGTGGTCACGACTCGGTTCGACGTTGCACTTCGCGGTCGCGGCCGCGGCGTTGGCTGTTTCGGCAGCCGTCACGCCCGCCGGCGCCCAGGGCTTCTTTGGGCAGAACCAGGTGCAGTACGACCGGCTCAACTGGCGCGTCATCGAGACGGAGCACTTCAAGCTCCACTACTACCCGCAGATCGCCGATGTCGCGCCCGAGGCCGCGCGCATGTCCGAGCGCGCCTACGCGCGTCTCTCGCGCCTCACGGCGCATCAGTTCCGCGAAAAGAAGCCCATCCTGATCTTCGGGTCGTCGGGCGACTTCGCGCAGAGCAACGTGTTCGGCGACCTGGGTGAAGGCACGGGCGGTGTCACTGACCCGCTGCGTCAGCGCATGGCGCAGTTCTTCAGCGGTGACTGGGCCAGCTTCGAGCACGTGCTCATCCACGAAATGGTGCACGTGTTCACCTTCGACATCTTTTCGCGCGGTCGCGCGGGCGCCGGGTTGCAGAACCTGGCGATGGTGAACCCGCCGCTCTGGTACATGGAAGGGTTGGCCGAGTACCTGTCCATCGGCCCCAATCATCCGTGGACCGATGCGTGGGTGCGTGATGCCGTGGTGAACAATTCGCTCCCCACCATCGCGCAGATGACGGAGCGCCCCGACCGGTACTTCCCGTATCGGTACGGGCTCGCGCTGTGGCAGTACGTGGGCGCGCGCTGGGGCGACGAAGTGATCGGCGAAATCATGAACGCCACGCCGAGCCTTGGCATCGATCGCGCGTTCCGCCGCGAAATCGGCTTGTCGCTCGACGAGCTGAGCGCCGACTGGAAGGCGGCGATGCAGGCCAAGTACATCACGGCCGCGGCCACGCTCGACCGTCCCCGCAGCTTTGCCGAACCGCTGCTGTCGCAGGCTCGGACCGGTGGCCTCGCGCCCATCTACGTGGCCCCTGCCCTCTCCGACGACGGCAAGTACATCACATACGTGGGCTACGGCAGCCTGCTCCGGGGCGAAGTGTTCCCCGAGCTGTTCCTCGCCGACGCGACCACGGGCAAGCGACTCAAGCGGCTGGTGAAGACCACCACCAACCCCGACTTCGAGCAGCTGCGCTACATCTACTCGCAGCCGTCGTTCTCACCCGACGGCAAACTGCTCGCGTTCACCGGGCAGCGTGGTGGCCGCGACGTGCTCTACGTGCTCGACGTGAAGTCCCGCAACATCGTCAAGCGCTTCGATTTCGAGCTCGACCAGGTGCTCAGCCCGAGCTTCTCGCCGGACGGGCGCCGCATCGTGTTCAGCGGTATGCGCCACGGCACGAGCGACCTGTACATCGCCTCGATGGACACGCCGGGCTTCACGCAGATCACGAAGGACACGTATGGCGATCTGTCGCCGGCGTGGTCCCCGGACGGCCAGTCGATCGCCTTCGTGTCGGAGCGCGGCCCCGACACCGACATGGACATCCTCAAGATCGGTCCGTGGCGCATTGCCCTGTACGACTTCGAGACGCAGAAGATCACCCTCGTTCCCGGACAGGGCGGCCGCAACATCAACCCGCAGTGGGCGCCCGACGGCAAGTCGCTCGCCTTCATTTCCGATCGCACCGGCATCGCGAACATCTTCCTGTACGATTTCGCGGACAAGGAGCATTACCAGCTCACGAACGTGCTGGGCGCGGTGACGGCCGTGGCCGAGCAGTCGCCGGCGCTCACGTGGGCGCGCGGCGCTGATCTCATGGCGTTCGTGTACTACGAGAAGACGGACCACGCGATCTGGAAGATCCAGAACCCGCGCAAGCTCAAGAAGCAGCCGTTCCGTGACAACGTGGTCGTGGCGCAGCGACCGCTGCGTGACGGTGGCGCCAGCAAGGCGTCGGCCGCTCCGGTCGACCCCACGGCACATCTGCGCCGCGCCACCATGACCGACACGGCCGCCGCGCGCCAGAGCTTCTATCGTCCCACCACGGGCGCAACCGCGCGCGTGTCGGCCGATCTGCCGGCCAGCGTGCTTGCGCGCCAGGCAGAAACGGTGAGCGTGAAGGCGATGCTCGACAGCTTCGACTTCAATCTGCCAGACACCACCGGCCTCAAGGACGAACGCTACAAGGGCAAGCTCACGCCCGAGTACGTGGCGCAGCCGAGCATCGGCTATCAGCAGGGCGGCTTCGGCCAGGGAACCTACGGTGGCACCACCATCGTGCTCAGCGACCTGCTGGGCGATCGCCGCCTCGCGCTCTCGGGCTCGATCAACGGGCAGCTCAGCGATGCGCAGGTGTTCGCGGGGTACACGAGCCTCGGCCGTCGCCTGCAGTACACCACGGGCGTGATCCAGCAGCCGCTGTATCTGTTCTCCGGCTTCTACGAGACGCCGCAGAACGGCAGCCAGACGCAGTTCGTGCAGACGCAGGAAATCACGCGACTCGTGCTGCGGCAGGTGTTCGCGGCCGGCCTGTATCCGCTCAACCGCTTCACGCGCTTCGAACTCGGGGCGCGCTTCCAGAACGTGGATCAGCAGGTGTTCTCGTTCAATCGCGGTGTCGATTACGGCCTCGGCTTCTCCACCGGGTTCGAGCGCGGCCCCACGCGCAACATCGCCTCGGCCAACACGATCTCGCCGTACGTCGCGTGGGTCACCGACAACACGATGTTCGGCTACACCGGCCCAATCTCCGGGCGCCGCGCGCGCCTCGAGGCAGAGCCGAGCGTGGGCACGTGGCAGTACACGCAGTACACGGTGGACACGCGGTCGTACATCCCGATTCTGTTCAACTATGTCACCTTCGCGACGCGTTTCACGTCGAGCCTCACGGTGGGACGGGACGAAGCGCGGTTCCCGAAGTGGATCGGTCGTCCCGACTTCGTGCGCGGCTACAACCGCGAGGACATCGGGTCCTTCGGCTGCACCGGCCTGCCGAATGACGACGGCAGCAGCTGCAGCGCCTCGGAGCTGATCGGCAGCCGCGTGGCGTTTGCGAACGCCGAACTGCGGTTCCCCATGATCCGCCGCTATGGCAACCGCACGAACCTGCTGGGTGGCCTCCCGCCCATCGACGGGCTGTTCTTCTACGACGCCGGTGTAGCGTGGTCGAAGGGGCAGAGCGTGTCGCTCTCGCGGCCGGCGAACCTGAGCGTGGACACGGCGCGCGGCCTACTGCAGAGCTACGGCTTCGGCATCCGCATGAACCTGTTCGGCATCGCCGTGATCCGCTGGGACTGGGCCGTGCCGGTGAGCCGGCCGGGCGCGAGAGGGTTTGGGACGTGGTTCTTTGGGGCGTCGTACTGACCGGGCATCCGTGTGTTTCACGGATTCCGTGGCTGGGGGAACGGAAGCTGATGGAACGGGAGCTTCACCCACGGGAAGAGCCGCGGGCCACGACGATGTCGCGGCCCGTTTGGCTTTCCCTGAATCGGGCAGGGGCGTTCCCGTGGGTGAAGCTCCCGTCCCACCAGCTCCCGTAGTTGAGCTTCCGCCTCGGGAGCTTCCGTGGTGCCGCTGTTTTCCGCGTCCCAAAACAACCCCAAAGCCAAGAAGCAACCCCTCCCTTCCCTTCCCTCGGACGGGTACTTTTCCCTCGTGCGCACGCTCCTCGCGTCGGCGCTCGTGCTCCTCGCGTGCGGCTGTGCCGACGGCTCGTCCCGCCCTTCTGGAGCCGACGCCCCTCCCAGTGTTCCTGCCGGCCCTGATCCCATCGTCCTGCGCGTCGCGCGGAACGGTGGCTTCCTTACGGCTGCCCGCTATCCGGCGCTGGACACAACTGTGTGGCGTTCCTCCGCGCTCCTGCCGGCGCTCGATCGCATGGTCGCCTTCGGCGCCGACGACGGCTACCTCGCCGCCATCGATACCAGCGGGGCCCCGGTGCGCATTGATCTGCGACTCGGCACAGTCACGACCTTGCGTAGCGATACGGTGCGCGTGGTGTCGTCGGCCGACGGCGGCTCGATCTTCGGCCTCAACACCGCCGGCGAGATCGTGCGCTTCACCCCGAGCGGCGGCGACTGGCGCATGAAGCCCGCGCTCCCTGCCCAGGCGCTCTTCGCGCAGGCCGACGGGTCGCTCATCGTGGCGGGGGCGCGAAAGGATCGCGTGATCGTGTGGCGCGTGCGTCCGCCGCAGCAAACCGTGTCCGATAGCCTCTCGTTCGCCATCGGCGACGATGAACGGGCCATCGCCGACGCGCTGCAGCGTACTGCAGGTGGCGTGGGGGACCGCGTCTTCGTGGGTGCCGGTGAGAATGTGCTCGCGGTGCGCACACGCGACTTGGGCAAGGCGCTCGACGTGGACATGGGCGATCCGGTGCGCGCCATCGCCGCCACGCCCAGTGGGGACCGTCTGTTCGTGGCCCTCGCCGGCGAGGAGGTGCTTCGCATTGTCGATCGCTTCGAAGAAGGCATCACCGGCAAGATCTCGCTGCCTGGTGAAGCACGCGCCCTGCGCATGGACCCGCTCGGCCGCACAATGCTGGCGCGCGGCAACGGCGATTCGGTGTTCGTGGTGAGCCTCGCGACCGACGAGGTCGTTGGCGTCATCCGTACGGCATGGCGCGGCGATCTGCCGTTGGTCCTCCCCGATGCGAGCATCGCCCACACCCGCGGGGCCGATGTGGTGTTCGCGCATCCACGTTCACTGAAAGACATGCGCACCGTCGCCGGCGGCGCGTCGTCGTTCTGGCACACCTTGCGGTGGAACGGGTTCCGACCGCGCGCGGCCGGGCTCGACCAGCCGGTGCAGTTCCGCACCAGCGCTCCACGCGACTCTGCCGATCTCTTCCCCGATAGCGTGCGCGCGACCACGGACAGCGGCGGCGCACGCCCCGACAGCGCCGGCATGGCCGGCACGGCGGCCCCGGGACAGTTCACGGTATCGTTCGCGGCGATTCTCGACGAGGCGCAGGCGCGATCCCTCGCCGCTCGCATCCGGGTGGATGGACAGTCGCCGCGCATCACGTCGTCGGAACGCGCCGGCAAGACCTTGTATCGTGTAGTACTCGGGCCCTTCTCGTCACGCGCCGATGCCGAGCGCGTGGGTCGGGCCTCGGGCCAGAGCTATTGGATCTTCGAGGGCGTACCATGACCGCACCCGGTTCACTGATTGCCCCGTGGGAGGTGGAGGGACGCCGCCTGTCGCCGTTGCTCGATGGCGTGAGTGCGGTCGTGGTGGCGGCCACGGATCCTTCCATTGCCGTGAGTGTGGCGATCGGCGTCGCCCGCGCGCAGGGGCAGCGCCGTCGCGTGGCGGTCGCCGATCTCATCGGCGAGTCGCCCGCCATCGAATCGCAACTGACCGGCGATGACCCGCACGGGATTGCCGACAGTTTTCTGTACGGCGTCTCGTTGAACAAGATCGCCCGCCCCATGCAGGGGGCCGACAATGTGTTCCTCATGCCCAGCGGCACGGAGCCGGTGGACAATGAAGACGTCTACGGCAACGAGCGGTGGCGTCGACTCGCGGCCGGGTTTCATCAGGTGGGTGCGCTGCTCATCGTGGTGGCGCGCCCGCAGGTGTCTGGTTTCATGGCGCTGTGCGGCCACATCGGTGCCCTGATGCCGGTGGGCGACACGGCGTTCCCCACTCCCCCGGGTATGCCGCTCATTGCGGCGCCGGCGGCGCCGGCGGCAGCGACGGCGGCGGCTCCAGCCGCGGCCCCGGCGGGCGAGGCTGCAGCACCGCCGCAGCGCGCGAGCCGGGCGCGCGCCCGCGAGGCCGCGCAGAAGAACGAGGAAAGCCGCACCCGCATGCGATGGGTGCTGCTCATCCTGCTCGCAGCGATCGCTGTGGCGGTCGGTGCGCTGTGGCCGCAGATCGCCGAGCGTCTCCCGGCGCCGTTGTCGTCGCTGCTGCAGCGCGAACAGCCGGCGGCCGATAGCGCCACCGTCGTTGTCCCGCCGACCCGCATGGACACCATGCCCGGAACGGACAGTGCGCGGAGCGACTCGGTGGTCTCCGACAGCACCATGGGCGATAGCACCATGAGCAGCGCCGTCACGGCGCCACCGCCGCCCATTGCCAATCCCGCCGACTCGGCGTCGGCGGCACGGTACGCCGTGTACTTCGCCACCGCGAATACGCGCTCGGGAGCGATGCCCGACTCCAAGGTGCGCGCCCTCGAAGCCGTAGCGCTGTCGCCGGTGCTGGAGGGCAATGAACAGTGGTTTCGCGTGACCGTCGGTGCCGCCAAGTCGCGGGCCGATGCCGAAGGACTGTTGGCGCGCCTGCGCACCGACAAGGTGATCGGCTCCGGCTCCATCGTGTCGGTGCCCTTCGCCTTCCGTGTGGAGTCGAAGGTCACCACCGCGCTTGTACCCACGCGCCTCGCGGCGTTGAGCACGCGCGGCATCATCGCCTATGCGCTCCGTCAGGATGACGGCAGCGCCACGATTTACACCGGCGCATTCGAGTCGCCGCTGCAGGCGACCGCGCTTGCGGATTCCTTGCGCGCCGCCGGTGTCGCGCCTGTGCTGGTTTATCGAACGGGGAGAGGGTTCTAGTGCGTCTGACGAAGCTCGAGGTACATGGCTTCAAGGCCTTTGCCGATCACTTGGAGTTCGTGTTCGAAAAAGGCGTGACGGCCATTGTCGGCCCGAACGGTTCTGGCAAGTCGAACGTCTCCGACGCCGTGCGCTGGGTGCTCGGCGAACAGCGGGCGCGCGCGATGCGAGGCGCGAAAATGGAAGACGTCATCTTCCACGGCTCGTCGGCGCGCAAGCCGGTGAACATGGCGGAAGTGTCGCTCCACTTCGACAACACCGAGGGTGAGCTCCCCATCCCGTTCAAGGAAGTGGTGATCACGCGGCGCCTCCTGCGCAGCGGCGAGAGCGAGTACCTGCTCAACCGTGCGCCCTGCCGTTTGCGTGACATTCAGGACCTCGTCCGTGGCACCGGCCTCGGTGCCGACTCGGGCGTGGTGATCGAAAGCAAGATGATCGATGCCCTGCTGTCCGATCGCCCCGACGAGCGTCGCGAGCTGTTCGAGGAAGCCGCCGGTGTGGGGCTCTATCGCGATCGTCGTCGCAGTGCGGAGCGTCGACTCGAGGAAACCACCACGGACCTCGCGCGCCTCGATGACCTGATCAACGAAGTGCAGAGCCAGGTACGTTCGCTTGCGCGCCAGCGCCGCCGGGCCGAGCGACATGCCGAACTCACGTCCCGGCGTTTCTCCGTGGAAATCTCCCTCGCCGTGCGGGAGATGGCGGCGTGGAAGGACGAACTCGAGGCCCTCGATGGGCGTCTCGAGGAGCTGCGCGGCGAAATGCCGGGCGCCGAGGAGTCCATCGCGGCCGCTGAACTGCAGCGTGAGGAATCGCACGCCGCCCGCAGTGCGGCCGAGGCCAGCCGTGTGGAATTGGCCCGTCTGGCTGCCGAGCAGCGCGACAAGACGCAGAAGCTCGAGCGTGAACTGGCGGTGGCCGAAGAGCGCCAGCGCAGCACCACGCAGCGGAAGCTCCGCGCCGAGCAGGAGCGCGAGGAGAATGAAGCCTTCGGTCGACGCCTCCGCGAGGATCGTGAGAGGGCGGCGACCGATCGTAGCACACTGGAACGCGAGCTGACTGACGCCGGAGAGGCGCTGCAGCAGCGTCTCTCCGCTGAGCAGGTGGCCCGCGAAGCCGTACAGCGCGCACGAGCGTCGCTCGACCAGCTCGAGCGGCAGGTGCGTGAGCACCGCGATCAGGCGCGCCGTGTCGAACTCGATCGCGACGGCGCCGCCCGTGAGCAGGCCGAAACGCAGCAGCGTCGCGAAGCCCTCGAAGTGGAGCGTCAGAACCTCGCCGATGCGCTCGATACCATCGAGCGTGAGCTGATCACGGCGCGCGAGACCGTGCAGCTCACGCAGGAAGCGGCGCAGGATGCGATGCACGAGTTGGAAGGCGCGCGTCTTGCTGCCGCGACGGCGCGTACCGCTGACGCCGAATCGCGAGCGATGCTCGCCAACGCAGTGCAGTTGCGCACCAATCTCGAAGGCAAGATGAACGCGCTCGCCGCGCTCGAGCGCGAGCGCGTCGGTCTGGCCCCCTCGGCCGCCAAGCTGCTCAAGGAACGCGAGCGCTTCGGTGACGGCGCGGTGCTGGGGCCGCTCACGGACTTCCTCACCGCCGACGGCGACACGGCCAAGCTGGTGGAGCGCTACCTCGGCGCCACCATGCACGCCATCGTCGTGCGCGATGCCGACGCGGCCTTGGCCGTGCGGCAGTGGCATGCACAGGCGCAGCCAGGGCCCATCCTGCTGCTGCCGCTCGATGTCATCAGCGATATCGGCACGCTCGAAGGCGCTCTCGCCGGCAGCGTGCAGACGCAGGGCCCCGCGAGCCGCTGGGTGCAGGCACTTCTCGGTAAGGTGCGCGCCCTCGATGGCGGTGACGCGTTCGTGGACGAGCGTGGTGCGGTGTACCTCCCGGGTAATGCCGGTGGCCCCGGTCCGCTGCAGCGTCGCGCCGAACTCACGCGCCTCGAGAGTGATCTCGCGGCGGCCGATGCGCGCCGTGACGAAGCGGCTCTCGCCGCCGAGGCGGCGCGCCTGGCGCTCGGAGAGGCCGAGCGGGCACAGCAGATGGCGATCGAGGGCAACAACCGGGCGCAGCAGGAATCGCGTCGGGCGGTGGAAGTGCAGAACGAGGTGGAGCGCCGTCGTGAGCGCGCCGAGCGCGAACTCGCGCAGTCGAGCGCGCTGGCGGAGCGCCTGGTAGCGCGGCTGGAAGAACTCGAGCAGCGCACCAAGCAGCTGGCACAGCAGGCGGAAGCACTGCATGCCCGCGCCGGTGAGGCCGACACCGACATCACCACGGCGCGTGAAGAGCTGAGCCTTGCCGAGCGCGATCAGGAGCAGGCGCGCGAGGCCCGCGCGACCTGGCAGGTGGCACAGGCACAGGCACAGGCGCGTCTCAGCGTGGCCATCGATCGCGAGAAGCGCCTGCTCGAGGAGGACAGCACCGCGGCTGCGCGTATCGAAGCGCTGGCCCGTGAGCTCTCCACGCTCAGCGAAGCCGACCAGAATCTTGCGCAGCAGCTCGATGGCTGGCGGGCGGAGCTCGACACCGAGCAGAAGAATCTCGCCGACGCCGACGGGCGGCTGGCGGAGGCGGAGCGCGCCGTGGCGGCCGCGACGCACGCCACTGATGCGTGCGAAACCACGCTCGATGAAGCGCGTCGTCGCGCCACGGCGTTGGGCGAGCAGCTGCATGGGGCCCAGCTTCGCCACACCGAGCTCGCCGGCCGTCGCGAGACTATCAAGTCGCGTCTCGAAACGGAATGGCGTCGGTCGCTCGACGACCTGCTCACCGGGTTCGAGGAGCTCGACCTCCCCACCGACGAACTGCGCACCGAAGCGGCGACGCTGCGTAGCGCACTCGACGAGTTGGGGCCGGTGAATCCGCTGGCCATCGAGGAGCACGAGGAAGAACAGCGTCGTCTCGAGTTCCTCACGAGCCAGCGCAATGACCTCGTGGCAGCCAAGCAGTCGCTGCATCAGGCCATTCGCGAAATCGACAGCACGGCACGCGAGCTGTTCCTGGCCACCTTCTCGCAGGTGCGCGAGAACTTCCGCCAGATCTTCCTGCGCATGTTCGGCGGTGGCGAGTGCGATCTGCGCCTCGAGAATCCCGATGCGCCGCTCGACTGCGATATCGAAGTGCATGCGTCACCGCGCGGCAAGAAGACGCAGCGCATTCATTTGCTTTCGAGTGGCGAACGTGCGCTCGTGGCGCTGTCGCTGCTCTTCGGCATCTTCCTCACCAAGCCGAGCCCCTTCTGCCTCATGGACGAAGTGGACGCGCCGCTCGACGACCAGAACATCGGGCGTTTCGTGAAGATGCTCAACGACTTCAAGTCACGTACGCAGTTCATCGTCATCACGCACAATCCGCGCACCACGAGCGAAGCGGCCGATGCGGTGTATGGCGTGACGATGCAGGAGCCTGGTGTGTCGAGCATCGTGAGTGTGCGCCTGCGTAACGGCCCGTCGATCGACGAAGAATCGTCGGCCGCCAATGTGCCGGCGGCAGACGGCGCATTTGATGCGGGCTCGGATGTGACGGCAGGCGAAGCGGACGAATCCCCCGAAGCCGAGCCGTCGCCGGCGTGACGAGCCGTAGGGCGGTGACACGTTGGGGGGCGATCCTGCTGTCGTGGCTGACAGTGGGTCTCGCCCCTTCGGCGTTACGGGCGCAGGTGGTGATCGTGGACGGCCCCGGCCCTGGTGTGCTGCCGTCGCTCACCCCGCTGCTCCAGGTCCGCGCCATCGGGCTCGGCCCGGCCCGCCCCATCCAGTACACGGTGCAGGTTTCCACCACGCCCGATTTCACGGCGTTGGTGCTCGACAGCACGTTCAATGCGGCCGATACGGTGGTCAGCGTGCAGATCACGCGCCCGCTGCCAAGTGAGGCGACGGTGTTCTGGCGCGTGGCAGCGCGAAGCGCACTCGGTCCACAGGCGCTGTCGAACAGTTCGGGTTCGCGTCAGGTACCGGCGTGGCTGTCGCTCATCGCCCCCAATTCTCCGGTGGGCAACGCCTTCGACATCCGCCGGCCCCTCCTGATCTGGCGGGTGGCGCCGGTGGTGAGCAGCATCGGGCCGTGGCGCTTCGATCTTGAGATTACCACCGCCGGGCGACCGGAAGTCGCCGTGAGTGGCGTGCGCGACACCACCTTCCGTTCCTTCACCGACCTGCAGGCCAACACCTCGTACCGCTGGAACGTGCGCGCGTCGCTCCCCAACGGCGCGAACGTTCGCGTGTACAGTCAGGGCAGCTTCGTCATCACCGACCCGCCGCTGCCCACGACTACCCTGTCATACCAGAACTTTCCCAATCCCTTTCCCACGGCGGCCACGCAGTCCACCTGCTTCTGGTTCGATGTGGGGAAGAGCGGCGTGAAGGTCTCGCTCGACGTGCTCGATCTGCGCGGCAATCTGGTGAAGCGCATCGTGCCCGCCGACGATGGTATCGAGCGATTCGACGCGGGGCGATACGGTCGCGGGGCGCCGGGCGCCGCGAGCAATTGCGACAACCGGTTCGTGTGGGACGGCACGGCGGCCGACGGGCGAACGGTGGCTCCCGGCGTATATCTCGCGCGCTTCCGCGCCGACAACGGCACGCCGACGTATCGGAAGATCGTCTTCACGGGACGGTAACCCCATGCGCCTGACCACCATCGGCACGGGCACCGCGGCCCCACATCCCACGCGCGTGGCGTCATCGCATCTCGTCGAATGCGGCGAGGTGCGGTTGCTGCTCGACTGCGGCAGTGGGGCCGTACATCGCCTCGCCAATCTGGGCGTCGACTGGAGTGGCATCACGCATGTCGCCCTCACGCACTTTCACGCCGACCACATTGCCGATCTGCCACTCCTCATCATGGGGTGGCGTTGGGGCCAGCTGCCGCCGCGGAGTGCACCCGTGACCATTTATGGGCCCTCAGGAACCGGTGCGCTGCTGGAACGGATGGCGGGGGTGTATGGCGCCTGGATGCTGGCGCCAGGGTTTCCACTCACGGTGCGCGATCTCCTGCCCGATGAGATCATCCGATTGCCCGGCGGCGTGGCGTTGCAGGCACATCCGGTACCGCATACCGCCGAGAGCGTAGCATATTCCATCAGTGAAGGAACGCAGCGGCTCGTTTACACCGGTGACACCGGAGTGAGCGAATCGCTGGGCCCGTGGGCGCGCGACTGTGATCTGTTGCTCGCCGAGTGTTCCCTGCCCGACACCATGGCCCTTCGCGAGCATCTCACGCCGCGGCAGGCCGGCGCGTTGGCAGCACAGGCGGCTGCAAAGCGGCTCGTGCTCACGCATTTCTATCCGCCCGTCGAGTCCGTGGACATCGCGGCCGAGGTGGCGGAGCATTACGCTGGCCCGGTGGTGTGTGCCACCGATGGCTGGTCCATCGACTTCTGAGTTTTTCCGAGGACGTGACATGCTGGTCGTGATGCAGCCCAACGCTTCTTCCGCCGATATCGATCGGGTCTGCGAAGAGATCACGCGTCAGGGCTTCAAGCCCCTCCCGCTGCCGGGCGAAGTCCGCACGGCGATCGGTCTTCTTGGTGATGACGCCAAGGTGGACTGGTCGTACATCGAGGGGCTACCAGGCGTGTCCAGCGTGCTCATCGTGCAGAAGCCGTTCCGTCAGGCGTCGCGCGAGTGGAAGCCGGAGACCACCATCGTGGAAATCGCGCCGGGCGTGCGCTTCGGCGGCACCGATGTGCCCATCGTGGCGGGGCCGTGCTCGGTGGAGAACGAGACGCAGATTCTCACGGCGGCGCGCCAGGTGAAGGCCGCGGGTGGCGCCGCGCTGCGTGGTGGCGCCTTCAAGCCGCGCTCGAGCCCCTACGCGTTTCAGGGGCTGGGCAAGCAGGGGCTGGAACTGCTTGCGTTGGCGCGGCAGGAGACCGGGCTCGCGATCGTGACCGAGGCGATGGACGAACGCGGCGCCGACATGGTGGCAGAGTACGCCGACTGCATCCAGATCGGTGCGCGCAACATGCAGAACTACTCGCTGCTGCGGCACGTGGGCACGCTCAAGAAGCCGGTGCTGCTCAAGCGCGGCATGGCGGCCACGATCAACGACCTGTTGCTGAGCGCCGAGTACATTCTCGCCGAAGGGAATCCCAACGTGATTCTCTGTGAGCGCGGCGTGCGCACGTTCGACAGCGCCACGCGCAATCTCTTTGATCTGACCGCCATCCCGGTGGTGCAAAAGCTCTCGCATCTCCCGATAGTGGCCGATCCGAGTCACGGGACGGGGCTGCGTGACAAGGTCACCCCGATGGCGCGCGCGGCGGTGGCTGCCGGTGCCGATGGTATTCTTGTGGAGATGCACCCCACTCCGGAAAAGGCGCTGTCCGACGGCGCGCAGTCGCTGTATCCGGCGCAGTTCGATGAGCTCGTGAAGCAGCTACGCACGATTGCGGCGGCGATCGGGCGCTCGGTGACGCCCCCGCCGGGTGCGTGAGTTACGGCACCTGCTTCATCGACACGGGTATTCGAGCACATGACGAAATTGACGTACTCCGCATTCGTGATCGCGCTCTCGGCAGCGACCACCGCGCCGCTGCCGGCCCAAACCGGCGCCGAGACGGCATACGACCGCATCGCGAGGGCGTGGAAGGACACGCGGACGCTCGAAGCCAACTTCGAGCAGAAGATCACCAACCCGCTGCTCGGGCGTTCGGCCAGCGCCAAGGGCGTGTTCCTGCAGGAGCGGCCGGGCAAGGTAAGCATCACGTTCACCCAGCCCGCCGGTGACCGCATCGTCGGCGACGGCAAGACGCTGTGGGTGTATCTGCCGAGCAGTGCGCCGGGTCGCGTACTCAAGCTGCCGGGCGATGCCGACGGCGCCATCGTGGCTGACCTGCTGGGTCAGCTGCTCGACACCCCCAAGCGTGCGTTCGTGATTTCCGGCGGAGATGTGGTAACCATCGACGGCCGTACCACGCGTCGCGTACAACTGCTGCCGCGCAATCCCAACACGGTGCCGTTCCAGAAGGCCACCCTGTGGCTCGACGAGAAGGAGCCGCGCCCGGTGCGCGTGCAGGTCATCGACGGTCAGGGCGTCGACCGCACCATCACGCTCACGTCGTGGTCACCCGACGCCACGCTCCCCGGCGACGCCTTCAAGTTCAGCGTGCCCAAGGGCGTGAAAGTCTCGACCAAGATCGCCGGGCTGTAGTCCTCCCTGGTTCTCCGGAGAAGTGGAGAAAGGAGGGAACTGATATTGGGAGAAAAGGGGAAAGGGAGAAAAGGAGTTGGACATCATGTGATGTCTCCTTTTCTCCCTTTTCCCTTTTCTCCTATTGTCAGTTCCCCCTTTTCCCCTCTTCTCCCCGGGAGGGGAACCGCGAATCAAGGCACCGTGACGGCGCGCCGCGTTTCGAGATTGCCGAACACATCGCGCGGAGTGCGGGCGCCTTGCAGCACCTGCGTCGCGCGCTGGAGCGTCGCATCGTCCTGCGTGCGTCGCAGGAATTCGGCATCACTGCCGAAAGACACGCGCGCCATCTCGTAGCCCAGCGACCGCGCGATCCATGGTCCCGCGGCGTCGTACACCGCGCGCGGCGGCGCGACCTTCCGCTGCACAAGGTCCGCGTAGATGTCGTCGAGATCGGCCCGCGTCACCGGATCGCCCGGTGACTTCATCGTGCGACGGTGCTGCTGGGCGTGCTTGCTGAGCGCATCACGGTAGGCGCCCAGATTCCGCCCCATCGCGCGGGCAAGCACCTGCACCGGCTGCGGCGTGATCGTGTCACCCACGATCACGTCGGGCGTGATGCCACCGCCGCCGAAGACCGTGCGTCCGGCATCGGTACGGAAACGCGGCTTGATGGTGTCGGGTAGCGATACGCCGCCTGTGTCCGGATCGATCTCATCGTCCTGCGGCCGCTCCACTGGACGATTGATGCTGCGCCCCACCGGCGTGTACCAGCGCGCGATGGTGAGCCGCAATGCGCTGCCGTTCGAGAGCGGATACACATTCTGCGCGCTCCCCTTACCGAAGCTGGTGACACCGAGCACCACCGCACGATCGTGATCCTGCAGCGCGCCGGCCACGATCTCCGAGGCGCTCGCGCTCGAGCGATCGACGAGCACGGCCAGCGGCAGCGTGGGCCACCGTTGCGGCTGGGAGTCGGTGAACGTCTGCGGCGGAACGCCGGCACGTCCGCGCAGCTGCACGATGCTCTGCCCGCGGTCGAGGAACAGCTCGGCGACAGCCACCCCCTGCTCCAGGAGGCCGCCCGGGTTACCACGCAGGTCCATGACCATGGACCGCGCGCCCATCTTCACCAGGGAATCAATGGCCGCAGCCACTTCGTCGGCGGTGAACGCGTTGAAGACGTTCACGTCCAGGTAGCCCACACCATTCTGCAGCAGCGCGACACGCTGCACGGCCCGCAGATGCACCTTGTCGCGAGTGAGCGTGAACACCTGCCGCTGGTTCTCCCGCTCCACGGTAAACGCGACCGTTGTCCCGGTGGGGCCGCGCAATCGTCGCAGCACTTCCTCACGATCGAGATCCTTCGTGCTTTCCTTGCCGATGAGCACGATACGGTCACCCGCGAGAATGCCGGCCCGCTCCGACGGCCCGCCGATCAGCGGCTCGATGACGATGGGCCATCCGTCACGGATGTCCACCTGCAGGCCGATCCCCGAGAACGTGCCGTTCATCTGTTCGCTCAACCGACGGACACGATCTTCCGTGAGGAACGAGGTGAACGGATCGTCGAGTTCGTTGAGCATACCCGTGACCGACTTCGCGTAGATGGAGTCGGGCGGGATGGAATCCACATACTTCTGCGCGATCGCGGCCACCACCTGATCGAACAGACGCGCGCCGCCGAGGGGCGCGCGTGACGGTTGCGACGCCGCGGTGAGATCCCGGCCGGCCCACCAGCCGCCAACACCAAGCAGCGCGCCGAAGCCGAGGGCCGCGACGAGGGCGCGCAGTGGACGGCGGGTAACCGCGGGGGCGTCGGGAAGAATTTCGGGCATGAAGGCTGTACGGACTCAGAGCGCGCCGAGGGCCGCCGTGGCCGCTGCGGCGAACCGCTCAGGCCACCGCGCCACCAGCGCCTCCAGACAACGGCCGGTCACCGCGTCGGCGGCACCCTCAGCGGGTACCGCGACCACCGGACCGACTTCCGGATGCTGTGCCTGCCATTCGGCGCTGACGGCGCGATCGAACGCCTCGCGCACGCGCTCGTGGAACGCGAGATCCTCGCGCTCCATACGATCGGCGGCCCCGCGCGCGTGCATGCGCGCCTGCGCCTCAGCGAGGGGCAACGACAACAGCAAGGTGAGATCGGGCGCGAGGCCACCTGTGGCGAAATGATTCACCGCCCGCAACGACGACATGGGCAGCCCACGACCAGCCCCCTGATACGCATAGGTGCTGAGCAGGAAGCGGTCCACCATGACCACGGCACCGCGTTGCACGGCGGGGGCGATCACGTCACGCACGAGTTGCGCGCGTGAGGCGGCGAACAGGAGCGCCTCGCTTTCCGCGGCAAGCTGGGACGCCGGATCGAGCAACAGCGCACGGATGGCGTCGCCCGCCGGCGTGCCACCCGGCTCGCGAACGGCAACCACGTCGTGCCCCACCGCGCGCAAGGCGTCGGCCAGCCGTGACCACTGAGTGGTCTTGCCTGCCCCTTCGCCACCTTCGAGCACGACGAACACCCCGCGACGGTCTGCCGCCGCGAGGGACACACCGTCGGCCCTCGGACTGTCCAACGCGTCGTCGACCATGTCGGCGGCGGCCAAACGCTCAGCCAAGAATGATCGGGCTCGCGGCACCGGTGCGGATGCCATCGGCAATCCACTGGTTCACGCGCAGCATGAGCTTGTCGAAGTTGTCCTGTGCGCTGATGGCCGCCTGATACGCCGGGTTCACCTGAACCTGCTGCAGCAGCGTGTCGAGCTGCTGCTCCATGTCGCCCGTGGGTTCCTCACCGCGGTCGATCATCGCCTGCGCGTCCTGACGGATCTTCTCCATCTGCCGAAGGATCGTCGTGGCCTCGCGGTCGTTATTGAGCGCGTCGCTCGAGCGCTTCACGGCCTTGTATTCCTCGCTCTGGCCGATCGAGCGGCCGAGATCCTTCGCCTTGTCTTCGAGCATGAATCCGGCCTCCCGGCCGTGGAATGAGTTACTCCGGCGGCGTGCGGGCCAACAGCACCCGGTCACGCCCCGCGAGGTCCTGCTTGACCTGCACCACGTCATACCCCGCAGCCGCGGCCATGGCCGCCACGGGCGCCGCACGGTTCGCATCGAGCTCCAGGATCAGCCACCCGCCGGGCTCCAGCAACGCTCGAGCGTCCTGCACCAGCACCTGATACCGGGCGAGCCCCCCGTTGGCCGCGAACAGCGCCAGGGTGGGCTCCCAGTCGCGTACGCTGGCCGGCAGCCGCACGGCTTCCTCGTACGCAATGTACGGGGGATTCGAGACAATCACACGGGCCTTCTCGTGGTCAGCCAGCCGGGCCCGCAGCGGCGCCAAGTCGGCCCCGTGCCGGAACTCGACGGGAGCCATCGCCACCCCCTGCTGCCGAAGCCATTCGGCGTTCTCCTGTGCCACGGCGAGCGCCTCCAAGGAGACATCGGTAGCCAGCACCGCATCGAAACGCCCTTCGGTGGCGAGGGCGAGCGCAATGGCCCCCGACCCGGTCCCGATGTCCACGGCCAGCCCGCCTGGGGCGGCGGCGGCGACCTGCAGCACCTCCTCCACCACCACTTCGGTCTCAGGGCGCGGAATCAGCACGCGGCTGTCCACGCGCAGCACAAGATCGCGGAAGGGGGCCTCGCCCACTGCATAGGCCAGCGGCTCCCCACGGAGCCGTCGATGCAGCGCGATTTCGATGTGGGCAGCCTCCCCCGCGCGCAGCGCCGGCTCGGCCACGAGACGCTGGGCCAACTCGCCGGGAGAAAGGTGCAGCACCCCGGCGACGAGCAACCGCCCCTCGCGAGCAGCGTCCTGACGGACCTCCGGCTCGAGTTGCGCGCATTCGCCAATCAACGACACCACACGCTGCACCACCTCGCGCAACGTCACCCGGCGAGGCTCTCCTCGGCATTCGCCAACTGGATAGCGTCGAGGAAGCCGCCAATGTCGCCGTTCATCACGCCGTCGATATCGTACAGTGTGACGCCCACGCGATGGTCAGTCACGCGCCCCTGCGGGAAGTTGTAGGTGCGAATCTTGGCCGACCGGTCGCCGGTGCTCACCTGCGATTTGCGCAGGCGCGAGCGCTCCGCCTCCTGCTCGGAGAGGCGCAGGTCGAGCAGCCGGGCGCGCAGCACTTCCATCCCCTTCGCCTTGTTCTGCAGCTGCGACTTCTGATCCTGCTGCGAGACCACGATACCCGTGGGGATATGCGTGATGCGCACGGCCGAGTCGGTCGTGTTCACGCTCTGCCCGCCGGGGCCCGACGAGCGGAACACGTCGATACGGAGGTCCTTGTCCTCGATGCGGACATCGACCTCTTCCGCCTCCGGGAGCACCGCCACCGTAGCCGCCGAGGTGTGAATACGTCCCTGCGATTCGGTGGCCGGCACCCGCTGCACGCGGTGCACGCCGCTCTCCCAACGCAGTACGCCGAAGGCGCCGTCACCGATCACCTTGAACACCGCTTCCTTGACGCCACCCACCGCCCCGTCGGACCAGGAGATGGCCTCGATGCGCCAGCCGCGCCGCTCGATAAAGCGCGTGTAGAGGCGCACGAGGTCGCCGGCGAACAACGCGGCCTCGTCGCCGCCTGTCCCCGCACGGATTTCCATGATCGCCGGACGATCGTCGAGCGGGTCGCGCGGAATGAGCAACGGGAGCAGCGCCTTCTGCAGCTGCTCCACTTCGATCTCCAACCGCACGACCTCAGCTTTGGCCTCGGCCGCGAAGTCGGGGTCGTCGCCATTGGCCATGTCGCGGGCGTCACCGAGTTCCTGCTCCGCCTTCTGGAGACGATTCGCCTTGGCGACCACCTCGGCGAGGCGATGGTGCTCCCGCCCGAGCTCCGCCAACCGGGCGGCATCCCGGGTAGTTTCCGGATCGGCCAGCAGCTGCTCCACCTCGGTGGCGCGGCGCAGGGCGTCGGCCATGCGTTCACGAAGGTGACTCAGCATACGACGAGGTGCGGGACGAAATACGTGATATCGGTCACAGCGGACACGTGACGAACGGATGTAGGCTTCCCGGGGTACGTCCCGGAGAGCATGACAGGCCGGACCGTCCGGACGACATCGCGGCCTCCCAAACGCCCCGCGCAAGATACACCAGAAGAGGGGATAGCATATGGTTACGTTCGGTACGCCCCCGCTACGCTTCGCGCCGTCGACCATGAGCGTGTCGCTCGATCGCATCACCGACTTTCTCTTCACGGTCCCACTGTTCCGAGAGCTCGAGCGCTCGGCGGTGCGTGGGTTCGCGGAGCTCACGCGCGAACAGCGCTTCGCGAAGGGCGCGCTCATCGTGTCCGAGGGCGACGCCGGCGACGCCCTGTACGTGGTGCGCTCCGGTGAAGTGAAAGTGGTGGTGGGGGGCGAAGACGGCCGCGAGGTCATTCTCCATGTGCTGGGCGTGGGCGACCATTTCGGCGAGCTCGCCTTGATAGATGGTCGCCCACGATCCGCCCATGTGATCAGCACGCAAGCGAGCAGCCTCCTCGTGCTGCGCCGCACCGATTTCCGTCGTCAGGTAGCGCAGAATCCACAGGTCGCGTGGGGGCTTATGGTGGAGCTGTCGCGGCGGCTGCGGCAGGCCGACGGCACCATCGGCAGCCTGGTACTGCTCGACGTCCCGGGACGCGTGGCCAAGGTGCTGCTCGAGCACGCCACTGCGGGAGACCCCGCCACATTGGTGAAGCAGCTCACGCACCAGACCATTGCGCAGATGATCGGCGCCAGCCGCGAGACGGTGTCGCGCGCGATGGCCGAGTTTCAGGAGCAGGGATTCATTGCCGTGCAGCGCCGCGTTGTCACCATCACCGATCGCACCGCGCTCGAGGCGCGGACACGCCCTAGTCTCTGAGCCCTTGAAACCGCTTTCGCGGAGCCGCGGAGGTGGCGGAGGGCACGGAGAACTACTCGCTGCTAGTGCCCCACCCGCCGCCGCCGGGCGTCTCGATGGTCAGCGTGTCACCTGCCTGCATGGCCACGCGCGTCTTGGCGGGGAGGGGGTCGCCGTTCAGCGTGTTGCGGCCCGGCGTACCGGCGTGGCCGCCGTGGGCCCCCGGTGGGGCAACCCGACGCCGCTCGGTAAGCAGCGTGGCCGTACACGGCACGAGCGCCTGATAGCGGCGCACCACGCCATCGCCGCCGTGATGTTGTCCCGC
>Ga0164293_10000070_pt1 | contig 65099 bp, 54 predicted proteins | sample GEODES118metaG_FD_111487 | JGI IMG/M metagenome (GOLD analysis project Ga0164293, IMG submission 111487) | Eutrophic lake water microbial communities from Lake Mendota, Wisconsin, USA - GEODES118 metaG | ecosystem: Environmental > Aquatic > Freshwater > Lake | place: USA: Lake Mendota...
CCTGCTTCTTGAAAATCACATCCAGCTCACGATAGACACTAATCCACGAATATGCCATCACCACATCGGGCTCTTTCATCAAACGACACAGCGTCATAAAATCATCCCACTGACAAGACGTCCATCCCCATTTCTTACAAATGCTCTTCTTGTCAAATAGAGCTCCTGCCTCATCATAGACGCGTAACAAACATGCCGATCCAAGAGCAAGAAGATCGGAATCGTTACTGATGAGCAACTCCACATGATGCTCCTTCTCTAATTCCATCAATAAGGTATCCGCTTCCCCTGTTGACTGATATTGATAACATCCCTGCTCCTTCAACCACTCCTTCACCGTACAGATGTATTCAGGAGTTGCCTTCCATGATTTCTTCCGTAATTGTTCCACGTATTGATGTAAGGTATATTGGTCCTCTTCTGATAATTGATCCATTTGATACGTTAGAAACGTATCAAGTTGAACAATCGTTTGTATGATTTCCTGTCGATGCTGTTCTTTTTCTTTACGAATGTTCTTTGTGTCGGAAGAAGGCGGACCATCCCATACACAGTGAACCTCTTTCGCATGCTCAATGATTGGATTCAGATAGTGATAAATGATCGATAGATCGCCTTTGGATTGATGAAGAAACCAGAAGATATCTACGCCAACTGACTTTCCCTTCACCGCCTCCACGGTCGTAACTCGTTGCTCGTATCGTGATAGAAACTGAAATAATCCTTTAATGCCCATGTTCTATCTTCTTTTTATCATGGATGAGTGATCAAATTTATTCATCGACGATGCGAACGCTTTGTACGCTTTGTACGCTTTGTACGCTTCGTGCGTCTGCTACGCTTACCACGTGACTTTCGTCGACCACCACCTTGATCTGATACTACAGTAGTTGATTCTTCGAATTTTACGCCATTCTTTGATTGTTGCGAATTTACCGATTTCTCTTGTGACGCACTAGCTCCCATATTCTACTCTAGTCCTATAAAATAGTAGACTCCTTTCGTACCTGAAATCTCGTTTTTAGCACCGTACTCGGTGGACACGTCAAACGCAATGAATTTCCCACGGATACAAAAGGTCGCCTTAATTCGCATAAAATGTTCCATTTTCGCCACATGTCCTCCTTTCCAATCGTATACCTCCACGGAAATTCCATCGACTCAGGCTGACGCATATGCTCCTTCACCTTCCTATTCTGCTGTCTCATCCATTCCGATTGTAACCGTAGTAATTCATCAAACTCCTTCTTCTTTCCCTGTGACAAGATCGCAATGTATACTAATTCTGCCCACGCCTCCGTCTCCGCCTCCACACGGTCTATCCCATTGTCATGATTGTCCAAACAACACGAATGCATCAATTCATGTAATAGAACACGTGTCGCATCTTCCGCACGATAAATGACAATCGTCTCACGATTACACGGATAGGTATATCCCCCATTAATATTGGTCGCAGTAATCGCCTTGGTACCAGACGGAAATGTGCGTAGATGCGTATTCGCCAAAAAGAACACAGTAAAAGGCGGATGACCGTTCTCTGTATACATTCTCAAAATTCGACCCCATAACCCCCACGGAATATCATCCGCCTGCTTCGGATCTTCAAAAATCACAATTACCTGCCCATACGCACAGGTCGCTTTCACCAAGGTAGAAATTCCCTCCACCATATTATTGTATAATGCTTTACGACGATTATGAGGATCAAACTCCGAATCGGTATGACATTCTTTTCGTAAGTATTCACTTTCCTTCTCTTCCATCATACGACTAAACGTCCATTTCGGTGCTGGATGAAGAAATTCATGTTTAATCGTATCTAATGTACTATTAATCAAAATAGACATTCCTTTTATAGTGCTAGATTATTATTAGCATTTTGACGCAACGTATACATCTGACGAGCCAACTTCAAATGAACATGCTCCCACAAAATGGGGATGCGATACGACGTCACTAGCACCCATCCTGATCCTGATTCCGCATGCCATAACGTTGTCATCAATTGACCCCTCATCTTCGGGGTGATCCATTCCGTCTCATAAATCGTAATGATCCAATACATGATTACATCCGTCCATCGCAAATTGCGTTGTAGACAAATATAAATCCAATTGCGCACATCTGTGATGTTTGACACATCCCATGACGTCGACCATTCATTCAACGTCTTCTTAAAAAACTCCAACCACACATCATTTTCCACTAAATGAGCCGACTTTGTATAATTTGCCAGTAACATGTCATCGCCTGTCACTGGAATCTCAAAACAAAAATCACGAAGACGAGGACTCAACGGAAATTCCGTCGTCAATAAAATCGCAAAATGCGGATATTGCTCTAAACACTCCTGTAACTGAAGGACCGATTCATCCGTTAAAAAATGGGCATGATATAACACCAAATAGCGTGCCTGAATCGATGAAGACATCAAACAGACATCTTGCTGTCCTGTCCACCGTGATAGAATCGACTGGAGAAATACCTTATCAGACATTGACATTCGTGCTACATCAAATCCCAAATGGAGTTGAGATTCTTCGTAGGGAATCGATTTGCCTGTCGCATCATCATCGTCTTCATCAGGATCTGCATTTTGTGATTGCTTGTTCAGAAACCATACATTTTTCTTGATTTCAAACGGAATACCAATGGCATCCGCTTGTACTTTGATAAAATCGAGTAATTGGGTTCGCTTTCCACAACCACGCCAGCCACGCCACGCATAACTACACGGTTCCATTACTCTTAACTGTTGCCGCCACTTTTAAGCCGCATCCGCTAACTTCTACGCCGCATCTAATAATATAAGATGCCCATTTAAATACCCATGCGTATCTTATCTCAGTATTATGATTCTAACCATCCCCTACCAAGCATTTGAAATCGGTAATGTACATGTGACACCATTTAGTCACGACAAATATGGCAAATTAATTGCCAGACTTACCTATAAAGATAATTCCATTGATTTTCACGATGTCTGTATTCTTTCCCCACCCCTCAGAGTCATTGATTATCAGCCTGAATATTCACGATTGCGTCTAGACGTCTCAGAACATTTCTCCTTTCAGGTAAAACTCAATACATTACATGAATATCTGATCAGTACATTTTATGTACATCAGCAGAGCTTCTTACAGCATGTCTATGAATCTCAAGAATACATTCGTCATCTCTTTCATTTTCTATTAGAAGGGTCTGTTCTATCACTGTATCTCTATCCTTCGCTACTTGTCAAAATGGCGGATGGTTCTAACACTAAAGTTTCGGATTTGGAACCAGGTGATATGATTCGCTGTGTCATTCGCTTTCAAGGAGTGTCCCAATTTATCAATCGTCATGGATTACGTCTGCGATTACAACATTCCGTACCCTCTATCTGGCATCTTTCCAAATAACTAGTTAGACGGTGCTGCACCTGATGTAGAAATCGCTGCCATGGAAATAGCAGCAAAAGATAAGGCGAGAGCGATACATGAAATAATCAAAATAAAGACAACAGATGCCTTTTCATATTGTAAGACATAGGCAAACATACCAATAAACAAAATGACTGCACCGACCGCAGTATTCCACCAAATTCGTGTGACTTGGGGTTTAATGGCTCTCCAATTTTCTGTATCACCAATTAAATCGGATGTGGCAATCGTAGAACGTATAAAGAGAACAATTGCAGCGATACCACATCCAATAATTGCAATGGTGCCTACGCTGCTTCCATAATTGGTACCTGGTGTTGGCGTGTCTGGCATTTCTATCCTTACCGCCTTTTTATTTTATGGAAGTTTTTACAGTGGCGACTTCGGTCGTTGGTTTAACCATGTTCACTAAACCGCCCAATGGAAATGAAATAGGCAGCGATCCAAAAAAGAGAACAAATAAAATCATACATAAAAATAATAGTTGTCGTCCTATCATCAAAATGAAATCAGACTTTGAAACATCTACCATACATTGACTCATTCCTACTATGATTCCCATCTTTATTTTATCTCCGTAGTACATAGTAACGAATTTCGGAATGAGACCCACTCGAAAACGTAAATTGGCATTAAAAGAAATATCTCCATGCCATCCTGGTAAAAAAGGAACACGTAGTAATCGTTGCTTACCTGACAGCGTCTATTCGGACATTTCCAAGAAGGTTCAGAAGAAAGGCTCCATTTTTGAAGCAGTCGGATGCAAACAAGGCGAAGAACATTGTCTACTCGATAAATCACCATTAGACGATACTGTTAAAAAATCATTGCGTAAAGAATATCTTCGTCCCCAACGTCCAAAAGCATGGGATGCGGATCCCGATATGTGGCTGGATAACTACAATATTATGCATGTGATGAAACAATACGAAGAAGCGATCCCATGGTTTAGCTTTATGGGCGTTTTACCCATTGACTTTTCAGCACCTGATCCTTACACAAAAGAAAAGAAATGCTTACACAAAGAAATATGTGATTTGAATTTGACCCATGAATACAATAAGGGGAAGCGAGGTATTGGAATGATATTCAATTTGGACCCTCATTACAAAGGAGGTAGTCATTGGGTCGGACTGTACATTAATATCACGAACATCAAGAAGCCATCTATTTACTATTTTGATTCCTATGGATATCAAACACCTCCGCTTATCGCTCGTCTCATGCGATCCTTTACACTTCAAATCAAGAGCTGCAAATTAGGACGTAACGCCCGACGATTTCAATATGGAAATTCTGAATGCGGTATGTTTAGTATGTATTTCATTATTTGTATGATACACGGCATTCCATTTAAACAATTTTGTAAAGATTCCGTTTCCGATGATTTTATGTTACAACTTCGAAAGATCTTATTTTCGAAATAAAGTGTGCTAAAGGTCTGCTTCGCCAAAAAAAGCATATAAAAGATTTATACGATAGTGTTAGTAATGTACCGTCCGGTTACACCCTCGCAAGGTCCACCTTCTGTGAAAGAGCTCCTTTTTAGCGGAAAAAACTACCAAACGCTACAAACGGTTCTCTCTCAAGATTTCCAGGAACGTCATGGATCTCTTAGTGAACCCCAGGTTCAGAGACTCGCAAAAACCGTAGATCATTATCTTCACCAAGTCTATCAAAAACAAGGCGATAAACCCATTTCCGTTTTAAACAAGGAAGTACTTACTGCTGCGTCCAAGGATTTTAGTCAGTACCTCCAACGCAAGGAAGCCGTAAAGAATGTGAATCCTGTGAAACAAGTCATGGATGATTCCCTGTTTCAAGAAACCTCTACCCGATTTGAGAAGCTTACCCAGGAGCGAAATGAAATGAAGGCGTTGCCATCGTCCATCCCTGATTTTCGCATTTCTCTTCGTGAAGACGGTCCGCCCGCCGCTGAGATTTTTGAGAAGGCGAAGAAGCAACGTGAAATGGAATTCCTCCGTTCTACTCAACAAAATAACGAATTACACAAAGCGGACACTGGACTTCAACAACGTATTCAGGCGGATCAATCCTTTCGTGCTCTTCAGGATGGACAAAATCGTGATACGGAACTTGCTCTGGTTCAACGCCAATCACAGCGTCCCGTTATGGATCAATCCCTTATGATTATGCCTGATCGCCGTGAATTGATGCTTGCTCCAGTAGGTTCGTTTGATACAATGACACAATCTCCGAATCCTCGTGAATTAGGGCAGGGTAATTCGGATCCTACTACCGTCTATCCTCTGATGGCATCTCCTGTTGCAAACAAATTACCGCAAAATAATATTATTCGTGAAGACGATATTATAGGATATCGTGAAATTGAGAACAATCTATTCCTCTATTCCGCTGATCGTGATTGGCTGACGAATAGCAAGGAAAATCGTTATCATTTTACAGTTCAATTTGATACGGCTGGATACAAAGATAAATTCGGTGTTGGCTTGGCGTCCCAACAGAAGTTCAAGAATATTGTTCGTATTGAACTTATCAAAGCCATTATGCCAGGTGAAAGTTTAGATGTGTCAGTGAATGCGCGTGGTCAAGTGAGTACTACCTATTCTACCACTTATCAGGATAACATTCTCAATTTGCCATACGTGTCGCTTCGTATTGCGGAATTAGAAAATAACAATTATGGTACAGATAACTTTCTAGATCGTAGCTTTGGTGTATTACAATATGATGCCCAGTGGCTTTCGGATGCGACCCAAACGGAATGTACCCGTGGATTCTTGGCGATGATCCCCAAATTCTTAAAGTGCCAAAAGGAATACTATCCGACTCCCTTATCGACCCTTCAGAAGATGACCATTGAATTTCTACGACCTAACGGCGAACTTCTTAGCGCTTCCTCCGATACCTTTAATGTAGGAGGCATCATTGCCCCACATATCGGAGCAATTATCTCTAGTACCTTTCCATTTAACGTAGATACATCTACTTCGCCCTACAGCCTATTAAAGAATAATTCAGTGGCTACTACGTCTCCTGCCAATTTTTTCCTTAATACTTCTACCTATTTTAGCCGTTTTGAACTTTGCACTGGTGATCGGATCCAAATCAAAGGATATACCTATTCCGATGCATCACTCAATGATCCCACATATGGTCAAAGCCTACGAGCATTTTGTAACTGGGTCAATCGTAATGAAGGGCATATCATTCTCAACACCGCATATACTCTTAATAATACCTCTACGGTTCTTCAGGATGGCGTGAATCATGTAGGATATGCGAACTTTGTCATTCTTCAAGCCGATTATCAGGATCCATCCACAGGTAGCACTCTTCTCCAGTCATTTGGAGATGATTTTGGTAGAACACTAACTACATATGGACCTACACTCGAATCACCTATTCGGTTGATCAATCTGAACAAACAATTAAATCTAGTCTTCCGAATCATTACTCGTGAAATGGATTCCTTGCCTCAAATTCGTCCTGATAATAATTATTAAAAGAGTCACGTTCTATTTCAACCATATCATGTATTGATACGGTTGATATAATCTATCTATCTACTAGGAGATAATGACTCATGCCATTATTATTTTTGTAACAATTGTACTCCTTGGAATTGTTTTTTATTATACGAATTATCTAAAAGAGGGATTTGCTAACTTACCAAGTAGACATAATAATTATACGGACGAATCCGCTAAAAAGTTTAATCCTATCGCAAATACGGTTAATCTCATAAATCCTGTTATCCCCCTTACACCATCTAATGCTTCTCTTGTAAAAAATGCTTTTAACTCGATTGATCTTGATCCCCTTTCCGCAAACTACAATGTTACCTCTGGAAATGAAAAGTATGATATTCCCAATGATACACCTGATTTGTTTAAAACAGCAAAAAAATGCGAATCTGTACCTGTTTCCTGTGCTGCTTTTGATGACCCCACCTTTTCCAACAATTGTGGTATGAGCTTTGATACACAAGGTACCAATTCCGATGGAAAAGAATTTCTCGGCGGTCTCTATGTTGCTCCCAGTAGCCGTGTGTCACAACAGACTGACTCGGCAAGAGCACGTGATCAACGTCAAAATCCCTATCTCTCTTTCCAACCTACCATTGGTACTGCCAAACCTGGAACATTTGCCTTAACCAAAGATGATTGTATCATTGTCAAAGAAAAAGTGGATTGTGAAAAGAAGCAAACCTTTGACTCACCCAATTGTACACAGTGCTATACGTCACGTGAGTTTGCTCGTGTTGGTCCTGAAGCACAGAAAATTCCATTTACACTTTATCTTCAAGGATATGGGAGATATCAAACAGGAGGTGTGGTCAATCCAGAAGGTGATAAACGAGGTTCACTACCTTTCTCTCCCAATGTTCCTGTTAAACTTATCGTTGACAGATCAGAAGGAGAATATTTTGCTGTATTTGGATTACCACCGAGTGGTACCGAAGATCCCAAAACGCATATCTGTGGATACATTGAAGGCAATACACCAAAAGGAACTTTTAAACTAGACCTACTGCATCTTGTTGAAAAAGATTATTATGCCAATAAGAAACCACGAATCTCAGGAACAGTCAGCATTAATGGCTTTCGTTGCGCACGTATGATTCCTAATAAGGGTCAACGAAATAATATTGTTCTTCTTTGTCAAATCCCGTTTTCCTTCATCAATACAAATGATTACGAAGCAGGTTCCTGCGCCAATGGACCCGTTATTACCAAAGCTTCCTCTGCCATCTTCCTGAATTCGGACGCCTGTTTCAATAAAGACAACAAGCCTGGAAATTATAGTTTAGAATGTCTTCAATCACGCTGGCTCGCTATGGGTGGAACCTCTGAAGGAACAGGCTACCCATCTGATAAGGCAAAAGCAGATGCTCTACAGATAAATTCTGATGGTTCTCCTCTTCCGATTGAAACCATTATTGATAATCTATCTATTATCATGTTACGCGCCCAAACGGGTAAAGATGCTGCAGGAAAACAATTATCGATCGATGACTGGAATACCTCCAGTATGTTCGCAACAGGCACGCCCATTACCAACCCATGCGATACAGAAAATGCCGATAGTGGACCCTTATCAAAGGAGTGCTTATCCTATTTGTATATGAATCAGGGTAATACTTCGCGTATTGGACCTACCTACGATTTACCATCATGGAGCGATGCCAGCATGAAAGGACAACCAGACCGCAATACCTACTGTCAACCAGGAACCAGTCTCGATCCCAACACCGATGCTGGATTCAAATTGGGTCAGACGTTAGGAGGCGTAGAACAAGTGAAAAAATATTATAATCAAATCAATCGCATCGCAAATGATGATAGCCGTTCCAACAAGGAACGTGAAAAAGAAATTAAACAATGTTACGGTGTTTCCTTAAATCCAGTAGTAAATAATGCGACTCCTGGACCCAAACAAGTCTTTGCCGTCGGACCAGGATACGATTACACACGGGATCAGGCGACTTCCATTTGTGCAGGATATGGTGCCCAAGTTGCTACCAAAGCACAACTGGCAGAAGCCCAGACTAATGGTGCGGACTGGTGCTTTAGCGCATGGGTAAATGACTCACCCAACGGACAATGGCCGATCACCACCTCCGTCATTGGAGGATGCGGTGGCAGACAAGGCATCATTGAGTGGACACCCGATAACAGAAGAGCAGGCGTAAATTGCTATGGACCCAAACCAGCCATTAATACAGTCATGAAAGGCGCTGTCAAACCATTCAATGGAACATCATGGGACCAACCATCCGATCGATTTGGATATACCGAAGTTCCAAACGGCTATTTACAGACCACAGGACCTCAACCAGCTTGCTTTAATGGGCTTTCTCCTGAGCAAGCTCAACAAGGATGTAACCGTCTTGGAGATTTATGCGCTGGATTTAGTTACTCAAAGGATGGAGGCGGTCATGGTTGCTATAAAGGAAATCATAACGCAGGTTTAATAAATGATCCAGGCTACATGGGATATGTAAAAACACCTCTACCTAAGATGAGGGGGCGCTACATTAAATTACAATATAATCGTGTTGAGTGCTTGAACTTGGCAGAAATTCGTGTCTTTAGTACCAGTGGTGGACCCAATATTATTAATAGTAATACACCCGTTACTAAATCGAGTGGATTTAACGGCGATGCGTTTCCCAGCAGAAACTTCGTAGATGGTGATACAGGTCAAACATACAATTTTGTCCATACCTCTTGCGGTGATGTTCCTTGGATTGTCGTAGATCTTAATCCCAATGGTCAGGCGATTGATATTTTTAAGATTGTGGTATTCAATCGTGCGGACTGTTGTCAATCCCGTATTCTTGGTACTGTTCTTGAAATTTATAATGAAGGAGGTACTAATCCCCAATCTCGGGTCTACGTTTCAGAACCCATCCGCACCACGAATCGCACCTATACATGGTTTCCACCCAGTCCCGCTATTATTGTGGATCAACCATAATATAAGATATAGAAATGATACAATCACGTATGATCAATAAATCATATATCATATGATTTATTTTTATAAATACTAACGAACATAAGAATAGGATGTTTGCCCGATTACAAGAGGCATTTGCAGGCAAACAAGATGGTACCCAACCCACCTTTTTAAACACACAAGATGTCTATTTTAAATCTCTTAAACATATTATTCCATCGGCTACTTCCGGTCTTCCACTGAATGATTCCATTCAAACACTAGATCCCCTTGGACTGGATTATCAAACTCCTGTTGTTCCTTATCCGAATGATATTTTTATGACTACTCCCAGTGCGGAGCATACATCGAACGCAACACGATGTGCAGGTTCTTCCATTGATCAGTTACTTGCCATTAGAAATCCATCCGCTACGAATGGATATGGTTGTGGCTGGATGTATACTCCACCTGTAAAAGGAAGTTCTCAAGCTGTTGTTTCTCAAGGATTTTATGGTAATGCGAATGGTCCTTTTCCCAACATGAAACACCCCGAATACAAAAAATGGTTTTTTAATTTGGAACAAGCCAAACGCCAGATTCTCATGGATAAATGTAACGCAATGACATCCTGTAAGGATCTTGCGAAAGATGAATTCAGTTCCAATTGTGCATGGTGTGAAGATCGAAATCAGGGAATTCCAGTCGATATCAATGGAAGATTACTCTATTCCAATGATCCTATGGGCAATTGTTCCGCAAATAATTTATATACTTCTGCTTCAAAATGTCCCGAACCAACTGTTGCGAGTCAAGTAGATACTGATCAAGACTGTCAATTGATTAATGGACAACTTCCCGTCACATGTCTCCGAAAACAAATACGAGCTGCTGGATGCGGAGATGGTGGCGCTCTGTCTCTTGCTCTCGCCTCCGCTACTCCCACCAACTACATAGAAAACCTCCCCGAATCGGATGCTGTAAAAATCTATAATCGTCATGTCTCCCCGCCATTTAACACTGATATCTTTAAACTGGGGAAAACTACGGTGGATGCTGTTATGAGAGAAGTTCGGACCCTCGCTGGAAACATGCAACAACCACCCACTTCCGCCATTGGCGCTGCTTCCCGTGATTTATGTATTCAACGTGGCGCCCTTCAACGATATGACATCTGCAATGAATACTCTGATTCCGCTTCCCCTCCTTTTTTATTAGAATGCGTCCAAAAAATCTTCTTAAGCATGGGCGGTCTCGGAAAAGGCACTATGTATCCCACCACATCCAATCTCACCTTTTACAACACAAAAGGCAGTTTGGGAGCGGTTCGTCAATACATTCAAAGCATTATCGAACGAACACAGAGCACCAATTATACCGTACAACGTGACGCAATGATGGAACTATTAGGAGTTACTCCAGATGAACTCATTAAACGTGTTCCCTATACACAAGGCGTTGAATCTTTTTGGTTTGTACCTACACCAGGTGTTCCCATTAAAAGTGGTAGAATCATGCCTATTAACGGCTTTCTCAAGAGAACCATTGACACCAAAATTATTAATTTAGAGGCAGGTCCTTCACGTGTCTCACAGCTTAGTGGAGCAGGATTTGGATGCATGGTTCAGCTAACGGATGTTCGCACTCCTGATGATTTCAAAACCACATTCCAGGTCACTGTCGATGACGGCTTTTTTATTGCTGTGAACCAACCGGCTGATATTGATAAGAAGACCTTTGACCGTGTCAATGCGGATGAGCCAGGACTCTTTCAAAACATCGGTCTTCAAGGTCCTACCACTTATATCTCTCAGCAACCATGTACATTTTATAGCAGCTCCCCCAATATCATGAAAATTTACTTTGAAGATGCAGGTGGTGGTTGGAATGCCATGAAAATGCGTCCATTGAACGGTACCGCACAACAAATATTGACACCTTCTCACTTTTCTCTTACCTGTGAGAAGAATGCTCCTTTTCTCACTTTTGAAGTGAATCGTTCTAGTACGTTTGAGGAATTACGTAATCCTGGTATCTTTTCCCAATTTTGTAGATTTACCAATCTGACACCTTTTAATCGCACAGATGATCGAAGCAAAGTACCTGGAAAGAAGGGATTTGTCCGATTGAATTCTGCTTCTTCCTGTATGTCTCTTCGCAACATCGCATTTCAGAGTTGGAGAGCTATGACCGTTGCGGTTCGTTTTAACACAATGCCTGTGAGAGCTACCTTCTTTAGTATGGCATCAGGGCAACCTGGATCAGGACCCTATTGCTGTATGATTGCGACTCCTTCTGGAAATGGTCGCATGAAAATGCATTTTGAATATCGAAATCCTAGTGTGGGTGGCAATAAACATCTTTCTGTCCCTGAATGGGAATTCAGTCTAAATGTTTGGTATCTATTTACCATTGTTAACGTAGATACAGGATTGTTTATTCTTGCACAGTCAATCGATGAGATTGTTCGATCAGGAAATCTAGGTGCCGCTAAATTCGTGGATTTGGCATGGACTGGGTGGGGTAGCTGGGGTTCAAAATTTTATGGAACGAATGCTACATGGAATCCAGCGCCAGGACAACCACGTGAAGCATGCGATGTCGGATTTGGAACTGCCCTTTATCCAGGATACTCTTCCATGTATGTTGATACTAATTTTAATTACGATATTGCATGGGTTCACTATTTTGACCAACAAATTCGTGGTGATGAGATTAAAAAAGATGCCGCTTGCGAGTGGGTCTACACTCAATTTCCTCGATCATTAAATTCATACTAATCTTCTATTTTTATGTATATCATACATGCTATAGAATATCTAATACATTTTTGGAACCGCTCCATTAAAATTTCCCGTACCAGGATTGACTCCCACTTCCCCTACCACATTCCTAAAATCTGTATCCGTCATCAGATACATATGAAATGCTAGACCACCCGCACCCTTCTTCGGTTGAAGTAAATATTTAATACCTCGATAGGTACATACAGGAACGTTGATTACTTTCGAGGAGGTACGCATGCCCAATCCTAATTCCAACGCAATCCGTCTCGCCCCATCATCCATATCCTCCTTTCGATCCTTTTGATCCTTTCGATCATCCTCTATAAATTCCACACTGGTAATGATTTTATCTACTTTCAAATTGGGATCAAATAAATACTGGTCAGGTCGCCCATATAAATTCATACATTGAACTCCATCGTTATCCGCCGCATTTAAATTGCAGTCTACAGCTGTTTCCTTCATAATCGTTAATAATTTTTGATTGATATCATCCTTTCGCTTACCCACAAAATATACACTTTCGTCTGATGTCATAATACGTCCTGTGATACGATCTTTATCAGCCTCACGAATGGAAAAATCAATCAGATCACCACGCATCTGCTCCTCTGAAAAGACTGTATAATAGGTATAAATTTCCACTTCACGATCTTTATATGGCAAATCTTTATGCGAACAAATACGAATCGCACGTCCCTTCACTTGGTCTAAGCGAACATTATTCCAATAAGGCTCCATGATATGAACGGAACGACAACACTTCAAGGAAATACCTTCTGCACCTGCTCCTGTAATTCCAATGACCCAACAGATCTCACCATATTGATTAAATCGTTCATTGTATCCAGACTCTTCTAAAATGGTTCTCATATCCGTTGGTAACTTCGACAGATTTCCATTAAATAAATTAAGAACCAGGGCTCTGTGCTCTTTTGAACCTTCCCCTGTAAAGGTGATAAAACGCTTTTCTTTTGCGGCGGGTCCCTTGCGAAAAGAGGCTTCTGTTTCTTCGGAAAAAATCGGACTGGCGTCACTACCTTCGATCTTAATTTCGACATATCGATTTGCTTTCAATGCGATGCCTAGAACTCCCAATCCTTCTACCGTTTTGAATTGAGAATAGACCAAATTACTTCCCTTTGATGAATCAATGCGACGTATCATATGATATAACTTGGGGGAATAGGTCTCTAAGCGTGCAGATGGATTCATCGTATCTAATTGTAAGAATTGCATTCGCTCACGATCTAATTTTTCCATTGCACGCCTCACACTTTCCTTATAAGATAGCAATCGCTGAGAACGTTTCTCTACAGATGCTTCTACTACTTCCACTGGCTTCATAAAGGATCCTTTCCCGACGGGTGGTCTTTTTTTCGGCGCTACCACGGATTCTACTGCGTCTACTGCTCCTGACACTGCTCCTGACACTGCTCCTGACACCGATTCACTAATAGAGGCAATTGTTGGTAAAGAAGCCTTTATCGTCTCACTTTCTACCGCACTTTCAGCAATATCAGCTGCCACAATCGGCGCAACAATATCTGCTTCTGCGGCATCCGTTATTATTTCAGCGGCAGATGCTGCTGATGCGGCTGCTTCTGGTGCTGCTGCTGGTGCTGGTGCTGCAGCAGCAGCAGACTTAGCAGACTTAGCAACAGGTGGTTTCGCACCTCCTTTCTTTACCTCTGGTGCTGCCACTTCTTCCTCTTCTGCCTCTTCTTCCTCTACTTCCTCTGGCTCTGCCTCTTCAGGATTCACCACCATCGCTTCTTCCGCTTCTACTTGCTGAATAGCATCAGCATCAATACCTGCATCAATTTCCACTTCCGCTACTGCGAGCCCATCATCTGCTACCACTTCCTCCTCTTCTTCCTTCTTGGAAGTAGGAAAGGGACGCTCAATAGACTTTGGAAAGGCGAAATTACAAATCGCACGACTACGAAACCGATAACTAGAAGGATTCTTCATTTTCGCATACACTTCCACCGCCGCAAATACATCTCCCTTCTCCTTTTTCTTCGTCATTTCTATTCCAATTTCACGATTACGCGCTATCGAATATGCCGCTAACACATGCTCACTCATGTTACATGGTACAGGATCATCTTTTGTCACACGAGGCATATATTCCTCTTTGGATCCCTTATAGTATGAAATTAAACCCGTCAAACGCTTCTGTAATACTAACTTATTCATAATGGATAAATCCACTGGATTAATAAATTCTTGGCGAAAGGTTTCATCATCAATGGGAAGTCGTGGATAGGATACATACGTTTCGGATCCAATCGGTAGCTGAGCTGCCACCAATTTTGCCTTGATGCGTGGAAAAATATCACGAATACCCTCCTGCGCCTCCGCATTGAATTTTACTCCAATGAATTGTGTGGGATGCTCTGGATTGATTACTTTCTCATATCCCTCTGTAAATACCGATAGCAGCACATCTAATTTTCGATCTCCCGCACGAAATCGTACCATATCAATACGTGGCTCTGCCTCCGCAATCTCTCGACATTTGTCCATTACCGCTTTATCCGCACTAAGCATTGAAAATTCCACACATTCAATATATCCTGCTAATACATTCGCAAGAATACCCACTTCTTCAGGAAAGTTAATAATAGGTGTTCCTGAGAGTCCGATGATTTTTGAATTTCGAGCATCCGTCAGTAAGCGATAGAATAAATAGGCACGTCCATAATTCAGCTCCTTACCACACAATCCAGGTACCCATCGTCCTGGTACAATCGGCTCCGCTTCAATCTTTCGTGCTCGCCCCTTTCGCTTTTGAATATAAGGTACGATATTACCTTGCATCAAACGGGACAAATTATGAATTTCATCAATCACAATAACCGCATCATCAAACTCACGCTTTCCAGTTACTGGATCTACCGTGCACGCATATCTCTTCAATTCCGCCGCTGTAATACCGTTATAACTAATAAATTTAATACGTGAATCAATCATTTCGTTAAGCTGCGCACGAATGTCTTCACGATCTTGTTGTGTGAGTTCCTCACTGTCATAATTGGGAGGTTGTGTAAAATCAGGAATCCAAATGCACTTTCGTTCCTCGTCTTCACGACGCAATACTTTATTTAAATAGTCGGGTCTCAGTGATAGCACCGATGTCGCATAGATATAGGAAATTCCTCCTTCTGAAATCAATGATTCTCGGACCCAATGATTATGAATATTAAAATGACGAAATCCACAAAATGAAATTTCAGACATGAAATTGGCTCGCAATGAAAAAGGCGTCATGACAATAATCTTCTTGTTAGAGGTACCATAGAGCGCCTCTGCAGCCGCAATGGCAGAACATGTTTTACCTGATCCGAGACCATGATAGACAAGAATACCACGATACGGTCCCGCATTTCGGATGTATTCACGAATAAATTTCTGATACAAAAAGGCTTCCACCTCTTCTCCTGCTTTTCCCTCTAACGCCGCACACGCATTCTCATCCACTTTTCCCTTCACTTGCGGATCCAAACGGAAAACCTCTCGATAATTATCCTCAATGAACCGATGAAATGTTCGTCTACTCTGTGGTATATAGAGTACTGTATCCGTTAGATAGGGATTTTTTCCTTCAATTGACTCTTGCGCTGCGATGTAATCTATCGCAATACTGGAATCATCATCACGCTTCCCCATCACATCTTTGATTTCCTCCAGTTGCTCCACGGGAACCGCACGATGGATAGGGCGAAAATCAGGTGTGGATTCAATCATTCGCAATGACTTCTTTTTGAAAATGGGAGCAGGTAGAGATGGTCCATTGTCCGCCATAGAAATGAGAGAACCCATTCCTGGCATAGATAGTGGTTGTACACCTTGATCACTCTTTTGTGCTTGTTTGATCGGAGGAGGAATTCCATGAAACGACTGAGGAGCAACATCCAAATGTCCTGAAGGAGCAGGTGATTTATAGGCTTCAATCATTTCAGGAGTGGCTAACTTCATAACGGAAGACTTACGTGGTGGAACACCTTTTCCGCTCCATTGTACTCCTTTTGATGAGGACATCTATCAACTGCTTAGAAACTATATTATCATCCTATACACATACTGTGTATCAAATCATAATAAACGGCTTTTATTATTGTTGTACATCTTGTTGTAAAACGCAACCGTTACACGTAGCACCTATATTTGCGGGTGGAGCAATCGTCTGTCCATTGACAAGATAGGTCGGTGAACTACAATCCGTACATAACACCTTGACACCATTATTGGCATTCGGAAATCGTGTATGACATTGCTTCACAAAATGCTTCTGATTCTGGTCCTGAACCGGCTTTCCACATTGCGCAATTGGATTTTTAAACCGATAATACGTATCAAAAGGTGGCAAATAAGGATTGCTCTGATTATTAATCGGCACATCATTCGGATTCCCTGTGATCGTTGAATTTCCTGGAACACATGGCGTATCCGAACAAGACGCCGTTGGTCCATTCGTATTCGAACAATAGCAAGCAGGCAAAACGACGTACGAATTCTCTGGTGCGGGGCTTACTCCAGGAACACCACATGAATTGATTCCCGCCCTTAGTAATGTAATGTTTTCCGAGGAATACACCTGTGATGCACTTCCTGCTGCTCCCGCAAGTACATTTGGATATTGCTGTGTGGAACCTGTCATAATCGTTGTCCCCTTTCCTTGACCACCGTAATTACAGTTGCCGTTTCCAACAGAACAAGCGGGTTGTGTCGGAACATTACAATTTTGCTCGCCAGCACATGTTTTTACACCTTTTATGTATTTTGAGGATTGAATCAGATTCTTCCATGTTAATGTACTGGAATCAACCGTTTGTGATCGATTGATGTATCTCGTATTCTGCTTTTGTAATAATTGGGTGATCTGACTAGCGTCCATTCTATTGTTGTACTTTATTTTGAAAAAATAAGTAAAATGGTTATTTTATTATGAATGTTTCTGAACAGTGGGATCCAACATCTCCAAAGCAGCCCGTGACGCCTCCTGCTCCGCCACCTTCTTGTTTCTGGCTGTCGCTGTCGTCAAAATCTTATCGGTCGGATCAAGGACTCCCATCGTAAAGATACGGTCATGAGGTGGTCCGACGACCGCAATTTCCTTATAACGTGGCGGAACATGATAAAGGGACTGGAACTTGCGTAGAAGCTGATCCTTATAGTTCGTATCCTCAATAATGATTTGAACGAAGTCAATGTGCTTTTCAATAATACGGATGAGGAAATCATTACACTGCTGAAGTCCTCGACCCACATCTTCTTCCTGCAGATACATGGCTCCAAACCACGCCTCAAACATCGAACCGAGAATGCGCAGATTACTACGTCCATCACACACCTCCTCCATGTGACGACTCAGAATAATCCATTGACCCATTCCGACCTCCTTCGCAAGTTGACCTAGTTGTTTGTTATTCACAATGCGTGACAAAATTCGTGTCAAGAATCCTTCTCCCTGTCCTGGATACCGCTTGGTCACATACGACGCAATGATTAAACCGAGAACACGGTCACCCAAATATTCCAACTCTTCATTGTCACAACGACGCAACGGCAAACAATCATCGGGACGTGGTGCAATCACAATTTCTTCTCCATAATCCGCCTGCTCTTGCCACACCTCAGGACGATCCACATAGGATTTATGACAACACGCTTGCGAAAAGAGATTGAAATTTTGAATTCGTCCCTTCCATCCATATCGCTTCAGAATCGGGATCGCATCCGATGGAGTGAGCTCCCGATTCTTTGAATTCCATGGATTAAAGATTTTTGTATTTCCTGATTGAATAACGGTATTCATGGATCTATATCGTATAATGATTTGTTTGTTTATATTCTCTTTTATCTCTATCAAATTTTATCTATCTGTGAATTTGTGAGAGATACTAATTTATATGACTTGTATTAGATATGGCAGAGTTAGCAAATGTTAAAAAAGAGAAACCATTAGAGGAAAAGCCAAATGATGCGCAAAAGAAACCGTTAGAGGGAAAGCCGCATATTGAAAAAGAGCAACCATTAGATATTGTCATTAATGTTGGTGGAATTCAATATACACTAAATCGTGAAAAACAGGGTATTAACTACTTATTCCGAAGTTACAATGATTTTGAAACCACCTTTAAAAATGTAGCAGACCGTTCAAAAGTTCCATTCGAGAAAATTCAACAACTTTTTATAAAATATATGCGTGTGGAACCTTTTCGTGAACAAGATTTTGGAGCCATTCCCGCAAATGATAAAATAGTTCTGAAAAAAATATTAGAAAACTATTTAAAATATTTAAAATATAGCAGTGAAATGTCAAGTAAAGCCGTTGTAAATAGTATGTTTGATCGAACCTATCATAATATACAAAAAATCATAGAAGCTATTGGAGGAAAACCACAAGATTTCTCAAAAATGTCGGTGACTTGCACACAAAGCAAGAAGAAATTAATTGAGCTAGATGATGAATTGAAAAAGCAAATGATATTAGAATTTACCTGGTTACTTCAAAATCCACGTAAGATTACCTCAGAGGATGAATGTAAATGGGCAGATATGGTAGCCGAATTAGCAGATATCAAGATAAGAAGTATGATGGATCAACTTCCACAAGAACCAAAGGAAGAGGATGAAAAAGAAGATGAAAAAATAAAAAAAGGTGGTGCTATGAACTCACGCATCAAAGCGCTTCTTACCGTGTTGCATGTCGCCCAAATGAGCAAAAAACCATTTACTCAAACAGGTGGTGGCTCTGCCACCGATGATTTCTATGATGTCCTCAGCAAAGAATTATCTCTCGCCCTCCTCCCTCTTTTTGATTACATCAAATCCATCTATCAGCCCGTCTATGGCATGCTAGAATCATGTATGATACGTAGTCATGTCAAAAAACGTAAGATCTTAGAACCACTATTAGTACTATTACACATTTCTAACTATTTCGTAGGATCTCGTAAAGATTCTTATGGTATTTATCGCATTCGTAATACAAATAAATTACTTACTCCCTTTATCACCTCACAATTACAATGTACTGCGACACGCATGAAAAAAATGTCATCTGTCAAACGAAAGAAATGCCTCGAAACCATTCAACAGCTCTCACCCATTCGCATCTCCTCTCTTCCCAAACGAAACACCATTCCATCCATGAAAAAAGCATCCCCTCTTCCCACCGTTCAGTACATCACTCTTGATGGTAATCTAACGATTCCACCCTTTGAACGCTTCTATCGTAAGGGTTCCGAAGCAGAGAAAGAGAGCACCTTTCAAGCGATCACGGACTTCTTCACAAAAGATGATATATATATGGTGTATGCACCATCTGACGAAATTCCCATGAATCTCTACGAAATTGACTACTCCACAGTGGATACCAAGGATACTCATATTCCTATTGTGACACATGACAGCTATTTTACATCACATCCACATGATCTTCAACAATTTGTCCCATTGATAGAGAATGCGATCTATACCAATGCTGAACTTGTATTGAGTATTTTTATCGCCTTAAAAGAAAAACGATCAAAGTAGAATGAATTCTACTAATACGCTTACGAAAGCATCTACGACAACAACGTCGACAAATACATTTAGTTACAATCGTATCCTTCTCAAGGCAAAGTACAGCTTCTACAGCGCACTTGTCTTCTTTCTTTTTGCGAATCCCGAGTCCTACGCTATTCTTCAACGTGCGTTTGGTCATAGTATGCATATTATTACATCGGGCGGCGGACCCACTATTTATGGCATCTTTATCAGTACATTTCTCTTTTTTATCACCATGTTAGGACTTATGCTTTTACCAAATGAATAGGCTGAAGTGCTTTTTTTAATTCTTGTTCTTGTTCCTCTGAATAGTGTACATGATATTTCTCTTTATAAATGACCATTTGTGCCATGATGCTTGAAACCTTTTCCGAATAGTGCTTTTTATCATGAAAGAAAAAATAAAGTCGAGAACACTGTATTTTTTCCTTCTCCGTCCATGTACGATTCCATCCTCCTACTGGTATCCAAGAAGACCCATACAACATCTTTACTATCTTTATCGTCTCGTTGGTTTAGATCGCCACCATAGATCGCCACCATAGATCGCCACCATAGATCGCCACCATAGATCGCCACCATAGATCGCCACCATAAATAAAAAGGATATAAATAGATATGAAAACGATTTACATCATTCTTGTGATTATCCTTCTTCTTCTTGTTCTCCTTCGATTCAATACAGATTCGGATGAAGGATTTGAAGGCTCTTCTAAATCAGTTATCATTTGCAAAGCGGATTGGTGTGGACACTGTAAGCAGGCGGCTCCTGAATTTGATAAATTAATGGCAGCCGCTCCCCTCACTCTAAAGGATGGTAGCAAGGTCAATGTTAAGGTATTAGATGCCGATCAGAATAAAGAGGAGGTGAGCAAACTAAAGGTGAAAGGATACCCTACCATTTTAATTTCAGATGGCGCAAATATGACAGAGTATCCGGGTCCTAGAACATTTGATGGTGTTTTTGAATTTCTAAACGGTATGTAATCTATTTTAATATCCATATCGTGATAGAATATGAAATCAGACGATCTTGTCTTTGATATGGAGGATATTCTACCTCCACCCTATCAATCCTATCACATGATTACGAATACGGTTGCTGTAGGTGATTTTACATCGTCGTATGAACCATTTGATATCATTTTTAATTTTAATTATCCGCAAAATGGCGCCACTCTTGGAAAAATTCATACGACCGAAACCCCTGAAAAAATCATTTATACGATTGGATTACTAGATACGACGATTTATACAATTCAACTGCTATACATTTTTATGGAACTAGGACCCTATTTAGCAAAATCAAAAGGAAAACGCATTTTATTTCATTGTTATGCAGGAATTTCACGTAGTTCCACCGCTGCGATCATGTATTTTATGATGACGACCTATTTGCCATTAGAAGCTATTTTTAGATTATTGCTATCCAAACGACCTTTTATTGATCCTAATCCTGCGTTTCGTCACATCCTACACATTTGTAATCATAAACGAGAAATTATGAATACATAAAGGATTTTACTATTATTATGATAAATGACATCTCAACCCTATGCAATGATTTATCACGATCATGAAACTCGGACATTACAGGAAGGAATCCGAATACTACATTCCATTCCCAATCCCATCTTGTGTTATCGGCAAGCACTCAGTACTACAAACCCGTATTCAGATATCGCATATGTCAAACATATACTACATGATCCAGCAAATGATTTAATTACATTGACATTTCCTCCAGAGTGCTGCTGGGTTAGCAATCTTCGAAATAGTTGGAACTGTAAAATGGTGATGTATTATAAAGATGTGGAATCATCCTATATCAAAGAAATCATCGTGATGCCGTCTATGAATTTTGATTTGATGTCTCATCCAGTCAAAATCATTATGTATACACGTGGCAAAATGAATATTGATATTTTCTTCGATGTATACCTTATGAAAGTACGATCTAAGCTATGAATTGCGCCTATGAAATGCTATGAAATGCTATGCCGACGCATTGGTTTATGATGTCCCATAAATTGAATGACCGCTTCCTTTCCCTTTTGAATAATGAGTTGTTTCGTATCATCATCCATAGAGAAATCTAATATATTTAATTCGCCAAGCATAATCTGGATGCATCGTGCATCATAAAATCGTGATTCCATTTTATTCTTTTCTGCAAGAACAATATTCAATGGGCGCATCATAAATTCATCCATTTCCATTTCTACCGCACTCTCTATTTTTTCAATCGATGTGCGAATCAAAATACTAAGAGTCCTACGATGCTCTTCATCGGGTAATACAAATAAGGGATGGTTACTAATCACTCCGCCATCCACAAGATAATGTCCTGATTCTGGACAAATGAAGGGTTGAAAATAATAAGGAACACTCATGGAAGCACGTACCGCATCCGCAATACAATAATCGGGTGTTGTGGTGGGACTAAAAATCACAGGCGCAGCATCATTTAAATCGGTGGCTACGATTCGTAGAGACAAACCAAATTGAGTAAGACACTCTTGAAAAGTATATTCAGAAGAAAGACCTTTCACGTGTAAACATGCTTGTATTAAACGATGGAGTCTTTCTCCCGTGTCCATTCCAAAATGTAGTATCCATCCCGGAACCGAATCCATTTCTTTGATATGGGTAAAGTCAAAACGAACACAAAATTCCAACAATTCCTCTAAGGTAAATCCAATACATAGGCACATGGCAACAAGAGAACCAGCAGATACTCCCATCCACTCTTTAATGGCATGGAGAGGGACATGTTTTGATAATTCAATGAGTGCCCCCACATGCGCTATGGCGCAAATTCCTCCACCTGAGAAATAAATGCGATAAGGGATCATTCTACTCTTCTTTCATAAGCTACCCTTTTCTTTTAAACACGCATTGGATTACATCGCTTCGCTTATAAAATTGCTTCGCTTATAAATCGTGTACCATCCTCTCTACATCATTTGCTTTCTATCATCAGTAATGGCGGAACAAACACCCCAATTAGACCCGTCCGAATTATATGATAAACGCCGATCCAAAGATGCTGGACGTCTTCGAGCCTACAATAAAATATTAGAACAAATCTATAATCGTATTCGTGCCCTATCCAAGCTACCCAACGCACAATGTAATTTATTATACACAGTCCCACCTTTTATTTTTGGATTGCCAAAGATTGATTTAGAGGATTGTATTGTCTATTTGATTTATCAATTACGTCATGCTGCATATGAAGTCCGCTATACATCCCCCAATTTAATTTATATTTCATGGCTTCATCATGAAAAATCGTATTTGGTGGAACAATCTCCCATTATGCAGGCGATGATGGTATCCGCTGAAAAGACACAGGCTGAAATGGAACGCAAAGAGAAGGAAGCATCACGACTTATTTCTACACGCAAATCGGGTAAAAAAGTACGCATCCAAACCCCTGGACAGATGCAGGGCTCACAGATGCAAGGACAAATGTATGGTATGCCACAGATGCCACCAGGTCCTTCTAATGCGGGAGCATATTCTGTCCATCGTCCTTCCGCCATTCATACAGTACTCCAACGCCCCCTATCGAATCCAGTAGCAGGTCCGCCTCCACCATCTGCCTCCGATTACATCCCTCCCACCACCTTCTTACAACAAATGACGAATCCACAAAATACAATTGTTCAGCCAAAATCAGTACCTGACTATTTTAAACGTTAAAGTAGGTATGAATACATTTCAAATACGATTTTTTGTATTTCTTTTTCTTTGTATGGGCTCACGTTTAACATTTACTATTTTAAGTGCCGTTGCTTCAGGCTGGTTTCTAAGAGTACTGGGAATGATTGCTATTTTTCCAGTACTGGGCTGGTTTTATATTATTTTTGTCGGTAAAAGAGATACCGGCTTTGAAATATTTGGTAAATACATATGGTGGAAGAACTTTCGTCCTCTTCACATGTTTCTATGGGCATTCTTTGCATATCTTGCGATTACTGGTAATCGTAGAGCATGGATCGTTCTATTAATAGACACTTTCATTGGATTATCTGCATTTTTACTACATCATCAATCAGAAGGAAATTTTAAGAAACTGATGGAATAAGATGTCCGGTTCCTATTTATTTGGAACGTATGATGCGTACGGTATCATGGACAATATCACTATTCTACATCATTTGAAGAAATAAATCATGTAGACTAAAAAGATACGGTGCGATTTATTTCGGATGGTTCATAAAAAAATATATGGGTATAGTATAAAAGAATATGTCAACACGAGTACAACTTCCCAATCCAGGTCTGATTTATGCTGATGTTTTATGGGATACAACACGCCTTCCCGCCACCATGAATAATGCTGGAGTCGTAGATAAGAAGGACGGTGTACTAGCCAGATATGATGGTGTTGAATTTAGTGGAGCGAATCCTACTAATGCAAGTACTAATCCGACTACTCCAAATTCCATAGTTAACCTTGTAAATCAAGTTGTAGGTACCACCGTATATAATTCAGGTGTTGGTTTTGACTGTCTAGATCCAGTCAACTGTGTTGGCGGAGTTCGCTATGTTGCTATGGGTGGAAATGCAAATGCTGCTGTTGGTACACAAAGACAACTGGCAGATATATTAGAAATAAATTCAGCTGGTGTTATTACCTTCTTTGGTCAGGTTGATTGGCGTGCTGGTCCCAACTATAATCCAGGACCCATCTCCGTCTAAATTATATTCATATTTCGGATCAAATAACATCTTATTTTCTATTATATAAATTATAACATACCATACAATCTTAAAGCATTGACTCCTATCTATCCATAGACATGAGTCAATATTCCTTATACCATAATCACATTCGCCTTTCTATTCCATGTACCACCTTTCCCGAAGAAGATCGTGATGTCCTTCTCCTTCTTCAACGCCTAATTAAAGAATATACCGCCCAGGAATGGAAACCCGATGATCGATACGTATTAATGAACCCCGAGGGCGATTGTATTGTCTATGATAAAGGATTCATGTATCGCATGGCTGATAGCGGTTAGTTATATTATAAATGATGTAGTAATTCATACAATCTCTTCGAAACCACAGGACCTATCTTTCTCGCCCCTACTTTTACCTTTTCGATCTCTTCCTTGGTCGCTTGTATCACACCTGGTAGTGATCCAAATGTAGTGACTAATTGTTCCGCTGCTTTCACAGATACGCCTGGACACTGTGCAATGCAACAAATCGCAAATTGTCGTGGATCCATCGCATTCGCTTTTTTCTGAACATGAATCCCATCCGTGACTTTGACAAGCTCTGTCGTTCTCTGTAGCGAACTGGGATCCTCCTTCCACTGTTCCGCTAATGTTTGAATTAATTCAGCGGTTTCATTTATGGAAGCGGTTTGCATCACCGCAATGTTATAATGAAAAATAAGACGATTAATAAATTTCATAAGGGCTTTCTTTGTCAGCCTTCCTGTACCTGATGAAAAAGACCCTTCCACAATATACATGGGCTGCGTTTTGTTCTCATGACAAGAGGCAAGTAATCGTCCTCGTTGCTCACGATAGCGTCCATCCAAAATAGATGCCTCCAAATCACGAATGGATTTTCGTTCAATGAGCAGACCTCCCTCCGAAATAGTATTTGATTCTGTGATTCCTATCCATATGTCTGCCACAGGAAGCTGTTTTACAATATCTTGTGGCGCCTGTAACAAGCGAATCAACTCTCCTTCTCTCGTATCTAACCAATACATCTATGGTATCATAGGTTTCTCTGTTTAAATGAGATATCTAATAAATAAAATAAAAGAGTAATAGATGACCCCGACTGACATAGAACGAATTATGAAGAAACATCCTGGAAGAATCCCTGTTTATGTGTCAAAAGCATCACAAACAGATACTTCTCTCCCAGATATTCAGCGTCGTAAATTTTTAATCCCACAAGATTTTACAATCACACATGTTTATCATACGATTCGCCAGTGGCTTAAGTTACAACCAGAACATGCTATTTTTATCTTTATCAATAATTCCATTCCAGATCAGAGTAAAACTCTCCTTGAATTGTATGAAAAACATCGTAGTCCTGATGGATTATTACGAATCACTTATTCTTCTGAAAATACATTTGGTTGATTCTTCTTCTTCTTATTCTTCTTCTTATTCGGCTGATACATTTCATTCTGAATCAGAAGGATGTCTGACTTGAATGGTTCGGTACCATATTCAAGAAGATAGGGATGAACATATATGGATTCCTCCTCAATAGGTGTTAACAAAGGGCTCTTCGTCTTCTCTTTTGTGACATTTTTCAGGTCAATTACTATTTTCTCCTCGACTTCCTTGACTTCTTTCTTCTCTACCTTGACTTCGACTTCCTTCTTTGGCTCTTCCTTGACTTCTTTCTTCTCTTCCTTAACCTTGACTTCCTTAACCTTGACTTCGACTTCCTTCTTTGGCTCTACCTTGACTTCGACTTCCTTAACCTTGACTTCGACTTCCTTCTTTGGCTCTTCTTTGACCTTGATTTCCTTAACCTTGACTTCGACTTCCTTCTTTGGCTCTTCCTTGACCTCTTTCTTTGGCTCTACCTTGACTTCGACCTCCATTTTTGGTTCCTCCTTTACAACAGGTGTAGTAATCACTGCTACTTTTTCGATAGGTGTGCTCTCGCAATCTGGACGACTTACTTTAACTACAGATGTAGCCGTATCTACCTTCTTTACCGCTGGTTCTGATGTAACAGTACGTCGCAAAGAATTATATCCGTAATATATATAATTACCCATCTACTACTAGATATGATAATGAATAAGCTACTTTCATTATTATATTTATTATATTATTATAACGCACGATTTGTTGTATGATCACATTAAAACCATGATTTTTGTGGATAGGTCGGAGCGAACATGCGCTCCAAACCTGGCGTCCATTTCGTATAATCGAACTTTCCATCACGAACCGAGTTTCTTGGTTGGAAAAATGGGTCTAATCCAGCACTAATATCGCTTGTGGTATACGGAACTTCAATCACCTCTTCCCCTCGCTGTTCCATGATTGCACGCTGTGTATCGGCTTGTACGTCATCTTCCCATACAATCTTCGGATTCTTCTCCTTTACCTCCACAATCTCCCATATGTTTTCACCCTGTTTTGATTTCTTTACCACAGGAATCAGTCCTTTTCTATCATACATCTTATGAAGAAGTCCCTTCACATCATCCACTGAATACTCGAGAAGTCCTTTGCTGGACTCGGGCTTATACGTTTGTAATATCTTTCTCTCTTCATCATCAATTTCATAGGTATCAGGTAATTTCATGTTGGTTCCATCCACTTCTCGGTAGAAATTGGTGGCAGCAGGTTGTTTCATGGTGTTTTTTACTTGTTCTACAAATTGTGACTGCTCCTCTTGGAAGACTTGCGAATCGGGTCCACGAGATGGCCAATCCATCGGATACCGGGTCATCGCATCGCTAATTTGTTTTTTGGAAGCCTCTTTCGATCCTCTGTTCTGATATACTGCTGCATCATCATATTCAAACAGATCATCAATTGGATTCATTCTATAAGGCATTTCCGGTATGCTATTCTTAGGCGGTGGTTCCGTATTCGGTGAACCATCTCCACGAAAACGATTATCAAATGTTTCCAAATACTTGCGTCCATTAATGTAAAGAATCGCATAGGTAATCAAACTTAATGTGAATAGTACCGATAGATTTGGTATGGGAATCGTTGTATATTGTGCAATCATACCTGCTATCAATATGACGAGTATGAATAGTAACAGATTATTCATCCTAACACCTATCTCTTCTATATATTAATAAATCCTACCAAAGTAGAATGGCTCCACGTAAAACATCTAGAAGCTACAAACGTGGACGGACACGTCAACGAAAATTCCGTAAGGCACGTAAAACAGTTCGGGGACATCGTCGTTCCACGACCGGCACTCTCTATCCTCCTCTTGATGTACGAACTCCACACGATGTTCAGGAAATCCTTAAACGTATTACAAAAGGTCCCGTTACTGTGGTACTTGTCTACGCAGATTGGTGCGGACATTGTCATACCCTGATGCCCCATTTCAAAGCCGCTTCACAGCTCCCTCAACGCAATGCTCAAGTGATTTCCGTTCCCGATTATAGTCTAAAAGAATTTAATAAGACAATTAATAGTGTTAATAGCTCTGCTCCAGAGTTAAATGTAGAAGGATACCCAAGCGTTCTCCTCATAGGACCTGATGGCACAAAATTATCTGAAATTCCCTCTACCAAAGAGGCTTTGGAAAGCGCCATGGTGAATGTGGCACCCGTTGCGGTAGAGGCAGGATTGGCAAAACCTGCATCGATTGTTTCCTTGTCTAATAATCGTCGTGCCCCTTCTCCACGCAAAGAGTCACCTGAAGAAATCGTGAACAATGTAGTTGAAAACGACATTATACCTACCAGTCGCAATTCGATTCGTGGCAATTCGATTCGTGGTAATTCGATCCGTAACAATTCGATTCGTGGCAATTCGATCCGTAACAATTCAGTCAAAAACAACACCATGGAAAAAATTGATATGGAACCAACAGGTCTTGCCACAGGACCCTCCTTTGAACATCTCCGCAATGACGATATCATCAATCATGGCGAAAACATTGGTGTCGCTCCATCTGTTTCTACCAAATATACATCTATGCTTCCCTCTATGAAACGTAATTCTCAAAAGGTTGGAACTCGTTCCGATTCTCTTTCTACTATAAATATCCCTAAGAGTGCGATCAAAAATAGTATGACAGAAAAAGAAATAGATGAAATGACTTCTCGTCGTGAACCTTTGAGTAGCATAAGTAATGAAACGACTTCTTCTCTCATTGTTCCCTCTCAGACATCAGATACAATACCCATTCGTACAAAGGCTATCAAAGGTGGAAGCCTCTATGGAATTATGTCGCAATCCGCCTATCGTCTTGCTCCTGCTGCAGTTCTCCTCGCTACGGCTGCGGCGGTGATGAAGAAAACTCGTGATCGTAAGCGCACTCGTCGTTCTCGTCGTTAATTTTCCAATGTAGATAAAATTGAATCGCTATTTTTTAAAAGAAGAATAGCAATCCAATCATGTCTGCAACGATGTCACAAGATCTTGTCTTTCATCTGCTCGACATCCAAGCTCGTGACATGCGTGTCGAGTCCGAAGAAGAGGATGTTCGTGAAGTCGTCTACGAATCTCATTCCGACGACGACGAAATCCCTTATCGCAAAAAACAAAAAACATCCACCTTCCAACCTCGCGAACTCGTTCTTCACCTCTTCGGCTCCACCGAAACAGGAACTCCCGTTCGCTGCGACGTCACTGGATTCCGTCCCACCTTATACCTACGATTGCCCGAAGAGAAAACAAACTTATCTGCCGATTGTATCACACAATATATTCAACGAGAACGAATTCCCATGGATCAACTCACTATCAAACGAGTCACCAAAAAAATCTTCTATGGATTCACCGCAAACACCTTCTATCCCTTCCTTGAAATCACCGTGCCATCTCTTAGTCTCTTTCGCACCCTTCGCCAATTGTTCCTTGACGAAAGCATGAATTGCGTCACAAAAAAGCCCCTGGATGGCGCCATGAAAGGGAAGAAAGTAGAAGTCTTTGAAGCCAACTTGGATCCGATGTTGCGCTTTCTCCACACACAAAACATTCAACCGTGCGGTTGGGTATCCATAAAGGGTGCGCTGTCCTCGAAAGATGCGCTGTCATCGACCATCCTCATCGATTGCGACTACCAAGAAGTTCTTCCCACAAAAGGACCCCGTGTCACCGCTCCCTTTCTGACCGCCTCCTGGGATATTGAATGCTTCTCCATGACGGGTGACTTTCCCGTTCCCAAACGTACTTGGAAAAAAGCTGCGCAAGATCTGTGCTCCCTTGCGACGACTGCAGAACAGGCATGTGATCTCATTCTGAAAAGTCTGTCTATCACACAATTTCCAGTCGACACGCTTCCCAAAGGAATGACACCCATTTACTGTCAACTCAAGAAATCAATGGATGTCATTCGCACTCGACTATACAAACCTACCGTTCTGGAAAGCTTAGAAGAGATTCTCAGCTCGGCAACCGATGAGAAACAGGAAACTCTCATGACGCTTCTCCAGTCCACTCTGAATCCTGTTATCAAATTGGTAGGAGATCCTGTCATTCAAATTGGCACGACACTGACACGTGGTACGCCTGAGACCACGGAACGACACCTCTTTGTCTTTCCCGATTGTGCGGCGATTCCTAACATCGAAGTACATGCCTTTGCTACCGAAAAGGAAATGATTCATGCATGGTTTGAATGGATGATTCAGCGAAATCCCGACATTATGATTGGATACAATGTATTTGGTTTTGATGAATCCTATACATGGTATCGTGCCGAGGAACTTGGACTTATCCATGCCAATTCCCCTATTCATGAACTGACACGCCTCTTTGAATTAGCGGGTGAAGTGAAATTGGAAGAGAAATTCCTCAGCTCTTCTGCCATGGGCGATAATCGCATGTACATCTGGTCATTACACGGACGACTCCAGATTGATCTCTTTCACTACATCAAACGCAACAATGTGCTGCCCTCTTACAAGCTAGATGAAGTCACGAAACATTTCATGTCTGGAAAACTAAAGAAACAATCTTATGACCCCCGAACTCAACTTCTCGTATTAGAAGTCGCAGGTGCGGTGAAGGATGTGAGAGTGGGACGTGCCATTGCTCTTCTCGATGAGACAGGCGAAACCGTTTCCGATAAGTTGGTGGTCACCGCTGTCGATGGAGCAATCATTACCATTCAATGTGGATTGGATGAGGACGCCTTGAATGAAATGGAGGATGCGACCAAGTGGGTCATTGTAAAGGACGATGTTTCACCGCAGGACATCTTTCGTCTTCACCGTGGCTCTGCTGAAGATCGTGCGGTAGTCGGCAAGTACTGTCTTCAAGATTGCGATCTAGTCATTGACTTGTACAAGAAACTAGAAACCTTTAACAATTCTATGTCGATGGCGAATGTCTGCTCCGTGCCTGTCAGCTACATCTTTACACGTGGTCAAGGCATTAAGATCGAATCACTCATCTTCAAACAATGCAGGGAGCGTAATATTGTTATTCCTGTTCTTACCATTCCCTCACAGGGCGGTTCCGATGATTCCTATGAGGGTGCGATTGTGTTGGATCCCGAGCCTGGTTTCTACGCACAGAGCCCCATCGGTGTATGCGACTTTGCCTCTCTGTATCCCTCCACCATTGTTAGTGAAAACATCAGTCATGATTCTCTCCTTTGGATCAAAGACTTTCAGGCGGATGGAACGTTGATCCAGCATCAATGGGGCTCAGAAGCCTATGATGAATGCGATGGATATGCCTATACTGACATTGAGTTCGATATCATTCGAGCCGATCCGACGGATGGACGAAAACATCCTCGAAAAATTGCATGCGGACGTCGTATCTGTCGCTATGCCCAGCCATTGGACGGAACCAAATCCACCCTTCCTCAGATTACGACATGGCTTCTGAATGCACGCAGTGCCAAGAAGAAAGAAATGAAAGCAGAGAAAGATCCTGAACGTTATGCGCTACTGGATGCCGAACAGCTCGCATATAAACTAACGGGCAATTCACTATATGGGCAACTTGGCTCGGGTACGTTCAAGATTCGTCTCCAAGCACTCGCTGCATCCGTTACTTCTTATGGACGCAAACAGATTCTCTTTGCAAAAGCCGCCATCGAGCAGTTTTATGGACCTGGTGCACAAGATCCACGATGCACAGCACGTGCGATGGCAAAAGTTGTCTATGGTGATTCCGTAACAGGCGATACGCCCCTTGTTCTGCGCAACGAGACAACAGGATCACTCTTTATGAAACGAATGGATGAACTCTGTTCGGACGAATGGCATACCTATCATGATACAAAAGATGCGATTTCACTCCAAGGAATCAGTGTATGGACCGAGCGTGGTTTCACTCCCATTCATAGAATCATTCGTCATCGTTTGCATCAGGACAAGAAACTATTCCGAATCAATACTCATACTGGGATTGTAGATGTTACAGAAGATCACAGTCTTGTGTTAAAAGATGGTAAGGAAGCTAAACCATGTGATGTCGTGATAGGAACTGAACTCTTACATAACGACTTATTCTTTGAGGAGTTCAATCATGTGGATACACCATGCATGATTACGGAGGATGAGGCATTTGTGATGGGATTCTTTGTAGCGGATGGTTCATCCGATGTATATGAATGCCCTTCTGGCAGGAAAGCATCATGGGCGATTAATAAAGCTGATCTAGATCTTCTGACCATTGCTATGCAAAAATGTCCTTTCCCTGCTACGATCTTAAATACGATAGAAAGTTCAGGTGTCTATAAACTCGTACCTGTTGGAAATATAACAAAGATTGCGACTGAATATCGTGAACTGTTTTATAATTCTCACCGTGAAAAGAAAATTCCAGATATCATCCTTACAGCACCTCTTCCTATCATTCAATCGTTCTGGAATGGATTCTATGTAGGAGATGGAGATAAGGATGTCCATGGATACACACGGTTTGACCAGAAAGGTAAGGAGATTGGTGCAGGTATGTATCTTCTAGCACGACGTCTTGGATATCATGTATCCATTAATGAACGGGCATCAAAAGAGTGTATCTTTCGCTATACTATGACAAGGAAAACACAGCGAAAATCAGCAGACGCTATTAAAAAATATCGAGAATTGCCTCATCCAGGTGATGTATATGTATATGATTTGGAAACAGATAATCATCACTTTGGTGTAGGACCAGGTGCTCTCATCGTGCATAATACCGACTCACTCTTTGTCGAATTTAATCCACGAAACCCAGAAACGGGGGAGCGATTGGAGGGGCGAGAAGCACGTGTCGCCACCATTGAAATGACAGACGAAGCAGGTGCTTTTATTACAAAGACACTTGCGCCTCCACACGATTTTGAGTTTGACAAATGTTTTGATCCTCTTCTGATGTTTTCCAAGAAGCGTTATGCTGGAAACATGTATGAAAGCAATCCAGATGAATATGTTCACAAGTACATGGGTATTGCATTAAAACGTCGTGATAATGCTCCTATTGTTAAAACGATCTTTGGTGGAGCCATGAAGATGCTATTGGACAAACGAGATGTGATCGGAGCGTTTACGTTCGTAAAGGAAAAGTGTCTTGAATTGGTGGAGGGCAAAGTATCTCTCGGACAACTGACGGTCACCAAATCATTGCGAGCCGATTATGCTGATCCTAGTCGAATTGCTCACAAGGCACTTGCAGATCGAATCACAGAAAGAGATCCTGGCAATGCTCCTGCCGCTGGTGATCGAATTGGTTATGTCTATATTAGTGCGAAAGCAGGTCAGCAAGCATCTAAGCTACAAGGAGAGCGAATTGAGACACCGCTCTTCATCAAGGAGCATGGACTATTACCCGATTATCAACATTACATTGAGCATCAATTACAGAATCCGATTTCACAGGCATTTGGTTTGCTATTAGAGCAAGTTCCAGGCTATACCAAAGAGATGATGAAAGGATGCCCATCATTGGAGACAGATTTGGATCGATATCTGACATTTCGTGAAGGAAAGGCGGCGGAACTCCTCTTTCATGATTGTTTGCAGCGATTCCATATGACAAGTACAAGAAGTGCAATCCATCATATGTTTGGAGGAAATGTAGTGATTACTCCTTCTCTAACAAAGACGAAACCGAGAGTGGCGACTAGTGCTGCGCTTACTGCGACTAGTGCGACAGCAACAGTAACAAAGAAAGTAACACAAACCACCATGAGCAGCTTCCTCTATGATTCCTTCCTTGTGGATAGTATTAAGAAGAAAGAGAGAGCTGCGAAGAAAAAGAAAGAGGATGCTGCATCAACAAGCGCATCACCATAAACAGTATGATATCCTATTTTTTATGAATTTGGATTTAAATGATAATAACAATACTACAATAGAAATGGGTCATGCTCCCTCTACACCATCACTTTCTTTTCAATTTGTATTGAATAAAGAGGAGGCTAATCAGTTATTACAGGAAGCAGAACAACGTGATTTATATCTTGCGGAGTGTCGTGATAACAGAGCAAATTCAAAGGCGCGTCGATCATGTACCTATGCAGCAAATCATGTTTCCTTTGATGATGGACAACATTATCAACAATGGTTACAAGATGCGATACCAGCACTTCCCTTACGATTACGGACGGATTTAAGATCCATTCGCATTATTCCTCTGATGTATTCGGCGGATGGTGGAATGCCTCATACACGCCCCTATGATATGATTTGTGTCCCACATCTCAAACATTTAGAATCGATGAGTACCTTGACCCATGAACTATGGCATGTTCATCAGCGCAATTTTCAGCCCACCTGGAAGTCTATTTTTGCGGAATTGGGTTGGACAGAATGGACAGGAAAACTTCCACCTTCTCTTGAGGAGAATCGCCGTTACAATCCAGATACGATTGATAGTCCGTTGTGGATCTATCAGAACAAATGGGTACCTCTTCCTATTTTTACAGATATTTCGAATCCAGTGTTAGGAAATGTAGACATATGGTTTTATCATGTGGAACAGAAATACCATGCGAAAAACATTCCCGCCTCATTAGCATTAGAATTTCCTGATTTACCATCAAGCGCTTATGAACATCCACGAGAACTCACTGCGTATTTATTAGCCGAACCTCAAAAATATCGTCATACGAAAGCATGGAAAATCATTACATCGTTGATGTCTGGATGTGAATAATCATACGCAATAGTAGGGTGTGTTTGATTTATTATGTGTAATCAAAAATCATGTGATGCTATGGTGTCCTTGGAATCAGTTGGTGTTTCGGCACAAGGATGCCTTCGTAAGAGCGATTGGTTATCTGCTATTTCACTTCCAAGTAGTCAATCCATTTTAAATCAAATGATTTACGTGGATACACCGTCCGTTACCATCACATGTATTAAAAATGTGTCACATGGATCCTTTGGATACATTGACCTTGCATTATATAAAACGCCAACCGTTACGATGGAGGTCTATGTAAAACGACCCATTATTCCAGGTAGAAGTTTACTTCAAGAGGCATGTATTCAAAAATTGGTAGGAGAACATATCGAAGCAATTGGATTTCCGACAGGTGCCCCACGCATCCTTCACATTTTTCGTCTTCGTGACGAATCTATTTGTTTTGCCATGGAACCGATTCAACATGCCTCAACACTACATATGTATTTAAAGAAAGTTCCTATCAAACAATTGTCTAATGTATTAATTGATTGCCTTCTTCAACTCAGTGCGATGGTATGGCATCTTAATAATCGTGTTGGTATTAATCATCGTGATTTAAAACCTAGTAATTTTCTCATTGCGGAACATGAGCCACGTCGCAAAGTTCTAACGATTGAACATGAAATCATTGAGATTTCTTCACGCTATTCCTTAACTCTCATTGATTTTGGATTTTCTTGTTTGGGATCGATTAAGACACATATTGCTGATATGTCTCTTAGTACCGTGTATCCTAAAAGTGATCCGTGTCCAAAAGACGGACGTGATTTATATTTATTTTTGGCATTTCTTTACATTGATTATCATGCCGTGTTACCCCCTACCTTACGGAGTTTATTTGAATCATGGATTGAAGAACCAGGTGCGAAATTGTGTCATTTTATGAGAAAAGACGGAGAAAATTCTAAACAATGGCTCTATTTTATGGCAGGAAATGAGAAGATTCACACCTTTCACTCTTATCCAGTACGCATTCTTAGCGATTTACAATCCTTTATTTAGTATTAGACAGGGCTCCAATAATCAATACTGTAATACATCTTACATTTATCATCAAATGCTGTCAAATGTTGACCATTTCCTTCTTCTCCCCCATAATACGAATTATAGGGTATATGAACTTCCGTTGCATTTCCAAAATAGGCTGCCAAATAGCACATGGTCGATGCACTCGTAATCAGCTTTGGCGATTTCATCAGAAAATCAAAATCATCTCCCAGTGATCCATTGATCCAAATCGGGTTCAGTGACTCAAATTGTTCATAGTATTTCTTTTCCCATTCTACAGTGGCAGGGACATAGACAATATAGAGTTTCTCATGAGGAATGGACGCAACAATTTGTTTGATTCCCTCTGGATCAAAGATTTGCGATCGCTTCGTCTCATGATCCCAAAAGAATTCACAGCGAAGATGAAGCGTCAAATCATTTTTTGTTGGCACCATCGTATGTTTTGATTTGTATTTTACAATATTTCCAATCTTAATACGATTGCTAATGTTATTCATGTTCTCTTCGCAAAAGAGACTCTTAATAAAATCTCGTTCATAGATCAGAATTTCCGATCGCTGGAAAAATCCCATCAGCAAAATATCTTTGGACGTATCAATTTCAAGTGTGCATCCTGACATATACGCCAAAATGATTTTCTTATACGCCGCATCATCAATGACCGTATTAAATTCCAAATTGATAAAGAAAGTGGGCTTTACCTCATCATATCCATAAATCTTTTTCATGATTTCTCCCGCCAGATATTGAAAGAAATTATTTCCAAATTGACCCTGTACAAGAAAATGAACCGTGCGCTTTTTCGGCACATTCTGTTCTTCGGATAGAGGATCCATCTCATTGTACAACGGAGGCTGCTTTTAAGTATTGATTATCCATTTAAAGCATTGAAATGATATCCTATATAATCATGTCGTTTCTCCAAGCGATGACCGCTCCAGATACTACAAAAACGGGTGTTAATGGTGCCTCTGTCTACACAGAAGCTGGGGTAGAAGATGGGCGTGTCGCACTTTTTACCATGTTGAATCGTGGTCTTGACAAGGAGTATCTCCAAGACGCTATTCGCAAACTCTTTGCAGAGAGCGACACGCATCCAACACATCAGTATCAATTGGATCTTTTTTTGATGGCATTTCAGACTCGTGATATCCGTGGTGGAAAGGGTGAGAAACAGCTATTCTATGATATGATGGAAGTACTGTGTGAACTGGATCCTCGTACAACAAAGAATATGATGAAGCACATTCCTGAGTATGGTTGCTGGCGTGATATGTGGGAGCTCATGTATCGTGTTCCTGAACTCACCGATTCCATTATGACAGTGGTGAAAGAGCGCTTTCTTTTTGATCGCATCCTTTTAGCAGCTCACTCTCATGAAAAGATGTCTCTCTTGTCCAAGTGGTTGCCTCGTGAGAACTCAAAGACGTATCCAGACATAGCGAAACAAATTGCTGCGGCTCTGTATCCGTTTATTACTTCAGAGATGGGTCAAATGATGACATATCGTAAGGAGGTAAGTGCGATGAATCGTGCGATTAAGACGGTAGAGGTCAACATGTGCGATAAGACGTGGGCGACTATTATTCCTGATGCGGTTCCAGGGCGTTGTTTGAAGATGCATACGAAGGCGTTTTTCAATCAGAAACAGCATGGCTTGAAGGAGATTCGTTATCCTGATTCCAAGGACCGAATGCTGTGTCGTGAACACTTTTTGGAGTTCACAGAAGGTCTTCGTGCTGGTACGAAGAAGGCGCATGGTGCGAATGTGGTGATGCCCCATGAATTGATTGAGAAGGGTCTTGATTATCGGACAACCACTGATGAACATGACATTAATGAGGGTCAGTGGGTTTCGATTCTTAAAGAGGCAGAGAAGCAGGGAGGATTGGGAAAGGCGGTGGCGATGTGTGATTTTAGTGGAAGCATGGATGGATTTAGTGGACGTATATCTGCACAACCTAAGTTGATTTCATTGGGTCTCGGTATTCTGATTTCGGAATTGACGCATCCTGCATTTCGTCATCACATTCTAACCTTTGATGCCGAACCCAAATGGCATGCTTTTCAGAAGGGTGCAACACTACAAAAAAAGCTCAAATCCATTTCAAGTCGACTGGGACAAGGGCTCAACACTGATTTCTACAAGGCGTGTATGTCTATTTTGGATCGTATGGTGAAGCATCGTGTCCCTGTAGGTGAAGAGCCAGAAGATTTGATTGTCCTTACCGATATGGGTTTTGATGCAGCTGCCATGGATCGAGGACAGCCATCACGTCCCTTTCAAATCGAGAGCATTCGCACGCTATTTGTAGAAGCAGGAGAGAAACTCTGGGGTCAGGGCAAAGGTTGGAAGGCGCCTCGTATCGTCGTTTGGAATTTGCGTGCTGAATATAAGGATTTTCATGCGAAGGCGCATCAAGAGGGTGTTGTTGAACTATCGGGTTGGAGTCCCAATGTGTTGAAGGCGCTACAAAAAGGTCCTATTCAAGTGACAACACCCTATCAGGGCATGAGAAAGCTTCTGGATGATGAGCGATATGTGAAAATCGCTGAGACATGGTTCTGCCCTTCCAACGATATAAGAGAGCGGCGTCAGAACTTAAAGGGTCCCCCCTTTTGATGGGTAGGAGGATCTATATGTGTGTTCGTACAGCAAACAAAAATACACAATTTATGTACGGGCATCGATATATGTAATAGCGAACACAGTTAGCATATAGTCCTCCTCGTATCCTGACAGCAATACCCATAAACAAATCATGTCACGATTTTATAAAAGGATACAGCATGGAATGAATCTTTTATTTGTAGTGTCCATACAGCAAAATAATAACTATTTTTTATAAAAATACTGAATTTCAGGTATCGTTTGTTTTTTCTCTTATTGAGGCTTCATGATGCATTTTGACGTAATTCATGGAGAGCATAGGGGTACAGTAGAACCGTTATCTGAAAGAGGATGCAGAAAGATAAGAGAGGAGTTCCATTCCACGTTGGAAATATCATAACGTTACGACATTTACATTGGTAATAGGCATTTTAATGAGTGACAATACCACTGTTCGAGTAGAGCACCTACGTGCTCGTAGGTAGAATGGCTTTGTAAAGGGCGTGAAGTATACTATTTCTGTTTTGTTTCTCTGATAGAGAATGAAAACATAAATATTTGTGTTGAATGGATTGTTCTTTAAATATACATTCTAAGAAAATGTCATCCGACGAGGAAAATGAAATCGTGGAGCCTCTGTTCGAAGAACAGAGTATCCTGCCTCAAGGAGGCAGAGATCCAGATTCCAAAGTAGTTTCGATTGCTGTCCAGCAAGGTCAAAAGCGTCGTGTGATGAAAGGGATGACCTATAACATTGATGAAAAACACGGATACATCTATTTGGTTCGCACTCGTGAATTCAAATCATTGAATCGTCAGGTATACAAAGTGGGAATGACATCCCAGTGTCCTGATACACGAATCACACGCCTTCATAAATATACGAAGGGGTCTGAAATCTATCTTGTATTACAGTGCCACGTTCTGGATGTGAAACTGATTGAAAAGGACATTTTAGCAGAATTCTGCTTACGTTATGATCCTGGTCCTGATGGATCCGAAGATTTTATCATTCCTACGGCGCGCGAACTGCTCGATGCCAAACAATACATCATGGATATCATAAAAAAATATGAGGAAAAACGAATTTAAATTAATATTTATATTATACCTTTTCTTATTTAAGTGCCCATTTTATAAGATTAAAATGTTATTTATATATATATTATGAAAATAGTAATTAATTCACACTCTAAATCAAATATTGCTTTACAGCATTTATTAGAAAGTTTAAAGGAAAATGATATTAATTATTGTGATGTTATTGTTGTTATCGGTGGATATTATCATTTAAATAATTATGAAATTACTAAAGATGAAAATATTACATATATTCGTGCTAATCATAATAGTATAGATTTTACAGGATTAATAACTTTGTTGGAATTATATAATAATACAGATGAATATTATGTATATTTACACGATACTTGTAAAATTGGTAAAAATTTTTATAACAAAATAAAATCAATAGATTTGACTAATGTTTCATCTATAAAAATACATAAAAACTATTCAATGAATATTGGTGTATATTCACAAAAAATAATTAATGAATTTAAAGAATTTTTATTAAGTAAAAAAAATACTGATGAAAATAAATGTATGCAATATAAATCTGTTAACTATAATGAAGACTATATATTTAATAATGATGCAAATAATAAGCTATTAGATAATTATGATGGTTCGAAATACACAGGACCAATCGATTATTATAATACTGGAACTATGAGACGAGTTGAACATTATCCAAATTTGGATTTATATAAAATGAAAGCAAATTGGAGTCAAGGAACTTGGACTTTAAATAATTAAATGGGCGTTTTAAATAAGAAAAATGTAATAATAAAGATTTGAGTATTGATTTTAAATTTTTAAATAAAAACATTTATTATTTCTAAATAGACCATTTTGAAAAAACCCAAAATACTAGAATATCATATTAATCCAATAGAAGGATTTGTTATTGAACGATTTTATTCACTTATCTTTGAGTAATGATGTAGAAAATGATCTGCTACATTCAATGCAGCATCAATTGCTCCGTCCATATTATAATATTTGTAATTTGCCAATCGTCCTACAAAATAAATACCTTTTTTCTCATCCTCTTTTGCTAATTGTTGATATTGTTCATAAATTTTTTTATTCGCATCCGTTGGAACTGGATAATAAGGATCACCCTCTCCCACAGTATATTCTTTCACAATGGTTGTCTTACCAGGTACTTTCTGATCTAGAAAATGTTTATACTCTACAATTCGTGTATATGGCTCTTTATCAGAGGGATAATTAACAACTGAATTTGTTTGAAATTGATCTATCTCCAATTCTTCAATTTCAAATACAATAGAACGATACTCCAATTTAGGATAATGATAGGATTGATAATATGTATCAATCGGACCTGTATAAAAAACAGAATCGTATTTTTCTCGCATGGAATCCTCATATTCAGTATCTAATGTTACTGTAATGAGTGGATGATCTATCATTTTTTGAATAAATGCTGTATATCCATGTGTAGGAAGGGCTTGATATGTATCAGAAAAATAATGTGGATCATTTGTGGTACGTACAGGAATACGTTCCAATACACTAGGATGAAGTTCATTTGGATATTTATTCCATTGTTTATAAGTATATTGTTTAAATATTTTTTCATATAATTCTTTTCCTACACGATTTAGTGCTACTTCCTCACTATTTGCAGGTTGAGGATAGGATTCTGTATGTTCTTCAAGCCATTGTTTCATTTCTTCTTCTGATGTAATGGATTCATTACATAGTTGATTTACGGTATCAATATTCACTGGAATTGGAAATAGTGATGTATCAATCTTTCCAATTACTTTATGATACCATGGAGTCCATTCTGAATATTGATTCACAAATTTCCATACTCGTTCAATATTGGTATGAAAAATATGAGCCCCATATTGATTGATACGAATTCCATTTGAATCAATATAATCATAACAATTTCCTCCAATATGATTCCGCTTTTCAATGATATGGATGGAATATCCTTTTTCTGCTAATTGACGTGCGATCGTACATCCTGATAATCCAGCTCCAACAATTAAAATAGGTTTCATCTTCTATAAAAATAGATTATATCTTTAAGTATGATATATTAACACGATAGAATCTTAAGCTTTCGATCGCCACTGCGCATTACATACGTTACAGATGTAAAGAAATTTCATATTAATGGCGTCATACTTCAAATAAATGACATCCTTTTCTTTTCCAGATGTATTAGTGTCGCATCCAACATTGGGGCATTTAATCGTGTTCACGTGAGGAAGTGTCGGATCATTCTTTGTAAACTCGTTCATGAGAATTTTGTATCCCTCCGAGGTCTTCTCTTTCAAATCGATTTCAAGAATAAGACCACCTTGTTGATCTTGATGCTGATATCCACAATTACGACAAATTCGTCGGAGTGTCTTTTCTACTTTATTGGATGACTTGTCAGCACTTTCCACATCCTGTTGATCTAGATACAAATAGTATTTACACGTCGGGCAAAAGTCGGTTTCTTTCATGGTTCCTACTCCTATTTGTTAGAACCTTTTAAATCAATTTTTGTGAGTTTTGCATTTATGAACCTTTATTTAACATAATATATTATCTCATTCTTATCCATTGTATTAATTATACATTATATGATAATGAGTGATTTCGTATGAATAAAATTTGACTGATCCAAAAAGGGATGTCAGGTCGTAACAACATGCCGCCGACACTCACTGATAATTTCCTAGAAACCACGCTGGGCGTCTTTCTTGACTCACACCGAGTCATCGAAAAAGGTGATCCATGCTCCTTTACGGGAATGGGAACGATGCGCGGAAAATTCATGGTCAAAGATGAAGAATACCAAACCTTTCTCGATCTACTCCATGAATACCTGTTTACTCAGCAACGTCGCCCCCTTAATCTAGTGGAGCAGCGTCGCTGCGATTGGCAGACACCCATCTTGATTGATCTGGATTTCAAATACCCAGCCGAACGAGCCATTGAACGACAATTTGAACTATCTCACATCCACGACTTTGTTCGTGAATATGTTACAAACATTACCCACTTTTATGACTTGGAGGACCATCAACCCCTCCGATTCTTTATTACCTTGCGCCCTGCACCCTATGAAGACAAAAAAGTAAACTCGCTTCAACGTGCCATCAAAGACGGTGTTCATATTCAATGCCCCGATCTCATTCTCTCTTCTGAACATCAACAAGTACTTCGTCACCGCTCTCTTGAACATCAAAATCTGACTTCCACCTTTAAGAACACAGGATACATCAATGCTGAAAAAGACATCTTTGATGAAGCCATCGTAAAAAAGAACGGCTGGTTCTTCTATGGCGAATCCAAACCTGACATTCCCGCCTATCATCTCGCCTCTGTCTACGTCTACGATCCGCACACCAAAACATTCTACGAAGAAGATGAATCCATCTATCAACCTCGTCAACTGCTCGAACTCTTATCCATTCGTTATAATCTTCGCCTACAAAGCGTTCCCTTTGACGAAAAAACACAGGAAGAATGGAAATCACGTTTAGACTACTGCACAGGAAAGAAATCCATGCTTCCTGTTCTCGAAGACGCTCCTCTTGATGTCCCTGTTGTTCATCTCACCAGTAATAATGTCTGCGAACAATTGGAGCGTGACACCATCTCCATGGCAAAACAACTCGCTCTTCAATGCTTGACCGCCGAACGAGCAACTTCTTATGCTACATGGATTGAAGTAGGATGGTGCCTTCATCACATCGATCCTTCCCTGGAAATGTTCGATGTCTGGATGGAATTCAGCGCTAAATCCATGAAAGCAAGTGAAAATAACATTGCTGCTCTGCAACGTGATTGGCAGCGTGGATGGAATCGTCCAGGTTCCGATCGTCACTTTACCATTCGCTCCCTTCACATGTGGGCAAAAATGGATAATCCAAAGAAATATCGCAAAATCATGAATGAGAGCTTTGTGGACTTTGTGGAGAGAGAAGTGGATGCAACTCATACTCACATTGCCCGTCTCATGAAGAAAATGTACAGCAATAATTATTGCGCATCCGTCGATTCAAAGAAAGTCGAGTGGTTTGAATTCACTGGAAATTGTTGGAAACGGTTGCCACAAGGCATTGATCTTCGTAACAAAATGACGACGGAAGTGGCGCAGGTGATTTCCGATACACGTACGAAGATCCGCAATCGTCTCACCAATCTGGGAAATGATGAACGCAGCTTTGAAGAAACACGTATGAAGAAAATGACCAAGATCGAACAATGTCTCTATACGTCTGGCTTCAAAGATGCGGTGATGAAAGAGTGTATTGGACTCTTCTATGAAGAGGACTTTGCCTTGAAGCTGAATTCCAATCAATATCTCATCGGTTTCAATAACGGTGTGATTGACTTGCATTCCGTTCGTACCAATGACGATGATGCCAAAGAATACGAAGTCATCTTCCGCAAAGCAGAGCCTACTGACTTTATTACCTTTATGGCAGGACGATATGCGACCAAGAATTGCGACCCTATTGACTATATTGAATACAATCCTCGAGACAAGGAACAAGCCATCATTCACGCTGAGATTGATGACTTCATGGCAAAACTCTTTCCTCGTGTCGAACTGCGTCACTACATGTGGCGTAAACTAGCATCTTGTCTCGAAGGTGCCAATAAAGAACAAACATACGAAACATGGATTGGTGTGGGTGGCAATGGTAAGTCGAAGCTAGTCGATCTCATGTCGATGGTACTCGGCGATTACGCATCATCCCTTCAGTCTACTGCGATGACACGAAAGCGACCTGAGGCAGGATCGGCGAATCCTGATATCATGGCGATTCGTAATAAACGTTTCATCTACATGGCAGAACCAGATGACCGAGAGCCACTGAATACATCACGTATGAAGCAATTCACGGGCGAAGATGACGTAGAAGCTCGTGGACTCTATGAGGACCAGACCAAGTTCAAAATTACGGGCAAAATCTTTATGTTGTGTAATGCGTTTCCAGCGATTAATACGATGGACCGTGGTACATGGCGACGTGTTCGTGCGGTTCCATTTGAATCTAAATTCGTGGATCCAGGTGTGGAGGAAATTAATGAAAAGGAGAACATTTATCGCCGTGACAATAAATTGGATGCGAACATGTACCGTTGGCGAACTCTCTTCATGTCTCGTCTGGTTCATATCTACAAAACGGAATATCTCCCTCATGGTCTGGGACAAATCCCCGCTATTGTGACACAAGAGTCGAGCAAGTATCAGGAGTCGTTTGATTCGGTGGCGAAATTCATGAAGGCTCGTATTCGTGAAATTCCGAAAGGAGGATATGAAGCGGAAATCAAAGATATCTTTCGTGTCTATAAAAATTGGTACGAAGGCATTGGTGGCGGAGTCGGACGAAAATTGTCACAAACCGAGCTCTACAAACGCCTCTCAGATAAGTGTGGAGAGCCTTCCAATAAGAGATCCTTCAAGCAATTACGATTGTTTGAAGATGATAATGATATGGAACAGTTTGAAGCTGAAATGGAATGAATGGAATAAATGGAATCCTAAGAAATATAATACAGGACTACTCCAACGACAACACTGAGAATGGCACTATTCATAAGTGCCTTAGAAAAATCAGATGTATTAAATTCACCATTGTTTACAATGGAAAAATAATAAATACCGATACAAAGCATAAATAAATAGGATATGGATAATACTGCAAGAGTGTAATCTTCAATAAAATGTAATATTTTTTTCGGTTGTTTTTCAGGAAGGGTTCGTTTCACGTCTGTAAAATCACGATTTGCACGTTCAATGATAGATTCTTTTTTATTAATATCCTGAATTAAGTTCTCTTTCTTATTTGCAAGATCAATATTGCGATCACGTATCTGTTTTGTAACGTCACTATGTCCATAACTTCCAAACATGGAATCACCTATGGAAAGGGAATCCATTACATTAGCACTAAGAGATTTGATATCCTCTTTTAGATGGAGGGTATTTGTAATAAATTTTTCTTTTTTTGTCATTTCTTCTGGGCGAGAACAATTCGTAATTCCTCTTGAAATGGTCTCAATGCTTGTGGGCAATGCACGACAAGTCGCTGGATTTGTCGTAACCACTGAATTAATTGAACTCGACATAGAATATCCTACTATGTTTCGGATATAATGTTTTGTAAAAAATAGTTATATGTTTTACAAATCATATATCTTATTATGATTTCTAGACAACCGGTGCTCCTTGCGCTGGATTTGCGGATGATGGCATAACATTACTTATATTTTCTCCTGCTGACATTACACTCTTTTGAGCATCTTGAGCATATTGAGTAAGAGCTGCTACGCCTGATGTATTATCATCCATCATACCTGGACATGATGGCACAGGAATCTTTCCATATTTGCCACCAAAATTCTTTCGGTTCCAGTATCTCTTATTACGTAAAAGATCAGTGTATTGATAACGATTCATAAGAGTGAGTACAAAAATGATAATCAATAAGGCGGCGAATGATCCGCAAAAGGATGCACTCATGATTCCCAATTTCCAAAGAACAACACAGAGTAGCAATCCTGAAAGCGCAATAAATAGCGAGGAATATACAAATAATGTATCATTTTTATTACCAACTGTCCATTCATTCATTTCATTTTTACGACTTGCTAAATTTTTATCATTTGTTACTGTCGTCGCCATACTCTTTTGATTATTATAGACTTGATCATGTATCGAGGAAAGCTCTTTGTTTCGTTGATTATACATAAGCACGGATTCCTGTGATTTGGATGCTCGATTTAAATCTCCGTAGACTTTATTAAATGTATTGTTCTTTTGCTTTACAATGTCATCATAAACAGAAGCTTGTTGTTTTTGTAAGAAAGCTTGTAATTGAGCGGGATTATTCCTGAATGAACCAAGTGCTGTGGCTAATTCCACATCTTGGGACATCGATGTACTTTTAATAATCGCATCTAACCCTGCCATTCCTAGATCCTCATCAGAAATTATATCATTCCTCTTTTTTATTCATTGCCTGCCGCCTTATAAATATATACCAATAGACCCAGTGTAACAATATTTAAGAAACTATATAATTTAAGCAAATTATCGGTATACTTTGCCTTTTCCTCCGTGTACTTTACCATTTCTTTTCGGATGTTGGTTACAGCTTCACCTGTATTAATAATTTTATTTTGCTTATCTAAACTTTCCTTTTGTGCTTTAATTTGTTTGTTATATTTTTCAATTTCATTCTGGATACTATCGGATGTGGTAAGCATATTTTCCGTAATCGAATTCATGATTTGTGTCATATCATTTAAACGCAAATTTAACATTTTTGTTGTATTCAAATAGCGTTCTACAACCGCCTTTGTATCTGATGTATTAGAAAGATATCCACTGCGAATCGCACTAAATACCTTATCAAGAGCATATTTATAACGTGATTCATAAAAACAATATTCCGTTTGAAGATTCTGTATCAACGTTTGTTGTTTTTTAATAAATTCTTCTGGTGTATAACTTGTAGGTGATGGAATGATACCAATCGATTTTAAATTAGTAACAATCGTAGAAAGAGCGGTTTGTGTTAATTTACCCTTTGCATCTCGATCGGAAGAAGGATTGGGAGAACCTGGCAGGACCCCTATATTCGTCGCATCACCAAATGTTGCACTCAGTTCGCTATCGGTTGATATCGTTTGTCTTGGACAAATTGACATGCCTACTACCATGATAGGCTGTTTTAATTATCCAAAGATGCCTCCTACTTTTAACCCTAAAAAGAGAATCACTATCATACATGCTCCAACAATCGCAATCCATGTTACATTATTTGTAAAAAAAGAAGTGAGCTGGTACCAAAAGGACAAAGATAATGCTGCCATTTCCTCATTGGTTACTCCAAGCACGGGCTGCATCATTCGTAATAGCACAAGTCCTATTCCCACAAATACAATAGATAAAACCCATAAATAGGGGATCATGTTTCGACGAACGGGACGATTTAATATAAAAAGTTGATGGGTAGTTAGATCTGTGTCTCTGGACCGGAGCAATTCCTCCCTTGCCACAGCACTTTCTACATCCGTTTTTATCTCCTCTTGAATCCGTTGTAGACCATTAATTTCCTTTTGTAAGGTTCCTGTTTCCGTTAATAAATCGGACATATTATTGTATTTTGCCTGTTCTTTTACAAATTTTAATATATCATCATTCAATGACATATACTTTGTTTTAATTTGTTCCGCTTCTTGTGATAATCGAATGACATCTGCATAATCTGGATTCACATTCGGATCTGAATTTTGAGAGAGTCCGCCCTTTGAAATATATCTTGCTGTAGCAGCATCTAAATTTGCGACAAGTTGCTCGATATTATTACGAGTTACTAGTGTATTGAAGCGATCTTGAAACTCTGTCTTTTTTTCCATCCATTTTACATCCGCCATGATTCTCCTATCGTTCCTTTCGTAATTTCATTTCTTCTTTTTCTTCTATTTGACGATGTATGGTGGAAAGACAATACATCATAAAAAATAGGAAAGTTGTAATAGGAAGAAGCATATATGCGATTATTAAGGGGCACATACACGATAAACAATTGATTCACCTGATGATGCGCTCGCTCGTGTAATTTTAACTATGTCACCTGGTACCACTCCAATGCAACGGGCAATGGGATCTATATGGAACTTGATTTCTGGAAATTTTGATTTTGAAGTGATGTACATGGACTCCATCAATTGCTTGTGTTCCGCCTCAGGTACGATTTCATGCTTCGGAACCAAGACATGATTCAATGGATTCACCACCAGCATATAAATGCTAAAGAAGGAGACTCGCAATTTTCGTCGTACCTTTTCTACTCGATCCACCGTCTCCTCTTTTAGTTTCATATACTGCTTCAATGCAATCAAATGATGTGCATCTGTCACTGCTCCTGACATCATCACAATCACCTCCGTATTCTCTGACGCATCGTCTAGAATGTCATCAAAGAACGTATCTAGCTTCTGACGACTAATGTTCGCATATCGTACCTCACATACCTTCGTTGCATCACTTTTCTTAGAAACCTTAAAGCTCAAACCCGTAAACGCAGCTGCTGCGGCTGTTGCCTCTGCCGGGGAAAATTTACGATAGGCAGCAACATCATAATCACGAGCCTCCAGAATGTCCAGTAGCGATTGACGGCTACGATAAATGTTATCGATGAATACAAAGTTATCCGCCATTTTCTTTAACAACACAATTGAATTTTAGGTAGTCAAATTTATATCAAATGAACTATTCCAATTTAGTGATGGTGATTGGTTGCATCGCTGAAGGCTGTCCATTACCTCCCATTGCTGACAAATACCCTCCACTTGCTGGTGTATATTGTTGTACCATCGGACCCATTGGACCCATATTCATTCCTCCACGATACATATTTCTACGAATTGGACGACCTCCCATCAAACCATCCGCCATCAAACCATCCTCCTCAAATGCAGCCTTATCCGTTCGAACCGCAATCATCGGTCCCATTCCTGGAATCGTTCCTCCTTCTACCACACCATCTTGATGAGGTGATGCCGCATATGATCCGACTGGCATTCCAAAATCTGGCGCCATCATTCCGCCCATTGGAGACATACCTTTCGATCCGACTGGCATTCCAAAATCTGGCGCCATCATTCCACCTGTCTGTGGTATAATGATTTGATTTCGTAGTTGCATTTGGGGTTGCATTTGCTGAAAGCCCTGACCCATTTGTGAAAATTGCTGGGATTCCATTTGATCTTGACCTTGACCTTGATCCAGTTGAATGATTTCTTCTCCATTTTCATCCAATAGTCGCTCTTCCTGAATCGCATCTAACTTCGCCTGCTCCTCCTTCGATAAATCATTGACCTGTGCACCTATCGAACGTAATTGTTTCACTGTTAACGAGACGACAGGCATATCTTCCACATACGCAGGTGCAACAATCGGTGGTAAATTTATTTGTGGAAGATTCTCTACGACTTTACTAGACGTTCCCGAAAATTCAAATGGTGTCAATCTCTGAAATCCACTCGTTGTCATAAAACGCATTGCCATATTCAAATACGATTCCTGTTCATGTGTAAGGAGCTTTGTCGAATAAGGGATTTCCACTTGAACAATGCGTGATTTCGGACGTCCAAGTGGTGGAAGAATCTCTAAATTAGCAACGGTGTTTCCTGTATACTTCACGGGTCCATCACACATGGAACAAATCGCCAAATTCAATCGTGGATTAAAAATGGGAATCATACCACATGCCACACACAATGGTATTTTCGCCCCATCGGATCGTTCCATAAATGACTCCTTCACAAACGACATACCTCCATGCGCAATAATGGCATCACGATCCATCTCTCCAATCTTTAATCCACCCTGAGCGCCACGTCCTCCCGTCGGCTGATGCGTTCTCATTTCTCTACGTCCCTGTCCTCTCGCCTGCCACTTGTCCTCCACCATATGTTTTAGACGCATTCCATAGACAGGACCAATGAAAATCGCAGTAGGAATCTGCTCTCCCGTCGCACCATTATACATCACCTCATTTCCATACTTCTCAAATCCCATTTCCTCCAAAATTTCACCAATCGCCTCCTGTGGTGAACCATCATTCATAAACGATGTACCATCACCAATGCCTCCTGATAGAGCAGCGGTCTTGCCTAGAAGCTGCTCCAAGTTCTGGGCAATCGTCATACGTGACGGAATCGCATGCGGATTCATAATCATATCAGGTACAATACCCGATTCTGTTCTCGGCATGTCATGCGCTCTTAGAAGTGCACCAATGGTACCCTTCTGACCGTGTCTGTTGGAATTACCTGTCCAGAAAGCGTGTTTCTCGCCATTACGACGAATCAAGAAAATCTCATTTGGAACCGATAAACAATATACTTTATCTCCTACCATATTATTGTGTGTATATTCAATGGAATCAATTAGTACATCATTTTCATATTCATCACGCAAAAAATATTGTTCCGTTTGATGTTCATAAAGCAAACTTGCTTTCATTAAATGAATCATACCATGAGAATTCGATATCACCATACGATGATCACCAGTCACATACTGTGTTCCCATTTTTGTTTTTACTAAATACATCGGACCTGTGTGATCAAATTGATAGGTATTCAATGGGTGAACAAATTCTAATGTATTATTTGTTCGTTGAGCTACTTTATCTTCCACTGTCACATCTTTGATTGATTTCCAGCCATTTTCAGTTAATACGTCATGATCATCTGTCAAGCAGAATTTATCCCCTAGCTCAGGGATACGATCCTGAACCACACGAATCTTTACCAGACGCAAACCCAGATTATTCACCATAATGGCTACTTTCTCTACACGTCCTCTTGTCCATACTTGTGGTGCGATCGATACATCGCTGATAGATCCACTTTCGTTGGTCATGTAGGCACCCATAATAATTGTATTTTCATCCACATATTTCCCTTCTTCAATGATTCCACTGGGATCCAATTTGGAATAATCCATGCCTGGTTTCAACGCCTTCCAATTTCCGATGTGAGCAGGATTGCCAAAACGAACTTTTACTTTCGCCTTCGCATCATCCTCTTCTAATCCTTGATAGGAACGATACGCCATGGATCGGAACATACCTCGTTGAACCGCATCATAATTCATAACGATACCATCTTCCTGATTGTAACCTGACCAACACGCAATCGCCAAAATGCAATTCATTCCATACGCCATTTTTCCTTCACCCAAATAATTGTTATAAATCGTACGTGTCAATGGCATTTCTCCATAGCACAAAACATGGGCTGTATTATCAAAACGATTCTTCCAATTAGTCGCATAAATAGATAGACCCTGCTTCGACTGCGAACAGGATAACTGATTACGTGGAGACTGATTATGAGGTGCAAACGGAATCAATGAAGTCATCATACTCATAATCGTAGAGGGATGAACTTCAATGTGTGTGGTCTCTACTGTAACATATACTGGATGATTCGCAATAAAGGCTTCATTTTGTTCATAGGGGTCAATATATTCAATCGCACCTGTATAAGGAGCAAGTTCTTTCACATAATCATTCAACTTATCATTAGAGTTTGCTGATTTATTGTGCAGGGGATCAATAAAATCGGTGGATTCCAGACCTGCTTCTTGTCGCATCTCGTAGTTTCCCATGACAAGTTCACGCCACGTTTTCATCCCACGTATTTTTTCAATAGGCATTCGTTGCGATCCATTGAGAGCATTTTTAGAAGAGTAGAGCCAAATCAATGGGCGCAACGGGCGACCTGCATCCATATAGATGTATACTTTTCGGTCACGAATCGAAAAGGTGATACTCACAGAATAAGGTAGACATCCTGAACGTTTTAACATTTTTAACACCAAGGTAAGCAAATCTGGTTTTGCAGTATAACCGAATATGCCTCCATTAATATACACGGGTACGTATCGAATACGTTGTTCAACGGTAACATCTTCAGGTGGATAGACACGCCCTGTTGTTCGTAACCATTCAAAAAATCGATCTGTTTGAGAAGAGGTAGAAATCGCCGTCATAATACTTAGATTTTTCGCAATACCAATGGAGGCGCCAGTCGGCGTCTCTGATGTACAAAAATAACCATATTGCGACGTATGTAATTTACGAGGTCCCGTCAATTTCATGTTCGTGTCAAAATCGAGAATCACACGACGACAATGCGACATGAAATCGGTATAGGATAATCGAGATAACGCCTGTAACACACCTGATTTCTCCTCACCGAGCCCTGTACCCCACTTTCCTTTAAACCCTTTCATAATCATATCGGTAAGGAGACCTGCCATGAAAATCTTGGAACCATTTCCTGCAAGAAAGATATTCTTGAAATTTTCGTCCTTATAGAGGACCGCTCGATTGTTGTTATATTCTTTGCCAATGGTAAGAACAAATGCTTTCACCCATAATTTATAGGAGTTATTAAAGAGTTCTTGTACTAGGAAGCCGCTGGTAAGGCATCGCTGATTACGAGTGTCGTCACGATCCGTCTTCTCATCATATCCTTCACTGACACGTAGGATTTTTCGGACACAGTCTCCTAAAAAGAGTCCCTGTGAACTTGGATCATTTGGCATATGAATAAAGAGTTGATTTTTAATAATATCAAGTACGTGCTCTATACCGAATCCTTTGGTTAGTGTCTTAATATATTGAATTGCTGTATAGGTATTAAGAAAGGGGAATCCGTCAATAATAGAGGGATGTAATTTCGGTAGCAATAATTTGGCTTCGGAACTGTCAAAATCGGGGAAAATCATTTTAAGAATTTCTTCATCGGATTGAAATCCAAGTGCACGAAAAAGTACAAAAAGGGGAATCGCCTTTCGTACAAAAGGTAATGACACTTCAATGATGGCGTGTGATGTAAATTTCTCCTTTTCTACACGACGCATCATAATAAAAGAAATACGCTTTACTTGACGTGTGACAGCTGATAAGCATTCAATCGAAGCATAGATTGCGACTTTCGGATCATTCTGTGGTGTAATATATAATGTATTGAAAGCCTGTTCTTGACGAGTGATGAGCACTTTTTCCGCACCACCTACAATAAAATAGCTTCCATTGTCATAGGGACATTCTCCCACTTCACGTAGAAACTCCTTTGGCTTATTATGAAGAATACAGTAGCGACTGTGAAGCATAATAGGAATGGTAAAAAGCTGAAATTTCTTAAAGGTATCCTTGTCTGGTGATAAATCAATTACAGTGCGTGTTACGGTATCGGTATACGAAATTTTAACAAGGATATCGGCATAGACAATAGAAGCGTACGTTACATTCCGTAAACGTGCTTCATTCGGATATAAGATACGAACTTCATCCGTATTTTGTAAACTAATGGTCGGAGTACCGATTTCAATGGCGGAACCATCCTCGCCTCCTACAAAAATTTCTACACGATATTTATAAATAGGTGGCTCCTCGTTAATTAAATCTTTTAGGATTAAAATAGGATTTTGAGAGCGAATGATGCTAATCAGATCCTGTTGAAGAAATTGGTCATATGAATCAATATGGTGTCTTGTATAAGGATAAGATACTGTACGAAAATACCGATCAATTAATTGACGGGATAACTCACGAGCTTCTTCCATCTGACCTAATAGAATAAAAGACTTCTTATACTGGCTCTCTCCTTATTTTTATCTATTACTAAAAATGATAGATGAAGATAAGTAGTTATCTGATATTACGATAGATTAATTGCCTTTGGATAGATACTGCCTAACTGATATTGAGGTTGGCGCTGTACTTGATCGGGTGATGGACCCACATTCGTTCCATACCACATGCTCTGCATATTTTGTCCAAATCCAGGTGGAGCACCTGCCCCAAATGGACGACTAAATGCTTGTGATAATATTGCTCCTGTTGTATCAAGTAAACCACCTCCACGTCTTATCTTTCGTCGTGAACCACCTTGCTTGGCAAAATGCACCGCATTCGATCCCATTCCTGCTGGAACCTGTGGCCAAGAAGTCTGTCCTGGTACGGGATCATAACTCTGTCCTGGCTCTGGTACACCTACGCTAAATCCCTTCGACACATACTCTAAATAGCTTCCAAAATCAGATGGCTTATCTCCTGTCAATGGGAGATGTCCCAATCTATCTGGAATGAGTCCTGGTGCCAAATAGACACCCTGACGTGTTATATAGTCCAATGGCGCCCCCGCAATCGCTGCACCACCACGTGTTCGTAGAGTTCGACGACGTCCCTTGGATCCTATCGTACGCTTCATTCGATCATCAATAAATGCTTCCGCCGATTTTTTATCCAAGACTTTCATAAAGACTTTATGCCATTCATTACGTAATTCACGTGTGATCCTTTCACGTGAATCTTTTTTATGAATCTTCTCATCTACCGATCTTTCAATGTACTCAAAGGAACGCCGTAATTGAGGAATGGAATATACACCTTTTTCCTTCCTATGCTGTATATTCTTTCTGGTTTTTCGAACCATCTCTATTCTTTACCATTAAAATGTTTCAAGCAGTTTCCAGTATACTTTTACGAAAACTGCTATTATTTTTATTTTTATTATTTCCTCGGTTATTGGTATTTGTATTATTCATGAGCGAACCTAATAGTGAATTATTTCCTTTGTTATTTCCTTTATTCGTTCCATTAAGATTTAATCCATCCGAAATGGTATTCTTCGCTGTATTAAGGGTATTTGTGAGATTGGTAGCAAGACCATTTACGGTAGGCATTTCCACATTTGGCATAGAAGGAACGGGTACCGAACCTCCTGTGAAAAATGCCATGATAGAATAAATCACAAAAACAATAATAACAATAATCATAACAGCCGGGGCATACATCTTTAATCCATCCTGCCATGTACTTAAACGGTACTCACTGGCAAACATCTTGGAATGCTCACGGACTCCGTAAATGAGAAAAATGATAGATAATATTGCTGCAATCATGGGAGTTGCCTTAGGTGCAAAGTAAAAAGTAAATAATAAAAATAGTAAAAACAATACGATTCCTGGTATAAAGAATTCCATTTCCTCTATAGTATTTTTTGATTTTACCTTTCTATTATTTATGATGATTGATTTATGATTTTTTTATGCTTTATTAGATTTTATCAATTAAGTCAACGTGAGTTAACATGTGTTTACGACAACAATATCGCATAAGCCCCAATTTATTGAGAACTTCTAGTTCTGCAGTCTTAGGAACTGTTTGACCATCCATGTAAATGGGTTTGATTTCATTTGATCCACGTAGTTCCTTCACTTTCTGCTGATAAAAGAGCCACTTATCGGCAAGCACATTTCCACAGTTCATACAACGGATCGGAATAATCATGACTTCTATGATTGAAATGGAAAGGTTTCTTTCATCAAATTTTATCATTTTTCATAATGTGCGCTATATCGTGACAATTAAAAGAACGGAGCCCTTCAGAAATGACATCTGTTCTATACAGCGCTGGACTAAACTATCAGACAGGTAACCCCGTTCGTCAGGAAATTATGGCAGTTCGCCGTGAAGTCGATTCACTCCGGAAACAGCTAGAGATTCTCACCGAAGAGAATCTTGTCTATCGTAAGCACCTCCTCAAGCTCTCTCAGAAGTCGGAGGAGGGTAGCAGTGAACTTACCAAGGATCTAATGGATCTTTCTTCCGGTTCTAATGCACAGAATCGACGTGAAGCAGGTGGTGGTACGGTACAAGGCGGTGGATTTCGTCGCTAGAATTCTTTTCTCATTTAAAAGGCGCATTTAGTATTTGTTTAAATGCGCCTTTAAAATAAATATTAATATATTAATAATATATATAATGATAATTGATGAATTATTAAATAATTTATATTCTAATATTTCTCCATATTCTTCTTGTGATAACAAATATATCGATAATGGATATCCACATACAAATATTTTATATGATCTATTACAAATATTATTTACAAATATTGAACCAAACTATATTGTTGAGTGTGGAAGTATGTTAGGTGGTTCAGCTATTAGAATGGCTGAAACATTAAAAAATAATAATAAATCCACTGAAATAATATGTATTGATCCATTTACTGGAGATGTTAATATGTGGGATTGGGAAAGAAATGCTGGTTGGAAATTTTTAAGATTGGAAAATGGAATTCCAACTATTTATAAAAGATTTTTAGCAAATTGTAAATATAGTGGATTTGAAAATATAATTTTGCCGATAAATGCTACAACAAGTGTAGGAATAAAATTATTACAAAGACTATTTATTCAGAATAGAATTACTTCATTGCCTAATTATATATATTTAGATTCCGCCCATGAAAAAGATGAAACATTTATTGAATTATCTTTGTGCTGGAATTGTTTAATTAATAATGGTATATTATTCGGAGATGATTGGTTATGGGAAGCAGTACGTGAAGATGTAATTAAATTTTCAAATACAATAAAAGATACAACCAATTATGAAAATTTGAATAAAATCCATAAATTAGTAAATGGCTCGCAAATTATTAATAATAATATTTTATTATATAATGGTCAATGGGTTTTATTTAAAAAATAATTACGATAAAGTTAGTGAATTAATAAAAATTATTTAATGCTCCTTTCTTAACTTTCCCAATATACCTTCACTAATATCAATCTCATGCTTCGAATGAAGATAGGCACGTATTGCCTTCAAAGACAATGACGCATACATACGCAATGTATCCGTAATCGTTTCCATTTCCTCCTTAGACCATTTCCCTTTTTTAACCGATTTCTCCACCATCGTCACTTTTCTCTCAGGTCCATCCGATGTTATTTGTAGTTCATCGATCATCATGTTTCCAGCATGAACTCTATCATGACACTCCTCACAAATTACAATGAGATTTCTCTTATCATTCATATGTGTCCCATTCTCTAGACGCTGATTCGTCGCTGTTTTTCTCTCTTGAATGTGATGAACTTCCAACTCTTTTACGATCGATTTTTTACATAACTCGCACTCTTTCCTCACAATATCCGTATTCCATGCACTTATTGATGCCTTCTCTTGTGTGACGGATGCCATCATCGCATGGCGATACTTCAACGCTTGCTCAATAAATTCAAATGGCACATCCATCGCCCGTGCCACCTCCAATCCATATAATGAGGAACCGTTTCCTGGACGCAACGATCGATCGTATATCAGCTTTTTCGTCGCTGGGTCATAATCTACATGTAAATGCCATACTTTTACTCTTAACGCATCCATATCAAGCAATTTCGGCAAATCATGTAAATGGGTCGCAAAAATAAAATTGGAATTTCTTGATGAAAGCCATTGAATTCCACTCGCAACAAGTGCCTGCGCAGATGTAGATTCTGTCCCTGAACACAATTCATCACCGAGTACCAGAGTCATTTCATTTGCATTTCGTAAAATATCACGAAGTTCAGACATTTCTACCGCAAAAGAGGAGAGCCCTGCGAATAAATTATCCTGATTTAAAATCCGTGTATAAATTGCCTGATACGGGCTAAATGTCATTTCTTTTGCTGGAACAAAACATCCTGCTTGTGCCAATAAAACACAGAGTCCCGTTGCCTTCATCAATGTTGATTTTCCACTTGCATTCATACCATATACCAACCATCCCTTTGTCTCTGGATGTAACAAAATATCATGAGCAACATAGGAAATACGACTTGCGGCTGCTTCTACCAACGGATGTCGAACTTGTTTGATGTCTATAAATGATCGATCGTGTACAATCGTAGGACAAGACCATCCTCTTTCTCTTGATACACGTCCAATACATTGTGTAGAATCAAGATGTGATACCCAATGCTCCATGATGTACCAAATATACTCTCCTGCTTTCGCAATTGCCGAACAAGCATCCAATAGATAAGTGGAAATCAGATGACTTAGAGATTCTCGAAGACGTTGTAGCGATTTATTCAATTGTTGAAGTCGCTTACAATCCATCCATCCACCCGATTTTAACTCTGAAAAGGTTGTCCCTTCAGGTAATTGTGCGACATTCTTTTTTAGTTGGTGTATCGTGATGGAAGAACCCTTGAATCCATAAGGTTCTCTTTCTCTCTCTTCCAAACGAATCGCATCTTCTGCCACCCCTCCTTGCTTGGCAACAGATACACGTAATGCTTGAATCTGTTGATGAATTTCTTGAATCTCTTTCTCTTTCTGTCCTATTTCCACATAATTTACAGTATTGAAGGCGGTTTGGTCAGCATTTGCGATAAGCGCTTTTTCTTCTGTAAAATGGTGGTGAAAGACACTATTGTATTCTTTCCATTGCTCTTGTGTACATGGTTCCTTTAACGTGGTGTGAATCGTGACATGTGTCATAATCACATTCATGGCAGAATAGGTTTGAAAGAGAGAAGCGATTTCTTGTGATACAATGGTTCCACACAATACTTTACGATGAAGACGAGGTAGATCGGACATAAATCGCAATTGACGCTCCATGATTTTTGTCTTTTCCTCTGTCCATTGAACATAGTCTTGGACTTCTTCCAATCGCATTTGAATATCACGTGTATGGGAATAGGGGCTTAGAAGTCGTTCTTTGATAGCACGTTTTCCCATCGGTGTGATACACTTATCAAATAGTCCAATCACTGTTTCCTGTGAATTCGTACCTGTCATTTGAAGTTGAGTGAGTGCATGATTTCCACAAATCAGTCGTGTATGAGGTACCCATGGCTCATTACGATGAAGGGATTTCAACATACGTGGCACATGCTCTTCCACAAATTGTAATAAATAGACAAGCGCCATTTCATCGTGCTCTCTTTGCAGTCCTAGATATGTAGTGGCAGGAAGTAATGATTTAATCGAATACATTTTTTGTAGATATTCCGATCGCACTAGTTCCTTAGAGAAAGCTCCTACCGAATCAATCTGGCGTATGTGAAAAGGTAGCGATGGTACTAGACCAAACATGCGACGAAAGAATGTTTCATCAACTGGTAGGGATGAATGCCAATATAATACAATTTCTTTGGGTGGATACACACTAAGAAGCTGAACAAGATCATCTGCTGTCCAAATATCAGGACGCCCCTGTGCTATCCCTGAATAGGTGCGTGTCGTTCCCGTTGTTAAATCTAAAAGAGCAGCACCAAATCGTGGTGCTACCATACCTTCGTGGTGAAAATAAAGTGTCGTCATGTAAGGTGTATCCGATGCGGAGATGTTTTCAATATGTGTACTAGGAGAGAGAATTTGTGACACTTTTCTCTCTTTCACTTTTCCCTTCGCATCCTTTATCTGATCCACAATGACAACCGTCCATCCCGCTGATGTAAGACGACCCGCCCATTTATGCATCACATAATCGGGGAATCCAGCAAATAATCCGTCACAATCTTTTGAATAATCCCCTTTTTTAGTAGAAAGCTGAATGCCAAGATAATCTACAATTTCTTTCACATTACATTGCGTTTCTCCTGTTTCCGTATTCTGAATATCATATAATTCGTAGAATGATCCTACCATCAAAAATATGGCAGTTTTCTTACCATATTGTTGAGTGTATGTTTTATAAAGTTCGATGTATTCTTTATACATCGTTTAATCACAGTGTTTTCGTTTCTAAATGGCTTCATTTAAATATCGCATTCAGGCTTTAAGCCCTTTTGTATTTAAAATGGCGTGAGACGACTCTTTTTACTCGTTGTATACATAAGAATTCCTCCCATTGTTGTAAGTGCCCCCATCATAATACCACTGTACCATCCAAACCAATAACGATCCTCGCATGCATCACGGTATCCCTGTTTATATCCAGCATGATATTCACGCTTTCTAAAATCTTTATTACCTTCGTTGAATCCTTCTTTAAATCCTTCATTGTATATTTCACTTTTATCGAAAGACATTACTTCATAAAAATAGGATTCTATCTTTAAGCATAATTGTTGACGTCATTTAGAATTCGTCCATCCATCCAATTTTAACTCGGAGACGAGGTGCATTATTTACAACGGTAGAAACTTCTGATTTATCGCTATCCTCCACTATATCATTTTCTACTTTTGTTGGCTGCTCTTGAATCTCCTCCATCACTACAGAGTTATCCTTTTGCTGCTCTTGAACCTCGTCCATCGCTACAGAGTTATCCTTTTGCTGCTCTTGAACCTCGTCAATCGCTACAAAGTCATCCTTTTGCTGCTCTTGAACCTCGTCAATCGCTACAAAGTCATCCTTTTGCTGCTCTTGAACCTCGTCAATCGCTACAGAGTCATCTTTTGGCTGCTCTTGAACCTCCTGAATCGCTACAGAGTCATCCTTTTGCTGCTCTTGAATCTCCTCCATCACTACAGAGTCATCTTTTGGCTGCTCTTGAATCTCCTCCATTACTACAGAGTTATCCTTTTGCTGTTCTTGAACCTCCTCCATTACTACAGAGTTATCCTTTTGCTGCTCTTGAACCTCCTGAATCGCTACAGAGTTATCCTTTTGCTGTTCTTGAATCTCCTGAATAAATTCCTGAACATCCTGAATTACTTTCTGAATATGTTCAAGAACTTCCTGATCAGGCTCCTGAACCTTCTCAACTTCCTGAACAGGCTCCTGAACTTTCTGAACGTCTTCCACAGGCTCTTGGACCTTCTCAACTTCCTGAACAGGCTCTTGGACCTTCTCAACTTCCTGAACAGGCTCCTGAACTTTCTGAACGTCTTCCACAGGCTCTTGGACCTTCTCAACGTCTTCCACAGGCTCTTGGACCTTCTCAACGTCTTCCACAGGCTCTTCCTCTTCCTCTTCCTCTTCCTCTTCCTCTTCCTCTTCCTTCATCTTATACATTATACCATAATGCGTATGATTCACCATATGTTCAATGAAGGAAATACCTAATACCATCATAGCACACAGATAAAATCCATCTGCTAGACCTGTCGTGTATTGACTGGGGCACATATGTGATGCGCAGACAAACGAGATGCTTGAATAAGACATAATGAAAGTGAATGTATTACATGAATAAAGTACGAATCCTTTATGTTGTATTACCAATAACACCCCTTCTCTACCTTAGAAAAGTTCGTAGGTTTATCGATAGACAGAGGGCGAATCCAATCATCATTAACTAATGCAAGAATCTCCTTATTATCAAACCAACGTTTTCCAATGATTCCAAAAAAAAGTTGTAATGCTCCTCCAATGTACATCACAGATCGATTCATCTTGGTAAAGATGTGATCAGCAATCAACATTCCATATCCACCTGCTGCCACCAATGCCACATCAAACCCCTCTGGAATCGTCACCAAAAAATCATCCAGATGAACTTGCCAATCCTTATTCTGATGATTTCCCGCTAAGGTAAGTGGTGGAGCAATACATGTTATTATAGAGTGATGAAACCACTCCCGTCCAGGAAATAATTTCGGTAAAAGCGGTATCTGTTGATGAATCGTCTTCGCAAAAGGATGAATAATGAGGACCTTCTTACCAGATAGTGCTGGCATCCATGATGGACTCACATAATAGGGCTCCAAACTTTGTGCGACAATCTTTGGAATCGATGGTGTTCTCTCCGCAATCAGTCGTTGACCATCTCCTGTGATCGCAAATACCGCACCAGTTGTCTCCCATTCCGCAATGGCTGTACAGTGATCATACGCTAAAACTAATTGATCAGCATATGCCCTCAACGAATCCATATCTTTCACATGAATCCCCGCATTATTTTCTAACTCTTTCATTTCATGTACCATATCAAAAGCTCTTCTATATAAAAGGGAATACGCTATTTTTAATTCAATTCCTGCAATTCTTCCAATAAAGAAAGGTTGTCCACTATTGATTCGATTGGTGATAAATTGATTATCTCTCTCTAATCGATTCATCATATAAATATCTAATTAATGGTCTATTTGTTTAAATCACGATTTACAACGATTTCCCTTCTACGATTTGACTATCGGCTGCAATCTGACGTAAAATGGATTCAGGTGCCTTGCTTGTTGGCTTAATCAATTTCTTCTGAATCAACAATTTCTTCAATTTGTCAATCGGCATCGCCTTCATCGTATGTTGAACCTTCTTAGCACGTGTCATTCTCTTATGAAGTGATGCGACACCCAGTGTGATTTTCCGTGATTTCTTTGTTAGACTCTTTTTTAGAACTGGCTTTGACTCCTTCTTTGGATGAAGTTTCACCTTCTTCGCCGATTCTCTCTTCTTCAACTCAACACGAATATTCTTTATCTCTCCTCCTTGCCCTCTATACATTGCGGTAGGGGCAGCAGATTCACTGGCACTCACTGGATTTGGATTCATTGACACAGGTGTACGTGGTGGAACAAAATGGGCGGGTGCAGTAGTGGATGAATATGATAACCATTTGACTGGATTAGTAGAACCAGCATTCATTGCTGGTTCTACACCTTTCACTGCCATCATATCCTCAGACACCCCCCGCACAATCGTATTTCCACCTGCCTGCTTCTTTCGTGTTGCCCTCTTTTTTACTTCACCACCTAATACCTTTGCTGCCTCTCCCGTAATTCGAACGGATCTCACTCCATCCTCCATCGTATTACTTATAGAGGAGAACTTTTATTTGATGTAATTAATATATAGGAGCTTAAACCAAATAGACGATTATGATTGATAGATAATTATAAAAATTTGATTCATTATTTTATCTCAGTGATTCATTAAATCATTCTATCTTCATCATGTCCATTAACGATCTCATTCCAAGCTATCGTCACATTCTACAATCCTTTATTACTCAATCTGATGGAAAACAAATCATCAGTCATCAGATTGAGTCATTTAACCAATTTATTGAAGTGGACATTCCCGAAATTGTTCACATGGCAAATCCTATTACTTCGTATGGCTCACCGGAAATCCCCTTAGCAGGACCTCGCTCTGCTCTGGCGACAGCCACAGGACTGTCTACTACCGCTGCAAATGCTCTCATGGGCACTTCAGTGGACGGTGCCTTTACCGCTGGAAAGAAGGTTCAATATGAGTATGAAGTCACTCTTGAATTTGAAAAAATATCCATTCGTAAACCGACTATCTTTGAAAACAACGGTGCGATTCATCCGATGATGCCTAATGATGCCCGCCTACGCAATTTGACGTACGCCGCCCCTCTTAATGTGGATGTCAAAGTGACCACTACTTTCATTGACCATACCCGCAACAGTATTCGTGAATCTAATGTGCGTATCTTTCCCAATGTTCACCTTGGAAAGATTCCTGTTATGGTCGGATCTAAATACTGTCTCCTTCATGACCAGAAACATGTTCATCCCTCTAAAATGGGTGAATGTGCCGAAGATGTGGGTGGATACTTTATCGTTCAAGGCGGTGAGCGAGCGATGATCTCGATGGAACGCATGTCTGAAAATCGTCCCTTTGTTTTTCGCAATGGACGTGGCAATGTGAAGGAAATGGAAGTCGTAGAAATCAAATGCATCGGACCCGACAATGACCAAGTTCCGAAATCTAATACTATCAAAATCATATACCATCCCAAAAATCAACTCATTATGATGCTTCGTGTGACGGTTCCTCGCATCAAGACCGATATTCCGATTATTATTCTCTTTCGTGCTCTCGGTGTACTTGCTGATAAGGACATCTATGAACTCATCCTCGGAAAAGAATATGACCCGTGCTATGATCCGATTATGACGGAAACCATCATGGAATCTAGTTCCATCTGTACCACTGATCAGGCACTTGCCTGGCTAGCGGAATACACCAATACATGGTCCGTCAAGTCACAGAAACAGAGCAATGTTCAAGACATCTTATCGGAAGAACTCTTTCCTCAAATCGGAGGCAAAGAAATGAACTACGAAAAGGCATGCTTTCTGGCTCACATGGTGCGCAAAGTACTCTGGACCTCGAGCAAACGCATCCCTACCGATGATCGTGACGCCTATCCGAATAAGCGTGTGGATATTCCTGGCTTCCTCCTCGCTGACTTGTTTCGCAAGACCTACAACAATCGCATGGTAAAAGACATGAAAGCTGCCTTGTCGAAGGAAATTCACGGCGGTTCATGGAAAGCGACAGGAAATTGGTCCGATATCGTCAATATTAACAATATCAACAAAATCATCAAATCGACCATTATGGATGTCTGCCTCAAATCCTCCTTGGCGACGGGCAACTTTAGCAGCGGCAAAATCGGTGGACCCAACAAGATTGGTGTATCGCAAGTACTCAATCGCATGAACTACTCCGCAGGCATTTCCCATCTTCGTCGTATTACGACTCCGATTGAAAAGACGGGCAAACTGATTGCTCCACGCAAGCAACACAATACGCAATATGGATACATCTGTCCTGCAGAAACGCCAGAAGGTCATGGTGTAGGTGTCGTCAAGAACATGGCAACGACCACCATGATTACTATCTTCAGCAGCCCGATTACAATTTATGCCTTTATCCAAGGACTCAATAAATTGGTATCACTGCGTAATGCTACGATTGAACAAAAGCATGAACACACCCGTGTATTTCTGAATGGATCATGGATAGGCATGCTGCTTAATCAAGATAGCGAAGAAGTCGTCTATACCCTCAGAATGGCGAAGCGTTCAGGCAAGCTCCACCTCTACACGGGGATTGTCTGGAAAAATGCCTATAAGGAACTATGGCTTACTACGGAAGCAGGTCGTGTGACTCGTCCACTCTATTATGCGCCGACCATTCGTGAGATTGCTGCAGATAAAACAGGCACACTGAAAGAGCAGATTCTGGCGATTCATGATTGGAATCAGTTGATGCTGTGGGAATCGCCCTTGGGTAATCGCCTCTTCGAATACGTGGATGCTGGTGAGACAGATGGTGCCTACATTGCTATGAATTATGAG